>VAOW01022953.1_pt1 | contig 25892 bp, 20 predicted proteins | sample 3393921 | NCBI WGS metagenome assembly VAOW01 (sample SAMN08290428, study PRJNA428436) | hydrothermal vent metagenome | isolation source: Deep-sea hydrothermal vent chimney | place: Indian Ocean: Southwest Indian Ridge | depth 2742 m m | reverse complement strand
GTCGATGTCGAGGGCGATGGCGATGGCGATGGCGATGGCGATGGCTGTCAACCGCGCAAGACGTACCAGGTATTTGGCGGTCCAATCCTCACCAAAATAGGTCCCCATACCGAAAATACTGCCATAGTCACCTAGATCCGCCTGCTGGAAGGCGCCCTTGCCAGCGACGATATCGCGCCCTGTAAACAAGACGGTACCTCCGGGCGCTATGATCTGTTCGGGCTGTGGCGGGGCATAGCGATAGGTAGAGAAAGTTCCGTAATTTTGCACCGCCTGACTTTGTCAGACTAAAACTAAACTCTACTACAGCACGTTAGACTTCATCATCTTCAGCGATATGCAGATCTACTTTCAGGGCCTTGCTGCCGGGAGAGTTGGCAGGTTTGGCAGGTATGGCCAGCGGATTTATGCCTGCCGCCCGATGGGCAGACCCAGAGGGGAGTGGCTAGGTTATGGGTATGATTTTTCTATACGAATTAGTGGGTTTCTAATTAATTTCTTGGTAATTTTCCGTGCTGACCGAGATTCTGATGACGTTTGGTTGGAGCAATTTGTCTTTTGTGAGCCATTCTTTTCCGAGGTGCGTAGGGGGGTTGCACGGGCTTGGGGAGATCGATTCTGTCTATCGGACTTACTGCTATTCGATGTCCGATATAAGCTTCTATTTCCGGCAAGAAAAAGGCGGTATCCTCGCAGGCGAAGCTGATGGCCTCACCTTGTGTTCCAGCACGCGCCGTTCTGCCAATGCGATGCACATAATCTGCAGCAGATTGTGGGAGATCGAAGTTGATGACATGACTGACCTCGGGGATGTGTAATCCACGAGCAGCTACGTCAGTTGCTACCAGAATAGGGCGATCACCTGCGCTGAATGCTCGTAGGAGGCTTTGACGCCTGTGTTGCTGGACATCGCCTGACAATATTGCGCAGGAAAACCTGTTGGTTTCCAAAAAGTTTGCGATATACTCCGCTACGCGCTTGGTGTTGGTGAAAATGATGCATCGGTTAGGATTCTCATTTTTCAGTAGATAGAGTAATAAAGGGATTTTCTCGGTGTTGGCAGGTAAGAAAACTCGTTCATGGACGGTTTCTACGGTTACTTGATCGGGGTCGATCTGGATGCATTGGGGATTATTCATATATTCATAGGCAAGCTCCATCACGCGATAGGATAATGTAGCGGAAAACAGCAGGGAAAGACGTTTCTGGGGTGCAGGCATATGGTGCAGTAAATAGCGTATATCCTTGATAAAGCCGAGATCGAACATGCGATCAGCTTCATCTAGTACCATGACCTCAATGAAGTGCAAACTGAAGATTCGCTGTTTGAGGAAATCAATGATCCGGCCCGGAGTACCAATCAGGATATCTACACCATTTAGAAGCTCTCGGCGCTGTTTTTCATAGTCAACCCCACCATAAGCCAGCCCCAGTCTCAGCCCGGCATATTTGTTCAGTAGGGTGGCGTCCCGATGGATCTGGATGGCCAATTCCCGGGTGGGTGCAAGAATGATAGTGCGAGGGTTGCCGGCCTGTTTGGGGTTTTGGGCTGGATTTCGCAACAAGCGATTCATGGCGGTAATCAGAAAAGTAGCTGTTTTGCCTGTCCCGGTTTGCGCTTGTCCTGCGATGTCGAGATCGGCTAAAGCCAGGGGTAGAGTGGCGGCCTGGATTGGTGTAGCCTGCATGAAGCCGCAATCTCGGATACCCGCTAACAAATTCGGGTGTAATGAAAATTGATCGAACGAGATATTGGTCAGATGGGAATTACTCATGATATTTACCGAATGTTTTTCATGATGGGTTTGTGAAACATAATTTACCGCTATAATAATGCCTGGATATCCATATCAAAAGTCACTGACCCATTCCGGGATTAGTATCATTTGATGTTTACAAGGTTGGGCTATTCATTGTCAAAAGTGCCGGTAAATCAGGAAGACTACCCGCCACAGAAATTTTGAATCACTTCACTGGTCCGCCTGAAGGGTACTTACCCGACAATCACTAGAATTTGCTAAATTGTTTGGTATTGGGAATATTCACACTCACACTAGGACTGCCCTAAATCTTAACAGATTGCTGGATGAACTGCCGTGGCTGGTATCTATGGAGTAGTCCGCCGGAATGGGCCTTTTGAGTTTTGCAATGATGGAATAAAGTCCAAAATTTTATTTCCTTGCTGTAATCGCAGCTAATGATTATAGTGACTCAAATTTATTTTAGTTGGATCCAGGCACATTCTAGCTTGAAATAATCTCTCTTGAAGAGGCAAAATTAAAATTTTCAACTCTCCTTGCTGAACTCCCGGCTGAAATGGATGTGTCATCTCAGGGTGAGTTTAGTTAAGGTAACAAACCGGAGGCATAATCGTGAGTGACAAGATTGTTCATGTTACTGATGCGACTTTTGAAGCAGGTGTTTTGAAATCCGAAACCCCTGTACTCGTCGATTTTTGGGCGGAATGGTGTGGTCCCTGCAAAATGATCGCTTCTACGCTGGTGCAGCTTGCCAATGAATATGATGGGCGGCTCAAGGTGGCCAAGCTGAATATCGATGAGAATCTCGCTACCCCGCCTAAATACGGTATTCGGGGAATTCCGACCCTGATCTTGTTTAAGGGGGGAGATGTTGAGGCGACCAAGGTGGGTGCAGTATCCAAGGCACAATTGACCGCCTTCATAGATCAGAATATTTAATGGTTTTAGGAGCGCCCGCTGGTTTTGGTTGGACGCTTTATGTGAGCCATACTGAATTCTTCAGGCAATTATTTATTTCCTTCAAGCCAATTCCGGATCTTCAGATATAACAAAAGTATCCTATCATTTTGGATAGCTCCCATATCCTACCCGCAACTTCCGTAATCATCCAATAGAAATCTCATGAATCTTACTGAACTTAAATTGAAACCGGTTTCCGAATTGCTCGTGCTTGCTCGTGAAATGAATCTCGAGGGACTTTTCCGGGCGCGTAAACAAGACATCATATTCACCTTGCTCAAGGCGCATGCTAAAAATGGTGAGAGTATTTATGGTGATGGTGTTCTGGAGATTTTACAGGATGGTTTTGGGTTTTTGCGAGGGGCAGACAGTTCCTATATGGCGGGTCCGGATGACGTTTATGTTTCACCCAGTCAGATCAGGCGATTCAATCTCCGCACAGGAGATACGATCTCCGGAAAAATTCGTCCACCAAAAGAAGGAGAGCGCTATTTTGCCTTATTGAAAGTTGATCAGATCAACTTTGAAGCACCGGAAAATACCCGCAACAAGATTTTGTTCGAAAATCTGACTCCTTTACATCCGATGTCGAGGATGCGCGTGGAACGCGGTAATGGCAGCACCGAAGATATCACTGCGCGGATCATCGATATTGTTTCACCGATTGGTAAGGGCCAGAGAGGGTTGATCGTATCACCACCCAAGGCAGGCAAGACCATGATGCTGCAGAATATCGCTCAGAGTATTTCTGCCAATTACCCGGAGAGTTATCTCATCGTCCTGTTGATTGATGAACGCCCGGAAGAGGTTACGGAGATGGCGCGGATGGTGCATGGTGAGGTGGTGGCTTCGACTTTTGACGAGCCGGCTGCCCGACATGTACAAGTGGCCGAGATGGTGATCGAGAAGGCCAAGCGGCTGGTCGAGCACAAGCGTGATGTCGTTATCCTGCTGGATTCTATCACCCGCCTGGCGCGCGCCTACAATACCGTGGTGCCTTCTTCAGGAAAGGTATTGACCGGTGGTGTGGATGCCAATGCCTTGCATCGCCCCAAGCGATTTTTTGGTGCAGCCCGTAATCTGGAAGAAGGAGGTTCGCTAACTATTCTGGCAACGGCGTTGATCGATACTGGTTCCAAGATGGACGAGGTGATCTATGAGGAATTCAAGGGGACCGGAAACATGGAAGTTCATCTTGATCGCCGCATTGCCGAGAAACGAGTCTACCCGGCGATTAACATCAATCGTTCCGGAACTCGCCGTGAAGAATTACTCACCGATCCTGAAGAGTTACAGAAAATGTGGATCTTGCGCAAATTCCTGCATGCCATGGATGACCTGGAAGCTATGGAATTCCTGTTAGGGCGACTACAGCAGACCAAAACCAATGCAGAGTTTTTCGAGGCAATGAAACGTTCCTGATTGGAAACCCGGAAGTCACGTTCACCTCAGCGCACCACATGCGGATAACGGGCCGTTATCGTATGGCTCTCCCACGCTAGCAGAGAGCAGTCATTATTATGAGAGTTATAGTTAGTGGGAAATTTCGTGGGGATATACCTGCCATATCTGCTGAGCATATTCGCTGACCGTTCGGTCAATGGAGAATTTCCCCATTCGGGCAGTATTCAGCATGGCTTTCTGCGCCCATGATTCAGTGTCCTGGTAAAGATGACCGACTGCACTTTGCACGGTAATATAAGCTGCATAATCAGCCAGTACCAGAAAGCGATCTTCGTGGATCAGGCTCTCGAAGATCGCCCGGTGGCGGGAAGAGTCATTGGGTGCAAAGAAGTCACTGTTGATCATGTCCAGAATCCGGCGTAACTCTTCACTGGATTCGTAGTATTGCCAGGGAGAATATCCCTGTGCCCGTATCTCCAGCACCTCTTCAGTACACAAGCCGAAGATGAAAATATTCTCTTCCCCGACCTCTTCTCTGATTTCCACGTTAGCCCCATCGAGTGTGCCTATGGTCAGGGCACCATTGAGGGCCAGTTTCATATTGCCGGTTCCCGAGGCTTCGGTGCCGGCAGTGGAGATCTGTTCGGAGAGATCGGCGGCTGGAATGATGATCGAGGCGCAGCTGACATCATAATTGGGAACGAACAGGCATTTTAGACGATCACCCACGGATGGATCATTATTGATCACATCGGCGACATCATTGATCAGACAAATAATCTGCTTGGCCATCGTGTATGCGGGTGCTGCCTTGCCGGCAAACAATACGACGCGAGGGGGCTCAGCTTCTGCGCGGCCATCACGAATACGGTTGTAAAGGGCAATAACATGCAGCAAATTCAAAAGCTGCCGTTTATACTCATGGATACGCTTGATCTGGACATCGAACAGGGCGCGGGGATCTACCCGTACATTGAGCGTGCGGAATAGATAATTAGCAAGTCTGGTTTTATTGGCCAGCTTAATCATGCGAAATTCTTCCCGGCAGGCGGCGCTTTCTACATAGGATTCAAGTTTATCCAGCTGTGATAAATCACGAATCCAGTCTTTGCCGATATGGCCACTGATTATTTCAGTCAGTCCCGGGTTGATCTGATTTATCCATAACCTGGGGGTAACACCATTAGTAATATTGATGAATTTGTCCGGCATAAGCCGGTAGAAGTCTGCAAATAGGGTTTCCTTTAGTAGGCGGGTATGTAATTCAGCTACGCCATTAACGCGATGACTACCGAGAACGGCGAGATGGGCCATACGTACTCGGCGACCATCCGCCTCTTCGATCAGTGAAACCCGGCTTGTAAGCGCATTATCTCCTGGAAAACGATGCCGCACCTCGGCGAGGAAGTGGTAGTTGATGTCATAGATAATTTGCATATGGCGCGGTAAAACCCGTGTCATGAGGCTCACGGACCAGGTTTCCAGCGCTTCCGGCATCAAGGTATGGTTGGTATATCCAAAGGTTTTTTGAGTAATCTCCCACGCTTTTTGCCATGGAATACGATGCTCATCGACAAGTAAGCGCATGAGTTCGGCGATGGCAATGGCAGGATGGGTATCATTGAGTTGGATCGCATTAAATTCATGCAGTTTCGTAATCGGATAACTGCGACCCAGATGATAGGCGATGATGTCCTGCAGGGAAGCGGAAACAAAGAAATATTCCTGTTTCAGGCGCAATTCACGCCCGGATTGGCTCGCATCATTGGGATAGAGAACCCGGGAAATATTTTCGGACAGGATTTTCTGCTCGACTGAACCGATGTAATCCCCTTCATTGAATTGACCCAATCCAAATTCCCGGGATGCGCGCGCTGACCACAAGCGCAGATCATTGACGTTGCAGGAACCAAAGCCAGGAATAGCGTAGTCATACCTCAGCGCATAAACGGACAGGCTATCCTCCCAATAATACTGAGTGCTGCCGTCAGTACAGATATGACTGGCTAGATGGCCATAAAAGCAGACTTCATGCATGCGTTCCGGGCGCGCAACCTCCCAGGAGTTGCCGTAACGTAGCCAGTCGTCTGGATGCTCGACCTGACAGCCATTACGAATTTCCTGGCGGAACATGCCGTAATCATACCGGATACCGTAGCCATAACCGGGCAGTCCGAGGGTTGCCAGAGAATCCAGGATGCAGGCTGCCAGCCGGCCCAGGCCACCATTACCGAGCGCGGCATCAGGCTCATATTCAGCGATTTCCGTTAGCTCCAGGCCGAAGTCGGCCAGGGCTTCCCGCGCCGCTTCGTACAGGCCGGTGTTGAGTAGGGCATTGATGAGGAGGCGACCAATGAGAAATTCCATAGAAAGATAAAATACTCGCTTGGCGTTCGTCCGGGTATAGTGGCGCCGGTCATGCACCCAGCATTCAAGTAGACGATCCCGGGTGGTGAGAGAGATGGCATTTAGCCAGTCGCGTGGAGACGCAGTCTGGGGATCGGCACCAATACTGCGAATTAAGTGATCGCGGATACCGCGTTTCAGAGCTTCCTTATCGGCGCCTAGCGGGGAGAATAGATTGGGGTCGAGGAAATCTTCATACATGAGAACCTACCTTGAGTTGAGAATATATCCATTGAGTAAATATAATTACTAGGCGATCTGCTTCGCAGTAGATGACCTGGCGATGGAATGGCCTGGCGATTATTGCCTTTCCCTTTTCAGGGCGCGATACCCGATATCGGTACGAAAATATTTGCCCGTCCATTGAATTTGGCCGATCAGGTTATAGACTTTATCCCGGGCTTCGCGGAAAGTTTCCCCTAATGCTGTAGCGCATAAGACGCGCCCACCGTCGCTAACGATACGGTGATCATCCGTCATGCGGGTGCCAGCATAAAATAGCTTCCGGTCACTGGTATCCGGCGGCAGTGAGCCGAGATCTTCCCCTTTGGCATGGCTACCTGGATAGCCGCTGGCAGCCAGAACTGTACCTAAGGCCACGCGATTATCCCATTGCGGATGCATGCGATCAAGATGACCATCTATGGCAGCCTCGATGAGCTCGACCAGATCGGAGCGCAGCCGCATGAGAATTGGCTGGGTTTCCGGGTCTCCAGATCGGCAGTTGAATTCAATGACGCGGGGGTTGTTCTGCGGGTCGATCATCAGACCGGCATATAGAAAGCCAGTATAGAGTATCCCCTCGGTAGCCAGACCAACGACGACCGGTTCAATAATTTCATGCATGATGCGTCGATGCAGTTCCGGGGTAATGACTGGCGCCGGTGAATAGGCGCCCATGCCGCCGGTATTGGGTCCTAGATCACTGTCGTCACGAGCCTTGTGATCCTGTGAGGTGGCCAGAGGCAGAATGTGTTGCTCACGGTCTACCATGCAGATGAAGCTCACTTCCTCGCCCTCCAGGAATTCTTCCAGGATCACGCGATGCCCGGCTTCTCCGAAGGCATTCTCAGTCAGCATGTCGCGTACGGCCGTTTCCGCTTGCTCCCGAGTGGAGGCAATAATCACTCCCTTGCCGGCGGCGAGGCCGTCTGCCTTGACGACGAGTGGCACACCATATTCATGGATGAAGTCCAGTGTCGGGGTAATTGCGGTAAAGGCCCGATAAGTCGCAGTGGGAATGGCATGGCGTTGCATGAATTCTTTGGCGAAGGCTTTTGAGCCTTCCAGCAAGGCGGCTTCATGCTGGGGACCGAAGATACGCAGTCCGGCGTTTTCGAATATGTCGACGATACCGGCGACCAGCGGGGCTTCCGGGCCGACCAAAGTCAGGTTGGTTTGCGAGGTTTCGGCAAAATGCAATAGCGCGGGTATGTCGTTAGCGCCGATATCGACATTTTCAACCCCGGCTTCCTGGGCGGTTCCAGCGTTTCCGGGTGCCACGTATACGATTTCTGCCCGTGGCGATTGGGCTAGTTTCCAGGCCAGAGCGTGTTCACGTCCGCCACCGCCAATGACCAGTATTTTCATGTATGCCGCCTCTTTTTATTCATAGGAACAGTCAACAGTTGCCTGTCATTCAGCTTGCTGATTCGTTTAATTATGATGATACCCGATCGGCAGAGTGCAATGCTTGCATGGTTTTCTGGAATCTGCGGGTATTGCCATGTGCGGGTGAGATTCGGGTTGCCTGACAAGCGCTTGCCCGGGCATTTGCCGATGGCCATATTGACAGGTTGCAAGCACGTAATTGATAGATCTCTCTGATGAGATTCAAGATTGGTATAGCGAAAGGGGTGCATGCAAGCAAATGATCCAGCGACTCATGGGCGAGGGCGGAACATAGTGCTCACGGCTCTTGCGGCCTGTCGCACTGGATGAATTAAGTGGGGCTTCCGGTGGAGATATCTGAAGTACGGGTGATAAGCGTTGGTTTTGAATTGATCAAGCGGCGTTCATCCAGGGAAAAAAGTAATTCACTGGCAAATCCTTCATGGGTACCTTTCAGAACGGTTTGCGCCCAGACTGGAAGTGAAGGATGGATTCGATAGTGCATCCACAGGCCATCACGGCGTGCACTGACTACCTTATGTTTGCGTAAATAGGCGAGGTGGCGTGATATCTTGGGTTGCGTCAGTTGTAATGCGGTAGTCAGATCGCATACGCATAACTCGTCGTGGGCGACGAGCAACAGCAGACAGCGAAGGCGGGTGGCATCGGCAAGTGCGTGAAAAAAGTCTTCCGGGTTCATACCGTGATCTCAGTTTGCCATTGAATATATATGCTAATACATATATATTGTGTTTTACCAACAAACTTGGGATGCGTATAGATGTTAGCTGTTCTGATTTTTCTGGTCACGTTGCTACTGGTCATTTGGCAACCACGCGGCTTGAGTATCGGCTGGAGCGCTCTGGCCGGAGCACTAATGGCGCTGGCGACCGGCGTTATTACCCCGCAGGATATTCCAATTGTCTGGCATATCGTTTGGAATGCCACATTTACTTTCGTAGCCTTAATTATAATCTCATTATTGCTGGACGAAGCAGGTTTCTTCCGCTGGGCGGCACTGCACGTTGCCCGCTGGGGTGGCGGCGATACGCGTCGGTTGTTTCCCTTGGTAATTCTTCTGGGAGCGCTGATTGCTGCCTTTTTCGCCAACGATGGCGCAGCGCTTCTACTCACGCCGATCGTGCTCGCCATCCTGCTGCGCCTGGGGTTTGATCATGCCACGGCATTTGCTTTTGTGATCGGTACCGGCTTCGTGGCTGATACCACCAGTTTGCCGCTGATGATCTCGAATCTGGTTAATATCGTTAGTGCCAATTATTTCAACATCCCTTTCGACCGCTATGCCGAAGTGATGGTGCCAGTGGATCTGGCCGCACTCACCGCCACACTCACCGTGCTCTGGCTTTACTTCCACCGCCAGCTGTCGGTGCGTTATGCGGTGGATGAACTGGAAGCCCCAGCCTGCGCGATCCGCGACCCACTGGTGTTTCGCGCCGCTTTCCCGCTGCTTGGCCTGCTACTCTTGGCCTATTTCGTTACCGCGCCCTTCAGTGTGCCGGTGTCGTTCGTTACCGGTGCGGGCGCACTCATACTGCTTGCGCTTGCCGGGCGCTGGCATGTGGGCGGGCGCGGGGCGCGTATCGCAGTGCGTAAGGTGATCCGCGAGGCACCGTGGCAGATCGTGATCTTCAGTCTCGGTATGTACCTGGTTGTCTATGGCTTGCGTAATGCGGGGCTGACTAATGATATCGCGCGTGTGCTGGAGTGGTTAGGTGAGCACGGGCTAGTGGTTGCCACGGTAGGTACCGGCTTTCTGAGCGCAGGGTTGTCCTCGGTCATGAATAATATGCCCGGTGTGTTGGTCGGCGCATTGGCCATCGACCAGACTCATGGTCTTAGCGCCGCCGCGCGCGAGGCCATGATTTACGCCAACGTCATCGGTTGCGATTTGGGGCCGAAGTTTACCCCCATCGGTAGCCTTGCTACCCTGCTGTGGTTGCATGTCCTGGCACGCAAGGGCGAGACCATTGGTTGGGGGCAGTACATGAAGGTTGGGCTGATCCTCACTCCGCCCGTACTGCTTTTCACTCTGCTGGCGCTGGTGGCCTGGCTGCCGCTCGTCGGCCACTGAACGCAAACTCGCAAGGAAACCTATAAATAAGTCCCTACATAGCGCGTACTCGGGAGGTGGAATTGCTGGGCTGCAATCCATGTGCTTGTAGGCCATTGGTGATTACGTTAACCTCACCGGTATTATTTATAATGAATAATTATTTTTCTCTCCAGTCCTCCTTCGATATTCCTACATGAATCAGTCACAATCATCCGCACAATGGAGTCTGGCTGAGGAGGGGGATCACTCTGTCATCCGCTTGTCCGGTTCCTGGAATCTGCTGACTCGCATGCGGGAGCGACACTACCTTGCTGATGGATTGGGACGGTTACCGTATTCTGAGCAATGGGTCTGGGATCTAACCGAAGTCCAGGTAATCGATAGTGCCGGCGCATTATTGCTGTGGCGCATCTGGAATCAGCATTTGCCCGAGCGGTTTGCTTGTCCGGAAGCGCATCGCAAATGGTTTGAGCGCTTAGCCAAGGTAGCGGTGGGGCCAGGGCGGCCAAAATGGTCTCCCTGGCTGGGGTTGGTGCATTTGGGTGTACGTCTGGAAGAGGTTGCCGGGGATACCATCGGCATGTTCATTTTGAACGGTCAATTGCTGCTGGATTTTGCTTGGTTGCTGCTGCACCCTCGTTTGATGCCGTGGAAGGAAATTTCGGCCAGCATCTATCGTACCGGCGCAACGGCTATTCCCCTCCTGGGTGCTGTGGGGTTTTTAATCGGTACTGTGATGACTATGCAGTTGGCTATGTCGCTGGAGAAATTTGGCGCCAATACCATAATCATTCAGTTGCTGGGCCTGGCGACGCTACGCGAACTGGGGCCGGTGATTACCGGTATTATAGTGATTGGGCGCACTGCGTCCACGATTACCGCTGGCATCGGTGTCATGCATGTGACTGAAGAATATGATGCGCTGCGGGCTTTCGGTATTTCCCCCACACAGCGCCTGATTCTGCCGAATGTGATCGCTATGGCTATCAGTATGCCTTTATTAGTGATCTGGTCGGATTTCACCCAACTGATCGGCGGTATTATGATGTCAGATTTGAGATTGGGGGTGGGGTGGCAACTGTTTCTCCAGCGTTTGCCGGAAACTGTCCCCTGGGTTAATTTCTGGATTGGTATGGGCAAGGGCATGTTGTTCGGCATGATCATTGCTACGGTCTCCAGCTATTTCGGTCTAAAAATTCAGCCTAATACCGAGAGCCTGAGGCGGGAAACTACCAATGCGGTAGTCACCTGTCTTGCCCTGGTTTTGATAATCGATGCTTCGCTGGGCGCGATGATGACTAATATCGGGCTGGGTTGATGGGCGCGGAAAACATCATCGAAGTGCATGGGCTGAATACGCGCTTAGGTGGACGATGGATTCATCATGATCTCGATTTGGAGGTTCGCCGGGGCGAGGTGATGGCGCTGATTGGTGGCACCGGGTCCGGGAAAACGGTTCTGCTGCATCATATTATCGGTCTGTTAGAGCCGGTTTCGGGTACGATTCAGGTTTTTGGCCAGTCGAGCGAAGGACTGACTCCGGATGAATTCCGTCGTCGTGGTCGCCGCTGGGGGGTTCTTTTCCAGCAGGGTGCCTTGTTCAGCGCGTTGACGGTTTTCGAGAATATCGCTTTCCCGATGCGCGAAATAAAGAAAGACGGTGAGTTCATCGATGAGCCCAGCTTGCGGGAACTCGTTTTTCTTAAGATCGAGATGGTCGGCCTGTCGGTGGGCGATGCCAGGAAATATCCGGCGGAATTATCTGGTGGTATGCTCAAGCGTGCTTCGCTGGCCCGGGCGCTGGCCCTGGATGCCGAGCTGCTGTTTTTGGATGAGCCCAGCTCGGGCCTGGACCCTATTTCAGCGGCTGAATTCGATTCATTGCTGTTAGAGTTACGCAAGGAACTGAATTTGACTGCCTTGATGGTCAGCCATGATTTGACCAGTATCGCCGCATTGAGTGATCGTATCGCTATTCTCGGGGAAGGGCGGATCTTGACTGTCGGCACGCTGGAAGAGGTGGTGCATTTCGAACATCCTTTTGTACGCCAATATTTCAGTTACCGAGCAGGTCAGGATCGGCTTCATACTATTTTATCCGTTTGAATCGGAGTAGATAATGGAAGATAAATCCCATGCTATCGTTGCCGCCGCATTCCTGGTTATCTTTTCGATTGGCGCCGTGGTTGTTTTTATGTGGCTGACCGCCAGTCCCCCAGAGAATAGACAATATGAAATCGTGACGGCGGAAGCGGTTGGCAGTTTACAGGTTAATGCGCGGGTCGAATTCAAAGGGATAACAGTGGGCCACATCCATAAAATTTATTTCGATCCACGCAATCCCACCCGAATTGTGATTCGTTTTGGTGTTTATCCGGATGCTTATATCACGCATGCGACTTACGCGACACTGGGATTTGGCGGCATCACCGGCTCATCCTATCTGGATCTCCACATTCAGCCGGGCTTGCCGACCACACCCTTGCCAACGGGTTTAACGCACCTTGCTCGGATACCTTTAAAATCCGGGTTGTTGCAGACCCTGGAGAAATCTGGCATGAAGGATCTCAAGCGTATCGATGTCATCCTCAGTCATGTGGAAATGCTTTTAAGTCAGGGTAATATTCAGCATATTTCGGCCACGCTGGCGCATCTTGATCAGGCCGGCACTCAACTGACTCGGATCGAAAAGGAATTGCAGCCGACTATCCGGTCTCTGCCACAGGTTACAGAAGCCCTCCACAAGGCGCTGGTGAAAGGACAGATATTGGAGAATAATGTTAATCATTTGGTGAAAAATGCGAATCAGCCGGTCATAGAAATCGGGCAGGCAGCGCAATCCATTACGCAGACAGGGCAGACTGGAAATCGTTTGCTCAAACGGACGGATGAAATGATGATACCTCGAATTGGCTCTCTGCTGGAGCAGTTGAATCAGACTGCGAATCAGGTTGGCCGTCTGGCACGGCGCTTGAATCACCAACCACAAAGCCTGATTTTTGGCGCCACCCTCCCATCCCCGGGTCCAGGAGAACCAGGTTTTCAACCTCCGAGGTAATAAGCCCATGAACCGATTGTCGCTGTTCGCCATTTTTCTAACTGCGCTGTCTCTGGGTGGCTGCACTCTGGGACCGAAAACCTCCATATTCCATGAATATGCCTTGCATCTTGGCGGGGATATGCAGCCAGCTAGGCCGGCCCAATCCATACCGGCTACTTTGCAGATTGCGAGAATTGAGGCTTCCGATTGGTTGAACAGTCGCAATATTTACTACCAGTTCACTTATTTGAAACCCGCGGAGATATCCGCTTACAGCAAAAGTCGCTGGCTGACATCGCCGCCAGCTATGCTGCAGAATCTGTTGGTCGATGCGTTGGCGCGTGGGCATGTCTGGAAAGCAGTGACCAGTTCCGCCAGCACCGCGCAAACAGATTACTCACTGCATATTCACCTGATTGAATTCAGACAGGTATTTTCGAGCCTCAAGCACAGTCAAGGCATGCTGATGGTGCGTGCATCATTGATTAAGGTGAACGGTGATTCTGTGGTAGCGGAAAAAATCTTTAAAATTAAGGTACCCGCACCTAGTCCAAATGCCCAGGGAGGTGTCATCGCCTTGAATGAAGCGAGTCGGCATCTGATTCAGGCTATCGAGAATTGGTCGATGCCTATCCAGGCGTTGTCGAACGCGGGGAAAGTGACTTGAGGATTCTCTAATTTCAGGAATCAGCTACGTATCTAGTCACAGACAATCGGAACTATTTACTCTGATTTGTTGTCTAATTATCATTAATATACGAAATCGCTCCCGGTAGAAGCGGGAGCAGTTTACTTGCAAACCTGGGTGGATAATCGTTTGATGAGTGAATTGGTTATATGAATCATGGGCTATTCTTGAACCCACGATGCATTTGAGACCAGTACCAGTAGATTAAACTCCATTTGGCGATTTTCTTCACCCTGAAAGAGGAGTTGAGACATGAATTTCTGGGGCAATATAAAATCTACGGGGGTGGCATCGATCGCCGCCTTGAGTCTGGTCACGGGCGCGCATGCCTTTGCGAAGTCTGAGTTGCCACCGGGCAGCAAGCTGATTCCTCTGGCAGAAATTAGCAACGATCGTGACCAGAGCATCAGTTTCCTGAACCTTGTGGTGAATAAGCAAGATCGGGTGGCGGGTGTTTTCCTGATTACTAAGGTTCCGGGGAAAAACACTAAAAGAGGGTCTTTTAGGATAGTCTCTAAAATCAATTATTCTCTAAGCAAGATAGAGAGTAAGGAGGGTGTTGTTCTTGGGCAGGGGCAGGGTGTCAAAGCCATTTTATTACAGGGTCGGATCAATTCTCCGGCAGGCAGGGGTAATCTAAAAATCGAATATTTGAGTAACGGTTTGCTGATGAGATACAACCATTGCAATGTCGACCTGCGTCGCCGGCATTTCGACGACTGGAGATTGATCAACGCCTATAATGGTAAACCAATCAAGCGGATCAATGTTAAAACTTGGTTTTTGGGTATTTCCACCTTGCAGCATGTTTGTCCGGTCAACATTTCTTGAAAGTTCGCGGGACGCTGCAACTGATCGCAGATTGATGTAAGAATAAGAAAAAGTAAAAGGGGACTCGGTAAGCCGGAATCCGGTAAGGTCTGTCTGGGGATTTCAGATGAGCTTTGCCGATTCACGGAAGTCGGGGATTAAGGGGATGCTTGGTAAAATACAGGATTTCTAATCCGGCGTCGGTGTACAAGGGGGTATGGCTTCGTTAATGTTCCGGTGATTGATTCTCAACAGCTTTAGCGAAGCCGATTCGCAGGTAAAAGGAATCGGCCAAAAAATTGATTTAGATTAATAAATTCTGATAGACAGGGGATGAACTTTTCCTGTAATGGCTGTCTACCCCCTCATAGGGTCTTGAAGAAACCCCACAAAGCGGATTATCGCTTTGTTAATGGACGTTTGATTGATTTGATAGAGACCTTAATCTTTTTGGTCTGATGCGGCTTTGCCTATGGTTTTGGAATTCAAGCAGGTACCTATATGAGCCAGACAGCGGCGACTGCGCGCCTTAAACCCAGGAATTCTGTCGGCAGAATTCTCCTTTCCTTCCTGGGTTCTATGAGTCTTGCTGTTACTCTATTAATCGGGTTTTCAGTTGCGGCTTTCATCGGGGTAATTCTGCAACAGAATCAGCCTTATACTGATTACGTGTTCCAACTGGGTCCTTTTTGGTTCCAGGTTTTCCAGGATCTGGGCCTGTATAATATTTTTTCGGCCCCGTGGCTCGTGGCCATCTTTGCCTTCCTGGTCCTGTCTACTTCGGTTTGCATTGTGCGCACCAGTCCCCGCTTACTGCGGGAAATGTGGAATTTTCGTTTGAATATTCAGGCGCATTCGATGCGCAGCATGCGTTTGCACACTGAACAGAGCGTAGCGTTTACTCAGGAAGATATGCGGGCACGAGTTATCCGTTTGTTACGCAACCATGGCTACCGGGTGCGTGAAGCGCACAAAGGCGATCATGTCCTGGTCGCCGGCATGAAAGGCGCTATCAACCGGTCGGGCTACTTGTTTATGCATGTGGGCTTGGTTGTGGTTCTGCTGACCGGAGTGATCGATGGCAATTTGCCTATCGATTTAGCGGTCTGGCAGCATGGACTCAAGCCCATGACTCAGGCAGTGCCGATTTCCGAAGTTCCCAAGAATAGTCGCCTTCCTCTGGGTACGCTGGCCTTCCGCGGCGATGTGACTTTGCCCGAAGGCGATTCCACCAATGGTGTTTTTTTCCGTTGGGGCAAGGGATATCTGGAGCAGCAATTGCCATTTACGATTACCCTGAAGAAATTTGCCATCGAGCGATATCCTGGAGGCCGACCTAAGGATTTTGTGAGTTCAGTGATCGTGACCAATCCACGTACCCATCAGGTAATCAAGGGGACAGTCAGCGATAATCACCCGATGTTTTACCATGGGATTGGTATCTATCAATCTAGTTTTGGTGATGGTGGATCGCATCTCAAGTTTCGTTTGTGGTCCATGAATACCGGGCAAGCCAGAGTATTGCGTGGACAGGTCTTTGATAGTTACGTTGTGCAGACGGCAGATGGACCCATGCGGGTGAAATTCGAACGCTTCAAAGCGATGAATATCGGGCGGGGGTTTTCATTTGCTGGCAAGGGGCAGTCGCCAATGATTAATCTCGGACCCAGTGTGGGATTCAAGGTTGTGCGCCCGGATGGACAAGCTACCGAATATATCAATTATATGCACCCTCAATTGGTGCATGGACGTCTGTTTTATTTGAGTGGTGTACGCACGAGTCCAGCAAAACCTTACAGTTTTTTGACGATTCCTGCAGATTCTCATGGTGGGATGCAGTTGTTCATGCGGATGGTGAATGCGCTGCATAATCCAAAATTATTGCGACAGGCAGCACAGGAAACCGCGCAGGAAGTAACAACAGTGGCCAGCGCCGGGAAAAATCCGGTACTACAGACGCGATTGGCTGCCTCAGTCGAAAACATGCTGATGCTGTTCGGCAAAGGCGGGTATACGCTGGTCCAGCAGGGGGTGGCCAGTCAGTTGTCTGCGGCCAAGAGGCAGGTCGTGGATCCAGCTATCATTCGAGTGCTCAATATAGGTCTTGAGAATCTGTATATGCTTGTACTTGAGCGAGATGGAACTCGCCAGGTTACCCGTCAGGATACGGACTGGTTGGCGGCGGCCTTGCCTGAATTGAGTGTATTGAATAAATATGGCGCACCGTTCTATTTGCAATTGACCGGTTACCGCCAGATCCTGGCTTCAGGGTTACAGGTCACTTATTATCCGTTAACGCTGGGGGCTTTTATAGGTGCGTTCATGCTGGTTATTGGCAGCATTTTGATGTTTTTTGTGCCATACCGGCGGGTATGGATTCGTATTGATCCAAATACGGAGAAAGGCAGCAGAATATTGTTTGCTGGAACCAGCAATCGTCATCAGCGTGAATTTGAGCGAGAGTTTGCTAGCCTTGGAGAGAAGCTTGTACCAACTTAATGATGCATGAGAATCGATACTCAATAGATTATTTTTTAAGATCGGTTTTCTGACTGAGTTAACTGAGTTAAGAGAGGAGGAAGAAACGATGTCTGTACCGCATACTGTGCCACATAATGTGATGGATGGGCTGGAAAAACCTGGGTTACTCCAGCGCATGAGGCTGTTGGACTGGGCATGGGGGTTGTTCGTGGTGCTAGGCGCTACGGTCATCTATCTCATGCTGCATCATATGATGAGTAATTTCCAAATTGCTGTTCTGTCCGGTTGGGCGACGGTTCTGGTGGGATTTGGGTGGTATTGGCGCCCTTTCCAGGCACTCACCGTCGCTGTAGCAGCACTTAGCGTTCTGGGTATTGCCTTGTATGGCAGCCAGTTCAGCAATGGGCAAACAGATCCTATCCTGCACTGGTGGCTATCTAGCGCAACGGCAATCATGTGGTCCAGTGGATTATTCTGGGCAGCGTTCCTGGCCTATCTTTTGGGTCTGGTCGTGCGTAGTGACCACCTATCCGAACGTGCGCTGTCTATCGGTAGTGTTTTCGCTTGGGCCGCCGTGACTATGGCATTGACCGCATTGATGGTGCGTTGGCGGGAATCATATCTGTTTGGTCCAGGTTTCGGCATGATTCCTATTGAGGATCTGTTTGATGTGTTTGTACTCTTTAATATCATGACCGGTCTGCTCTATCTGTTTTTTGAAACGCGGTTTCGACAGCGCTCCCTGGGCGCGATGGCCATGTCGATTATCTGTGCTTCCACACTTTTCCTGGTTTTTCTTGAAGTTAAATTCAATGGCGCCGCCATTTCCATGGTCAACCCGGAATTACGAAGCTACTGGATCAAGATTCATGTGCCGGTGCTGTTTGTTTCCTATGGTTCATTTGCTTTCGCGGCCATGGTAGGTACTGCGTATTTGCTGCGCTCGCATGTTGAGCGTACCAACCCGAATGGTCGCATCGCTCGCCGCCTGCCGGACTTGGAGACGATAGATGACGTCATGTATCGCTACAATGCGCTCGGTTTTGTATTCATCGCTTTGGGTATTATTCTGGGTGCATTATGGGCGGAACAGGCTTGGGGGGCTTACTGGTCCTGGGATCCGAAAGAAACAGAGGCGCTGATTGTTTTACTTAACTATGCAGCTTGGTTGCATATGCGGTTTACCAAGGGTTGGCGAGGCAAGACCATGGCTTGGTGGTCGATCATCGGGATGATTGTGATGACAGCCGGGTTCGTGGGTGTCGATGTCTTCTTGCCCGGTTTGCATTCCTTTGGAAAACTGTGAGGTTTCGCAAACCTCAAGGATTCTGAAACGAGCGAATGAAAATGTAGCGAGGGTGGTGGGTGATCCGTCAAAGTGGGAGCCATCTGAGTCTGTAGGCTTCCAGGTCGCAGCTATTGTATCAATGAAAGAGAGATAGAAACCATGATTAAGTCATATGGCCGTTTTGGTGCCGTAAAATCATTGTTGCGGGCCAGCGCGTTGGCCGTTGTAATAGGAGGTGGAGTAGCCGGCTTCAGCATGCCAGCTCACGCTGCCTTGAGCGCCCCTTTGCAACAGGCCGTATCGGCTGGCAAGCAGCTTTTTATGCATGCCACTTTCGGTGGGAGTGGCCGAACTTGTGCTACCTGTCATCAAGATGCGGGCAGGGGGCCGACCGTAATGCCCAATGGCAAGAGATTCCCTAGTATTGCCAACGCGGCAGCCCTATTTCCTCGATATAAATCCAGGACAGGCCGGGTTATCACCCTGGAAGATCAGCTCCGTGGCTGTGTCAGGCGCGGTTTAGGTGGTCAGCCACCAGCCTACGGCAGCAAGACCATGAATGATTTGGTTGCCTATATTACCTATCTCGCGCAGGGTAAGCCCATCAATATGGGCGGTTCACCCAAGTAAAGATTCGACTTGATCAGCCATCCTGTATTTCTCAGCGAAATATGGAGTATGTAAACTGCAATGAATCGCTTTCATAACGACCTGTGACCCGCGACCCGACCACGGCTTCTGGCCAAAGCCGGGTTGATTTGTGACTGAATGACTATCGACAAAAAAAACAAGCAGCCTGGATCTGGCCTATTCCGCACGACGTTGTTCGTATTGTTAGGGATCATGCTGGGTATCCTGATCGATCGGGTTCTCCTGGTTGGGGTGATTCCGGCTGCACTGGTGCCCGCCAGCGCGGTGAATGATTTTCGGTTGATGGCGCAGACTTGGAATTTGATCGATGCCCATTTCGTTGACCGGAAAGCGATCAAGTCCACCCGCATGACATATGCCGCTATTAGCGGCATGGTGAATTCATTGGGTGACACGGGACACACCACTTTCCTGACGCCCACTGAGGTGCGCATGGAGCATACGGCCTTGCAAGGGCATTTTGCTGGTATCGGAGCGGAGGTGGAATACCGGAAGGGCCATGTCGTTATTGTGACGCCTATCGATGGCACGCCTGCCCAGCGGGCTCATCTCAAACCGGGTGATATCATTCTCAAGGTTGATGATCACCTGGTGTCCGATTTGTCTCTACTCAGAGTGGTTGACATGATTCGCGGCAAAGCGGGTACCTACGTTACCTTGACTCTGCGGCAGACGGGTACAGGAAAGACCCGGACGGTTACTCTGGTGCGGGCTGAAATACCACTGCATAGTGTGAGTTGGGTCATAGTACCCGGAACATTTATTGCAGATATTCGGATTTCCCGTTTCAGCAGAGGTACGGCGCAGGAGCTGAATAAAGCGTTGGTGGCCACTCGCAGCCAGGGTGTGCGTGGGATTATCCTGGATTTGCGCAATGATCCGGGAGGGTTATTGTATGAGGCAATTGATGTGGCTAGTTTATTCATCCCTAAAGGCAATGTGCTACTGGAGAAAAACACACAAGGCAAAATTAAGCCAATTCCAATCATTCGCAATGTGCCCAAATTCCACTTACCGATGGTCATTTTAATTAATCGTGGGACGGCAAGTGCCGCTGAAATTGTCGCTGGAGCCTTGCGTGATAATGTGCATGCGCCCTTGGTCGGTACCAGGACATTCGGTACCGGGACGGTATTACGCCAGTTTATGCTATCCAATGGCTCTGCAGTTTTGCTGGCTGTGCGGGAGTGGTTGACCCCGGACGGGCATACCATATGGCACCGGGGTATCCGACCGACCATTATGGTCTCTTTGCCGCCTACCATCATGCCGTTATTTCCGGATCAGCTGCGCCACATGAAGTTGGACCAGCTGCGCCACAGCAAGGATCGCCAGTTTCTGACGGCACTGGCACGGATCAAGCGAAAAATACGCCACCAGACGATCCATCTTGACCGACAGCTCATTCGGGCGGTTGGTGGTCGGGGGGAAAATGGTGCATAAAGCTTGCGCTGGATGGGGGAAGTTGGTTTATAGTACGTCAGTGATCATGTGACAGTTCTGGAGAGAGCCCGCTATAGGGTCGCCGAAGGCGCAAACCGTCCAGAAACGCTCAGGCAAAAAGGCAGAACAGTCGCCGGTTTGGATTCTTATCCGAACCATGATCAACTCTGGAGAGTGGCCATCGATCTATGGCCCACCGAAGGGGATCATCATGTCCGCGCATGGTGTGAATCTCTCAGGTTTTAGGACAGAGGGGCGGTTAAATCCGAATAAACCCGGATTTAGACCGTAACTGATTGTCCGAGAGCACAGGAGAGGTCTCATGTCCCGTACTACCCCTTTATATGCAGAGCATTTGGCTGCTAACGGACGCATGGTCGATTTCTCCGGCTGGAATATGCCCTTGCATTATGGCTCACAAATCGAAGAACACCATCAGGTGCGTCATGATGCGGGTATCTTCGATGTGTCGCATATGGGGATCGTCGATATTGAGGGGGCGGGTGTCCGATCAGCGTTGAGGGGGTTACTGGCCAACGATGTGGCTAAGATCAAATTTCCAGGGCAGGCACTTTATAGTGTCATGTTAAACTCCCAAGGCGGCATTATTGATGACCTTATCATCTATGGATTGGGGGAGGGTCGTTTCCGGATGGTACTCAATGCGGCTACGCACGAGAAGGATATGGCCTGGCTACGTTCTCATTTACCGGCAGATTCCCTTCACGAGCGGCGGGATCTGGCCATACTAGCTATTCAGGGCCCCAATGCCCGGACGCGAATGGCTGGACAGTTCAATAATGAAGGAGCCGAGATCTTGATGAAGGTCAAACCTTTTGCCGGCATTGAAATAGGGAATTGGTTCATTGCCCGGACAGGCTATACCGGGGAGGACGGTTTTGAAATCATGCTGCCAGCAGATGAGGCTCCGATCTTGTGGCAGAATTTGCTGACAGCCGGAGTTAAGCCGGCAGGATTAGGAGCGCGCGATACCCTGCGTCTGGAGGCAGGATTAAGCCTCTATGGCGCGGATATAGATGAAAACGTTACTCCACTGGAAGCTAACCTGGGCTGGACTGTAGCCTGGCTCGGGGAGCGGGATTTTATTGGTCGTTCTGTCCTGCAGGATCAGCAGCAACAAGGGGTTGCTCATAAGCAAGTTGGCGTAGTCCTTCTGGGCCGGGGTGTCTTGCGCGGTGGCCAGGAGATTTTTTGTGATGGTGGGGGGAATGGCCGGATCACCAGCGGCAGTTTTTCACCAACACTCGAATCCGCCATAGGACTTGCCAGGATGCCGATAGAAAGCGGTGAACAAGCAGAGGTTGAAATGCGGGGTCAGCGGATGCCCGTCCGCCTGATCCGGCCGCCATTCGTGTGGCACGGCCAATCTTGCCTATAATTTACTTGCGCTATACATTTTTATCGGGAGCCATGTTATGAGTGAAACCTCCGAACTAAAATACCATCACAGCCATGAGTGGGTAAGAAATAATCCCGATGGCACCTGCACCATAGGGATCTCTGATCATGCTCAGGAACAGCTTGGGGATCTTGTTTTCATCGAATTACCCGAAGTGGGTACACACCTTAATGCTGGTGATGCCTGCGTGGTAGTTGAATCCGTGAAGGCCGCCTCCGATGTCTATGCCCCGGTGAGCGGAGAGGTAGTGAAGATCAATGAAGCCTTGGCGAATGAACCGGAACGGGTCAATCAATCCGCTGAAGATGAGGGTTGGCTGTTTGTGCTTCGCTGTGACGACCAAGCAGCAACAAGTGAACTGATGAGTCCCACAGAATATGGCAGTTTTCTCAAATCCGAGGGCTGAGTTTCCTCAATCATCCCTATCAGTCTTCTAATCCGGGGACCGATAGGGATGATTTTTTCCTGGAGTGATCCGTTTATGCCTTTCATCCCTCATACATCTGCAGATACGGCTGAGATGCTCGCTGCAATCGGAGTTGCAGATATTGATCAATTATTCGATGAGATCCCCGTCCAATTACGTAATACTCGTTTTGATGCTCTGCCGTTGGCGTTAAATGAACAGGAAGTCTTGCGCCTAATGTCGAATTGTGCGGATGACGACCAGATGGCGCTCAACTTCATCGGTGCTGGGGCCTATGAACACCACATTCCGGCCGCTGTGTGGGATATTGCCGGGCGAGGTGAATTCTATAGCGCCTATACGCCCTACCAGGCGGAAGCCTCGCAGGGAACACTCCAACTGATCTACGAATATCAGAGCATGATGACCGGCCTGACTGCTATGGAGGTATCCAACGCATCTCTTTATGATGGTGCATCGGCGCTGGCTGAAGCCATATTGATGGCGGTTCGCCTCAATCACCGTTCCCGCACACGCCGTATCCTCATGCCTTGCAGCGTGCATCCAGCCTATCGTGCAGCTGTTCGCTCTCTGGTGACGCCCCAGAATATCGAGTTGGTCGAGATCGCTTATGATCCCACAACCGGCAAATTGGATCCAGGAAGCCTGGATGGGTATACGAGCCACGACATCACCGCCCTGGTGGTGCCGCAACCTAATTTTTTCGGCATGCTAGAGGAAGTAGATGTCCTGACAGATTGGGCAGCCCGCCATGATGCACTCCTTATCGCTGTTGTTAATCCCTTGGCGTTGGCCCTATTCAAGCCACCCGGGGAATGGGGGCTAGCTGGGGCTGATATCGCCGTGGGGGATGGTCAGCCTCTGGGTGTACCGTTGTCTTTTGGGGGGCCTTATTATGGATTTATGTGTACTCGCCAGGTTTTTGTTCGCCAAATGCCTGGTCGGCTGGTCGGTCGCGCCATCGATGCCGATGGCAAACCCGGGTTTGTCCTCACTCTACAGGCCAGAGAGCAGCACATCCGCCGGTCACGGGCCACTTCCAATATCTGCACCAATCAAGGATTAATGGTCACTGCTTCCACTATTCATATGGCTCTGATGGGCCCCCAGGGACTGGCCAAAGTGGCCATGACGAGCCGGAACAATATGCATACTTTATTAGAGCGCCTGCAATCACTTGGAGTTCAGCCGCTTTTTGAAGGTGATTTTTTTCATGAGGTAGCCGTGCGCTTACCGCAGGCAGCGAAGCCGGTGCTCGACGCGATGGCCGCGCACGGAATTTTGGGGGGATACAATCTGGGTCACAGCGATCCTGAGCATACCGATGCGATTCTAGTTTGCGCCACTGAAACTAAATCTGAGGCCGATCTTGACCGTTACCACGATGTACTGGCGCAAGTGCTCACCCAAACTCTCTGAATTCATGATGAGGATAAAGAATCGATGTTGATATTCGAGGTATCCAGATCTGGCCGGAACAATCCAGCCCAGGCTCCCTTGGGAAGCGCCGGCTACCAGCCCATACCTGAGCGTTTTCGGCGATGCACTCCGCTTAGGTTACCCGAGGTTTCCGAGCTTCAGGCCGTCAGACATTATACGCGCCTGTCTCAACAGAATTTCTCCATCGATACCCATTTTTATCCGCTTGGTTCGTGCACGATGAAATACAATCCGCGCGGTGCCCACAAGGCAGCTTCCTTGTCGGGCTTTATCAATCGCCATCCCTATGCTCCAGAGCAATCCAGCCAGGGTGTGTTGGCCTGTCTTTATGAGCTCCAGCAAATGTTGGCAATCATTACTGGTATGCAGGGGATTTCTCTGGCGCCCATGGCAGGAGCTCAGGGAGAGTTCGCCGGTTTATCCATGATCCGTGCCTACCATCTCGATCAGGGTGATCATCAGCGCCAGGAAATTATCGTTCCGGATGCCGCTCATGGTACTAATCCGGCAACAGCTAACCTGTGTGGATTCACGGTGCGTGAGATCCCGACTGATGCGCAAGGAGATGTCAATATCCAGGTGCTGAAAAAAGTGGTAGGTCCACGAACTGCCGGGATTATGCTCACTAATCCCTCCACCTTGGGTGTATTTGAGCGGCGGATTGAGCAAATTGCTCGTATCGTCCATGAGGTGGGTGGGTTACTTTATTATGATGGAGCTAATCTGAATGCCATTCTCGGGAAAGTACGTCCCGGAGATATGGGGTTTGACGCTATTCACGTGAATTTGCATAAGACTTTTGCCACACCTCATGGCGGAGGTGGACCGGGTGCCGGCCCGGTAGGTGTTGGTGCTCGCTTGTTACCCTACTTGCCCGTTCCCTTGGTCGAACAGGTAGATACCGGCTATCGTTTACTTGAAGAATCGGAGCGGCCGCAATCGATTGGCCGTTTGTCGGCTTTCATGGGGAATGTGGGTGTTTTACTGCACGCTTATGCCTATCTGCGCTTATTGGGGCGACAGGGTCTGCCCAGGGTGGCTGAATATGCGACATTAAATGCAAATTATCTTGCCAGACGCTTGGCTGAAGCCGGTTTCGACCTGGCCTATCCTGATCGGCGACCGATGCATGAGTTTGTTCTTACATTGAAGCGAGAGGCGCAGGAGACCGGTGTAACAGCATTGGATTATGCCAAGCGATTGCTTGATTATGGTATGTATGCGCCGACCATTTATTTCCCCTTATTAGTTGCCGAGAGCATGCTGATTGAGCCGACCGAAACCGAAGATAAAGAGACACTGGATGCATTCGTGGCAGCAATGATTGCCATTCGTAATGCAGCAAGATCAACCCCTGAGATAGTTAAAACAGCCCCACATAAATTTTCCAGCCGGCGCTTCGATGAGGTTAATGCGGCTCGTCATCCGGATCTGCGCTGGTCTGAGGGATTGCCGGGGAATCAACTCATTAGTAAACACAGATGAATTTGCCGGCATACGTTTCTGACACAGAACCCAGACCGGGAGCTTCAAGATAACGACCCTCTGCGGAGGTAACACGGCGAGCAAAATCTCGGCTTTGCTCTAAAGAGATAGTTCTCATTTGGATGATCGTGCGCCCATTAATAAAATCCAGGATACTATCTTGCCCAAAAACCGAGTTGATGGCTGTGGCTCACTGAGCATTAAAATAACCTCTGATGCGGCGGGGGGATGGCAGTGGCAGGCTGGTCACGCCAAATTGCCCCTGTATTGATCAGAGTTTGCATGTGAGTCGTTGTCAAAGTGAGCCATTGAATTTGGCTGCAACCACGGGCGCATCAATCTCTTGCGCTGTGCGTAAGCCCAGTCGATAACTGTCCGGTCCCGTCTGGTTCTTTGGACGTTCAACGAATAAGGATAAGATCGCGCGCAGCCGCGATCTTATCCTGTAGTTGCACGAGCCCGGTCAGGATCGAAATGTCGGTTATGCCACCTCTATAGAAGATT
>VAOW01011836.1_pt1 | contig 26023 bp, 21 predicted proteins | sample 3393921 | NCBI WGS metagenome assembly VAOW01 (sample SAMN08290428, study PRJNA428436) | hydrothermal vent metagenome | isolation source: Deep-sea hydrothermal vent chimney | place: Indian Ocean: Southwest Indian Ridge | depth 2742 m m | reverse complement strand
TTATTTTTGTGGTGTAGAAAAGATTAAGCGAAATTAAAAAAAATGGGTTATATAAAATTTGATAAGAAGCAGCTTGTCAACCTGAATTATTCGCTCAGCAGAGAGAAGTTGCGCACCAACCGGGCCGGCAGCTATGCCAGCTCCAGTATCATCAATTGCAACACACGAAGCTATCACGGACTTTTGGTGGTTCCACAGCCTCTGATTGACGACAACAACCACGTTTTGTTGTCTGGCGTGGATGAAACCCTGCTATCCAATGATTTTGAGTTTCATCTGGGTTCGCGCATGTACGAAGGAGGCGTCATGGAACCCAAAGGACACAAATATCTGCGGGATTATGATATGGACCCCATTCCTCGTTTGGTTTTCCGGCTTGGAGGTATTGTGTTGGTTAAAGAGCTTATTTTTACACAAAAAGAAGACCGTATTCTCATTAAATATACTCTCGAAGAAAGTGTCGGGAAAGTAAAATTCAGCCTGCGACCTTTTCTTGCTTTCCGCAGTGTTCATACGCTCGGCAAAGCCAATACTTATGTGAATACTCATTTTAAGCCAATTAAAGACGGTGCCAGTTGGCAGATGTATCAGGGCTACTCGTCGGTTTATATGCAGTTCTCGAAAAAGACTGAGTATATACATGTCCCTGACTGGTATTACAATGTGCAATATATTCGTGAAAAGGAGCGTGGCTATGCTTTTCTCGAAGACCTTTACTCCCCCGGGTATTTTGAAACTGAATTGAAAAAAGGCGAAAGTATTGTTATATCTGCAGGCCTTGAAGAAAAAACACCCACCAATTTTAAGCGACATTTTACCGCTGAAATAAAAAAACGTGTCCCCCGTAGCAATTTTGAAAACAGTCTGCAAAATGCTGCCGAAGAGTTTATTATCCATACTAATAATCACACGGAAGTGATTGCCGGCTATCCATGGTTTGGTCGCTGGGGCCGCGATACATTTGTTGCCCTGCCGGGACTTACGCTGACAAAAGGGGATAAAAAGACTTTTCATGCCGTGGTAAAAACCATGCTAGGTGAGCTGAAAAACGGACTTTTCCCCAATCTCGGACACGGGGCTGATGCCAGCTTCAATTCGGTGGATACTTCTTTGTGGTTTTTCTGGGCATTAAATCAATATGTGTTAATCACGGGAAAGACAGCCGGGCTATGGGTTTCTTACGGCAAGGCCATGGAAAGTATTCTGAACAATTACAGGAAAGGAACACTGCATCAGATTCGAATGCACGACAACGGACTTATCTGGGCCGGCGAAACCGGTAAGGCCGTTACCTGGATGGATGCTATTGTTGAAGGAAAACCGGTAACCGCCCGTACAGGTTTTGCAGTGGAAATAAACGCATTATGGTACGAAGCTATTCGCTTTGCTCTGCAACTTGCCGAAGAAGCCGAGGACCAGCGTTTTGTGAATCGATGGAAAAAATGGCCTGAAATCATCAGGAAATCGTTTACAGTTATGTTTTGGGATGAAGAGAAAGGTTACCTCGCCGATTATGCCACTTACGAGCACAAAGATTTTACTATCCGGCCAAACATGGTTATCGCTGCATCGCTGCCTTTTTCTCCGCTTAACCTCGATATGAAAATTGCCGTGCTCAGAAAAGCCAAAAGTGAACTGCTGACGCCAAGGGGTCTGCGCTCGCTCTCTCCGCGTTTTGTCGAATATAAAGGAAAATATCGCGGCAACCAGGAGGAACGCGACCTTGCTTATCATCAGGGAACGGCCTGGCCATGGCTTTTGGGACCGTTTGCAGAAGCCTGGTTGAGTATCTATGGCAAAAAAGGAAAACCATTTATTCGTGACCTGTACGAGGGTTTTGAGGCGGTTATAACAGAAGCCGGTGTGGGGACGATTTCCGAGATTTACGATGGTGACCCGTCTCACGAAGCCGGTGGAGCTATTTCACAAGCCTGGAGTGTGGCAGAGTTGCTGCGGATAAAATGGATGCTTGATGGCAAAGAATAAATAAAATGAAAAGATTTTTGAAAAATAAACCAGAAAAGAAGCTATGAGAGTATTGATGTTCGGTTGGGAATTTCCGCCTCATATCACAGGGGGCTTAGGGACAGCCTGTTACGGCCTTACTAAAGGGCTGAGTAAGCACGATACGGAAATTATCTTTGTTGTTCCCAAAGCTTATGGCGATGAAGACCAGCAGGTTGCTTCCATCCGTAATGCCAGTGGCATTCCCTTCGACCTGAAAGATGAGGAGTATAAAGCTTACTGGCAACATATTAAATATCTCGAAGTTGGTTCCAATATCATTCCTTATGTAAGTCCGGAACTTTTTTCCAAAATCACGGAAAAAAATCAAAAAACCAGTGAAGAGTTTAAAAGTCATGTCTTTTCCAGAGACTTTGAATTTTCGGGTACTTATGGAAACAATCTCCTCGAAGAGGTGGCGCGCTATGCTCTTATAGCTTCTGCACTGGCCCTTAAAGAAAATTTTGACGTCATTCATGCCCACGACTGGCTCACCTATCCTGCCGGTATTGCTGCCAAACTATCATCCGGAAAAAAGCTAATTGTTCACATGCATGCCACCGAATTTGACCGCACGGGAGGCAATGTCAACCAGCAGGTTTACGAAATCGAACGGCAGGGGATGGAAGCTGCCGATGCTGTTATTACCGTGAGCAACCTCACACGGAATATCGTTATTGAAAAATATGGTATAAATCCTGACAAGATTTATACCGTACACAATGCCGTAGAAGCCAATAGTATGAAAGATTACGGTGGCTTCAAAAAGCATTTCGACGAGAAACTGGTAACTTTTCTCGGACGTATCACTTTTCAGAAAGGACCCGATTATTTTATCGAAGCAGCCTATAAAATTTTACAAAAAGATCCCAAAGTGCGGTTTGCTATGGCCGGATCGGGCGACATGCTGCTGAAAATGATAAAACGCGTTGCACAGCTTGGCATATCCGATAAATTCCATTTTACAGGCTTCCTGCAGGGCGATGATGTGGCTCATATTTTTGCCATGAGCGATGTGTTTGTAATGCCCTCCGTGTCCGAACCTTTTGGCATTGTGCCGTTAGAGGCCATGCGGTCCAGTGTTCCTGTCATTATCTCCAAACAAAGTGGTGTGGCCGAAGTGTTGCATCACGCACTGAAAGTGGATTTCTGGGATATTAATGCCATGGCCGATGCCATTTACGGCCTTTGCCACTACGAAGGTCTTTCAAAAATGTTCAAGAAATATGGCAAACAAGAGGTGGAAAGTTTGAAATGGGAAGATGCCGCACTGAAAGTCATTCAGGTTTATAACAAAATTATAAACAGCTAATTAAGAAATATTAAAATAATATGAAAGCTATTTGTTTCTATTTCCAGGTACACCAGCCCATACGGCTGCGGAGCTACCGGTTTTTCGATATTGGAGAAAAACAGGATTACTTTGACGAGCACAACAACAAGTTTATCATGCGCAAAGTGGCCCAAAAAAATTATCTGCCCATGAATGCGTTGTTGCTCGATTTGATAAAAGAGTACGGAAGCGCTTTCAAGGTTAGCTTTTCCATTTCGGGTACGGCACTCGACCAGTTTGAGATCTATGCGCCTGATGTGCTGGAGAGTTTTCAGCGACTGGCGGAAACCGGAAATGTGGAGTTTCTTGCTGAGACCTATGCCCACTCGCTTTCAGCACTCAAAAGCAAAGAAGAATTTACGAAACAAGTACAGGCACAAGCCAAAAAAATTGAACAGCTTTTTGGTCAGAAACCAACCACCTTCCGTAATACCGAGTTGATTTATTCGGATGAAATCGGCGCCATGGTGGCGGATATGGGCTATAAAGTAATGCTCACTGAAGGAGCCAAGCACGTGATGGGTTGGAGAAGCCCTAACTATATGTACACCAATGCTATAAATCCGAAACTAAAGCTGTTGCTAAAAAATTTCCAGCTAAGTGATGATATTGCTTTCCGGTTTTCGCAACAAAGCTGGAAAGAGTGGCCGTTGACAACGGAAAAGTTTGTGGGCTGGCTTACACAAATCAATCCTGCAGAGGAGGTTATCAACCTGTTCATGGACTATGAAACTTTTGGCGAGCATCAGTGGGAAGAAACCGGCATTTTCGACTTTATGCGTGCGCTGCCGGGACGGGTTTTCTCCCATTCCGACTTTAGTTTTGCCACACCGGCAGAACTAAGCGAGAAACTCCAGCCCGTATCTTCCATCCATGTTCCTTATCCTATTTCGTGGGCTGATGAAGAGCGCGACCTGACTGCCTGGCTGGGAAACGAACTGCAGGATGAAGCCTTCGACAAGCTGTATGCACTTGAAGAAAAAGTGAAAATGTGCAACGACCCGCAGATTCAGCAGAACTGGCTCTACCTGCAAACTTCCGACCATTTTTATTATATGTGTACAAAATTTTTCTCGGACGGCGATGTGCACAAATATTTCAACCCTTATGGTACACCTTACGAAGCTTTTATCAACTACATGAATGTTTTGTCTGATTTTATTATCCGGGTGGAAAAGCAAACCCGTTATGCCAAAACAGATGTCGATGAGGTGAAAGAAGCTGCGAAAAAACTTTTTGAAAAAACAGGAAAACTGGCGAGGGGGAAAGCACGTCAAACCAAAAGGGTTGTTAAAGAGACGCTGGATAAAACCAAAGAGATAAAATTTGAAGATATCAAAAATATGTCGGATACGGCCGTGAAAAAGCTTTTGCACGAAATTGACCTGAAGAAACTCAGCATAGCCATGGAAGATGCCGGCGTAGAAATTCGTGAAAAAATTCTTCCAAACCTCGGAAAACGTGCCCGAAAGCAATTTGATGAATGGCAGGAAGAGATAAAAAAAGCGAAGAAATCAGATATTAAAAAATACAAAAAGGAGATTGAAGATAAGTTGAGAGACCTGTTCGGGAAAAAGAAATAGTTGAAACCGGTTGTATAAAGTTGTAACTTTGACAAAAAATAAAAAATGGGATACGAAGTAATTAAACTGGAACTTATTGAATGGCTGACAAAACTTCAGGATGTTACTACTCTTAAATATCTGAAACTTGTGAAAGATTCCCGAATAAGCGGCCACGACTGGTGGAATGATTTGACAGAAGATCAAAAGAAGGGTGTTGAAAGAGGGATTAAAGAAATAAAAGAAGGGAAAATAGTAGCTCATGAAGATGTGATAAAAAAATATGGATTATAAACTTTTCTGGTCAGAAGAAGCGGTAAAGGACCTGGAAAATATTTTGTATTATCTAACTGAAAAATGGTCGCCAAAAGAAGTTGAAAATTTTAAGCAGACGCTGTCAAAGCAGCTTCACTTCATTATGCAGTTCCCATTTATGTTTCCCGCTTCAACTCAAAATCCGGAATTACGTAAAGCTGTTTTAAGCAAACAAACATCCATTTATTATAAAGTTGAAAAGAACATGATTTACCTTGTTTATCTATTTGTTAACCATAAAGGTAAACTATTATAATCATTTACCTGCTCTTCCGGGTTTGAAACCCGGAAGTTTAAGAAATAAGGGTTTTAAACCCGTTGATTTAAAAGTCGGGATTGCAAATCCCAACCAGCTATGGATTGCACGAATCTCGTCTCCGGCAAGAGATTCCTACCAGCAATAATACGTTTCCATCGTATTATGGTTAACCAAAACAGCAGTATTTTTTTAGCTTTGCAAGCCAATAATTGTACAATTATGATGAGGAGGCAAGGAAGAAACAATAAATTTATAAAAGAAGAAAATGAAATTAGATTATATATTTGAAACAAGTTGGGAAATTTGTAACAAAATCGGCGGAATTTACACCGTTATGTCCACCAAAGCGAGGAGCATGGTGGATGCTTATGGAGACCATTATGTTTTGGTTGGCCCGGATGTATGGAAAGAAACCTATGCCAATCCCGATTTTTTGGAAGACCACGAGCAGTTTTCCGACTGGAAAGAAGCTGCTGCCAAACACAATATCCAGGTCAAAATCGGACGCTGGAACATCCCTTCCGGGCCGCTGGTGATTTTGGTCAACTTTACCCATCTCTTCGCCAAAAAAGATGAGGTTTTTGCCCATTTGTGGGAAACTTACAAACTTGATTCACTTTCAGGACAATGGGATTATATTGAGCCGGCTATGTTTGGTTACGCTGCCGGTCAGGCAATAGAGAGTTTTACCCGTTTTTACCTCACGCTGCAAACACGGGTCGTTGCTCATTTTCACGAATGGATGACCGGAACTGGCGTTTTGTATCTCAAAGATAAACTACCGCGTATCGGTACCGGTTTCACTACGCACGCCACTGTTCTCGGACGCTCTATTGCCGGAAACGGGCTGCCGTTGTACGAAAAGCTCTCGCACTATCATCCGCTGAAAATGGCGGAAAAATTTCAGGTTGTAAGCAAAAATTCGTTAGAAACCCTCAGCGCACAGGAAGCGGATGTTTTTACAACCGTTAGCGTCATCACCTCTGAAGAGAGCAGGCAGTTTCTCGGTAAAGAAGCACAGGTACTTACTCTAAACGGTATGAACAAATCTTTTGTTCCCGCTGTTGACCAATACGCGAAAAAGCGCGAATTAGCCCGTACCAAAGCTTTGGAAATTGCAGCAAAACTGACCGGTGTTACCTATAACAAGGATACTTTTTTGGTGCTGAACAGCGGACGTTATGAGTTTAAAAACAAAGGAATCGATATCTATCTTCGTGCCTTGGGAAAGCTGAACAAGTCGTTGCCGGAAAATCAGCGTATCCTCGCGTTTATTGCTGTTCCGGCCGGGCATGACGGCCCTCAGGCAATTTTCACCGGCGAAAGTGAAAAAGTACAGAATCCCTATTTAACACATTATCTCCTCGACGAAAATAACGATCCTGTTTTACGGGAAGCCAGCAACAACGGATTGAATAATTTGGAAAACGATCGCGTCCATTTGATTTTTATTCCGGCTTATCTCAACAAACACGATGGTGTCGTCAACCTGAGTTATTATGATTTTCTGACTGCTTTTGATTATACTGTTTTCCCTTCTTATTACGAGCCATGGGGTTACACGCCACACGAAAGCATTGCTTTTGGTATCCCCACCCTTACCACCACGTATGCCGGATTTGGTAAATGGGTTCAGGATCATTTTGAAAACACACAGGGGGCTGTTGCGGTTATCGATCGGCAGGGAAAAGATGATGACAGTATTGCTGCCGAGGTTGCAGGCAGTATTAACGATTTTTTAAATAGCGGTAACCGTGAGACTGCGAGGGAAGAAGCTGGCAAAATTGCTGATGAACTCACTTGGGAAAAGCTCAATAAACATTACAAAAAGGCTTGGAAACTGGCACTTACCAAAGCAGAGGAGCGCAAAGAAGAAGAGAAAACACAATGGACTATTCCGGAAACACAACGGTTAGAGGCCAGCATGAATTCCGACAAACCTACCTGGAAAAAAATACTGGTTCAGCCTGTTCTCCCCAAACCGCTGAAACCGTTAATAGCGTTGGCCTTTAATCTTTGGTGGTCGTGGAATATGGAGGCTGTCGAATTGTTTCAAAGCATTTTACCCGAAAAATGGGAAGAACTTGATACCAATCCGGTAATGGTGCTTGAATCGTTGTCGTTGGAGAAAATCAATGCACTCGTAGCCGATGAAAAATTCATAGGAAAGCTCAACCGGGTATTTGCCAAATTTCAAAAATACATGCAGGCTGCCAATGAACAGCAAGAGGAACAGATTGCCTATTTCAGTATGGAATACGGCCTGCACAACAGTGTGAAGATATTTTCAGGCGGACTCGGTGTGCTGGCCGGCGATTATCTGAAACAAGCCAGCGACTCTAACAAAAACATGATTGCCATTGGGTTGCTTTACCGTTACGGTTATTTTAAACAAATTATCAGCCATTTTGGAGACCAGATTGCCGAATACAACATTCAAAAAACAACCCAGTTACCATTGGTTCTTGTGCGGGATGAGCAGGACGAAACACTTCGTATTCCCATTGCCATGCCTGGTCGCGTGGTACAGGCAAAAGTGTGGCGGTTAGATGTGGGTCGTGTACCCCTGTTTCTACTTGATACCGATACATTGCCCAACACGGAGGAAGATCGTAAACTTACGGCCCAACTTTATGGTGGCGACAGCGAACACCGGCTAAAACAGGAGATGATACTGGGCCTTGGTGGCATTCGCCTGATAGAAAAGCTGGGCTATCACCCGAATGTCTTCCACAGTAATGAAGGCCATTCGGCTTTTATCGGGCTGGAAAGAATCAGAAACTTAATAGAAAAAGAACGGATTAGCTATTGTGCCGCCAAAGAGGTTGTACGTGCCAGCACTCTTTTTACAACTCATACACCTGTGCCGGCCGGACACGACAGCTTTGAAGAGCACCTTATCCGCGCATACCTCTCCCATTTTAGTGAGCTGTTTTCCGTTTCATGGGAAGCGTTTATGGGACTTGGAAGATTTCGTCCGGAGGATACAACGGAGAAGTTCTCCATGAGTGTGCTGGCTACGAAACTTTCACAGGAAGTAAACGGTGTAAGCCGCATTCACAGACGTGTTTCCCGCGAAATGTTCAAGGGGTTGTACCCCGGCTATTATGTCGAAGAACTGCACATTGGCTACGTTACCAATGGTGTCCATTATTTTACCTGGACCGACAAAGTGTGGCAGGAGCTCTATCGCCAAAGTTTTGAGGAGGGTTTTGAAAATGACCAGTCCAATGCCCGGCTTTGGGAGAAAATTTATGATATCTCCGACGAAAAGGTGTGGGAAAACAGGATGAATGTCAAAAAGCGGTTGATTGCCTTTGTGAAAGAGCATTTGAGAAAAAATATGCTTTCGCGACAGGAAAGCCCGCGGCTTATCATCGAATCGATGAAACATCTCGATGAAACACATTTAATCTTTGGCTTTGCCCGGCGTTTTGCCACCTACAAACGTGCACATCTGTTATTTACTAACTTAGAACGGCTGGGAAAAATTGTGAATAATCCGGAAAAACCGGTACTGTTTCTTTTTGCCGGAAAGGCACATCCACACGACAAAGCCGGTCAGGATTTAATCAAACGTGTTATCGAGATTTCAAAAATGCCGCAGTTTAGCGGACGGATTATTTTCCTCGAGAATTATGATATGGTTATGGGCAAAATGCTTACAAGCGGCGTGGACGTTTGGCTGAATACGCCTACCCGTCCGTTAGAAGCCTCCGGAACCAGCGGCGAAAAAGCTATTATGAATGGCGTAGTAAATTTCAGTGTGCTGGATGGCTGGTGGGCGGAAGGTTACAAAGAGGGCGCCGGCTGGGCTATTCCCGAAACCCGGACTTACGAAAACCAAAGTTTTCAGGACGAGCTGGATGCCGAGATGATTTATAATATTCTGGAGGAAGAAATTATCCCGACTTATTACGACATCAACAAAGACGGACTTTCCGAAAAATGGGTTCAGCACATTAAAAACACCATTGCCGACATTGCACCCCATTTTACCATGCAACGCCAGATAGACGATTATTACGAAAAATTTTATACGCCTTTGTTACAAAACGGCAGACGGATGAGAGCACAGCATTTTTTAAATGCAAAAGTGCTCGCCGGATGGAAAGGAAAAATCCGCAATGCATGGGACAATATTTCGGTAGAATCATTGATGGTTCCCAACACGCAAAAAGGAGCCATTGCTTACGGAAAACACTTTGTTGCAGAGATAAAACTTTCCGCCCCCGGATTGACTGCCGGAGATTTGGGTGTTGATCTTATTATGGGCAACCGTACTAACGGAAACATTGAGAAAATTCTCTATCGTCATCCGTTAAAAGCAGAGCAGGAAAAAGAAGAAATCATTCGGTTTACCTGTGATTTTCCGCTGGCGCATTCGGGCATTGTAGATTATGCTTTCCGTCTTTACCCAAAGCACGAGCTGCTGGTTCATCGTATGGATTTCCCGCTGGTTAAGTGGATTTGATGGGAAGCATCTATTGTGAATATACGTGCTCTTTATGATTTTTTACAAAAACACCACGGGAACCGGTGCAACGGCAACTTGCATTATCTCAAAACACACTTTCGATAGAATATAACAATCTCACGGCAAAGCAAAACAATTATATTTTATTTTTGCCCCTTCAAAAAATTGTACGCATGAAAAGAATAAAATGGATAGCTGCTTTAGGCGTTTTTCTTATCGCTTTTAGTTTAAACGTTTCTGCAAAGAGAATTTCGCACAAAGACAAAGCACAAATTGCATATAATCAGGGTAATTATGCCGCTGCTCTTGCGTTGTGGGAAAAATCAATTGCCAAATATGAAAGAAGGCATAAAGAAGTAAAGTGTCCGTATTATACAAAAGCCGGTATGGCTGCCATCAAGCTAAAAAAAACAGATGAAGCACGGCAACTTTTTGAAAAAGCTATTCATTCCGCTTCCGTAAGTCCGGTTGCTTATGTTGAGCTTGCTAAGATTTACCGGAAAATTGATAATCTTTCTCTCGAAATTTTTACCCTTGAAAATTATGAAAAAAAATATCCTGACGGCAGGGCCATTGAAGCTGTGAGAGAACGCCTTTTTGCCACTTATGTGGAGAGCGAAAACTGGGATGAGGCACTGAAACTTTGGAAAAAACTTCCGGAGCAGGTAAAAAACAGCATAGCTTACAAAACCGATTATCTGAAAGTTAACAGAGCGCTTAAAAACACGGAAGTTTGCGACCGGTTTTCGTCCGAAATTCTGAGATCCGATCCAAAAAATGTTACAGCACTTGAATGGAAAGCCAAAAAATATTTCTGGCTGGCCGAAAATCGCTATCAGGCTGAGCTGAATGCTTACAACAAAAACAAAACCCGGAGCCAGTACGTCGAATTATTAAGAGCCTTTAAAGTGGTTACGGTCAATTTTAAACGGTCGCTATACTATTTTAAAAGGCTGTATTCCCTGCAATCAACTGCCGAAAATGCCAACTATCTCGGGAATATTTATGCCCGTCTCAACGACGATGCCAAAGCAAAATATTACCACTACGTTGCTGACAAAAAAAAGGCAGCTAACAAATAAGCCTTTGTCCAAATACCCCGGTTTAAGCGTCCACCTTTAGATTTGCGTTTAAACTAGCGCCCGTATTTCCTTTTCCGCAAGCCAATCATAATAAATGCAAAAATCAACATCACCACCAGTGGTGTTACCACATTAAACAACTGCCACGACAAGCGTTGTCGGCTGACTTTTGTTTTATCTAACAATCGCAGCTTAAATTCGCGCGTACGCAAGGATATAAGTCCGGGACCATCGGTCAGGTAGTTCAGTGCATTTAAAATAAATTCCTTGTTGCCGTAAGTTTGCCCTGTAAATTGATTGTAACCGAGAGGCAGCGGAGAGCCACCTGGAATTTTCAACTGATTCCGGATTATGTTACCATCGGAAACGACAATCATTTGGGTGGGAACACTCATTTTCCGGAAAGGAAATATTTTACTTTTCAAACCTGACAAAAGTCGGTTTTTGAAGTCAGAAGTAAATTTTCCGCTTAGCAAAACCGCTACATTGCGTGCCGGCCCCCGAAAAAAATAAGGATCGGGTTTTTGCCTTAAAATGGCCAGACTGATGATGCCTGGAATTTTTTCCACGCCGCAGTGAGGCGAAGTTTTAAGCAATATGGTTTTTTTAACGCCTTTTACCGCAAGGGTGTCGATACTACTTGCAAAATTCATTTCGATGCTGTTCAGGTTACGCACCACCGCCTGGTTTGACTGTGGTGTTATCAGCGGGTAATAATACCACGGAAGTAACCGAATTTGTGGCTGGTTTCCGGTTTGTCCCGTTCGCACCGGAATGGGGACGGCGTTCAAATCAAGGAGTAGATCTTTGTTGAGACGTACGCCGTAAGTAAAAAGCTGTTCCTGCAATCCCAGATTCAAATCAATGGAAACGGTTGTTCCTGAGCGTTTTATACTGTCCATGCTTGCCAGCACGGGATCAATAAGCCAGAGTACCTTTCCGCCGTACATGATATATTGGTCCAGCATCAGTTTTTCCCTTTCCGTAAAGGGCTTTTGGGGTTTTGCTACAATGAGGGCTTTATAACGCGGAGCAGCCGGCAAAGTCGATGTATCGCTCTTTTGTTTTTCCAACAAAGGATTGGGCAGGCTGTCGGGATCCACCATTGACAGTGTGTAGTTTTCGTTCAGGCTGTTCAAAATATCGGTAACATGTTTTCCCTGCGGCTCACCCTGACCAATCAGGTAAGCGAGAGAGGGCTTTTTATGCTGCACCAGCTTGTGAACGGCATTGATAAAGGTAAACTCCAGGTTTTCGATGGAATGGTTAAGAATTTGTTCGGGTGGTATGTTTCGCTCGCTGCTCAACAGTTCAACAGGTATTTCTCTGCCTTTGTAACGTAGGATGGCACCCGGAAAAATATATTGCTGCTCCAATCCGTTTTTTGTTTTTACCTGCAGGTTGGTGGGGCTTAACCCCATGTTACGCAACCGGTGGTAGAACTCTTCACGCTTTTTAAAGTTTCCGGAAGCGGATGGGTTAACAAAGATAAACCGTACGTTTTTGTTGTAAGCCTGAAATTCTTCGAGTATCTCACGCGTTTGTGTTTCGAGACGTTTGAGACCGGCCGGAAAATCGCCTTTCAGATACACGGTACACACCAGCTTCTCATCCAATTGTTTTAAGACATTTTTGGTAACCCCGGCCAGGGTAAACCTCTTGTCGCTGGTCAGATCAATGCGTGTAAAGTAAAAGGAACCGAGATAGTTGGCAGCAACAATTATAAAAATTACAGCGAGTAACCGCTTCAGGTATTGTTTTCTTGCTTTCTGTGCGGCGGCGTTATGCTGTTTTCTCATTTCCATTTTCTCCTTCCCAAAAAACCAACACTCAGGTAAAGAAAAAGCAGTATTAAGCTGAGAAAATAGATGACATCACGCGAGTCAATTACTCCCCGGCTCATGGAAGCGTAGTGGGCGCCGATGCCGAATGACTGCACAAAAAGAGCTGCTCCGCCGAAAAATGATGAAATGAAGTCGAATCCTATGTAAACAAAAGCGCTGACAATCACAGCGATAAGAAATGCAACAATGGGGTTATTTGTCAGAGAAGAGGCAAAAATGCCCATGGCGACAAATGCGGCACCGAGGAAAAGAAGACCGATGAAAGAACCCCAAAAACCGCCGGTATCAATATCGCCGACAGGGTATCCTAACCGGTAAACCGAAAAATAGTAAATCAGGGTGGGAAGCAGCGATAACACCACGAGCGTAAAGGCGGCAAGATATTTGGCGGTAATGATTTTTGTGTCGCTAAGCGGCCTGATGAGCAACAATTCCAAAGTGCCGTTTCTTTTTTCTTCGGCGATACTGTTCATGGTAACGGCAGGAACCAGGAATAGAAAAACAAAAGGTGCCAGGCTAAAAAGTCCGTTCAGATTGGCATAGCCGTCATCCAGGATATTAAGACCCGAAGGTAAAACCCACAAAAAAAGTCCGGTTACCGTCAAAAAAATACCGATAACCACCCAACCGGTGATGGAGCTTAAAAAGCCAAGAATTTCTTTTTTGTACAATGTCCACATGGGTTGTTTTTACTTTTGGTAACGCAAAAATACTGTTTTTAGGGTGTAGGTGAAAGGATAAAAATAGTCAGCGTTTCTTTCCCCCCTCTCTTTCGGCCTTCTTCAATAACTCGGAAGCAGCTGCTCTTGAAGCATCCGTAGTCTCCTCGTCACTCAGCATTTTGGCTATTTCTTCAAGGCGTTCTGCCGGTTCAAGCGGGATAATTTCAGTAAAAGTCATGTTATTTTCCACACGCTTAAAGACTTTTAAATAGACATCTGCCCGGGAGGCAATTTGCGGCAAATGGGTAATGCTCATAACCTGAATGTGTGCCGACATTTTTTTCAAAATATTCGCCAGTTTTCCGGCAATATCGCCTGATACGCCTGCATCTATTTCATCAAAAATGATGGTGGGTAAAACCCCGGCCTGATGTACCAGCGATTTAATCGCCAGCATAAGTCGCGAAAGCTCTCCCCCCGAAGCTGTTTTTGCAATGGGAGCCGGTTCGCCGCCTTTGTTGGCATTGAAATAAAACGTCAGCGTCTCTTTTCCGTGGGGAGAAAAAGCAGGCAACGGCTCCATCTGTACCCTGAACTGCGCCTCTTTCATGCCGAGTTGTTTTAGTAAAGTTTCTACCTCTCTTTCAAATCCGGGAATATTTTGCTTTCTCGCAGTACGCCATTTCATAGTTGCTTTTTCCAGATTCCGGGTAATTTCCCCGAGACGCTGTTTTTCTGTTAACAGTTCATCATCTAAACCGGAAATCGTTTTTAGTTTTTGCCGGTACTCCTCACGCAAGGCTATAAGCCCGTTAATGTCCGCAACATGATGCTTCTGTTGGAGGCTGTAAAGCGTATCCAGGCGCTCTTCCACAATTTGCAGTTCTGCCGGATCAAATTCGTTGAGCGAGGCAAAATTTTCTATTTCCGCCGCCAAATCGGTTAGTTCGATGTAGGACGACTGCAACCGTTCGGCAAACGCAGCAATAGCTTGATGAAAACCGGAAAGCCGGTCAAAAGTTTCTTTCAGCCTGCCAAGATGTTCCAAAATGGCTGTGTCTTCTTCCCTAAGCAGATGCACAGCCATGTCGGCAGCTGTTTTTATCTCACCCGCATGCGACAGCAACTTACTTTTCTCCTCCAACGTTGCCATTTCATCTGCGTTCAGTGCTACCGCGTCCAGCTCATTCAACTGAAACCGGAAATAATCTTCATCGCGTTTAGCCTGGTTATTTTGCTCTTGTAACAAGGTTAACTTTTTCTGACTTTTACGGTATTGGTTAAATAACAAGATGTAAGATTGCTGCAACTCAGGTCGGTTTAAATAAGCATCAAAAAGTTCCAGCTGGAAACCGCTTTCGTTAAGCAAAAGCGTCTGATGTTGTGAATGAATGTCCACCAAACGGCTTCCCAGCGTTTTTAATAAATTCAGATTTACCGGTGTATCGTTTATAAAAGCACGAGACTTCCCGGCCGGATTAATCTCACGTCGCAACAATGTTACCGGATCAAAATCCAAATTGTTTTCTTCAAAAAAGGAAACCAGATTCAGTTTGCTCATGTCGAAAGTCCCTTCGACTATGCATTTTTTTGTTTTGTCCATAAGCGCCGATGGGTCGGCCCGTTTGCCGAGAATCAGCGACAAAGCGCCAAGCATAATGGATTTTCCGGCTCCGGTCTCGCCCGTGATAACAGTAAAACCCGGCTGAAAGTTAATTTCGGCAGCACTAATTAGCGTATAATTCTTTATGGATAGTTTTAGCAGCATAAATAATTACTTTCCGAGGACAAAAATAACAAATCGTCCGGTGGAAAAAAATGAAAATAATGGTGTTTATTATAATCTTTTCGGGAATTGATTTCCTGCTGTTTGCTGCTCCGGTTGAAAACTTTTGTAAATCCCCGGCTATTTTGTCCCGGCTTCCGATGTCATAATAAGGCATTTTATTATTTTTGTGCCATGGTAAAGAAGCATACGGTTTTCTTGTTGCTGGGAAGTAATATTCATCCCAGGACAGTTTATTTACACAAAGCTACCGAACTGATTAACATCTTAATAGGGGATATTATCACCACTTCTTCCCTGTATGCATCGGAACCATGGGGCTTTGAGGCTCCGGTTGTATTTTTGAATCAGGCGGTTTGTGTGGCGACGGTTTTGGAGCCTGTTGAAATTTTGAAAGGAACGCAGGATATAGAACGGCAATTGGGACGCACGGAAAAATCAAACGGAACGTATGCTTCACGCACTCTTGACATCGACATACTTTTTATTGATGACGAAACAATCAACTTGCCTGAGCTGACGGTTCCGCATGCGCAAATGGCTCACAGACGTTTTACCCTGATGCCGCTGGCAGAAACAGCTCCGCAGAAAAAGCATCCGGTATTGAAAAAAACCTGCCTCCAATTGCTTGCTGAATGTAACGATGAATGCGAAGTATGGAAACTTGACAAAGTGAAAGCCTATGCATTATAATTTTATCGCCATCGAGGGAAATATCGGGGCCGGAAAAACTTCGCTCGCTACAAAAATTTCGCAGGGTTATAATGCTCATCTTATTCTTGAGCAGTTTGAAGAAAATTCATTTCTTCCCAAATTTTACAAAGAGCCTGAGAAGTATGCTTTTCCGTTGGAGATGTCTTTCCTGGCCTCCCGTTATCAGCAACTGAAAGACCAGTTGCTGTCCATGGATATGTTCAGGACTTTTACCATTAGTGATTATTTCATTGTAAAATCGTTGATATTTGCCCGTAATAATCTGCCACCGGATGAATTTAAGCTCTATACCAGCTTTTTTAATATTATCTACCAGCAGCTTCCAAAGCCGGAACTTTTGGTATATCTCTACGTGAACACCGAGCGCCTGCAGTCGAACATAAAAATGCGCGGACGTCCCTACGAGCAAAATATACAGGACGACTACCTTAACAAAATCCGGGACGGCTATTTCGAATTTATTAAGCGGCAAAAAGATTTACGAATTCTCATTTTAGACATCAACCGGCTTGATTTTGTAAACCATCCCGAAGACTATCAAAAAATCATGGAGGTTATTGATAAAGAGTACTCCCCCGGTGTACACAGGATTATTTTATAATCAGGGACAAAGATCAGGATTATTGTCAGCTACGAGCTGCCCCGGCTATTTTCCTGTAATATCCGGCTGCCGGTTATGAATAATATTTGGATTATGAGGATTTCTGCGTGTGTTTCTCGGGGCAATCCGGATATTCAGGCCAAAACCGGCCTGCACATATTTTTGCCGTTCCCAGTGAAATAATCCAGGGACATTATCCGAATAGAGATAAACCTGAAAAGGAAACAAATTGCAAACCACGGCAGCGCCAAAATTCATGGGCACATCTTTAATGTATGTGTAATTTACCTTGAAAGTGAAATGGCCGGAGACATACCGGCTATAACCAACCGAAACGGCAGGCTCGAAATAATCTTTGAAAAAACGTCCCGAAAACAAAAGAGAGAAATCATTACGCATATCTTTGGTATAATATTCTCCTCCAATCAGTATCCGGGCGGGAAGTTTAATCTGATAATTTTGGGACTCCTCTTTAAGATCAAATATTTTTTTCAAAGTATCACCAATACTTCCCATTGGGTCATCATTATTGATAAAGTCAATGGATGCCCCGTTAAAATTTATGCTGTCTTTGACAGATTTGTAAGTTTTTGTATTGCTTCGGTAAAACACTTTCCCCCAATTTAGAATGCTGGCGTTAATCGAAATATGTTTCGTAAGCTGTACCTCAACGCCCAGACCAATGGCAAAGCCCGTATTTTTAAAATTAAGGAAATAATTTCTTGCATCGAAACCGGTGCTGTCGGGCAACCCGGAGGTGTTCACCAAAAAGTTAGTCCGGGCATGTATCTCATACTCATTGTCGCTGTTAAGTATCGTTTTCATACTAATTCCATTGTTTTTGGTGCTGATGTTGGAGAGTCCCTGCAAAAAATGCAACCTTGCGCCTACTCTGACTTTATCACCGATTGGAACGGATATTCCCAAATGATAATCTATTAAATGATATGCGTTCACAGCGGTGTGGCTCATGTCAAGCGTTTGGTTCACATACGGAGTATTCCCGTTCCAGGCCAGCTTCAACAAATCTTTGTCTAACAAAGCCTGAACAAACACATGCTGCCTAATGCCGAGGGTAATAAAAGTGTTGCCAGCCTTAAAGCCGGCAAAGAGGATGTCCATATCCAGAAATTCGGTAATTTTATCTACAGGCTGACCGTTATTGATAACCTTGCTCAAATCGAAATAGAGCGAATCACTATCCGCACTTTTAGAGATAAAATCATTAATTCCACCAGCCGTATTTACCAGTCCGGTTGATAGATTGGACAACATCGGGAGACCCACCACAATATTAGCGCCCGATGTGAAAGCCGGATTCAAAAAACTGCTTTGCTGCACTTCGCGCATGCCGTGCAAAATAAAACCATCCTGCGCTACTGAAAATTGAGGCAACAAAATGACAGACAATAGTAAAAAACTTATTTTCCGAAAGATGTGTAGATTTTTTTTCATGGCACAAGTTTTTAAAATTATTTTCACTATACTAATCCTTTAACGAAAAAAAAAGGATAACGTTTCATTTTGCCGTTTTTTTAGATTACTCTTGCTCTTTGGACGTTGTTTTCAGCTTTCTACAAAATTTTGCATAAAGTTAACAAATCATTAACTTTATAAGTGCAGTTGTTTTCATTGGAAATGCCGGCGGGGTCAAAAAACACCTGATCCATTCCAACCTGCCGGGCACCCTCAATATCAACAGAGTAATCATCGCCTATCATTAGGCTTTCATAGGCAAGTGCGCCTGTTTTATCAAAAGCATAATAAAATATCCGGGGATCGGGTTTTTTTACGCCGGCTTCTTCCGAGGTAATCAGCTTTTCAAAATATTTATCCATCCCCGACACTTTGATTTTCACCTGCTGCACTTCCTGAAAGCCGTTGGTAATAAGGTGAAGATGATATTTTGGGGCAAGGTACTCCAACGTTTCAAAAACATGTGGAAATAAATTTACTTTCCGTGGACTGATTTCAACATAATCCGTACCCATTTTTTCTGACAGGGCTTTATCATCGATACCGTAATCGAGCAAAGTCAGGTAAAAACGTTTCCATCGGAGGATATCCTTTTCCAGCATTCCCTCGCGGTAAAGATCCCATAACTTCTTGTTACGGACACTAAATTTATTATGAAACTCTTCCGGACTGTCAATCCCTTTTGTGGCAAGCTGGTGTTTTCCGAAAATCTCTTCAAAAGCTTCGATGGAGCTTTTGTCAAAATCCCACAAGGTGCGGTCAAGGTCAAAAAAAAGATGTTGGTATTGTCGTGGCATAATGACTATTTATGATAATTAAAAACTTTATATGTATTTGTAACTCCTTTGATTGTCAGTTGAATAATATATAATCCGTTTTGGTTATACGGTAGCTGAAGCACCATATCATTACGGCCGAACTGCGGTTTGAAGATATCCAGTCTCCGGCCCGTTATGTCATAAACGGCAACGGAAACATCCTGTTCCCTGTAACTTCCCAGCAGGATGTGAATACGTCCGTCTCTGGTGGGATTAGGATAGACAACCGGAAGGACGGAAACGGAATCGATTTTCGTTTGGATATTATTATTGTATGAAGTTACCAGCAATTTTACCTTAAAAATTCCCGTTTTGACATACCGGACAGGCGGTGGTGTTTTTGTATCCGAACCAGCCGGCTCTCCGCCTTCAAATTCCCAATGATAAGCCGAAACAGGACCCGTTGACAGGTTAATAAATTGAATTGTTCCGCCAACAGGCGTTTTATTCACATCCGAAGAAAAATCGGCAAAGGCCTGTGTTGCCAGCGGGTCAAAACCCGGAATCATAACATAACCCGTCTGCGCTTTGTCTAACCAGTATTTCAACTGCCGGGTGGAATCGGAACCATTGGCATCCCAATGTTTACTGAACCGGCCGAAATAGTCGGGCGAATTTAGCGCACTACACGAGGAACTGCCGCCGGTAAGCGTTCCTATAATCAGGCCATTGCTACTAAAGAGCGGAGCGCCGGAAGAGCCTCTTTCGGTAACACCATGCCCCGATACGGTAGCTGCCCATTTTACCTCCCAGAAGTCAGCATTAGGGTCGGTTACAGTTCCGTAATAATCCATGGGGACGAGTGGTGTTATGTAGGTGGAAATCATTTTTATATCACCCTCTGGATGGTGAATGGTCACCCCGCTGTTGCTTCCGTTGCCGCTGCGGTCCCAACCGTTAAAATAGGGTTTGTACGAATAAGGCACTTTGTCTTTCAGTAACAAAAGCTTAAAATCGGAACCTCCGTTGTAACTGGCCGAAGCGAGTAGCCGAGCTCCCGAAAGAGAATGGTTTGCCGGTTCGGTGGCTGGCCGGCTGCAATCGGGCGATTCATAATTGAAATAAAAAACCCATTGGGCATAATCGGCAGTCGTGGCTCCATCTCCACAGTGGTTAGCCGTCAGGAAATAGGGCGTACCATCATTTCGCGTATCATTAATCAGCGAACCGGTACACCAATACAGGCTGTTCCCTTCCTTTAAAAGAATACGTGCCACGCCTCTTTTCTGTTTTTGGTAATGCTTGCCTTCCGGACAGTTAACCGGAACTTCACAACTACCCGCATCACCAAAATCTTTCAGTCCGCTTTCCGGATGATCGGTAACATTTCCAATGCTCGACAATTGAAAAGGCAGCTTTTCGTATTTTTCAGGGCTGTCCAGTTCTATAACTATGTTGTTTCCCAAAAGATAAGCCGTTCCCATTTCTTTTCCGTTGTTTTGGGTGCTAAAAGCCCCGAGTATCTGATTTTTGTGGGAGTTATATATATAAAGCCGGTCGTTTTGTCCAAGATGGACATTCCGTAAATAAAGGTTGAGTGCGGAAGCTCCGCTCAGCCGAATTTCAAGCCGCCAAACATAATTTCCGCGGGGCAGCTGTTCCCACACTCCTTTTTGCAGTATATTCCCTTCCAACGGGACGGTATATCCGGCGAACAACGGCTGCGGTGCAATGGTGTTTTTCCGTATAAGATTTTTTTTCAACGGAACTGCATTGATAGTTACAACAGGAGGTGCGTTTTTCAGTCCAAACTGCAAAGCGTCAGGCTTACCCCGGATTTGCAATTGTGCCATCGTAAAGAGCGGGTAGAAACAGATTAAAAGAATAAAAAAAAGTTTTTTCATAAGCCTTTTCAACTGTGAAGGGTAACCAAAAATATACAGCTGCTGGCTTCCCCGAAAGAAATAGAATCTTACAAAATTAAAAATTATATTCATCTGTTCAGGAAACAATCAGGCCAACTGACATTTTATGGTATCAGGGGCTTTTTTACTGATTTTTTGTAAACCTGTTCGTGTTCGTATTTTTACCTTTAATTGTACCGGTAAAATTTTATATTTTTGAGCATGCGGGAATCGGATCGGTATAAAACCATAAAAGGCAGGTCGGAAGGATATTATAAGGAGAAGGGGAGTAAGTTTATTGCTCGTGCTTTTCATGTGGAGTGTGAGGAGGAAGCGAAGGAGTATCTTTTGCAAATGAAAAAGGAGTATCACGATGCCCGGCATCATTGCTATGCTTTTCGTATTCAGCCGGAAAATGAATTTTTCAGAAGCAGTGATGATGGTGAACCTCCGGGGACGGCGGGCAAGCCTATTTTGAATCAGATTCTTTCGTCGGAACTTTTTGATGTACTGGTGGTGGTTATTCGTTATTTTGGCGGAACGAAGCTTGGAGTTGCCGGACTGATTCGTGCTTATAAAACAGTTGCGCAAGAGGCCATTGAGCAGGCAGAAGTAGTTATTTCTGTTATTTCCCGTAGTATGACACTCTTTTTTGATTATTCGCTAATGAATCGGGTGATGCGAGTGGTAAAGGATGAAAAATTGCCTGTTTTAAAGCGGGATTTTGCTCTTCGATGCGAACTGATTATTGAAGTGGAAAGAGACAGGGAGAAGAGCGTTGCTGAAAAATTTAAAAGGATATCCGGATTAACAGTGAAGTAATGGTAAGACAGCTGGTTCTGTTTTGTAAACAGGCTTGTCCCATTTACAACAAAAAAAAATAAAAGTCAAGCGGTTTCCTCCTTTTTTTTGCACCGTATATGTTATTTCTTTGTTAAGAAATTATGAGAGGAATCCGATTTGTATTTTAGCATGATTTTTAGCGGATTATAATTTAGTTGTTAATAAAAGGATTAATTGTTGACAAAAACTTTACCAACGAATGAAAAAAAAACATAACGAGGTTTGGGAAAAATGTCTCGCTGTAATAAAAGATAATATTCCCTACCAAAGTTTCAAAACCTGGTTTGAACCTATAGTTCCATTAAAAGTTGAAAATAATATTTTAATTGTTCAGGTACCTAGTCAGTTTTTTTATGAGTGGCTTGAAGACCATTACATTAACTTATTGAGGAAAACCATTAAGCGTGAAATGGGCCCATCCGGACGGCTTGAGTACAGTATTATTATGGATAATTCGCAGTTTGGCAGGAAGAAACCGGTAACGGTTAATTACCCGGCAACCAAGCGTAGAGATTTGAAAAATAAGCCGGTAAATATGCCTATTGATTTGAATAGAGGCCGTTCACGCGAAATTCCTAATCCGTTTATTATTCCGGGGCTTAAAAAGCTTAATATTGAATCGCAGTTGGTAGAGTCTTATTCCTTTGATAATTTTGTGGAAGGTGATTGCAACCGGCTGGCACGTTCGGCCGGTTGGGCTGTGGCCGAAAATCCGGGAAAAACAGCTTTTAATCCGCTCTTGATTTACAGTCCGGTAGGCTTGGGGAAAACGCACCTTGTTCATGCTATAGGCCTGCAGGTGAAAGACAATTTTCCGGATAAAACCGTTCTCTATTTACAAACGGAACAATTTATTAATCAGTTTATCGACTCGGTTAGAAACAATAACCAAAACGACTTTGTACATTTTTATCAGATGATTGATGTCCTGATTCTGGACGATATTCAATTCCTTGCCGGAAAAGAAAAAACCCAGGATATTTTCTTTCATGTTTTTAACCATCTACACCAAAATTATAAGCAGATTATTCTCACATCAGACAAACCGCCTGTTGAATTAAAAGGTATGGAGCCTCGCCTGTTGTCACGTTTTAAATGGGGACTGGCTGCCGACCTGCAGGTTCCCGATCTGGAAACCCGGATTGCTATCTTACAGAAACGACTCTATACTGACGGTATTGAAATGCCATACGAGGTGATTGAATATCTCGCTTACAGCATCACCACAAATATTCGTGAAATGGAGGGATCACTGATTTCGATCCTTGCTCAGGCTTCGTTAAATAAAAAGACTATTACGCTGGATCTCGCCAAGCGGATGATTGATAAGTTTGTGAAAAATACCACAAGGGAAATCTCTATTGATTATATTCAAAAAGTTGTATGCGATTATTTTAACATTTCACTGGATTTGATAAACTCAAAAACCAGAAAAAGAGAAATTGTGCAGGCGCGACAGCTGGCTATGTTTTTTTCAAAAAAGCATACGAAAAATTCGTTGGCTACCATTGGCTTGCAGTGTGGTAATAAGGACCACGCCACTGTTTTGCATGCCTGTCGTACTGTAAATAATCTTATTGAAACCGACCGTCGGTTCCGCATTTATGTGGATGAAATTGATAAAAAGCTGAAACTGTAAGCGGTTGGTACTAAAAATATTTTCCACAAAGAGAAACTTTGTGGTTTTTTTTGCAAATCCTGTATCAGTATTGCTTTACGTCAAAAAATTTTTGTAATTTGGGGCAAAATATTAACCAAAATTTAAGCATATGAACGTGTTATTTGTAGATTTAGGAAATGTATGCCGTTCCCCGTTGGCCGAAGCCATTCTAAAAAAGAAATTCAAAGAAAATAACGTAAAAGGAGAGGTGGATTCTGCAGGATTCGAATCATTCAACATTAATGAGCCTCCTGATAAAAGAGTTGTGAATACAGCACATAAATACGGTTATGCTACGGATGGTGTGGCAAGAATATTTAAAAAGGAAGACTTTAATCTTTTTGACAAAATTTATGTCATGGATACCAAAAATTACCGCGATGTTATGTCTCTTGCCAAGACGGACGAACAGAAAGCCAGAGTAGATTATCTGCTTAATGTTTTGGAAATCGGGAATGATATAACCGTCCCTAATCCTTATCAAACCGGCATGCAGGATTGTGAGGTTATTTTTGGGCTGTTGGATAAAGCTACGGATAAAATTGTGGAATTGGCAAAGTCTGCAGATAACGGTTAAGAAACATGTTATATCCTACCCGAGGTCAGATAGAAGCTGCAGCACACCGAATAGCTTTTGGCATTCATCGGACACCGGTTTTGCAATCTGCTTTTTTCGACAACAGGTTTGAATCCGAATTCTTTTTTAAGTGTGAAAATTTTCAAAAAGCAGGCTCTTTCAAATCGAGAGGTGCGATAAATGCGGTGTTTTCCCTTGACGAGCCTGAAGTGTTAAAGGGCGTGGCTACCCACTCTTCGGGCAATCATGCCCAGGCATTGGCCCGGGCAGCTGCTTTGCGCAAAATCCCGGCCTACATTGTGATGCCCGAAAATGCACCACGTGTGAAAATTGATGCAGTGAAAGGCTATGGCGGAGTAATTACCTTTTGCAAGCCCAATCTTGAAGCGAGAGTGTCAACATTGAAACGGGTAATTGCGGAAACTAATGCCGTGGAAATTCATTCGTATGACAATCTGCAAGTGATCGGAGGTCAGGCTACAGTTGCTATGGAGTTGTTGGAAGAGCAGCCTGCTTTGGACATTATTCTGTGTCCCGTGGGTGGTGGCGGATTGCTCAGCGGAACGGTGCTGTCTGCGCATTATTTTTCTCCGGCAACTCGTGTGATAGCCTGTGAACCTGCCGGCGCCGATGATGCTTTCCGTTCTTTTAAATCCGGAAAATTTGTTCCCAGCGTTCATCCAAGAACCATCGCCGATGGCTTGCTCACTTCCCTTGGGGAACTTACATTTCCCATCATTCGCGAGTTTGCCGATGATATTGTCACTGTGGAAGAAAAAAGTATTGCAGAAGTTATGCGCCTGATTTTTGAACGAATGAAGATTGTGGTGGAACCTTCTTCCGCTGTCCCGCTGGCGGCAATTTTAGAAGGAAAAATTGGTGTGAAAGGAAAAAGGACAGGGATTATCCTCTCGGGTGGCAATGTGGATTTGAATCATCTGCCCTGGCAATAAACTTTCAGTAATGACAAAATCAAAAAAAGGGACACTTTATCTTTTTCCTGTAACTTTGGGAAGCAACGAAAACATTCAGCGGGTCATTCCTGCTTATAACCACGAAATTTTACATCGTATAAGGGTGTTTATTGTGGAAAACATCCGTATTGCCCGGCGATTTATCAAAAAAACCGGCCATCCGTTTCCCCTTGACGAAATGCAGTTTTTTGAACTGAACAAGCATACTGCTGTGGAAACAGTAGATTCTTTTTTACAACCGGCTGAAAACGGTGAAGACATCGGCGTTTTGTCTGATGCGGGAACTCCGGCAGTAGCAGATCCCGGCGCTGTGATTGTAAATCTTGCACACCGGAAAAATATCCGTGTTGTCCCGCTTGTAGGTCCCAACTCAATTATTCTGGCACTTATGGCTTCCGGATTCAACGGACAGCAGTTTTATTTTCACGGTTATTTGCCCATTGAGCAAAATCGACGTGTAAAAAAGATTCGCGAGCTGGAGCAAGAGGTTTGGCGCAAAGGTGTCAGCCAGCTGTTTATCGAAACGCCTTACAGAAATAACAAGATGCTCAATAGCCTGATAAAAACCTGCAAACCGCAAACCATGCTGTGTGTGGCTTGCAATTTGACTCTGCCAACCGAAAAAATTATTACCCGTAACATGGCCGGCTGGGAAAAAGAAACAGCAGACCTTAACAAAAAGCCTGCTGTTTTCATACTGTACAAATAATTTTTAATGATGATGACCACCGGCTTCGTGAACGTGGCCGTGCGACAGCTCCTCTTCCGATGCATCGCGAACATTCAAAATGGAACCGCTAAAATAGAGGCTTTCGCCTGCCAAAGGGTGGTTAAAATCCATGATTACACTGTCATCTTCAACAGCGAGAACTTTTCCATCAATGGGATTCCCATTATTGTCCTGCATGGTAATCATTTTTCCAATGGCAACCATTTCGGCATCCACTTCAAAAATTTTCTTTTCAAGCTTCAGTATGGCTTCATCCGAAGGATTTCCATAACCTTCTTCTGCGGTAAGTGCGAAGCCAAAGTTATCTCCTTCTTCCAATCCGGTAAGGTTATTTTCAAAAGCCGGGAGTAAAGCGCCTACTCCAAACATCTGAACGAAAGGTTTGCTTTCGTCAACATTTTGGATTACTTCTCCCTGCTCGTCATTGAGGTGTAAGGTATAGGTCATGGTAACCGCCTTGTT
>VAOW01006843.1_pt1 | contig 26084 bp, 24 predicted proteins | sample 3393921 | NCBI WGS metagenome assembly VAOW01 (sample SAMN08290428, study PRJNA428436) | hydrothermal vent metagenome | isolation source: Deep-sea hydrothermal vent chimney | place: Indian Ocean: Southwest Indian Ridge | depth 2742 m m | reverse complement strand
TGGCTAAGGTTCACAGACATATCAGACAGCAAAGAATGGACTTTCATCAAAAACTTAGCAAAGAGCTGGTAGAGAAATACGATTTTATAGCATTTGAAGATAAAAAATATGATGAAAAATCATCATTTAGCAAAATCAATATCAGATGCGTCATGGAATCTGTTACAATCGTTCACTGCATACAGGGCAGAATGTGCTGGTAAAGTAGTAACCTTTGTAAATCCTAAAAACACATCTCAAGAGTGTAGCAGGTGTGGTAAAATTGTCAAGAAAAACCTCAATATTAAAATACATCAATGCCCTTACTGTGGGTTAGTTCTTGATAGACAAGTTAATGCTACAATAAATATATTATATAGAGGATTGAAAAAAGTAGGGTTGGGACACACCGATTTTATGCCTGTTCGAGGTCCAGCACAAGATAGACCTATGACTCAGGAAGCCCACCACTTTAGTCGTGGGTAGTTCACAATAACTGTAGTGAGGCAGTAGAATGCATGAGATATTTAAGAAGCGCAGTTTAGCTCCTGGTTACACTTTTTTTGTCATAAAATCTCCAAGAATAGCAAAAAAAATTGAGCCTGGACAGTTTGTTATAGTGAGAGTGCATGAGAAGGGTGAGCGTATACCTATGACAATCTCCGATTTCGACAGGGAGAAGGGCACTCTTAACATGGTTGTGTCTCAGGTAGGCAAAACATCAAGACTCCTTGCCTCTCTTGAGCCTGGAGAGAGAATATTGAATATGTTGGGCCCTCTCGGCATACCCAGTGATATTGAATTTTTTGGTAATGTCGTTACTATTTGCAGGCAGGGAACTGCTGGCGCTCTCTACTCAATAATAAAAGCTCTTAAGAAGGCTGGCAACAGGGTGACATGTATAATGGGAGCTAAAAGCAGGGACTATCTTGTTCTTGAGAATGAGATTGGAGCTGTTGTTGATGAGCTTATTATAGCAACTGACGATGGTTCCAGAGGAGTTAAGGGTTATGCAGTTTCTGCTCTGAGAGAATATCTAAAGAAAAATCAGGTTGATTATATTTTAACAATAGGGTCGAGCAAGATGATGAAAACAGTCGGCAAGATAGGTAAGAAATATGGAATTAAAACTAAGGCAAGTCTTGGAGCTATAATGCTTGATGGTACAGGAATGTGTGGTGCATGTAGAGTGACTGTGAAAGGAAACATAAGATTTGCCTGCATTGATGGTCCTGAATTTGATGCTGACGAAGTTAATTTTAATGAGCTTATAAGAAGACAGAGTTTCTTTAAGGAAGAGGAACGCCTTGCCATGGAGCTTTTTGAGGAAGGAATATGAACCGAGAAAGGAGAACACCAAGAAAAGAGCTTCCTTCTGGAGAGAGGGTAAAAAATTTTGATGAGGTTGCTATTGGTTACATGAAGGAAGAGGCCATTGAAGAAGCAAAGCGCTGTTTACAGTGCAGAGAACCAAGGTGTATGAAAGGCTGTCCTGTTGGTATAAATATCCCTAAATTTATCAAGGCGGTGAAGGAGGAGGACTTTGTAAGGGCAATTAAAATTATAAAGGAGAATAATTTTCTCCCGTCTGTAACCGGTAGAGTATGTCCTCAGGAGAATCAGTGTGAGGGTTCCTGCCTTCTTGGTAAAAAGTTCGAGCCAGTTGCAATAGGTGCACTTGAACGTTTTGTTGCTGACTGGGCAAGGGATAACAATATAATAGAAAAACCAGAGGTGAAGGTGAGCAATGGGAAAAAGGTTGCCATAGTGGGTTCTGGTCCCTCTGGTTTAACCTGTGGTGCATATCTTGCCAATCTGGGCTACAGTGTTAAGATTTTTGAGACTCTACATAAAGCTGGCGGTGTTCTGGCATATGGTATTCCTTCCTTCAGACTGCCCGACAGTGTGGTGGAAGCTGAGGTGGAGTATGTAAAGAGCCTTGGGGTGGAAATTGAGATTGATGTACTTATAGGTAGAATATTTGACTTGAAGGAGCTTTTTAAGAATGGTTATGGTGCTATTTTTCTTGGCACAGGTGCAGGCTTGCCAAGATTTCCTGATGTTCCGGGAGAGAATCTCAATGGAATTTATTCTGCCAATGAGTTTCTCTTCAGAGTTAATCTCATGAAGGCACATCTTTTTCCTGAGTATGATACTCCCATTAAAATTGGCAGGAAGGTTGTGGTCATTGGTGCTGGTAATGTGACAATGGATTCGGCAAGAGTTGCAAGACGTCTCGGAAGAGATGTTACAGTGGTTTACAGGAGGACTGAGGTTGAGATGCCTGCAAGGAAGGAGGAGGTTGAGCATGGAAAGCAGGAAGGTCTTGAGTTCAGGTTTCTGGTTTCTCCTGTTGCCTTCTATGGTGACGAACAGGGAAATGTAAAGATAATGAGATGTATAAAAATGAAGTTGGGAGAGCCTGATGCCAGCGGTAGAAGGCGCCCGGAACCTGTTGAGGGTTCGGAGTTTGATATGAATGTTGATACTGTTATTATTGCAATAGGACAGAGTCCTAATCGTCTTATACCCATGTCTACACGAGATTTACAAATAACCAGAAGAGGTACAATTGTCGTTGATGAGCATGAAAAAACTTCAATTGAAGGTGTTTTTGCAGGTGGAGATGCCACCACAGGTCAGGCAACTGTTATCGCTGCTATGGGTTCTGGTAAGAGGGCTGCAGAGAGTATTCATAGATATCTCAGTTCCAAATAGATTCAAGTTACGATATTTTAGGCAGAAAGTCCACGACTTTAGAGGCTGTCCCGTAATCAAAAATACTACGAGAAACAAGCTAAATTTAGCCTTTATTATCTAAAATAAGCAGTCTTTCTATTACTGGGGGTAATTGTCGCACAGCCTCTTTAGTCGTGGGAGTATGCCAGTGATAAACTCAGATACAACCAGCTAGATATGTTTAAGGTTGTGTGATACTCCAGGGCCTTTGAGGGTATCGAGAATGACACAGAGATGGCCTGCAGGCTTAAAGCCAACATACACTACAGGAGGATTCTGCGGTTTGATTCAGAATACACAATTACAGGCTCAGCGATTTCAAGCGTGAAATACCTGCCCATGTGTGATGTCAGGTTGTGTAAAAACACATATTTGTATGGAAAATGAGCAATATATACCATTTAAATCAAAAAAGGGGGTAGGGAATTTACAAAATTGGTAGTTTTCACACAGTCTGACGTAAGATATTCTATACACTAGATGTCATGCTGGAGGAAAAGGGCTACTTCAATGGCAGTGGCCATGGCATATATGGGGCTATAATCGAGCTGGATAAGAAAGCAGCACCAGGAAGCTGGGGTGATACCAGCGATAATAAAAAGTTCTATGGTCTAGGCTTTTGATATGCAACTCCACCATGAGAGAACTGGTCAGGGACTTTGAGCCGGACGAAGCTAAAGTAAGGTCAAATTAAACTTGTAAAGCTCTTAAATAAACTCGCTAATCGTGATTTACAAGGCATGGATATAAGCGCCGATAGGATATGACACAAGAAAGTTCATATAGAAAATAGTAGAGCTAAGCAATATACCTGTTATTCCATACAATCCAGGGAAAAAGAAAATCAAAAAAGCTTAGGAGCTGCCAGATGACAACTAGAGACTGGAGTATACGCCTTTCCTCAAGGATGCTAAAGAGTTCAACAAGAGATATAGACTGAGAACAGCTTCTTAGCGTGAAAACTCACGAATTAAGCTTTAGACTCTGGTGGGTAAGCTGAAGGAGAAGACAAAAAGTATTCCCCATATGAGTTAGAATACTGTTAATAGCAGGGAATTTGAGGAGCATTCCCTGATGTGTTCTGAAGCTCTACCAATAACTGCTGTGTTCTTCAATGCCTCCTAATCAACCTGTTACTCCTGTTTCTCACGAGGTAGGTCACCCATTTTAATTGGTGGTGATTAACTGAATTTCCTGTATTATCTTCTCAGCACCTTTTGCTCTTAGCTTCTCAGCCAGTTCTCTTCCTAGGTCTTCTGGTCTGGAAAGCTCTCCTTCAGCTTTCACATCAATCCTCTCAGAACCATCTGGTGAAATAACTGTAGCAATAATTTCAAGCTTATCTCCTTCAATTTTTGAAAAGGCACCAAGAGGAATTTGACATCCACCACCCATTTCTATGAGAAGACTTCTCTCAGCCAGAACTCTAGCCATGCTGTGACTGTGATTTATTGCTTTCAGATATTCATTCACCTCGCTATCTCTCCTTGCCACCACAGCTATGGCTCCTTGACTTATACTGGGTATAAATATATCTTCCGGAAGCCTCTGGGTTATCTCATTCTCAAATCCCAGCCTTTTGAGTCCTGCCGCCGCCATAATAATAGCATTATATTTTCCAGCTTTCAGTTTCCTGAGCCTTGTGTCCACATTTCCCCTGAGATCTTTAATTTCAAGGTCTTTTCTGTAGCTCTTCACCTCAGCTATCCTTCTAATACTACCTGTGCCTATAACAGAACCCTCCGGCAGGTCTTCAATTTTCTCGTCACCTGCTGATATTAAAGCATCAGCCACTTCTTCTCTCGTTGGAGTGGCAGCTATGTGAAGTTCGGGTAGTAATTCGGTTGGTACATCCTTCATACTGTGTACAGCGATCTCAACTCTTCCATCTCTCACAGCTTCATCTATTTCTTTAACAAAAATTCCCTTGCCACCGATTTTTGCCAGAGGTGCGTCTTTTATTTTATCGCCTGTTGTTCGTATTATTTCCCTATCAAACTCCAGCTCAGGAAACCTATATTTCAGCATGCCAATTATGTAATCTGTTTGCCACAGAGCAAGCCTGCTTCTTCTTGTTCCAACCTTCAGTTTCATTTAATGACCTTCAGAGCCTCTTCTGCCTTCTCAAGAGTTTCTTCGATATCTCTCTGGCTGTGAGCATAGCTTATAAAGTTACATTCAAACTGGGAGGGCGGTATAAAGACTCCTCTCTTCAGCATTGCCTTCTCATACTCAAGAAAGTCCTCTGCTCCTGCCTTCAAAGCTGTTGTATAATCATAAACCTCTTCATCTGTGATATACATCTGGTACATGCTTGCTATTGAGTAAATCTTTGTATTAATCCCGAGGTCTGAGGTTATATCCTTCAGGCCAGAGGTGAGCTTATCAGTGAGGGAGTTTATCTTCTCATACACTCTTCCATCTTCAAGCTCTGATAGAGCTGCAATTCCAGAAGCCATACTGAGAGGGTTGCCATTGAATGTTCCTGCTTGATAAACCCTGCCAATAGGTGAGAAGTCCTCCATAATTTCCTTTGAGGCAGTTATAATTCCAAGGGGCAGGCCTCCTCCTGCAATCTTCCCCAGTGTTGTTATATCAGGCTTAACTCCGAAGTACTCCTGGGCACCGCCATAGCTGAGGCGGAAGCCAGTAATCACCTCATCAAAGATTAGCATTATTCCATTCTCAGAAGTTATCTTTCTGAGAAATTTAAGGTAGCCATCTTCAGGTAAAATACAGCCTGCATTGCCAATAACTGGCTCGAGGATTATGGCTGCAATTTCATCTTTATTCTCACTAACAAGCCTTTCAATAGCATCTCTACTATTGAAAGGAGCAAGAAGTGTATTCTTTATTGTTTCTTCAGGTATTCCTGCGCTTGTTGCCACACCATGTATTATTGCTCCACTTCCAGCCTTTACAAGAACATAATCATGTGCACCGTGGAAAGCTCCCTCAAACTTTATTATCTTCTTTCTACCAGTGTAACCTCTTGCCAGTCTGATTGCACCCATGGTAGCCTCTGTACCCGTATTTACAAAGCGTACCATTTCTGCACTCGGTACGGCTTTCACTATTTTCATTGCAAGTTTAATTTCGAGTTCTGTGGGTGTACCATAGGCTGAACCCTTTTTCATCTGCTCTCTGACAGCTTCCACAACTTTTGGATAGGCATGACCAAGAATTAAAGGCCCATAGGCAAGGCAGTAATCTATATAACTTTTATTATCCACATCATATAGCCTTGAGCCCTCTCCACGGACTGTGAAGAATGGGTAAGGTTTCATAGCCCTGACTGGAGAGTTGACTCCACCAACCAGATAATTTCTTGCCTCATTAAAAAGCCCTTCAGATTTCACAGGCATTTTGACATTGAAACTCTCTCTCTTAATAGAAGGGGGGAATTGCCCTTTTTCACCTCTTTTAAAATTGTGTTCCTTTCTCATATTTTACCAACTCCACTGTCTTAACATTAATATCAAAGAATTTTCCTAGTTTATCTGTCAATATTACATATTTCCCATAACTATGGACACCTTTCACTTTACATAAAGATTTAATGTCCTTTACTAAATCATTAGGTTGTAATTTGTATTTCTGTCTTCTTATAGAAGGTTTAAAACCTTTTCTATTCGCTGAACTACTAATGCTTTATCTTTTTTCAAGAGAACTCTTGCCAGAGTGTTGGTCATCTTCGGAGCTGTTATTAGCCAGTACTATGCGGGGCACACTGAGACTTCTATCTCTGTTTAATGCTCCACACTTACAGAGCATGGGACTTGAGGAGCATTCCCTGATATGTTCTTTAACTCTGCCAATAACTTCTGCATTCTTCAATGTCTCCTAATCAACCTGTTACCCCTTCTCTAATGAGACACGCCCACGGCTTTAGCCGTGGGTGATTGATTAAGCCATTTAGCAACATCTTTGGCATGATAGGTTACAATAATATCTGCTCCAGCCCTCTTTATTGATGTGAGAATCTCAAAAACAATAGCCTTTTCATCTACATTATCAAGCTGTGAAGCTGCCTTTACCATTGCATACTCCCCGCTCACATTGTAAGCTGCAGTTGGAACTTTGAAGCGCTCCTTTACACGTGTTATAATATCTAGGTAGCTCAGAGCTGGCTTAACAATAACTATATCTGCACCCTCCTGAAGGTCAAGATATACCTCCTGTAGTGCCTCGTTGATATTTGCCGGGTCCATCTGGTAGCTCTTTCTGTCTCCAAAGGAAGGTGTTGATTCAGCAGCCTCTCTGAAAGGCCAATAGAAAGAAGAGGCATACTTTGCTGAATAGCTCATTATAATCGTATCCTGATACCCTCCATCCTCTAGGGTTTCCCTTATTGCTTTAACTCTGCCATCCATCATGTCGCTGGGTGCCACAATATCAGCTCCTGCCTCAGCATGACTGAGAGCTTCTTTCGCGAGTAAATCTAAAGTGGGGTCATTGAGCACTTCTCCACCTTCAACTATCCCACAGTGGCCGTGTGATGTATATTCGCACAGGCACACATCTGTAGCCACCACAAGCTCTTTTCCAACCTCATCCTTAATCTCTTCAACTGCTCTCTGAATTATTCCATTCTGATTGTAGGCTTCACTTCCAATATCGTCCTTATGTTTTGGGATTCCAAATAGAATTACTGAAGGGATGCCAAGGCTTACAATCTCAAGAACTTCATCTCTGACCTCATGAAGAGGAAGACGAAACTGGCCAGGCATAGAAGATATTTCCACTCTGTTTTTTATATTCTCATCAATAAACACCGGATAAATCAGGTCATTCTTATTCACAGTGGTTTCCTTCACAATATCTCTTATTTTTTCTGTTTTCCTTAACCTGCGCATTCTTCTTTTTGGAAACATACTAATACTCCTTTCCATTTAAACCCATATCAAACCAGTTTTCAGCCACTTTTATTGCTTCTTGGTTTCCAGATTCTGCAGATTCTCTTATACTTGAGGCAATAGGTGTAAGTGTTCTCTTAACTATAACTCTTGTAAGGTCATCAATTATCTTTTTCTCTCTCTCTCCAAGGTTATCAAGCATTTTTAATGCCTTCTCAATCTCTCTGTTCCTTATAATTTCGGCATCCATGAATATCTTGCTTACAAGGTCTTCCACATCAATTCTATATATTTGCTTCACAAGAAGTTTGAGCTCCTCCTCAATTATCTCTTCGACTTTCACAATTTCCTTCTCTCTGGCCTTTCTGTTCTTTTCAGCTATAGCTCTTAGTCCATCTATATTGAAGGCTTTGACAAATTTTAGCTCTTCAACATTGTCGCTAACATCCCTTGGAATTGCAACATCTATTATAACAAGGGGTTCTTCTCTATCTTCAAAAGTTTCTTCAAGTAATTTCTTGGTAATTATAGGTTCATATGAGCTTGTGGCAGTGACTATCAGGTCGCTTTCTTTTATTCCTTCTTTGAGATTTTCAAATTTTAAAGTTTCAGCCCCGAGTTCTTCAGATATTTTTAAAGCCTTTGAATATGTCCTGTTTATCACAACAAGCTTTTTCAGTTTTTGCTCTGCCATTGCTCTGGAAACAAGGGTGCCCATTTCACCCACTCCAATGAGCAGAGCTATTTTTTCTTCCAGACCTCCAAGAACTTCACTACCAAGTTCGACAGCCGCACTGCCAATAGAAACCGCACCCTTATTTATATTTGTTCTGTATCTCACAACCTGGCCTACATGGAGAGTTTTTGTGAAAATATTTTCAAAAAATGGGCCTACTGTGTTAAGTGCTCTTGAAAATCTAAAGGAATCTCTAATCTGGCCAATAATTTGGTCTTCACCGATAATCATACTTTCAACGCCTGATGTAAGTCTCAAAAGATGGAGAAGAGCATCAATATGATAGTCTATCTGCATTGCATCATGTAATTTTGCGGAAAAGTCAACAATGTGTTTTACAAGACGGTCTGAGAGCTCTTCCTGTTCAACTTCATGACTGTACATATGATCTTGTTTGACCTTCATTCTCTGTATAATATCATACATGAGATAATCTATTATGTCATGATAGGCAAGCTGTATATCATCTGCAGCAGCAAAAATTTCAACTCTGTTGCAGGTCTGTATCACCACAACTTCTTTAACAGAGCGTAGAGAGTGGATATCCAATAAAGCCTTCTTAATATCAGGAAATGCAAAGGCTTCAAGAGTTTCAACATCTGCAGTATGGTGGGTTACTCTTATATTCAGTGTGTGCATTCAAGTTCCTCCAGAATTTTAATAGCTATACTTCTGGCTTCTATAATATCCCCCTTTTTCAGATTTTCGGATATATCCTCCCTGCTGATTATCTTATATATCAGTTTCTGTCTTTCCCTCTGAGAATTTATACATTCCATCAGTCTCTCTCTAAGAAATTTATTAAATTCTATCAAGAGAATATCTTCTTGTGCAAGAGTTTTTTTAATTTTTTCTTTTATCAATCTTGCTGCGGCAGGTGCACTGCCGAGGGTTGAAACAGATATTACAAGCCCATCCTTCTCAATGACAGCAGGAAATATTATATCAACTGGTTTATCTGCTCTGTTAACAAGCTTATTCTGTCTTTTTGCTTCTCTCTCTATTGCATCATTCAGCTCTTTAGAACTTGTCAGTGCAAGAATAATATTATAGCTTTCAATATAGTTCTTCAAATCAGAGGGCTCAACTTTTTTCTTTACTATTTTCACACTTTTTATATTCTTTATACCTAAAGTGAAATGCTCACTTATCACAGTTACTTCTGCCCCTGCTCTGACAAGCTTTTTTATTCGCCTTTCAGCAACCCTGCCTGCGCCAAAAACAACACATTTTCTGTTTTTAATGTTTAATATTACCGAAAGCATAAAAAGTTTCCTTCTTCCAATATTTTTTTGCCATCAAGCCACAGGCTGGGCTTCAACATCACTCCATCCAGATGAAGATTTGCCCTGTTCATTCCTCCAAAAGTATTGTTGTCACCGAAGGCAATATGCACTGTTTTGAAGGCTTTCTCATCCTCAAGAACATTTCCCGTAATTCTGGCATTGGGGTTGCAGCCTATTCCGATTTCTGCAATAACCTTTGAATTCTCAACACTCCTGAAAAGTTCTTCAAGTTTTGGTCTGTTCACATTGAATGCTCTGCCATTACTAACTTCAACAATCACAGGCTGGGCTATTCTGCCAAGGTTAGCCATAGAGGCATCAAAAACAATCCTGCCCTCACCAGAATCTTCCAGAGGAGCTATAAAGGCTTCTCCGGCAGGTAGATTACCAAAGGCTCCTGTTTTTGTTATATCTCCGGAATCAGAAATACCTTTCCTATATTTCAGACTGGCTTTGAAATCTGTACCTGCATCTGTTTCAATCCTGATTTCATCAGCTTCTGTTAATTTCCTGGCAATAAAATCCGAAATTCTCTTAATTTCTCTATAATCTGCTGTCATAGCATCTGAAAAAAGCATGCTTTTTGTTATTCCTGGCATTGTGGCAACTCTGGTTCCCGCTCTGCATGCTCTTTTTCTTGCTTCAGTATGGGTAAGAGATTTTGATGTTGGAGCAATTACAACATCTGCCGCCCTCATAGATTCGGCAATAACTCTAGGTGGTTCTTCGCCGTCTCTTTCTCTCGGCTTCATAATGATTGAAACAACTTCTCTACTTAGCTTCTCAACAGTTTTCCTTATAATCTCATCCATCTCGAAGCTATTATAATCACTTACTATAAGGACTTCCTCTTCTTTCTTTATGCCAATAGTCTCTCTGAATATTCTCTCAAGCATATAATGTAACCTTCCATTTTAGTATAAAGAATTTGTTATTACTATAATAACTTCTTGAGAGATAATGTTGTGGTTACATAAAAATCCATGCGTCATCGGTTAAGCGTTTTGAAGAGGGAATATTTCACAACCACAGGCGTTTTGTCTGGTTACCGTAACATTTGATTGGACTACAATACAGTCCTAGAACTTATCGTCGCCTTGTAAGAACCCTCATGCAAACAGAATCCATCTTCAGGACTGTAGGAAAGCCTTAACCGATGACCAATGCATAAAAATCTCATTCATTTAGGAGGAACATCTACACTCATATTTATAGCAATTTCTGCAATGTCAGTTGAGTAACTTGCTATTCTGTTCAGGCTATCCATAATACCTTTGAGAAGCATTGCCCTGTTTGCTTTAATCTTGCTCTGGAAGAGTTTATTAAGTGTTTTCTCATGTATGGCATTTATCTCTGACATGTCATAAAAAACCCTCTGGGCTGCAACCATGTCAAGAGAAAAGAAAGATTTTGAAGCTTTCTGGAAGGCATCGCTTACCAATTTAAGAATTTCTGTAAATTCTCTCATATCTTCTATGTCATTCTCAGACAGCTTTAGATAGGTCTTCGAGATATTCTCACAGTGGTCAGAAACCCTCTCAAAATTTTTAACTACCATTCTGTATCCAAGAGCATCTCTAGGGTCTGAGATCCCCAGTTTTTCAGCAAGATGGGAGTATCTAACTGCACCTTTGAGCTGTCTGACAACAAGAAAATAAAGCCTGTCGACTTCATTCTCTCTTATAGTGATGTCTTTTGCAAGAGCTTTCTCACCTTCCTTGAATACACTTATAAGCTCGGATAGCATTGAGCTAACTATCATATGAATTCTGCGTAGAGCCTTAATTGTTGGAAGTTTGCGTTCATTGAGAAGGATTTCAAGAGTAAGAGCTTCATTGGTGTCTTCGACGATTTCAACTCCAATGAGGATTTCTGAGATATGCCTTGCCACCTCTCTATATTTTAGCTGCTCCTTATGGTCAAGTATAATCTTGAGTGTATCGTAGCCTATGAGATAGTAGGATATCAGTAGTTTTTCCAGAGCCTCTGAAGTCTCAACCCGTGATGTTTTTATTACAATTTCTCTGTTATCTTCTTCCTTTTCTCTCATTTCTACTATAAGGGAACTCTGTGTTTCCATAACAAAGACAGTATCCCCTTCTTTTAAACCTACCTTTTCAACCCATTTTTTTGGCAGTGACATTATATATGTACTGCCTCCGCTGAGATAAATCTTACGTGCCTGCATAAATTTCCTCCAATAACCAGGTTTTTATATATCCAACTATACTCAAATGACCAATATATATAATATATATGGTATAGTTTGTATATCCATTAAATATATAAAATTAACTCTACAACGTTTATCTGTAAATTTTGTTTAATAAAAGGAGGTAGGAATATGAACAAGAAGATAATTCTTTTGTCACTTCTGGCAGTTCTGTTTCTAGTAGCAGGATGTACAGAGGCTGGAACAGGCAAGACAAGTGGGAGTGCTGCAGTTAAGACTACGCAAAGTACTACAAGTGCTCCGGTACAATCAATAACTCTGACTGGCGCAGGGTCGACTTTCATATATCCGTTGATGTCAAAGTGGAGCTATGTTTATAAGAATCTAAAGAATGTAAAAATTAACTACGCGGCTATAGGCAGTGGCGGTGGAATAAGGCAGATAGTAGTAAAGACAGTTGATTTTGGTGCCACCGATGCTCCTCTTCAATCATATGGCTATTCACATATACATGGAGCCCTGACTATTCCTGAGAGTATTGGCGGAGTAACATTATCGTACAATATTCCAGGTGTTACAAAGAAATTAAAATTAGACGGTGATGTTATTGCAGATATATACCTAGGTAAGATAACAAAATGGGATAATAAGGCAATAACTGCGCTGAATCCTGGAGTTAATCTGCCAGATAAAAGCATAATGGTGGTTCATAGAAGTGACGGAAGCGGTACAACCTTTACATTCTCTGACTATCTATCCTCAGTTAGTCCAACATGGAAGGCAAAGGTTGGTAAGGGTAAGTCACTTAGCTGGCCTGTAGGTTTGGGTGGTAAGGGTAACGAAGGAGTTGCCGGACTTATAAAAGAGAACCCCTATTCTATAGGTTATGTGGAGCTTGCCTATGTTATTGAGAATAAGATGGCTTATGCTACCCTGAAGAATAGAGACGGCTATTATGTGAATCCTACTATCGATACAGTAAAAGCTGCTGCTGCAGGAGCAATTCTCCCAAATGGAGATGGGATATGGTCAAATGTTAGTATAGTCAATTCACCAGGTAAAAATGCATACCCAATATCGACTTTCACATACATAGTAGAATATCCAGATTTGAGTGTTTTGCCTGATATGACAGAACCAAAGGCCAAAGCTCTTGTCGGATTCATGTGGTGGATGGTTCATGACGGACAGAAATATGCACCTGGACTCCTGTATGTACCTCTTCCTAATAAAGTTGTGAAGATAGACGAAGAGACCATAAAATCAATAAAATATAAAGGGCAGCCTGTACTTAGGTGAAGGTATGAGGTTCCCCAACCTTTTTTTTTATTTTAGAAAGAGTGAAGGGCAGGACAGAATATTCCAATTCTTTATGGGCACTGTAGCCCTAATAAGTATTATTTTTCTTACGCTTCTACTTTTATACGAATTAATTAAAGGTTCCATGCCATCAATTCAGCATTTTGGTTATGATTTTATATTCAGCACAGCATGGAACCCTGTTAAAGATGAATTTGGTGCTCTCCCTTTTATCTTTGGAACTTTTGTTTCATCTCTTCTGGCTCTACTTATAGGAGTACCTATATGTCTTGGAATTGCAGTATATGTCACAGAAATTGCGCCACCAAAGATAAGTGCATTTATATCCCCTCTAATCGAACTTCTAGCAGCAATCCCTAGTGTAATTATTGGTCTATGGGGGATATTTGTCTTTGCTCCATTTGTCAGGGATTATATTTCCCATTTTCTTATCAAGTATCTTGGTTTTTTACCTTTATTTGAGGGGCCTGGTTATGGTTTATCAATGCTTACTGCAGGCATGGTACTGGCAATAATGATTATACCTATTGTTTCATCTATTTCGAGAGAGGCTTTGCTGGCTGTACCAGTACTTCAGAAGGAAGCTGCTCTCGCTCTGGGTGCAACGAGGTTTGAAGCCATGATTCAGGTTATCCTGCCCTATGCAAGAGGTGCAATATTCGGTGCAGTTATACTTGGTCTTGGAAGAGCTATAGGTGAAACCATGGCTGTGACTATGGTTATAGGAAACAGACCACAAATATCCTCTTCTATTCTTCATCCAGGTTATACTATGGCTGCTGTAATAGCCAATGAATTTACTGAAGCAACTGCTAATATTTACCTTGCATCTCTGATTGAGATTGGCCTTATTCTATTTGTTATTTCTGTAATTGTAAATGCAATAGCCAGATTTATTACATGGAAATATCTGAGAATTCAGGAGAATTAATATGTTGGAGAGAAAGTTAAAAGATAAAATTTTCACTGTATTCTGCATTGGTAGTGTTATTCTTGCTCTGGTACCTTTACTGAGCATGCTCTATACTATTATATTCAGGGGTTTTTCTGTGATTAGTATAGACTTTCTGACGCGGCTTCCTACACCGGTGGGTACACCTGGAGGAGGCTTTGGAAATGCTATACAGGGTAGCATAATAACGAGTGGAATAGCTAGTATAATAGGTATCCCTCTTGGAGTACTAAGTGGAATGTATCTTGCAGAGTATAAGAAGAGTAGCTTCAGTAAGCTTGTGAGCTTCACAGCTGATGTACTTACAGGGGTGCCTTCGATTATAACCGGTGTCTTTGCCTATCTTTTAATTGTATTACGTTTCGGAAGTTTTTCTGCCGTTGCTGGAGGTGTGGCACTGGCTACAATAATGATACCTTTTATAGTGAGAACAACTGAAGAGTCAATGAAAATGGTGCCATGGAATATAAGAGAAGCTTCTATAGCTCTCGGTGCAACTAGGTGGCAAACAACCTTATTTGTTGTACTGGGTGCTGCAAAGTTTGGAATTATTACCGGAATCCTTCTTATTATTGCAAGAATATCCGGTGAAGCTGCACCTTTGCTTTTCACAGCCTTCGGCAATAGATTCTGGGATAGTGGTGTGTTCAAACCTGTAACTGCTCTTCCACTTATGATATACAACTATGCAGTATCACCTTATAATTCCTGGCATAACATGGCATGGGGAGGTGCTCTCGTTCTGGTTGCAGGAATTTTTTCTCTTAATATAATTATAAGACTTATTGCCGGCAGGAGATGATGATTATGAATAACAAGATGCAGATTCTGAACCTAACAGCAGGCTTTGGAGATACTAAGGTACTTAAAAATGTTACAATGGATATACCTGAGAATAAAGTTGTAACAATTATAGGTCCCAGTGGATGTGGTAAAAGTACCTTTGTGAGATGTCTCGACAGACTCCATGAGGTTATCAGAGGTGCTTGGATTAAGGGTAAAGTTCTGCTGGATGACTCTGATATCTATATGGATGACCCTATTGAACTGAGGAGAAGGGTGGGAATGGTTTTTCAGATGCCCAATCCCTTCCCAAAGAGTATATATGACAATGTGGCTTTTGGGCCAAAGCTAAATGGAATACGAAATAAAAAATCTCTGGATAAAATAGTAGAAGAAAGTTTAAAAAAGGCGGCTCTGTGGAATGGTGTAAATGATAGACTTAAGAAGAATGCTTTGTCTCTCAGTGGAGGCCAGCAGCAGAGATTGTGTATTGCAAGGGCTCTTGCAGTTGAACCAGAGGTGATCCTGATGGATGAACCTACATCATCTCTTGATCCCGTGGCTTCTGCTAAAATTGAAGACCTTATTCTTGACCTCAAGAAGAGATATACTGTGGTTATAGTTACACACAATATGCAACAAGCTGCAAGAATTGGCGATTTTACTGCATTCTTTCTCCTTGGCAAACTGATAGAATATGGAGAAACTGCCCAAATATTTGAGAATCCAAAAGATAAGAAAACAGAAGACTATATAACAGGAAGGTTTGGGTAAATTTGAAAAATAATGGGGGTTTTTAAATGGCAAGAAAAGCTCTTGAAGAAGGATTGAATGAGATAAGAAATAATACAATTAAGCTGGGAGAACTAACAAAAGAAGCTATCATCAAATCTGTTGAATCTCTTAAGAATAGAGATATTGCAATGGCAGAGGAAGTTATGGGGCTTGAAGAGAAAAGCGATATCATAAACCTCGAAATAGATGAGGATACCCTCAGAATCACTGCTCTCCAGCAACCAGTGGCAAAGGATCTCAGGTTTATAAGTGCAATGATAAAGATAAGCGATAACTTTGAAAGAATATGTGACCTTGCAGAAAAAATTGCACACATAACAATTAAGTATAAGGAGAAGAAGTTTCTCAAACCTTTAATTGATATTCCGAGAATGGCTTTAGTTATTACCGAGATGATTGACATTGACCTAGAGGCCATTGAAAATAACACATCACCCTCTGTGGATAAACTTATAGAGAAAGATGACCTTATTGATAATCTTTATATTCAGATTTACAATGAACTTATTTCCTTTATGATAAGAGACCCGAAAAAAATAGACGATGCAACAGATCTTCTCTTTGTGGCGAGACACCTTGAGAGAATAGGCGATATCGCAGCAAAAACAGGAGCACAGATAGTATATATGGTCGAAGGTAAAAGGGTATGGATTAAGTGAACTCATCAAAAAAGTATGAGCAAGAAGAAAAGAAGAATATCTTTGTTGTGCAGGAGCATCATGCAAGAAGGCTCCACTATGACTTTCGTCTGTCAATAGGGAAGGTGCTAAAAAGCTGGGCTGTTCCTAAACCCCCACCTGTTGAGCAGGGTGTGCGAAGGCTGGCAATCCAGACAGAAGACCACCCCATGGAATATGCAGGTTTTGAGGGTGTGATTCCAGAGGGTGAATACGGTGCAGGAGAAGTAAGGATATGGGATAGAGGGAGTTGTGAAATTGAAAGTATAAAGGAGGAGAAGATACTCTTTCATCTCAGAGGCAGAAAGCTTCAGGGCCGCTATGTACTACTACGTTTCTGGAAGGGGGGAGAGAATGCATGGCTCTTATTCAAGGCAGGAGAGAAGAAAAATAAAAAATAGCAGAGCCAATCTATTTTGTTTTACTCCTATAACCTTCAATCTCCTTTATCAACCTCTCAACATCCTTTACCATGCTGCTCTTTCTGAGCTTCATTATATCAAGAAAACCTTCTGCCTTCTTAACAATAGTGTCAAGATAATTGAAGATATCCCCTGAGAAGGTTTCGATGTGATAGGCTGAGAGGCTTCTTGAAATCTCTTTTATATTCTTTTTCTGCCTCCTTAGCATAATGATTTTTTCTGATAGCATTTCAAGGCTATGCTGACAGTAGGGAAACTCCTCACAGGAGCAGATAAGGAACTCCTGCCTCACCATCTCTATAATATCCATAAACTCCTTTCTGGGCTCCTGAAAGATTATACCTAAAGCGTCGAAGTATCGCATGGGTACAGTAACCCTGTAGATTTTCTGAATCTTTGAAACAAGACTTCTTGAAAGGTAAGCATTCGTGAAGGGAAATAAGCTGGACAAAATTTTCTCAGGGCTTTCATTGCTAAAATACATGATTTTAGCTTCCTGAGGCTTGAGAAAGTGTATTGAGGTTATCCTTCCAAGCTGAGTTATCTTCCCACCTTTAATCATGCCATGCTCCTCGAGCTTCTTTATTGCCTTACCATTATTCACAGGGAATAGCATATTTCCTGCGACTTTGACACCATCTCTGACATTTCCAGCACTAACCATGCATGCTAAAAGCTGCATTTCGTCTTCGCCTTCTTCTGCGGGAATCTCAATATCTTCAGGTTTGCCGGAGAGCAGCTTCACAGCAATCTCGTCTTCGCTTTCCTTCATTGAGAAGGAGGATTTAGCTCCAGGCATAGCCAGAATCACAACCCTGCCCCTATCATGGTAGCTTGGCCTTCCAGCTCTACCCTGCATCTGGAGAAAATCTCTCACTTCAAGCTTCTTATTGCCCATGGTGAGACTCCCAAAAATCACCTGAGAAGCTGGAAAGTCAATTCCTGTCCCAAGAGCTGCGGTAGCAACAACACAGTTCAGTCTCTGTTCAATAAAATTTTTCTCTATCCTCTTTCTTCTGGAATAACTCAAACCTGCATGGTATTCACCTGCTCTGATTCCTCTGTCTGAGAGAAATCCTGCTAGAGACGAAGCTTTCCTTCTGGAATTGGTAAAAATAAGACTCTGTCCATAGAATCCTTTGCTAGATTTTATTGAAGCCTCTTTCTTTACAAGCTTTAAAATTGCAGAGAGTTTTTCATCTTCACTTCCTATAAAGACAAGATGTCTTTCAAGAGGGATTGGCCTTGAGTTGCTCTCAACAAGCTTTAAAGAGTAGTGTTCTGCAATTTCTTTGGGATTTCCAACTGTTGCGGTCAGGGCAATTATCTGTGCCTCTGGAAAGGTATGTTCCAGCCTTGATAGAAACCCATCCAGCTCAATTCCTCTCTCCTCCTGACTGAGAGTATGAACCTCATCTACTGCAACAACGCCCACTTTTCCTAGGTTGTCTTTATTTCCTGCTCTTAAAAGATAATCTATTCCCTCGTATGTCCCTACCACAATATCAGCATGCTTCAGCTTTGAACTGTCCATCAACGGCTCTCTATCATCCACTATCCTACTCCTTCCTACTCTGATAGCTACTTTCAGACCAAGCTTTAAATAACTCTTGAACTCTTCATACTTCTGGTTTGCGAGAGCCACAAGGGGCACAAGAAATAAAAACTTTTCACCTCTTAAAGCTGCTTCAATGCCTGCAAGCTCGGCAATAAGAGTTTTCCCGGAAGCAGTTGAACTTGCCACAAGAAGTGAGTTTTTTTTCAGAAGGCCGGCATCTATAGCTAGCTTCTGAATTGAAGTAAGCTCTTTTATATTTCTCTGCTTGAGGATTCTCATGAACTCTTTATTTATTGGGAGTTTGTCGAGCTTTATTCCTCCAATCTTATCAGATTTAACTCTGTCATACAGAGTATGGCTATCTTCAAGGCTCTGACTTTGAAGAAGATTAGAAATTTTCTCAAAATTTCTTAATCTATACAGGAGCTTTGAGAAGTGCTCAAAACTTGCCGGTGAAAAACCCCTGAATTTAAGCTCCTTATTAAGTTCTTCTTCTGCACAGTTCTTACACATCTTTCTGCCATACACAATATAGTAATTCTTCTTCACAGGTTTTGCAATTCCTCTGCTCAGGCAGGATGTGCAGAACTCAAGAATCTGGTAGCTCAGCTTCTCCCTTTTAATAATGGGTTCAAGAGTACTGCTATGTTCACTGGAGAAGAGAATTTTCTGCCCTTTCAGAAGTTTTAAAAGCTCTTTTCTTGCTACAGGAGTAGATAATTTTCTGGTGTGGAGATTCCATATCTTTCCATCTCTTATATTTACTGTACCCTCCAGATGAATCTTCTCGAAATTAAAACTGTAGAGTTTTAATGTTAGAGTTCTCCTCCCTCTTGGTATAAAAAGGGCATATCCCATTATTATCTCAGTTCTTTAATAGCCGCACTTTTTTCATCCACAACCTCAAAGTTGAATAGAGGTTCCTTTGCTCTGCATGAAGCAGAGATTCTTGCGTTATCTGGCAGAAAGAAAAATCTCTTCCCACTCTTTTCAAGAATTTCATTAACCACATCTCTGGCACTTTTTGGTGCCTCGCAGGCTTTGTATAGTACTTCAGCCTCTTCCTTTTCAGTAAGAAAACTGTATGTCCTTGCACTCAGGGAAGATTCGAGAATTTCAATGATATCTTCGATTCTGACCTCTTCTTTTCCATGGCTTTCTACAGTTAGCATTGCCTTTGCCCTCTGGGTGCACACACTTTTATCCCCTGCATAGTGCAGAATAATACCTTCGCTCTCTGCACCTACTTCTGTGACCACCTTTAGACCTTCTGCCTCTCTGAAGGCTCTGGCTTTTGCAATGAGAGTGATGAAATTTTGCTGAGGATTGTTCTGCGGACTTCTTGAATGAACCATAAGTCTACTTTTCATGTTTACCTCGCTGTAGCTGGCATAGCTATGGCGCTTGAGAATCTCCTCTACAATATCTCTACACAGGTCCTCAATCCTGTAAATAGCTATTCCAGAAATTTCATATATTATCTCATTTATTGCCTCTATGTTTCTTGACATATGGGTGCCTTTCTGGAAAGCAGGTAAATCAACAAAACATTCAAAGTTCGCCAAGAGTACAATGTTGCGCTTTCCCTCCTCTCTCTTCACCCTGACCATCTTTCTGACGCTATTAACTCCTACTCTTGTGAGGGGAATCTTGATTTCAGGTTCTCTCTGCTGTACATCTGGGAGCATTTTTACACCTTAAATATTTTATATCAGTATGTCGAATTTTTCTTAAGTTTGAAGCTTAACATAAGCAAGGTAGATTTTATAAGAGTGCAGGAGATAAATCAATCAGGTTTAGATTTATTGTGGGTTTTTAGCAAAATTCTTTAGAGTTATAAACTCATATCCCTTCAATCTGAAATATTCAATAATATTCTTCAGATTATTAAGAGCTCTAGTTCCTGTATTAAACTTACAATCAAATCTGATTTTATAATTCGAAAGGTCAACAAACTCCCAAGGATGCACAAAAAGCACTGGATTTCTTATATATGATAACAGAGGGAGTACAATTGGAACAGGAAGCCTAAGGACGGAAGATGTTATTGAAGCCGGGACTCGTACAATCTTTCCATTGGAAGTAATATTTTTCCTGAAATGTGGTTTGTAGCATGCCAGAGAAGAGTCAACTTTATATCCATTATTCGCGAGAATTTTGATATATTCTGAAGGAAATTTAAAATTTGGAGCTCTGAAGGAAACTATGTTATCAAACTCCCCGAGGATTTCTGTTGCTCTGTTTATTGCATCTTCTGCTTTTTCTCTGTTCAGATGGTCAAATCTTTCATGCAGGTAACCGTGACATCCAAGTTCATGCCCCTCATCGACAACTCTTTTTATTCGGTCAGGGTAGAGCTCTGCTACTCTGCCGGTGGAAAAGAAAGTAGCTCTTATCCTCTCCTCTCTGAAGAGTTTAAGAAGGTCAGGCAGCCCCTCTTCAATTCCATGCATGCTATCAAGCATAGGTGGACAGTCCTGCTCTACATCAACTGTGATTGAAATCTTCTGCATTAGTTACACCCATGTAAACCTCTTCTGTCTTCTTTGCAATTTTTATCCAGTTGTATTTATAAAGCTCCTCATAGGCAGAAGTGGCATAGTTTTGCCTGAGCTCTGGATTTTCTACAAGTTTCTCAATATACATCTTCATCTCCGCTTTACTGTCTGCAAGAAGTCCTGTTTTTTTATGAGAGATTATGTCAGATACTCCACTGTTGTTTCTCGCCACCACTGCAACCCCTTTTGAAATAGCTTCCAGAATTGATATTCCAAAGGCTTCATCTTCCGAAGGCAGAGCAAATATTTCTGAGCTTTCAAGGAGGTTCAGCACCTCTTCTCTGTGAACCTCTCCAGTAAAATGAAAGTTTTCAGCAACACCAAGCTCTCTCGCCCTCTTTTCAATCTTCTTTTTTAAGGGTCCGTCTCCTATTATTAAAAATGTAATATTGCTGTGTTTTATTAAAATTTCAGGGGCAATATCAACTATATCTATAACCCTTTTTTTTGGAGTCATTCTTGCTACTGTGGCAATAACAATTTTTCCATCTTTTTTAAACTCTGTTTTTTCTCTGTCATGTTTTTCAATTCCTATTCCATTTGGTATCTGGTAAACCTTGCCAGGAGCCATGATTTTTGATTCTTTCTCAACAGCAGAACTGACCGCTATTACGGCATCTGCATATCTGAGGAAAAATCTACCTGCAAGAAGTAAAAGAGGTCTCATGCGTCTTCTACCTGCCAGTGAGTGGTTGGTCATAACTGAAGGAATTCCAACTTTTCTGCCTGCAATAAGTGAGAAAGATGCCATGGGAGAGTCAAGTCCATGAGCATGGATAATATCGTAGTTGCCTGATTTGAGAATTTTGAAGGTCTCCCAGTATGCACTAGGGCTGATAAATCTTGTATCCAGTTCTCTCCCCTTTACCCTTATAACTTTGATGCCATTTCTGGAATTACAATTGTCTCTACCCGAGTATCTTCTTGTGATTATATGGACTTCATGCCCGAGTTCTTTTAAAGCAGATGCAAGTGAATCTATTGAGTATTCTATTCCACCTATTTTAGGGTAATACCAGTCACTCACAAGTGCAACTCTGTACCTCTCCATATTTTGAGACCTCCAAAGTATATAAGACACAGCAGACCTATAAAAGTGCTTACTCCATAAGATATGAATCTTTCTACGGCAACCATACCTATTGCTTCTCCTAGTGGAATTTGAAATAAAACGAGGGCTGAAACAAGGCCGCCATCCACAATTCCAAGCCCTCCGGGAGTTAAAGGTAACAAACCAAGGAATAAAGATAATACTGAGAGTACAATTATTATACCAAGGGAGATATGCAGTCCAAGAGCAATAGAAACAATTTTTAATCTGAAAATATCGAGTATCCACACACTACTGGAAAAGAGAAGGGTGGGAACAAAAGCTTTTCTTAACATTTCTGGATACATTGAAAATCTTTTTATTATACTCGAAAATCTAGTTTTAATGAGATAATAAGTAGTAAATAACATTATTAGAACAAGAATTCCGTAAATAATAATCTTAAGTGGATGGAAATTTCCATTAAAAAAGGGTAGAATTACGTAAAGGGCATATAAAGAAAGTATAGCTAGAGGTATAGCCTCCACAAACCTCTCATATAGTATTGATATTAAGGCGTGAGGAAGGCGAACACCAAACTGCTCTTTCGCCCATACAATTCTAAGAGGTTCCCCAACCATACTGTTTGCAGGTGTGAGATTACTTACTGCTATTGAACCGAAGATTACAGGTACGAGACTGCCAACTCTAATAGAATAACCAAGCGAATCCAGAATGACCTTCCATCTGAATGAAGAGATAAAAACGCTTATAATATATAAAGATAGTGCCAGAAGGACATAACTCAGTTTTGCTCTCTCTACATCTTTTAATGTAACTATAATCAGAGTGGAAATATCTTTCCAGAAGATATGGATTAAAATTACCATTAAGAAAAGCATTAAGAGATTAGCTATCTTTATCAAACTACGATATCTGTAAGGAAAAGGTATCTACATCACCTCTCAATGCTATATATTAAAAGCTATATATAATAATATCTGACATACTCCCACGACTAAAGTCGTGGGGTTCTACGCTACATTAATAAGCGAAGGGTGTGTCACCACCCTGTTAATGGCTCCCGCAAAGCTTTTCGCCCTGAGCGAGTCCTATATTAATACACTTCCTACAACATCTCTATGTGCTTCTAGCTTATGATATCGTGAGCAGGAAAGCCCACGAACTTTAGCCGTGGGAGTTGTCAGCTATATCTTTTATTACAGTATTTTTTATTCTTCTGTCAGTACTCCACCCAAACCTTTTCCTTCACAAGGAGCACCGGTACTTTTGCCTGATTAATTACTCCTCCTGTGACACTTCCTATAAGTGCCCTACCGATATGTCCTTTTCCTCTTGTATACATTACTATCAGTTGGCAGTCCTTTTCAGCTTCCTTCAATATTATATCTACGGGAGCTCCTGTTTTGACAATTTTTTTCACTGGTAACCCTGCTGTTAAATCTGAGATTTCCTCCAGATGTCTTTCTGCAGCAGCAATATATTCAGCTATAAGTTTGTCCTTTGCATCATCATCGAACCATGTTATAGAGGAGAAGTATCTTACCGCAGACTCATTAATAACATGCAATATTTTTATATCTGACATCAGTCTCCTTGCAATGCACGCTGCCACTTTTACAGGTAGTTCAGCCATATCTGACATATCTACGGGTACAAGTATTTTTTTAAAATCAGAGAACTTTGAATTTGGACCTACTATCATAATAGGAATTTTGGAAGTCCTTACAACCTGAGCTGCCACACTTCTAATTGCAAAACGACCCCCTAATCTAAGAGAACCCATTATAATCATGTCTGCCTCTAAATTCTCAGCTTCTTCAATTATCTCTTCAGAAGGTTCACCCTCTCTCATCCTAAATTTAATTTTAACTCCTTCCGATATTTTAGGTGTTGATTCAATCTCCTTTTTCAGATGTGTCAGTGTTTCTTTTGCCTGTTTATTAAGAATAGAGTCAATATTCTCAGATTCAAACACTTCTGGGTGGGGATATCCATTCTCTTTTAATATAATTGTGTCCATTCTCTTAAATTCTTCAATTTCGCCTGTATCTAAAACATAAAGTACTCTGACTTCAGATACATCAAAATGTCTTGCGAATTGAATTGCATGTCTTATAACATGTTTTGAGTGTTCAGACCCATCCGATGGAACAAGTATCTTCATATTAATAAACTCCTTAGAAATTCAGACCCATTGCCTTTGTTATCATGACAAAACCTATAAGTAACATAAGTAATCCAAAGCTCTTCTTTAGAGTAGATGTTGGCAACTTCTTATTTAATCTTGTACCTATAAAGGTACCGATGATGCCTCCTATCATCAGGATAATACCTATAACGATGTCAACATAGCCGCTTGTTAGGTAGGTTGCTGCTCCCATAGTAGAAGTGACTATTATAGGTGTAAGAGAGGCACCCACTGTTACTTTCATAGGTATGCTAAGCATCATAAGTCCTGGAATGTAAAGAAAACCACCGCCCACTCCAAGTAATCCGGTAAAGAATCCAACAACTCCTCCAAGAATGAATACTAGGGGCACATTTATTGTATATTCAGCAATTTTCGTTTTCCTGTGCATATACATGGGTATAGGAGATACTATATTTAGATGAAGAGACTTGCCAATGTCATGGAGCATATGATAATAAGTACTGGTATTTGCATGGCTTGCCTTGGCTTTCTTAACCTTAACAGGAGCCTCCGAAGCTTTCCGTTTAGACTTGGGTTTAAGGAACTTTATTGCTATAATTAGAACCAGTACACCAAACAGAAGTTTCAATATGTGGTTTGGGACAACCTTACCAACTTTTGCACCTGCAATTGACGTAACCGAACCAGAGATTATCAATATAAGAGCAACCATCAAATCAGAAGACCCAAGCTTGTAATGCTGGTATGCACCAGATGAAGAAATACCAATGTACTGGAACAGACTTGTGCCTATTGCAGTTTTCATCGGCATATGCAGGTAAAGATTCAGAAAGGGAACAATAAGTGTGCCACCTCCTGCACCGAGCATACCGGTTACCATACCTACAAAGATACCATATATAAAAACAATAATAAAGTCCATATTATCACGACTACTCCATAATTTTAACAGCTAAATCTAACAATAATAATAATAATCTTAGTATTTTATCATATTTTAGGGACAAATATGATAGGATATGAGCATTTCTCACTTAGTTCCTTCAAAGGAAGTCCAGAAGGATATCACACCGCGAGCATCCTGTTTTCCTGTTATTTTTGATATATCTCCTGTAGGATTATAGGTCTTGGCTGTTACAGAACAGGAAATTTCATACTCTCTAAAAGCATACTTTACCTTTTCAACAATAGAATTACTCTTTTCCATAACATCTTCTGTTATAAATTTCTTCCTCGTTTTTTTAAAATACTCATAATCTGCCAATGTAGCACTTTCTAATAGCTTTCTGAGTATAGTGCCTAATATCTGCATAAAACGTCCAGTTTTCATAATCCATGGAGTACCATGACTTATTTCCTTAACTAAGCCATCTATACCTTTTATACTTGCAGCTACAATGACATTTCGACTTTCCATATTCATCCTCCATAAAAACTAATTTTAAATTGTGATATCTCAGGTAACATATAAATCATTTTCCCAAATTGTATTTAAATTAACTTTGTATTTCTTTTTAGTTTAATCCTTAATAAACCCCTATAAAGCCACATAGATTTTTTATATCGGTTTTAGTTATATCCCAACCAGTGTCTTATCAACTTAGTTATCAGACAGCTATATATACCAGTGAAGCTATGTATCTTCTATGAAAAGAATAAAACTTAGTGATAAAGAGGTAGAATACCTCAGGACTTTTGTGAAAAAGGGACGCAAAAGCGCAAGAGAATTGACAAGAGCACGTATTTTGCTTTTTATTAATGAGGGAAGAACGGAAATAAAGACAAAAGAGATACTCGGAATCTCCAGGGCAACCGTTTCTAACATCAAGAAAAGATACCGGGAGGGAAGACTCCAAAGTGCTCTGACAGAAAAACCAAGACTGGGTCAGCCAAAAAAATATACCAAAACACACGAGGTGGAAATCATAGCGCTTGCATGCACTAAATCGCCTGATGGACGAAAGAGATGGTCACTTACATTGCTAGCTGAAGAACTCCGGAAGAAGGAAGGGTTTGAAACAATAAACCGCGAGAGTATCCGACT
>VAOW01008831.1_pt1 | contig 26109 bp, 25 predicted proteins | sample 3393921 | NCBI WGS metagenome assembly VAOW01 (sample SAMN08290428, study PRJNA428436) | hydrothermal vent metagenome | isolation source: Deep-sea hydrothermal vent chimney | place: Indian Ocean: Southwest Indian Ridge | depth 2742 m m | reverse complement strand
GCACAAAGGCCACAGTACCGCGAATTTTGCGGTGATCAGGCCTATTGCATTGAACCTGATAAAAAGGGAGAAAACCTCAAAGGTCGGTGTGAAAACAAAATACTTAAGGGCGGGCTGGGATAATACCTACTTACTTAGAGTAATCGGTATGGGAATTTAAGCCCGATTGCTCTATCCCATAAGCAAGCGAATCGCATCTATCACCTGACTCACGGATTTACTGTGGCTGCCTTTTTGGATACAGGTTATCCGTACCATGCTCTTTGCACCGCTCGCACCGGAGAAAAGGTCATGCGGTGACACGAGCTTGGTCCGAAGCGCTTAAGGGTTTCAATATGTGACTTTGTGGCGTAACCCTTGTGTTTTGCCAAGCCATACTGAGGGTATAGCTGATGTAGACGTCTCATCTCCCGATCTCTAGCTACCTTGGCCAAGATTGAAGCTGCGCTGATTGATGGAACCACCCTGTCTCCACCGATGATTGCCTCTACCGGGCAACGTAAACCCATAGGAGAGCGATTGCCATCCACCAAAACCTTATCTGGATTGATATGCAGGCAAGCAATCGAGCGTTTCATCGCCAGCAATGCTGCTTGCAATATATTGAATTCCGAGATTTCGCCAATATCGGACCACCCGATCGACCAGGCAATCGCCTGTGCCCGAATTTCAATCGCCAAATACTCTCTTTGAGTTGATGAAAGTTTTTTAGAATCCGCTAATCCGGGTATCAATCGATCCTGCGCAAGAATCACTGCTGCAGCGGTCACTGGCCCTGCCAAGGCTCCCCTTCCTGCCTCATCTACACCGGCTATGAGTTGACTCATTTACGGGAATCCACCAATTGCAAAATCCGCTTAGCCGCCAACTCGTTCCCACCAGCCTTGAGTTGCTTTCGTATTTTTGCAAATGCTAATATCTGTAACTGTCGAGCTTCGTCGTCCATAAATAACTTGCTCAAGGCATCACTCAGGTTTTCTGGAGAAATCTCATTTTGAATGAACTCGGGTACCTTCCTCTCTCCTACCAGGATATTTGGAAGTGAAAAAAATTGTAGTTTGATCATCTTTAACATCTTAAGAATAAAATAAGTAAAGGGGGCTAATCGATAAGCTATCACCATAGGACGATCAAGCAACGCCGCCTCTAATGCTGCAGTTCCCGATGCAAGCAGCACTGTATCTGCCGCAACGAGAACCTGGTGGGAATGCCCATCTATCACTCGCAGATCAAGACCAGGCGCATACTTTTTCCACTGGGCCGCAATCAGGACATGGAGTTTATCGTTGACTGCAGGAGAAATTACTTGTAGTTTTTTAATATTCAATGATAATTGATGTGCCGCCAAAAGAAAATCACGCCCCAGATGATTCACCTCGCTCTCCCTGCTACCAGGCAATAAGGCAAGCACTGGACTATCCTCACTTAATCCTAATTCCTTACGTGCGCGTGATTGAGAGGGGGGGCTCTCAAGGGCATACGCTAATGGATGACCGACATAGGCTGCCGGTATTCGGTAATTTGAATAAATCTCTGTTTCAAATGGAAACAAAGCCAACATCAGATCAACACTGTCTCCTATTTTCCGAATTCGGTATTTTCTCCACGCCCAAATTGTAGGGCTGACATAGTGAACCACCGGAATAGCAGCCGCTTTGAGGCGTCGTTCTAACACTAGATTAAAATCTGGCGCATCGATACCCACAAAAATATCTGGTGGATTCTCAATAAAATATTTTCCAATCTGACTACGAATCTTCAATAATTCGGGTAACCGCCCTAGCACCTCGACCAACCCCATAACCGACAACCGCTCAAATGGCGCCAGCGGTTTGCAACCTGCAGCAATCATACGAGGACCGCCGATACCTTCGATTCGGGTATCTGGATAACGAGATTTAATAGCTGCGATCAGCCCTGACCCTAGTAAATCTCCGGAGGCCTCACCGGCAACCATGGCAATACGAATACTCATTAGCGAATAATACTTCGGCGACTATTTTCCAGAAAATAAATCAATTGGGAAATTTCCGGGGTAGCAATGTCCTGTTTCAGGGTAAGAATGGACTCCTTCAGACCCAGCCCCGAACGATAAAGAATCTTGTAAGCACGGCGCAGGCGGATAATTTGCTCTGGAGTAAAACCATTGCGCCGCAATCCTTCGACATTCAGGCCATGAGGTTCAGCCAAATTTCCGCTTGCTGTGACATATGGCGGAACATCACGATGAACCGCCGCTCCCATCGCAGTGAAAGCATATGCGCCAATCCGTACAAACTGGTGCACTAAAGTAAACCCCCCCAGAACCACGTAATCCTCAACACTGACATGGCCGGCAAGCGTCGCCCCATTGGCGAAAACCGTATGGTTACCCACTACGCAATCATGCGCCAAATGCACATAAGCCATTATCCAGTTGTCATCCCCCAATCGGGTATAACCCAGATCCTGGGTTGTTCCACGATTGAAAGCACAATATTCCCGGATTAGATTGCGATCACCGATAATCAATTCGGTTGCCTCTCCCTTGTACTTTTTATCCTGAGGGGGAGCACCTAACGATACAAACGGTGATATTTGATTATCCTGACCGATATGCGTTGGCCCTTCGATAACAACATGGGCACCAATTTTATTTCCTGTACCTATGGTAACGTCAGGCCCAATAACTGTAAACGGGCCAATCTCTACATTTTTAGCAAGTTCTGCACGCGAATCTATCAATGCAGTCGGATGAATCATGAGTCCAATTCACGCCTGGCACACATTAGCTCGGCACAGGCCGCTATTTCATTCCCCACACGGGCGACACCCTTGAATTTCCACATGTCTCGCTTGACTCGTAGCAATTCTACATGCAACTCTAGCTGGTCTCCTGGCTCGACAGGTTTTTTGAACCGTGCATTATCAATAGATACGAAGAGATACAATAGATCTTCAGAAGGTTTCTCTTCTCTGGTTTTGAACGCCAGCAACCCGGTTGCCTGCGCCAAAGCTTCCAGAATCAAAACGCCGGGCATAACTGGACGCTTTGGGAAATGCCCCTGAAAATAAGGCTCATTATAACTCACATTTTTGATCGCCTTCAGCCATTTCCCCGCTTCAAAATCGACAACCCGATCCACGAGTAAAAAAGGGTATCGATGCGGTAGATAGCGCATAATTTCATCAATATCCATTTTTTTCAAAGTGTTACCCCTGAGTTTTATTGTCTGTTCCCGGGCAACCGGCACGCTGCTGGAGTTTCTGTATTTCACATCTAAGATGCTTTATTTCATCCTCCATTTCATGCAAATGCCGTAATCGCACTGCATTCTTTCGCCATTCCCCTCGGGGTTGCGCGGGCAAACTAGAAGAATACACCCCGGGGCCCGCCAAATTGCCCGCTACCAGGCTCATACCCGTGACATGAACATCGTCCTCAATTACCAGATGCCCGGCAATCCCCACTCCACCACCGATAGTGCATCTTTGCCCAATACTAGCGCTCCCAGCAATCCCAACACATCCCGCAATTGCGCTATCCGCCCCGATATGGACATTGTGGGCAACCTGTATCTGATTATCGAGTTTAACTCCCGATTCTATTACTGTATCATCCAGAGCACCCCGATCAATCGTGGTATTCGCACCTATCTCTACCTGATCTCCAATAATTACGCGTCCCAGCTGGGGTACTTTACGCCATTGGCTACCATCTCTTGCAAATCCAAATCCATCGGCACCAATGACGACACCCGGGTGCAAAAGACAAGAGTGACCGATAAGGCATTCGATGTCCACGAATATCTGCGCGGTCAATCGGGTATCCGATCCAATGCTGACATTGGACTGAATAATACATCCCGGTCCAATCTCGACTCCATCTCCAATGGAGACATGGCTACCAATAACTGAATATGCGCCAATACTGACATTCAATCCACATTGGGCAGTCGGATCTATTATTGCAGTCGGATGAATTCCTTGGGAAGGGAGCTTTCTGGGGCGGAACAACTCAGCTGCCTGTGAAAAAACTAAATGGGGATTTTCGACAATCAATGCCGATACAGGACAGAAATCCAACCACTTCCGCTCTATAACGACGACAGCAGCACAGGTTTTACGTAAGGCGTCAACATGTCTTTCATTCAACATAAACGAAAGATCGGTCGAATGCGCATTTTCAAGCGACGCAACATCATCTACTATTTGATGGTCATCACCATATAGCTCAACATGCAACTGCTTAGCAAGCTTACCCGCTGTCCATTCCATGTCCAAATTACCGTGCGTTCACTGCCCCATTACCCTAGGCGTACCTCTAACGACGAGGGGTGTCCCGATGCTTTCCTGGATCTTTTAACTTTCCAAAATGCTAAGAGTATAAATCCTGAGGTTCGCCTCCAAATCCAAGCCAAGTCACGAAGTTATCGAAATCATGACATTGCTGCATCCCCAACCGTGGCTCAAACTGTAACTGAATAAAACAACACAAACCTTGGTAAGCGCCCTCTCATTAGCCTATTTTGCATCCTCACGATCTTAACAGGAATATCTGCTGATCCTACAAATTACAGCATACTGTCATTTCCCTGATTTCCTTAGAGCTGAAAGAACCTGTGGAGTAATGTTGACTTTTTTAGCAGCATAAATTACGCCATTACTCAACACCATGTCATAACCATTCCTTTTCGCCACCCTGACGATAACGCCATAGATACGTTTCTCAAGTTTTTTCAGTAAGGCGTTTCTTTTTACCGCAAAGGCATTTCTAAATGCTGCCATGTCGTGATTAAATCGGGTAATTTCGCTCCGCAAATGATTTTCTGCCTCTTTCTTTTGGGCTGTCGACATGAAAGCCAAGTCGTGTTGTCGCCTTTTTTCCTTTTTCTGAATTGCTGCACCTTGAGCGGCGAGCGCTTTCTCTTGTACCCCAAATTCTTTTTTCAGCTCATTCCTCGCCACTTTCGCTTGCGGCGCCTTTAGCATGAGTTCTTGCGCATTGATGAAAGCCACTCGGGTTCCTGCAGCAAAAGATGGCGCGGATATAATAGCCAGGCCGATAAATAAGGGTAAAGCCGAAATAATGGTTTTTATTTTCATGGTTCACCTTAAAAGTAAGTACCTATATTGAATTGGAATATTTGTGTTTGATCGCCAAGTTTAGCATTCATGGCCTTGGCAAAGGTAAATGTTAATGGTCCGATAGGTGACAACCATTCAAGACCAACACCCGCAGATGCCCGCAGAGCATTGAGTTGAACATTGCTTACGGAAGCAAAAACGTTGCCCACATCCACAAAAGTGCTCATGCGTACTGAGCCTGAATTGGTCAGAAAAGGTACCGGGAAAATCAATCTGGCCCGCCCCGCGACTTCGATATCACCTCCGGTGGGTTGGCCACTAAGCGGATCTCGCGGGCCCAAGGTATTGATCTTGTAACCAGCTACCGTTCCTATTCCGCCTGCGTAATATTTATCAAAAAAAGGTAAGGTAGAAGTTCCTCCATAACCATTACCATACCCCAATGTGCCACCTAATGAAGCAGTCAACCAGGACTTGATGGGTACGTACTCCTTATTGGTATACCCTAATTTATAATAATGAATCGTGCTTCCAGGCGTCACCAGATAAAGATTGACATTTTGATAATTCCCATGAGTAGGAAAAACTGTGCGATTCCGCGTATCGTGACTATACCCTAATGAAATATCGAATAAATTATATTTATTACCGTTTCGACTGATAAAGCTGGACACTGTTTGCGAAGGTGTCTGGCCCAGAGTAACAGCAATTTGCTGATAGCCGACCCCAACGTTTACGGTATCATACTCAGTCAATGGGATACCAAACCCGATTGAACCACCATAACGGTTGGCCGTATAGTTGATAACGGTTGTATTGGCCGTATTCGTTTTCTCATAATACAAATTGAGACTTCGGCTAACCCCATTGATGGTGTAAAACGGGTTCAAATAGGAAATATTATATAATGTATTTATTTTGCTAGTGTTGATTCCCATGTGCAGCGAGTTTCCCGTACCGAGGAAATTATTGCTACTCACGCTAGTCGCCAGAATCGCCCCCTGGAACTGTGAGTATCCAATACTTGCGGTAAAACTGTTGGATAGGCGCGCCTTGACATAGACATTCAGGTCGACTTGATTGTTGGTTCCAGGAACCCTTTTCGGAGTAATGCTTACCCGCACGATATAGGGCAGTCTCTGAATACGCAGCCTGGAAAGATTGATTTGCTTGATGGAATATAATGAACCTTCCGGTTGTCGCATTTCCCTGCGCAACACAACACTATCAGTACTCTTGTTCCCATAAAAATGAATTTCCCGCACATAAAATTTCCTGCCAGGATCCACAAAAAAAGTTAAATTGATAGTTTTCTGAGCTCTATTTACTTTTGGTATCGGGTTGATATTGGCAAAAGCATAGCCTTTATTTCCATAAAAATTCTGGATTACCTTAATCGAATCAAGTACATGTTTCCGCGAAAACACCTGGCCTGATTTTATTTGTAAAAGCCGCTCTAACGTTGCTCGTGGGGCCAACAGTTCACCGGTCAATTTCACCGATCGCACCCGATACTGATGCCCTTCATGAATGTTCAGGGTGACATACAGGTTTTGTCTGGAGGGAGTCAGCGCTAACTGGGTCGAATCCAGGGCAAAACTAATATGGCCATTATTAAGATAGTCGTTACGTAAAACTTCAACAGATTTTTCCATTCGCGCCAATGAATAATGATTCCTTTTACTCCAGAACGCCCACCAACTCGGTTGGCCAATCGCTAGCTGGCCAAGCAAGTATTTCTCGGGAAAGGTATGATTTCCCGTGATCACAACCTGTTTGATGATGGCGGATTTACCCTCCTCAATGTGAATATCCACATCTACCCGGTTTCTTGGCAATTTCTTGATGCTGGTTTTAATCAGTGCATTATATTTTCCATGCTGATAGTATTGTTCGAGCAGCTGGATCTTCAGTGTATTTAACACCTCCGGATTAAATACCTGGCCTTTGATGATGCCAGATTCCTTCAGGGCCTGTTTCAATTGTTTAGACTTGATCAGCTGATTGCCGGTAAACTGAATAGCGTTGATGACCGGACGCTCATGCACACGGATGACAAGGCTATCTCCTTGCCGATAAAGACTGATGCGATTAAAAAACCCAGGCTTGAACAACGCCTTAATAACTTTTGGTAATTCCGAATAAGCGAAGACCTCACCTCTATGTACCGGCAGATAGGTTAATACTGTACTGACGGGAATCCGCTGCAATCCGAAGATCTCAATCTTGGCTACCCTAAATCCATGATTCGCCTGAACCTGATCCGCTACGCTCGGCAACAAACAAACCAGCACAATCGACCAAAACCCCAGTACCCAACGTATTATTTTTATCATTTTCACTTGAACAGCCTGTAAAAGTCATTATAAACAGCTAACACCATCAAGGCGCCCAGTAAAAGAAAACCAATCTGTTGCCCTAGCATCTGTGTCGATTCAGACAGCGGCCGGCCACGAATCCCCTCGATCAGCAAATAAAGCAGATGACCACCATCCAGCAGGGGAATGGGTAAAAGGTTAAGAATGCCCAAACTGATACTCACTATAGCCAGAAAGCCCAGAAAAGCAGACAATCCTAAAGCTGCGGTTATCCCCGCATACTCCGCAATCGTGATTGGGCCAGTGAGGTTGTGAACCGATGCCTGTCCGACGACCAACCTACCCAGAACCCGGAAGGTCAGGTCAGTCATATTCCAAGTTTTGACAACTCCCTGATATAGAGCCTCGAATGGCGCATAACGAACCAGTACACTCAGCTTTTGACGAACCGAACCGGGCACTGTAGCGCGAATTTCAGCATCAATGAATCCTTCAACTTTACCTTGCTCGATTCTGGATCCGGGGATCACTTGAAGCCTGACAATTTTACCCTCTCGCTGTAGCTTAAAACCCAATGGTTTTCCGGGATTAGACCGGACATCATGAACAAACTCATCAGCTGAGCTAATCGGCTTGCCATTTATAGCCAGAATTTGATCGCCTGGCTTGAGACCGTATCGCTCCGCCATCCCGCCCGGGATAACCTTGGCGATAATCGGGATAGAGGGGCGCCAAATTCGAAGCCCAAACTTTCTTAATACTTTATCGCCTTCGTGCAGCAGGCCCAATCCAGATGTATCCAGTTGATATACACCCTCTCCACCAGTAGGAAGTTTAGCCACAACCCTAACTTGATGTCCTCCCAACCCACCTTCCAGCAAAGCCATTCTTGCCTGTCCCCAACTCTGGATACGCCGACCGTCCACGACAAGAATCAGATCCCCGGTTTGCAATCCGGCTTTGGCTGCCACGCTACTTGGAGTAACTTGGCCAATATAAGGCCGAATACCCTGTACTCCGATCATATACATGCCGGCATACAATAATATAGCCAGCATCAAATTAGCCGCAGGTCCAGCCGCAACAATGACTATCCGCCGCCACACTGGTTTGCGGTTAAATGTCTGATCCAAAAGTTCGGGGGGAACATCACCCTCCCGCTCGTCAAGCATCTTGACGTACCCACCCAATGGGATCGCCGAAATAGCATATTCGGTTCCGCTCTTAGCCTGGTAACACCACAAAGGTCGTCCAAAGCCTAATGAAAACCGCTGCACCCTAACTCCCATACGGCGTGCAACCCAAAAGTGCCCAGATTCATGTACCGTGACCAAGATACTGATCGCAACAATAAAGGCCAACAAACTCCAGAGTATGGTCATGATTAAAAGTGGGCCCCAGATTGCTTTTCAATCCAATTTTTGGCATAAATACGGCTTTTGCGATCCCATTCCAGAATTGTCTCCAGTGAGTCGGCTACTATAGACCCTACCTGCACAAGCGTCTCTTCGATCACTGCCGGAATTGCAGTAAATGCTAAATGCCCGGTAAGAAAAGCCTCTACCGCCACCTCATTTGCCGCATTCAGTACCACTGTCGAAGTCCCACCTTGCCTGAGCGCGTCATAAGCCAAGCGTAAACAGGGAAACCGGGTCATGTCCACAGCCTCGAAATCCAATCGCGCCACTTCAACCAGATTCAATGGTCGCACGCCCGATTCGATACGATCCGGCCAAGCCAGAGCATGTGCAATGGGAGTACGCATATCCGGATAACCCATTTGTGCGAGTACTGAACCATCATCATAAGCGACCATGGAATGAATAACGCTCTGCGGATGAACCACGACTTCTATACGTTCTAGCGGGATATTAAATAACCATCGCGCCTCTATCACCTCCAGACCCTTGTTCATTAGGGTTGCAGAATCAACGGATATCTTACGGCCCATACTCCAGTTAGGATGAGCACACGCTTCATTCGGCGTCACCTCGTTCAGAGACGTCCTAGACCAGGACCGAAACGGGCCTCCCGAAGCTGTCAGCAATATATGTGAAACACCAACGACATCAATGCCTCGCTTGAAATCATTGGGCATACATTGAAAAATTGCATTATGCTCACTGTCGATGGGCAGTAAAGTAGCCCCGTATGCATCCACTTCCTGCATGAATAGAGGTCCGGCCATAACCAGAGCTTCCTTGTTGGCCAAGAGAACCCGCTTGCCAGCGCGCACCGCCGCCAGCGTAGGCAGTAACCCAGCCGCGCCGACAATGGCGGCCATAACCACATCTGCATCCGGAAGCGTGGCAAGCTCCAGTAATCCCGTAGAACCCGATAAGACCTTTGTGTCAAGCCCCGCCTGATCTAACAGAGAGCGTAAATGCGTAGCCAGATTGGTATCCGCAATGGCTGCGTATTCCGGGTAGTGTGTTTTACACACAGCGACGAGACCCTCAACATCCTGATGCGCACTGACGCCTATAATTCTGTAACGGTCTGAATGACGTACGATCACATCCAGAGTACTCGTTCCAATACTCCCCGTTGCACCGAGAATCACTACTCCACATGCATTCATAACACACGTCCCCCAAACAATCCCGCCAGACCCAATAGGAATAATGGTGCTGCCACGAGATGACTATCGATCCGATCCAAAATACCTCCATGCCCCGGTAGCAAACGACCACTATCCTTGGCCCCTACGGCCCGCTTCAAGAAGCTCTCAAATAGATCGCCACCGACCGATGCCAGCACAGTCAACAAGGACAACCCAATAAATGCAAACATAAACAAAAGATGCCCACCACCCCATATCAGAGCGCCTATGATGGCCATGATCAAAGCGGCCACCATTTCACCCACTAGACCTTCCCAGGTTTTGCCCGGACTAAGGCGAGGTGCCAGTTTATGGCGGCCAAACTGTTTACCGACAAAATAAGCGGCCGTATCTCCCAATGAAGCCAGAACAACCAAATAGAACAGCAACCAGGGATCATATCTGTGGATCAGCACCAGAGCGAACCACGCGGGAATCAAGCTGGGAAAAGCTGAGGATATCAAAAACCAACTCTCATGCGAGAGCCACTCACGCAGCCGATATCTACTCAACATAAGCAGCACTCCAACCCACCACCCCGCAGCCATGGCGATGGGCAGCCAGGCCATCTGCAACTTCAAGCTATACCAGGACAGGCCAGCAAGAAAAATAATACCCAGGAGAAACAATCCCTGGGAGAAAAAAGAGCGCCAATCGAGTAATGCAGCCCACTCGCTCGCAGCCAGCAGAATAATCACTAAACTGATTAGTGCAAATAGTGCCGTAGAAAGTCCCAGGATAATATAAATAACCAACCCCGCAAGGATGAAACCAGTTAGCAAGCGTTTTTTATCCATTAACGGAGCCCGGCTGATCCCCGGTCGAACCGTAGCGACGTTGTCGGCGACTGAAATCAGTGATTGCAGCATCAAGATCCTTCTCACCGAAATCAGGCCACAAGGTATCGGTGAAATAAAGTTCAGTGTAGGCCATCTGCCAAAGCAGAAAATTACTGATCCGCCGTTCACCACCGGTACGAATAAATAAATCGGGGTCTCTCAATCCGGCAGTAGAAAAATAGGGTTCCAGTACACTATTGGCAGATCCTTCTGGCGCGATCAATCCACCACTTGCCAGGCATGTCCTGGCATAACGGTGAGCCGCCTGCTCAATATCCCAGCGACCACCATAATTAGCGGCGATAATCAACATCAATGTCATGTTATTCTGCGTCTGTCGCTCCGCCTCCAACATTTCTTCGCGCAAAGCTGCGCTAAACGCACTCCGATCACCGATGAAATGTATCCACACGCCTTGTTCGTCCAGTTTATTGCGCTCGCGACGTAATGCCGAGAGAAACAAGTTCATGAGCATGCTCACTTCATCTTCTGGTCTACACCAGTTTTCGCTACTGAAGGTGAACAAGGTCAGCATCCCCACGCCACGGTGCAAACTTGCCGCGATTACTTTCCGGACAGAAGAGATGCCCCGCCGATGCCCTTCCGTTCGGGGTAAATGCCGAGACCGCGCCCACCGGCCATTGCCATCCATCACAATAGCCACATGTCTGGGAATCACAGAATCCGTTTTTGGCTGAGGCATAAAAATAATCGAGTTACGTGGTTAACAAGCAAGAAATTGAGGGCCATGAGAACAGGTGGAACCCCGGCAACAAATGCGGTCATTCCGCCAGCCTGAAGAAGGGATCCACCAAACGGTTTTGGCGCTGCGTTGATAAATTTCCGCGGCAAGTTTTTCCACCCCGATAAATGGTATAAAAATAGCCTGAGAGGCTATCATCGGAAGCCATACCGTACTCATACTTCCATCAGTTCCCGCTCCTTTTGTATCAACAGGCCATCAGCCTTGGTAATATATTGATCCGTCAGTTTTTGAACAGCTTCCTGCGCTCGACGTTCATCGTCTTCAGAAATCTCCTTGTCCTTGACCAGCAACTTCAACATCGAATTGGCATCCCGACGGATATTCCGTATCGCCACACGTCCAGCCTCAGCTTCTTGGCGAACAACACGTACCAAATCTTTGCGCCGCTCCTCGGTCAATGGCGGCATGGGTACTCGAATGACCGTTCCCGCACTGAATGGATTCAATCCCAGATCGGCATTCATAACAGCCTTTTCTATGACGCTGACAAGATTTTTCTCCCATGGCGTTACATTTAGCGTACGTGAATCTTCGATATTAATTTTAGCCACCTGGTTCAATGGCGTTGGCACACCATAATAATCAACCTGAATATGCTCAAGTAAGCTTGGGGTTGCCCGACCGGTCCTGATCTTGGCGAGATCCGATCTCATGGATTCTATGGTTTTGCGCATACGCGACTGCGCATCTTTGCGAATAGCCTCAATCATATTTACCCTCGCTCCACTAGAGTTCCAATTGCCTCACCCAGAATGATTCTGCGCAAATATCCCAGCTCATAGATATTGAACACACGTAAAGGAATGTCATTATCCCGACACAACACCAAGGCCGTGGCATCCATGATGCCTAGTTTCTCATTTAGAGCCTGATCATAAGTCAGTTTTTCGTACCGCCTAGCCTTGGGGTGATTGATGGGATCGGCATCATAAATGCCCTCTACCTTGGTTCCTTTGAGCATGAGATCAGCCTTGATCTCACTGGCGCGCAGGCTGGCCGCCGTATCCGTGGTAAAGAAAGGATTCCCCGTTCCTGCCGTGAACACCACCAGACGCCCTTTTTCCAGGTGGCGTATAGCTCTCCGCAGGATGTAATCTTCGCAGATCTGATTAATCTTGAGTGCCGACATGACTCGGCAATAAGCACCCTGCCGCTCAATGGCATCCTGCATCGCCAAAGCGTTCATCACCGTAGCCAGCATCCCCACCTGATCGGCGGTTACTCGTTCCATACCCGATTTGGCCAGCCCGGCACCACGAAACAGATTGCCGCCCCCGATTACCAACGCAAGCTGAACGCCCATTCTGGAAACCTCAGTCACTTCACCGGCAAGCCGAGTAATCGTTTCCGGATCTATACCGAAATCCTCGCTACCCATCAAAACCTCACCACTTAATTTAAGCAAAACACGGCGAAACCTGGGGCGGGGATAAATTTCAGAATTCATGAGTATCAATCCCTGTCTGAAGAGTTATCAACTGAGGCTCAAGGTGAAGAAACCCCAAAAGGGCTCCTCAATACCCGTTATTCAGGAAGACTTGACTTGAGCCATAACTTCCTCAGCGAAGTCTTCCACTTTCTTTTCAATACCTTCACCCACCTCGAAACGGATAAAGCGCTTGACTTCGGCAACCTTCTTTTTTAGCAGATCACCAACCAACTGATCTGGCTGCTTGACGAACGGCTGTTCCAGTAGGGTAATCTCGCCGATGAATTTCCTGATCCGGCCATTCACCATTTTTTCGATAATAGCTGGCGACTTCCCACTTTCTGCAGCCTGAGCCCCGAAAATCTCCCGTTCTTTGGTAAGTATTTCTTCAGGTACCTGTTCTTTACTGACACACACTGGTCGACTGGCTGCGATATGTATGCAGATATCGTGGGCGAGCTCATCATCGCCGCCTGTCACATCGACCAGCACCCCAATACGTACGCCATGCCGATAATTGCCAATCCGACCCGCTTCACTACGAAACAGCACAAAACGGCGAGCCTGGACATTCTCGCCAACTTTAGAGACCAGCTCCCGCCTGGTATCCTCAATGGTTTTGCCGCCAATCTCTAGATTCATCAACGCATCAAGATCCGCTGGTTCATGCACCAATACCTGCTCGGCAAGCACCGTGGCAAAATGCCCAAAATTTTCATCTTTGCCAACGAAATCGGTTTCACAGTTCACCTCAACCATGCTCGCCTTGCGCCCATCGTCGGAGAGCGCAATAACAACCCGACCTTCGGCTGCCACCCGTCCAGCCTTCCTGACTGCCTTGGCCGCTCCGGATTTGCGCATCGCCTCAATCGCTAATTCGATGTCACCATCGACTTCAATCAATACCTTTTTACATTCCATCATCCCCGCGCTCGTACGCTCGCGAAGTTCTTTCACCTGACTTGCTGTAACCTGCATGAATCCAATCTCCAAATTATGGGGTTCAAACACTTATCCGGAAGGGTGCAAACCGACTGGATCAGGGTACGCTTTCTGCAGACGACGCTTCCTCTATCACCTCGACAAAATCATCCGTCGCTCCGACCCCCGCCCTGGCAGCCAGACGGCCTTCGTTAATCGCGTCCGCCGCCGCAGTCACATAAAGCTGAATGGCACGCATGGCATCATCATTACCCGGAATCACATAATCGATCTTTTCAAGCGAATTATTGGTATCCACGATGCCCACAACAGGAATACCCAGCTTAGATGCCTCATTGACTGCGATTCGCTCATAACCGACATCAACAATAAAGACTGCATCAGGAAGGCGCTCCATGTCTTTAATGCCTCCCAGATTCTTTTCCAGCTTCTCCATTTCACGACGAAGAGTCAGCGCTTCTTTCTTACTGAGACGATCGAGAACACCCTCATTCTCCTGCTCTTCAAGCTCCTTGAGTCTCTTGATGGACTGGCAAACAGTTTTGAAATTGGTCAGCATACCGCCAAGCCAACGTTGGTTGACATAGGGCATCCCACATCTTTCCGCCTCTTCGCGCACGGCATCCCGCGCCGCGCGCTTGGTGCCGGCAAAAAGAACAATGCCATTCCTAGATGCCAGCTTGCCGAGGAAATTTATAGCCTCATTAAACATTGGCAAGGTTTTTTCGAGATTGATGATATGAATGCGATTTCGTTCACCAAAGATGTACTCGGCCATCTTGGGATTCCAATAACGGGTTTGATGTCCAAAATGGACGCCCGCTTCCAACATTTGACGCATGGTCACTTTTGCCATTTCCTACTCCTATACATTTGGGTTGGACCTCCACGCATCCCGCCAATCAACCTTAGCCGAACCGGCTACGCAGGCAATTCCACCCAAAATACAGGCAGGATCGTGAATCCCTGCGCACAGGCACCCCGATAGACGTGTCGATGCGTGTGTGTCTTGATTACCGACCAGCGACACAACCTGACACAGAGCCAGCATCAGTATCGCCTTACAAACCCTGAGTACAATTGCACTCAGGGTCGGCACTTTATACCATAAACTTACTCCGCCAACCAACCACGCAGGTCTTTTATGAACGTCACTATCAAAACCCCTGAGGAAATCGAAAAAATGCGCATAGCCGGCAGGCTTGCGGCCAATGTACTGGATATGATTGCTCCTGATGTCAGCCCGGGGGTCACGACCGACAAACTCGACCGGCTTTGCCATGACTATATTGTCGATACCCAGAAAGCCATACCTGCCCCGCTCAATTACCATGGTTTCCCGCGCTCCATCTGCACCTCAGTTAACCATCAGGTCTGTCACGGCATCCCGAGTTCACGCCGATTGAAGAATGGCGATATCATCAATATCGATATTACCGTTATTAAGGATGGCTATCATGGCGATACCAGCATGATGTTTCATGTTGGCAAGCCGACCGTCGCTGGTCAGCGCGTTTGTGATATCGCGCACAAAGCCCTCTGGATTGGATTGAACTTAGTTGCCCCAGGCGCGCGACTGGGAGATATTGGCCACGCCATTCAAGTCTTTATTGAAGCCCATCACGCGAGCGTGGTGCGAGAATATTGTGGACATGGCATTGGCCGCGGCTTTCACGAGGATCCACAAGTCCTGCATTACGGTAAACCCAACACCGGTCTGGAACTGAAACCGGGAATGACCTTTACGATTGAACCGATGGTGAATAGCGGTAAACCAGGCATAAAAGTCTTGCCGGATCACTGGACAGTCGTTACCCGGGATCACAGCCTGTCGGCCCAATGGGAACATACCATCCTAGTGACTGAAACCGGGCATGAAGTGCTGACCTTACGCAAGGCGGAGTGTGGAGCCCTGGATCAGAGTGTTGCCCGATGACTGCTACAGGTATAAATGAGCTTTTACCATGGCCGGCAAGTATCTTGCCCTGGTTCGATCCCGGTGATGCCTTGCGTGAGCTAGAACAACACTCCAGCCCAGCGGCCACACGCGCCGCGATCACCCATCTCACCGAGGCGCTTGCCAACGCCTTTTCCGCCCAGACGCTCGCAGACGATCTCGTTCATGCACGCGCCGCCTTCACCGACAGAATCCTGAATTGGGCATGGAATCACTCAGAACTGGAAGAAATCGAAGGTTTGTCATTGATCGCGGTAGGTGGTTATGGGCGCGGCGAACTCTTGCCCTGTTCTGATATTGATTTATTGTTATTATCCAGCAATCCTGTTTCTGAAAAGGGTTGCGAAATCATTTCTGAATTCGTTCGCCTGCTCTGGGACATCGGTCTACAGGTTGGCCATAGCGTAAGAACCCTGGAGGAATGCGAACAGATCGCCGCGAAAGATATCTCCATCATCACCAGCCTAATGGAATCCCGCCTGCTTACCGGGAGCCACGCACTCTATTTAGCATTACAGAAGTGTATCGATCCAGATCGAATCTGGCCCAGTCGTGAATTCTTTGCCGCCAAGCTGCTGGAACAGCAAACCCGTTATCGAAAATTCGGAGATACTGCCTACCGCCTGGAACCCAATATCAAGGAAGGACCGGGAGGACTGCGAGATATACAGATGGTCGGATGGGTGAGCAAAAGGCATCTTCGTCTCCATCGATTAAGTGAACTGGTACAACACGGCTTCCTGACCCCGGAGGAATACGTAGAGCTCAAACAGGGACAGTCCTATTTATGGCGGATTCGATTCGCCCTCCACTCATTGGCCGGGCGCGCCGAGGAGCGCCTGTTGTTCGATCACCAGCGCGCGATCGCAGAACTTTTTGGCTACCACGACAAAGGCGCCAACCTCGCCGTGGAACAGTTCATGCAATCTTATTACCGCACTGTCATGGGCCTTGAACGCCTCAATGAAATCCTGCTGCAACACTACCGTGAAGCTATTCTCGAATCTGGAGAACCCACGCCTCCAGTAATTTTGAATAAGCGATTCCAGTGCCTTGGTGGATATATCGAAGTCCGCAACCCGGATATTTTTCAGGAACAACCTCCTGCAATTTTTGAAATCCTGCTGCTAATTGAAAACAATCCTGATATCAAGGGCGTCCGTGCCTCCACAATTCGCAGGTTGCGCCAGGCCCACAACTTAATTAACGAACACTTTCGCCAGAATCCAGTCTGCAACCACCTCTTTATGGAAATCCTTCGCCAACCCCACGGGGTAACGGCGCAACTGCGGCGCATGAACCGCTACGGTATCTTGCCCGCTTATATTCCTGCCTTTGATAACATCGTCGGACGCATGCAATATGATCTCTTCCATGCGTACACCGTTGATGAACATACCCTCCGGGTCGTGCGCAACCTTCGCCGCCTGAGTACCTCAAAGGGCCAGCGAGAACTCCCCTTTTGTGCCAGGCTTTTTGCTCAAATCCCCGCCCCGGAACTCCTTTATCTGGCCGCTCTGTTCCATGATATCGCCAAGGGGCGCGGCGGGGATCATTCCACGTTGGGTGCAGCAGATGCCGAAGCGTTCTGCCGCCAACATGGGCTTTCGCCCACAGATACCGCCCTGGTCAGCTGGCTGGTATGCAATCACCTCATCTTGTCGATGACTGCTCAACGCAAAGATATCAGCGACCCCGAGATTGTGCGTGAATTCGCCCGTCAGGTCACCTCGCGCAAGTATCTGGATCATCTGTTTCTGCTAACTGTGGCGGATATTCGTGGCACCAATCCAACCTTATGGAACTCATGGCGCCAATCCCTACTGATTGAACTGTATCAAGCCACTGGAAAAATGCTTGATCAGGGCCTGCGATACCGTTCCGATGGATGCGCACTCATCACCCAAATACAGAATGACGCACTGCAGTTACTGCACCAACGACAGATTTTACAGAAAAGTGCTGTGCCGCCCTGGGAAGATCTTAGCGAGGATTATTTTCTCCTCCATTCCCCTGATGAAATCGCCTGGCATACGGCCAATATTCTTGAAGGTGAAAACGACCTTCCTATTGTGCGTGTACGCTCGGAAACGCCACGGGGGGGTTCTGAAATTTTTGTTTTTTCTGAGGAGTTACCTTATCTATTCGCGCACATTGCCAACACCCTTGATCGTCTCGGCCTTAATATCGTAAGCGCACGCATCACCTCTACCCGTCATGGCAAGGTGCTAGATAGCTTCATGGTCCTGGAAAGTGATGGCGTATCCATACAGGAATTATTCCGTATTCAGGAAATTACTAATAACCTGATGCGTGTTCTCACCCAGGCTGAGCAACCACCCGTCGCTATTCGACGCCGCCAGCCCAGGCGTTTGCGGCATTTCGACGAACCCCCTGAGATCTACTTCCGCCAGGATGATTCTACGCACTGGACCTCTCTCCACCTGATTGCCACGGATCGGCCGGGATTGCTGGCCACGGTGGCCAACGTACTGATGGATCATCATATCGTCATCCATAGTGCTAAGATCGCAACCCTTGGTGCACAGGTAGACGACACTTTTTACATTACCGACAAAATAGGCCAATCCATCCCGGACGAGCGCCACCAACAACGAGTGTGCCGGGACTTGCTCGCCGCGCTGAATGACTCGATTCAGATGCCCGCCAATGGCTAACCCTGCAACGGAACACAACACGCTTCCATCGAGGGACTTTAGAGTCATCGCATTGCAGGCTAGGATATACTGCAAGGCTATGCAAAAATTCGTATCCTTATGAATCCCTATCTGGAAAAACTTAAGCCTTATCCATTTGAACGCCTTGCAACACTGCTAGACGGGGTTGAACCTGTTCTCATCCCACCAATTGCCTTTTCGATTGGAGAACCCAAACAACCCACTCCGACCTTTATCCGTGAAGCATTGCTCGAGCACCTCCATGAACTGGCCGTTTATCCCTCTACTCGCGGCAAATTAGAACTGCGTGAAGCCATTGGCCACTGGCTGGAACGACGATTCCAGCTGCTCCCAGGGAGACTCGACCCAAAACGGCATATTTTACCGGTTAACGGTACCCGCGAAGCCTTATTTGCCGTCGCGCAATCGATGCTGAGGCCAGGAGATGTGGTCCTCATACCCAATCCCTTTTATCAAATCTACGAAGGTGCCGCGCTACTGGCAGGAGCCGAGCCTGTCTATCTCGACTGCACACCAGAGAACGGCTTCTTACCAGACCTTGATATCATCGACGAAATAACCTGGAAATGCTGCCAATTGATGTATCTCTGCACACCCGGCAATCCGACTGGCGCGGCAGCCTCGGAGGTGTGGCTTGCAAAGCTTATCGAACTGGCCCAGCGCTATGATTTCATCATTGCCTGCGATGAATGCTATGCTGATATCTACCTTGATGAAGCCAACCCGCCAGCCGGGCTGCTGGGTGCCTGCGAGCGTATGGGACATCGGGATTTCAAGAACTGTATGGTCTTTCACAGTCTTTCAAAACGCTCCAATGCACCCGGTTTACGATCTGGTTTCGTGGCCGGGGACGCGCGTCTTATTCAGTCTTTTTTCCGCTATCGTATTTATCATGGTTGCGCCATGCCACCCCATACTCAAAGCGCCAGCATCAAGGCCTGGGATGATGACGTGCATGCACTTACCAACCGTGAGGCCTATCGGCAAAAGTTTACCGCCGTACTCGATATTCTGGGGCCGGTTCTTGACGTTCAACCTCCAGCCGGAGGCTTTTACCTGTGGGCAAAGACACCCATCGACGATACCGAATTTACCCGCAGCCTTTACGCCAGACAAAATGTGACCGTACTTCCTGGTCAATATCTTTCGCGTCGCCATGCCGGTCATGATCCGGGGAAAGACTGGATTCGTATCGCATTGGTCGCGACCCAGGACGAATGCATCGAGGGTGCACACCGCATCCACCAATTCTTGGAATCTTTATAACGGGGCAACGACTCATGAATGAACTCAAATCTCTCATTGAAAAAGCTTTTGAGCAGCGCGGTGAAATAACTCCACGTAATGTCGACACCCACATCAAGGACGCTGTCTTGCAAGCCATTGACCTGCTCGACACAGGCAAGCTGCGGGTGGCAGAAAAGTGGAATGGGCGCTGGATCGTCAATGAATGGCTGAAAAAAGCCGTACTGCTTGCCTTCCGGATCTGGGATAACGCCTTTATCAAGGGCGGATTCACCAACTATTATGACAAAGTACCTTCGAAATATGCCGATTATAACTCCCGCGCTTTTCGTGAAGACAGTGTGCGCATTGTGCCTCCAGCTACCGCCAGGCGGGGTGCGTATCTTGCCCCTGACGTTGTGCTCATGCCATCCTATATCAATATCGGCGCGTATGTGGGTAGCGGCACCATGGTAGACACCTGGGCCACCGTCGGCTCATGCGCTCAGATCGGAAAAAATGTTCACCTCTCGGGCGGCGTCGGTATCGGTGGCGTCCTCGAACCTCTGCAAGCAGCCCCAACGATTATCGAGGACAATTGCTTTATCGGTGCTCGTTCGGAAATCGTAGAGGGAGTGATCGTCGAAGAAGGAGCCGTTATCTCCATGGGGGTATACATTGGCCAGAGCACAAAAATCTATGATCGTGAAAGCGGCGAGATCCTGTATGGTCACATACCCACCGGCGCTGTGGTCGTCCCCGGAAACCTTCCCTCGAAGGATGGAACATACAGCCTCTATTGTGCCGTTATCGTCAAGCGTGTGGACGACAAAACCCGGTCCAAAGTCGGTATCAATGAACTGTTGCGATCCATCTAGCATTCAATCACGGCGGAACAGGATTGATTATGCGTAAAGTTTTTCGCCTACTGGGTAATATCCTTTGGTTACTTCTTGGTGGACTGCCCATGGTGCTGGCTTGGTGGATCGCCGCTCTACTGATGATTATTACCATCGTCGGCATTCCCTGGGCGCGCGCCGCTTTCCTGATCGGACGGTTCACGCTATGGCCATTCGGATACCGAATTACCGATCGTTACGAACTTTTTGGGAAAAAGAATATCGGCACCGGGCCGTTGGGACTGATCGGGAATATCATCTGGTTCCTGCTGGCCGGCCTATGGCTAGCCATAGGCCACCTCGTTTCGGCTTTAGCCTGCTTCATTACCATCATTGGTATTCCCTTCGGCCTTCAACATCTGAAACTGGCAGAGTTATCCTTATTTCCTATCGGCAAAACTATTGTCCCCATTAATAACCCATGATCTCGATTCTTTACGGTATTCCTAATTGTGACTCCGTTCGCCAAGCCCGGAAATGGCTCGATGGACACAGCATTCCCTATCGCTTCCATGATTTTCGCAGGGATGGTTTAACTGAGCGGGAGCTGGAACATTGGCTCAATACCTTGAACCTGGAAGAATTGGTGAATCGGCGCAGTATGAGCTGGGGCAAATTGGATACTGACCAGCGCAACATGCTCAGCCGGGGAATCTCGAAAAATACCATTACAATTCTGCTTCAGCACCCGACTCTGATCAAGCGGCCTTTACTCGAATGGAAAGAAGGGATACTGATCGGATTCAATGCCAAAAAATATCAGCAACTCATCTGGAGTAAAAATGAACCCCTCTGACTCGGATACCATCTTCCTAGCGGCCGGACTTATCCGTAGACCTTCGATTACCCCGGCAGATACAGGTTGTCAAACCTTGATCGCCGATCGCCTGAAGATCCTTGGCTTCGCCCACGAACTCATGCCTGTTGCCGAAGTAACCAATAGCTGGTTTCGCCGGGGCCTGGAATCTCCACTGTTCGTATTCGCTGGACACACTGATGTGGTGCCACCCGGGCCTGAAAATCAATGGCGATTTCCACCCTTTGAACCAACGCTGGAGGATGGGAGGCTTTATGGTCGTGGCGCGTCCGACATGAAAGGTGGTATCGCTGCATTCATAACGGCTTGCGAACGATTCATCGCCCACCATCCAAACCACCGTGGCTCTATTGCCCTGCTCATTACCAGTGACGAAGAAGGTCCGGCACTCAATGGGACTCGTGCCGTGGTAGAAACTCTGGCCAATCGTCATGAAAGAATCGATTGGTGCCTCATTGGCGAACCCACCAGCAGTCAGCTCATAGCCGACACTATCAAAAATGGCCGTCGGGGATCCTTATCCGGAATGCTCCGGATTATTGGAAAACAGGGGCATATCGCTTATCCCAACCTGGCTCGTAATCCCATCCACTCGGCGCTACCTGCCCTCATGGCGCTTGTGCAAAAGAAATGGGACAAAGGTAACGCACACTTTCCACCTACAGCTTTTCAAATTTCCAACATTCACTCCGGTACCGGTGCAGGAAACGTAATCCCGGGTAGTATAGATATCAGCTTTAATTTTCGTTTTTCAACGGCGTTGACTGTGGAAAAAATCCAGCAAGAAGTCGTGACGATACTACGCGCGCACCAACTTGAATATGAACTGCAATGGACTCTATCAGGCCAGCCCTTCCTGACACCGGAAGGGCGCTTGGTGCGGGCCGCTCAACAAACTATTCGTAAAATCACCGGGCGTACTGCCGTTCTGTCGACGTCTGGCGGGACCTCCGATGGCCGTTTTATTGCTCCAACAGGCACTGAAGTCATAGAACTCGGCCCAATTAATGCCACCATCCATCAAATAAATGAATATGTCAGCTGTGCAGATCTGAATCAACTCAGCTTGATTTATGAGGGCGTGCTGAAGTACTTGCTGCTTCCGGCTTGAGATTGTGACTTGACAGCTACGTCAAAATCATTTCACGAAGAGGATAAGGTACGGCAGAGGCCAGTCATGAAGCATGATTTGTACTCTGTCCGAAACCTTCTGGCACCGACATCCAACATAACTTCATTGTCTTGCAGCACTTTTCTTTTCCCCCAGCCTGCTGGATATTTAGCCAATCATCTTAAGAATTTTTGCGCAGACGACCTCGGCGATGCTTAGGCTCAGTCATTTTCTGAATTTTCGCTACTTCCTTTGTGCTCCAGTTGCTTATGAACCTGGTGAGTGCCTTCCCCTGCTTCTCAAGTAATTTCAATGCGGCCCTCTCACGTTTTTGAGCCATTTTGAGCGCTTCCTTGAGTTCGTTAAGCTGGAATTCTGCTTTCACTAGCCTGCTACTAAATCGCCCTTCAATCTCTTTTTCCAACTCCATCACTAAGGACATGGTCTTCAGAGGGCGGCCACGGCGTGGTGAATTCATTCCTGTACTCTTTGATGGCCTTCCTCTGCGACGAGGAGCCCCGATAGCTTCTGGATTTTTTCTTGGCCTACCGCGACCCCGTTTTTTTACAACAGTTTGCTCATCTAGCTGGGCTTGTGGCTTGAAAGATTCTACTGATTCGGATAAATCCTCCGGTACTTCATTTGTTTGATCACTCATCATTGACATCCTGCAAATAAAAGATTCATAACACCATACCCCTTTATTAAATTAATAATAACTATTAAATTCTTCCAATACAATATTTTTTAAATTCAACCCCGGCTAAAATTGGGTGGTATAAATGGAATCGAATTAGAATCAATGTACCCGACGCAAACCCAGCAGACCAAAGGTAGTAAATACTATAATAGGTAAACTGGCACTTAAAAATGGCGGTAACCCATAAACCAATCCCAATTGATTACTCAATCGGTTCAGAAAATAGAATCCTAAACCAAGCAAAACACCGACAAACAATCGCTGCCCGGTTCCTCCGCTTCGTAAAGACCCAAACACAAAGGGTAAAGCCAGCATGAGCATGGTCAATGTCGAAATTGGTAGAGTCAAACGCTGCCAGAAAGCTAATTCATAAATTGCTGCATTGAGGTGATTATCCCGAAGATAGTCAATATATTCCATCAAGGACCCAAGGCTCATGGATTCTGGCTGAATATCCAGCAAACCCAGAAGTCGAGGTGGGAACAAATGGTTGATCACCAACTTGCCAAGCTGGGTAGATATTACAGCATTCGATTCTAATCTAGTCTTTACCACGCCCTCTAAAATCCATCGCTGATCGACAAATCGTGCCTGCCTAGCATTAATTACAGAGATTAATTTATCCGCATTCTCTATTTTATAGACACTAACATTACGAAGAACTTGATTTGGTAAAACTCTGGATATATGAATAAAATATTTCCCATTCCGTACCCAGATATTGTGTTCCACAGTCACAAAAGTATTACCTGACTGCATCTGCGCTTGCATCGTATGAGCGGCACGCTCTCCCACCGGGGCCACAAATTCCCCTAGCAGAAAAGCCATCATAACCAATAAAATCCCGGCATAAAGCATTGCCCTGAATATGCGCATCACCGATAATCCCAGCGCACGCATGGCAATCAATTCGCTTTGTGCGGCTAATTTGCCAAGATTCAAAAGCGCACCAACCAAAACCGCGGTAGGAAACAATTCATACAATCTTTTAGGCTCACCATAGAGCGTGTAAATCACAAAATGAATCAGATCCATTCCGCCATGGCCCAATTTCCCGATTTCCCCCAGAAAACTAAAAACCCAATCCAGTATACCCAGTACCAGCAACGCCAACAGGCTTCCCATGATGACCGCACGCATAAGATAGCGATCCAGCCCGCTCATCTCCGCCGATGCCAGAAATTCTGCAAGCAGACGCGCTGCTTCCGCCACCAAAGCACCGATAACACCCCTAATAAAAGTATGTGAGGCCACCACATTCCTAACCACAGTGGAGTTTTTCCTTGAGCCATCCAGGTTTTAGAAAGGATGAGTAAATTGGCATAAATAGCATACAAAAGAATAGCCACCAATAATTGTCCAAACCGGCCTTGACGTAGTTTGGCATGACTGAGTGGTACAGCGAGAAAAGCCAGGATCAACACAGAGATCGGAATAGACAAGCGCCATTCAAATTCTGCCAAATCCGCAGTCTTACCCGATTGCAACAAAGACAGGCTCGATCGGGTATCCAACAGTTCCCCTCTAACTCCACTCGGTAGCATCAGCCTGATTTCATAATGCTGGAACTGAAGTGCCTGAAAGTTCCCGGAACCGGGCTTGCCTACATATCGGGTACCCTGATCCAAACTAAAAATGTCCATCGCTCCATTCGTATTGATTCGCTGAAATCCGCTTTTGGCTATGATAATCGCTGGCTTTTTCGATGCCGTTCGAGAAAAGATAAAAATTTTCTCCAGACGATGCTGTGCGTCCCTGACAACTCCCGCATAACCTATCGCCTGCCCACCCCGCAGATTCAGGAATTCGCCAGATCGCACCAGCGCCATCCCGGCCTGCTGCTGGCCTTCCCGCTGAATGATGTAGCTTTGTTGGGACGCCCACGGATAAGCGAATAGCATCAAACCAAACAGCATCCCAGACATGGGCAGGACAACCCACAAAAGTACTCGCACAAGCGCACCCTGACCAACGCCAGCCACCTGGAAAGCCGTCATTTCACTGTCATGATACAATCGTCCAAACACCAGCAAAATCGCCAGAAACAAAATAACCGGAGAGAGTAGCATTAGAGATTTCAGGCTCTCCACCGCAACCAGTGGGGCAAGAAGATCCACCGGAAGACTTCCATCGATACTCATCTTAAGGATACGCACCAGCGTACCACCAATGATTACTAGACCGAGTACAATGCCGGTGGCAACTTGGGTTTGTAAAATCTCAAAACTCAAATAGCGATCTATAATACGCATGAAAGGCTTCTGCATAGTTTCAATGATTTCCGCTATAGTTTGCCACAGTTTGGAGCATAATTTGATCCAGTCCCTTCACAGAATGAATGAAAATTTGATGGGCAAAAACTAGACTTTTCTCTGTACACAGAGTAACCGCCCCTGCCGACAAGGCGATAGACTGTAAGGATACAAACCGCGCCACATCGACAAACCATGCGATCTAAATCACTATTAGACTTTAGGGAACCTCAAAAAACCTCTTGTTTTGTAAGATAATCGGTTATCTTCGATAGAGGTTAGTTATAATGATCAAGTCGAGCTTATTTATATTTCAAGAAATAAGCCACCTTGCAGCAAGCTACGGAGTATTGGTATCAGCCTTCTAAAATAGCGCCTATTGACATCCTTGAAACCCCATCTGAATTTCCACTATCAGAAGTTCCAAAGATCAAACCACCCTGCGCAACAGGAGTAAAACGAGAGCATTTTAGCGAGGATCAGGCGG
>VAOW01031123.1_pt1 | contig 26209 bp, 18 predicted proteins | sample 3393921 | NCBI WGS metagenome assembly VAOW01 (sample SAMN08290428, study PRJNA428436) | hydrothermal vent metagenome | isolation source: Deep-sea hydrothermal vent chimney | place: Indian Ocean: Southwest Indian Ridge | depth 2742 m m | reverse complement strand
TCGGAATTAAGGATCAGGCAGCGCCCCGTCTCAAGCATGGTCGCGAGGCGCTGGCGATGCTTGTCGTTCTCCTGCGGTCGGCTGTATTCCGGGTACGTCAGAGGTATCAGATCGTGCAGAAAATAGATCGGGCGCAACTGGTGCCGCTGGACGGCACGCGCATAGGTCGGATTGTCCAGCCCGCTATGCCCCGTATTGAGCAGTGGCCACCCCCGGCAGGAGCCACCCTGCAACAGATGTGCCTGGACCACGTTCAGGCGCACCGTACGCTGCGGCACCGCGCTCTCGCCGAGCAGGGCCGCGAAAACCTTCTGCGAGGCGCGTTCTCCCAGCCTGAGCCAGCGTCCGCGATGGCGCACGAGTGCGCGTGCCCGTTCACGGTAGTGCCGCAGATAGGCGAGGCTAACGCGATCCACGCCGGTCGGATACTTGCCGTCGAGCAGCCGCCCCGCCAGGCGACTCACGTCGATCAGGATCGGCGTCGCCCCGAGCATACTCACACTCCCGCCCGTCGTACAGTCATCGTTCGCGCACCGTCACTTCGCCCACCGTATCGGTCAACAGCCGGTGGCAGGCCTCGGTGACCGCCTCGGTCAAACCCGGCTCCTTGAAGAACACGCCGCGCAGCTGCACCGTCCCGGCCAGCGCGGTGATGAAGTCGTCCGCCAGCTCCGGGTCTGGTGGACTGGCGTCGGTCCAGAAGGTATCCAGCTCGCCCTGATAGGTCAGGCCGGGCACATCGTAGACGGCCTGCCCGAGCACCTTGAGCGACGTGCGCAATTGCAGAGCGCGCAGACCAGTGGTGCTATTGACCAGCACCACGCCGCGCGCATGTCGCAGCAGCATGTCGAGATCGCCACCGCGCAAATATCGGATACGGTCACCAGAGCCCATCGCACGGGCATAATTCAGGGCGAAACGCTGCCAGTCGCGGATGGCGGGATCCCAGGGATGTTCCTTCAGTACCAGCACGGCATCCGCCGGAGCATGCCGCACAAACGAATCCAGCACCAGCGGGATCACCTCGTCCATCCCTTGAAATGGCGAATAAGCCACGATCTGATAGTCGAAATCCAACTGCATCGGAAACAGATAGAACGGCTCGCCGGAATGCACCAGATCGTCGACCATTGCCTGTACCCCGGTGCGCCGCAGGCGGTTGCCGATCAGGCGGCGCACGCTGGCGAAGGTGTAGATCAGCGTCGGCGGGCGCATGTCGCTGCGTCGGTAAAAAGGATAAAGAATTCCGAAAAAGAAATTCCCGAAATTGAACAGCAAATCGCTACGCGCCATCTGCGAGGCGCTGTCCGCGAATCGCGGTTGCCAGTCGAGCACCGTACACTGCGCCGCGACCTTGCGGATTTTTTTAGGATCGTGCGGAAACAGCGAGCCGCCGCTGATGCCATTGTGCTCGAAGGTGATCCAGTCGGGCCGCAGGTACCCGAAATCTGTGACGGTGACCTGGATGCCGAGCCGCTTCGCGATTTCCACGGCCTCACAGTGATAGCGTCGCTGCTCGCCGAGCAGCAGCAGATCGGTCACCTGCTCGCGGCGCATAAAATCCTCAACAAACGCGGGCCATCGGGAAAAGCACCCGCGATAGCTGAACGAAAATTCGTCATGCCAGAACAGCCAGTCACCGAGACAGAAATTAATACGCGTCACCCCCCAGTCACGCTCGGCGAGGGCATGGCCGATGCGTTGGAAAAATGGCGAGGGCATGCCCTGGAGAAACAATGCGTGCCGGTGATCAGATACCGTCATGGATTGTCACGCTGCAGATACCAGTCCAGAGACGCTTGCAACGTTTTACGATAAGACATCCGCCCCACCGGCGCGCCTGCCGCCTGCAGCTTGTCGATGCGGTGGCCGCAGGTACGCCCGAAAATCTTCACGATCAGTGGATGCAGCAGAGGTTCCTGGCGCAAGCCGAGCAGCCGGTAGAGCGTGGCGATCACACGCGCTGCCGCACAGGCCAGCCAATAGGGCAAACTGATGACCCATCCCTTGCCCCCGATACCCGTTCGAAAATCCTGCAGGAATGCTCGCCAGGTGATACTCACCGGATCACGCACGTTATAGGTTTCGTCTGCCGCCGCAGATGCCTCAGCGGCCCACAGCAGGCAATCGGCCAGATTGTCGACGCTGAGAAAACCGCAGTCCGCCCGGCCCCCGTCCACGCGCAGCATCAACCCCGAGCGCAGTTCGTTGCCGATGCGCTCAATGAGCGGACTACCCGGCCCCATGACATTGGCCGGTCGCAGCACCGTATAGGCCAGCCCCATGGCCGCTGCCCGTTCGCGCAGCAATGACTCCCCGCGCAGCTTGCTATCACCGTAGCCGAAACCCGGCGCCGTGGGCGAATCCCGCTCGTCGCAGGGCGCTACCGGAAATCCATAGACATCGACCGTTGAGATATGCACGAACCGTTCCGGTAGCGTACCCGAGGCCGCGATGGCCACCAGCAGATTCGCGACCCCGGTTACGTTGGTGCGTTCGTAGGCTTCCGGCCGATCCCAGGTATGCACATTGGCTGCACAATGAAACACGTAGCTGACCCCGGCCACGGCGGGTGCCAGTGACGCCAGCTCACCCAGATCGCCCACGCAGACCTCCACGCGCGCCACCAGAGCGGGAGGAATCCGCAAGGGGTCGCGCACGAGAACCCGTACCTGCGCACCCTCCGCAAGCAGGTGCGCGGCGAGATGCCCGCCAATAAAGCCGCTCGCGCCCGTGACCAGGACATGTCTATCGCGAAGTGCCATTGCTCTCAGCCTTGAAGATGGGCCGGGGTTCGGGTTCGGGCACGCTGTTGAGCACACGGTAGCCCCAGCCCACGAACGGATTGAGCCAGCTCCAGGTCGCGCGCAAGGCCATGCCGATGGGCACCACCTGCGCACCGAGATCCTGCTTGATCGAATACGTGGTCAGCCCCATCTCCAGGCGCTTCGCTCCGAGTTCGATCGCCGTGTCCACCACCGTCGCCGCGATGTACAGATAAAGACCGTCGTTCTCCGGCGTCTCGCGCCCGACGTACAGCCAACGCAGCATTTTGCCGTCCTGCAACAGCAGGGCGTGGGCCACCAATTCCCCGTAGCGGTAAAACAGCAGCACCTTCGTCAGCGGTCCCATGCGCTCGGACAGCTCACGGTAAAACCCGGGCGTCAACACCTCGCGCTGAAATTCCTTGGCATTCTCGTGCACCATCATCCACTGCCCGCACAGGGTTTCCGCAAGATCCGCGAAGTCGTCCCGCAGCGCGTGGCTCACGCCTGCCTCGAGATTGCGCTTGCGGTGCTTGAGCAGCTTGCTGCGGTAATAGCTGCGCATTGCACGCAGATACGCCTGCGGATCAGGCCAGCTTACCGTCAGATACGTATTCGGCAGGCTGTCAATCCAGTGATATCCGTGTCGTGCAAAATCCTCGCGCAGCGCCTGCGCCTCCTGCTCAAAATCGCGTACCACGATCAGCAGGTGCCCCTCGCGTCGCGCGGTCTCGATCAGGGTTTCCGCGATCTGGTCCACCATTTCCCGATCCGATAGCGACAACACCTTCACGAAGGGTGGACTGACGATAGTGATTGGCGTGCCGCATTCGAGCATTTTCAATTTGAGAAAATTCGGAAAAACACGACGCACCACGCCCAGTAGCCCGCGCAAGGAAGGTGGAGCGAAAATAGCAATATCGGTCGTCACCGTATAAAACGAATACAACCCGAGGGGACCGCCCGCATCGTCGCGGAGCAGCACATGGCGATATTGAAAATCGTTGAGCCCGGAGCGTTCGATCACCGACCAGAAATCTCGTGACATCGCGACCGAGCCCGTTCCCGCAAGTGCGCCCCACACCTCGGCGGGCACCGCTTCGATGTTATCGTAAAGCTGTGTTTGCATAAATGGCAAGGCATTGTTGAAGGTCATTCATACCCGGAGCGGCAAACATGACGGCACGGGGAAATAGTGAGCCATAGCACGGCCTCAGCCGTCGCCAACTAAGATAATTGGCAAGGCCATGAGTGGCGATGCCGTGGAATCGGTGCATCCACTCCTTGAGCCGACTATCGTAGGCATTCACGTTTTGGACATGACGCACCTTTCCGACCACCCTAAGCCCGCTACCAGATTGGTTGGGTGATGAGTCATGCCGATTACACACAGCAGCGCCGTTGTCGGTGCAAAAAATCGCATCACTCGCCAACAGTGGCTTGAGCGCCGCATCGATGTGTTCCTTGTCCGCTTTCTCCAACACAAAGTCGGATGTATTGCCGGTACGGTCACGGCAAATCAGCACAGGAATCTGTTCGGCGAACAAACCATGTTTCGCGGCTTTGCTGCCACGTTTATGGGGCTTGCGCGTCATGTTGTGTTTTTTACCCTTGCAGGAAGCGCAGCGATAACGCGGTAAGCCCGAGGCAGAACCCCGGCGCGCAATGTGATTGTGACCACACCCGGGATACAACGGCGTGATCCACACACGACTTTCAACCAGCGTACTGACAGCCTGAACGTGTTCAATCTTGTGCAAACGATCCACCAGCAAACTTCGCTGATGCGGCGTCAGTTTTTCAAGTTCTGCCGCCATCACCTGGAATTCTTCGGTTTTCATCGCAGCACCTATCTCGTTGATTAGTATGGTGATAGTATAGACCTCTATTTAACTGTGGCATAGCCAATGGCAAATAACTTACGGGGTTCTTGTGACAAGTATTAACGCGTCCCGCGAACCAACGATCTCCCCGAACGGGCGCACTGATCTGGTGGTGGCGTCATTATATCAGATCGGTCACTTGCTTCGTGACGGCCAACGCCGTGAGCTGGTACAATGCAGCCACTATCACGGCGGCCCTGATGGCGACAATTCTCATCGTATGCAAAGGCGGTTTCGGCGACACGATCCCGCTCTGGGGTCTCGCCGCCGAACTCCAGCAACGCGGACACTGGCTGAGGGTTGCCGCCGAAGCCCATCACAGCCAGGCCTGCCGCGCGCTCGGTCTGGAGCTGATTCCGCTGGGCACCACTCACTCGCCGTTCACCGCCACACCCGACACGGAAATCGAAACCCTGGTTCCGTTCGCGCACGAGGCCGATCTGCTGCTCGGCAACCAACTCGCCTCCAGCACCCCCATCCTCGGCGCGCTCTCCGGCACGCCGTGGGTGTACTGCACCGCATCGCCACTGGCCCTCCCGTCGCGCCACGACCTGCCGTACTGGCCGGCCCTCCACGCTCTGCAGCAGCTTGCGCCGCACAACCACGCTCTGCAGATGACCGCCTATCGTCTGGTGCGCGCCGCCACGCGCCTCGTTATGCAGGCGCATCAACAGCAACGCCGCCGCTTCGGGCTGCGCGACGGCGCCCACCCGCGTTTCGAAGCCCTGTATTCGCCCTGGCTCAACCTCCTGATGACCTCGCCCGTGCTGGCTGCGCCGCAGCCCGACTGGCCGCCAAACACCCACGTCACCGGATTTTGCGCCTACCAGGCCCCCTTCCTCGGCGACCCGGCACAACTCGATACGTTACATCGCTTCGCCGCCGCCGGGCCGGCCCCGCTGCTCATCGCCCCGGGCGGGCGTGATCGGGCACAGCCCAAACACATGGTGAACGTCTGCGTCGGTGCCTGCCGGCAGATCGGTCAGCGCGCGGTCGTTCTGCTCAACGCACGGTTTCACCATCTGGTACCGGATGACCACGACATTCTAGTCACCGGCTACATGCCCTACGGCACGCTGATCGAACCAATGCGAGCCGTGATCCACTCCGGTGGCATCGGCACCATCGGCTGGACGCTGCGTCTGAACAAACCCTCGCTGCTGATACCGTCGGTCTGGGATCAATTCGACAACGCCCGTCGCGCGACGGAGCGCGGCCTCGCGCTCGCCCTGCCCGCCCACGCAGGCAGTCGGCGGATCGCAAGCGCGCTATCCGCACTACTGCAAGCCCCCTGGTCACAGCTCGCCGAATGCGCCCCGCGCATCGCGGCCGAGCATGGAGCCGGAAACGCAGCGGACGATATCGAACGGCTGATCCGCAGCCTCTGATCTCGAATACCATGGCCCAGCATGACTCCACATCAATACCCGGCTTGATGCTGCTGCGGTCTTTCTTCCATCACAACTTGACTGCTCGCCCACCTAAAATATCGGCCAGGGCGCAGAATCCGAACATCAGATTTCACTCGGCTTGCGGTATCGCTTCTGAGGTTAGCTTCTTAAAAGTGTGTCGAGTCAACTGCGACCGCGTGGGCGTGTCGAAAACCATCACTGTCACGCGATGCTCCTCAGAAAAGCCGCCCACTGCGGCAGGATGCGCTCGGGCAGATAAAGCGCGCTCTGCTGCTGCCCGGCCCCGCGCAGGCGTTCGAGAGTGGTCTCTGCGCCGGCGCCAGCGATCAGCCCCTGCAGACTGGCCGTCAGACTGCCAGTATCGTAAGGATCGAAATACTCGGCCGCCTCGCCGTACACCTCGCGATGCACCGGAATATCCGAGGCCGCCACCATGCCGCCGCAGCGCATCGCCTCCACGCCGGAGAAATCGAAGCCCTCGCCCACGCTGGGGCACACCGTCACCAACGCCTGGCGATATAACACGCGCAGCGCATCGGCGGGCACGTTCTGCAGCATGAACAAGCCCCCCTGCTCGATCCAGTTTTCGCAGCCATCAAGTATATCCTTGTAATCCCATCCGATATGCCCCACGAACACCAGCTTGAGGTCCTTGTCCACACGGTCGCGCAGCATCTCCCAGGCCTCCAGCAAGCGGCGGTGATTCTTGCGCGGCTCGATGGTGGAGACCATCAGCAGATAGCGGCTTTGCGCGTTGAAGGCCTGCCTGTAAAACGCTGACTTCTCGGCCTCTGCGCCGAACTGCCGGGACAATCGATACACGCGGTCGCCCTTTTTTGTCCTGGGCGGCTTGAAATTCCCGTATTGATATCGACGCACGATACCGACCAATCGCTCCGGCTCCGGCTCGGAGGGGTAATAATGTGCCGGCAGCATATTGTGTATGGTTACCGCCCGCGACGCCGCCTCCGGGAACAGGCTAAGCAGGTCACGCCGCGTGGCCTCAGACACGCACACGAAATGCGCGCCATCGCGCACGTTCGCCGCCAGCGCGTTGAAATGACTGGCCTCGTGAAAGGCACGGTCGGAAATCGTGTGCGGCATCAGCAGCGGGATCGCATCGTGATAATGCACCACCAGGCGCGTGCCCAGCTTCACTCGACCGGGATATGGCGTCTGCGCGATGAACACGTTAAATTCCGCGGCATCAAGCTTCGGATAATCCGCCTGCCTCAGCAATGCCTTGCGCTCGATACCCGCCAAATGCATCCAGCGCCAAGGCGAAGCACATACCCGATGATCGCAAGCGAGAATCCGCTCGCGCTCCTCGCTCGGCACGCTGCGTGCGAACAGCGTCTGCCAGATAAAATCCTCGAAATATCGCGTCTCGAAGCGCTTCAGTGACACGCAGCCCACACCGAAATACGCATGCAATCGCAAGCGCCAATGTTCGATCTGCTCTTCGATAAACTCGGCAACCCCCGCTTTCCAGTCCACCACCGACTGCCCCTTGAGCGACACCACCGTGCGCGAATAGTGATGCACTTCTTCGGCCGTCGAGAGCGCCTGTTTGCCGTCCAGCCCGCCACGTGTCATACGCCTGGACATTTGCAGCAGTCCACTCAGCTCCACTTCCGGCAAGCCCGCCAGCGCACTGAACAGCAGCCGCGTCTCCTGCGGAATGCCGTAGTGACCATCAAGGGCAGGGCGCAGCTCCATTAGCACTTGCGTCCTGGCAGGCGCAACCGATCCATCCATGTTGTTCGATTCCATCGCAATTCCGCTGGTTAATAATTAAGTGAGCGGGTTATCTATCGTGTCAAACCTTCAGTCTGGATTCAACACGACGTCGGCGCTTCCGCTTAACCAATTCTCGACTCGCAGACCCGGCACGCGGGAAAACTCTCGTTCATTGGCGGTCACGACGGTGAGGTCAAGTGCCCGCGCATGCGCCGCGATCATCAAATCATTGGGGCCGATGGGCGTACCCTTTCGAGTTAACTGCTGACGGATATCGCCATAATGACGGTCGGCCGGCATCTCCAGCGGCAACACCTCTAGCGCGGACAGAACGAGATCGACGCGCTCCGACAGCTTTGGTGAACCCGACTTCTCGACACCGTAGCGAAGCTCACTGGCGACGACGACACTGGTGCAAACCGTGTCCTCTCCCCTGTCGGCCACCTGGCGTGCCACCTGACCCTGGGGGTGTCGGATCAGATCGGATAGGATGTTGGTATCCAGCAGATAACGCAGCGACCGGCTCACAGCGCCGTATCATCCAGCGGCGCAAGACCCTCATCGACATCGGGAAAGGGTTCCTCTAGTGGCTGCCAAGTATCCAGCAGCGCAAGCAGGCGCCCCTTGCGCAGCGGCTCGATCACCAAACGATGCCCTTCCTTACGCAGAATGGCCTCGTTACCTTCGATTTCAAACCCGCGAGGAATGCGCAAGGCTTGGTTGCAACCGTTACGGAACAGACGGATATGACGTTCGGACTCATTCATTGCGTGAACCTCCAGAATGCATATGCCTGAGCATATGCCGCGCCGCAGTGCTTGTCAAAGTCATTGCCGTCCAAACCCAATGGCGCTTAATAAATCCCGATCTTGCAAGCAACCGATCACTCTGAATAGAGCGCGCCAAACAACCCTCGTTTCATCCCGCAAGCATCCAGCGCAGCGTCTCCTCGAGTGCGATCGACGGCTTGAAGCCGGTCAGTGCGAACAGACGCGTATTATCGCCCAGGAGGCGCGGCACCTCGTTGGCGCGTACGAAGGCCGGGTTCACGCGCACCTCCAAGCGGTGGCCGGAAAGCTCGGCAGCCATCGTCAAGACCTCGCGCAGCGCGTGCGCCTGGCCGGAACAGATATTGACCGTCTGTCCCACGGCCGAAGGCGCATCGAGCAATCGAACATAGGTCTCGGAGACATCGCGAACATCCGAAAAATCACGGGCCACGTCAAGATTGCCCAATTCGATCACCGGTGCGCGACGCTTGAAATGTGCCACGATCTTGGGGATCAAAAATTTCTCATCCTGAGCGACGCCGGTGTAATTGAATGGTCGCACGATCACAATGGGCAAGTGGTCCATCCAGGTCCGCACCATATGTTCCATGGCGAGCTTGCTGTTGGCGTAATGATTGACCGGCCGGGGACACACCGATTCATCAATCACCTCGATATCCGGCGTGCCATAGATATTGGCCGAACTGGCAATCAAAACACGCTCAGGCGGCACCTCCAGCAACGCCAGCGCCTCCAACAAGCGCAGGGTGCCGAACAGATTGACATCGTAAAACGCCTGGGCGTTACCGTGTGCGACGAACGACAGCGCGGCCAGATGCACCACATGCGTCGGCGCGAAGGCCGAGACTGCTTCGCCTAGCCCCCCGTCTACGCCCAAATCGGCGTGGCGCTCGTCTGCGCCCTGTGCCTCGCCTTGAACCAGGCCGAGCACTTGCATGCCCTGCTCACGCAACCGCGCCGCCACATAGCGCCCGGTAAAGCCCCTGTAACCGGTGATCAGAACCCTGTTCATGGGCATGACCATTGAATACGCATACACGCCATCCTCGGAGAAATCACAAAGCGCTCATTAAAACGACACACCGGTGCCGGTGTGTCGTTTCATATCGCCTTCCACCATCATCGCGCACAGCTGTTCGAGCGTCGTCTCCGGCGCCCAGCCCAGCTTCTCCCTGGCCTTGGCCGGACTGCCGATCAGCAAATCCACCTCGGCCGGGCGGTAAAACCTGGGATTCACGCGGACGATTGTCTTGCCGGTCGCCACATCGATCCCGACTTCATGTTCATCCGAGCCGCGCCAGGCCATCTCGATGTCGACCGCCCGGGCAGCCATGATCACGAAGTCACGCACCGCCTCCGTACGCCCCGTGGCCAAGACATACGTATCGGGCTCGCCGGCCTGCAACATGCGCCACATGCCTTCGACATATTCCTTGGCAAAGCCCCAGTCGCGCTTGGCATCCATATTGCCCAGCTCCAGCACTTCCTGTCGTCCCAGCTTAATACGGGCCATGCTATGGGTGATCTTGCGGGTGACGAACTCCAACCCGCGCAGCGGGCTTTCGTGATTAAACAGAATCCCGCTGGTGCCGAAGATATCGAAGCTCTCGCGGTAATTCACTGTAATCCAATGCGCATACAGCTTGGCCGCGCCATAAGGGCTGCGTGGATGAAACGGCGTCTCCTCGTCCTGCGGAATCGCACGCACCTTGCCGAACATCTCCGAAGTGCTGGCTTGATAAAAGCGAATCGCCGGATTCAGGATGCGAATCGCCTCCAGCAGGTTCAGCACGCCAATGCCGGTGATCTGCGCGGTAGTATGCGGCTGATCGAAGCTCACGCCGACAAAGCTCTGCGCGGCCAGGTTATAAATCTCAGATGCGCCGCTCTGCTCGATCAAGCGAATCGCCGAGCCCATGTCGGTAAGATCGAACTCGACCAGATGCAGATTCGAATGCTCTGCGATGCCTAACGATTCGATACGCCAGAAGTTGACGGAACTGGTACGCCTATAGGTGCCCCAGACCGTATAGCCCTTGCCCAGAAGGAATTGGGCAAGATACGCCCCGTCCTGGCCGGTTATGCCCGTAATGATTGCTATAGTCACTGTTGATCCTCAATTACTGGAATAAAAAGCATCATAAAAACTAAAAAATACGTTGCACTCATCCGGAAACTTCATTCTTTGTAGGGCTTTTTCTTCCTGGATTTTCTTACCTTGGCCGGGTAACCACGAGCCGAGACAGCCTTCCTGGAGGAGATCCTGTCGGCACTGGGTTTCGCATGGCGCGCCGTGTCTTTGAAATACGCCGGCTCGCTCACTTCCTCCGCGCCTTGATGGGCGCGCGCTGAAACCGTGGAATCTGCGACTTGCCGGGGCGATGCGGACTCGGCCAGCGTCGCCCCATCCAGTCTAAGACAAGTCTGCGCGTCGACGAACAATTGTATTTCGAGATCCTCCCCGAAGGCATCCAGCACGAAATCCACCGTACACAACACCTGGTTTCCGCCATGTCCAATCCCGGACAAGCTGCTTGTCGCGTGGATGACTTCACCCCTGGCCGACGCAACACGCACTTCAGCCCCCGTGGCGACCTCGGCCTCGCCGATCAAGGTGACGCGATAAGCCCCCGCTGCAACCGGGATATAAGGTCCGAAAACCAGTGCGCCCGACTGACTGCGGGTATACAGGCTGCGGCCATTCGCATAACCCACTTGGGTATGCATCTTGTCATGAGTGGCCCACCAATAACACCACTGCCTGCCAACCTCACCACGATGCGCCCGCGAGGCCGGCACTACCGAACCCGGATCGGCGCTGCGATCCGCTCGTCGAATTTCCAGCGCCGACACGCTCAGGTCGCTCTGCTCATCGACAATCACGCGAATTTCCAGGCCGTTCACCGCCTCATTGAGCACAAAAGCCAGTTCCGCCAAGACATTCCCGTCCGGGGTCTCCGTTTCGCTCAGCGCCTGTTCCGCCAGCGATTTGGTCCCGCCTTCAATACAGACTTCTGCACAGGCTCTACCAAACCCGAATGGACCGGCCGTACCGAAGATACGGGCAACGTATCGGCCGCGCTCCATACCCAGATAGGGGCCGTGCAGCAAGTAGCCTGCGCTCCCGGTACTGAAAACCTGTTGACCCTTGCGTCTGCCTGAGGGAGTGCCGAAACACGGATCAGAGCCCCAGTACCGCGCGACCAAAGTTTCATCTTCGCGAGGCACCCATTGATCCTGAAACCCATCATGCAGCACCAGATCCAACATCTCGTGCGTGGCCTGTGCCCAGGTTGCCCAAGGTATTGCGTCGGATTTGGGGTGCCTATCCTGGTGGTATAGCCGCAGCCACTCGGTTACGCTCTTGGCTAGACCATGCGGCGACTGAGCGGAAAAATACTGCGCATGCTCCCCGGCCACCTCGCGGAAAACAGGGATATCGCGCGCAAGAATTGGAAGCTTGTGGCGCGCCGCCTCGACCAGCGGCAGTCCATAGCCTTCGTCCAGCGAGGCGGCGATCAGACAGGCACACGACACGTATACCTGTTCCAGCATTGCGTCATCAGTTGATTCAAGCCAAAACAAATGTCGTTCGCGGAGCGGGTGGCTGTGCAGGTGCGCCGCTAACTCCTCCACCAGCCACCCCTGCTTGCCCACGATAACGAGATTGGCTTCCACACCCTGATTCCACAACAACTCGAATGCCGCAAGGACCTGCATCTGCCTCTTGCGCGGCTCCAGCGTGCCAACCATCAGAAACGATGGATACCGGGCAATGGCATCTAGCTGCTCACACTGTCGCGCCGTCAAGGGAGGGCGCGGATCGTTCTCCACAAGTTCGATCACGTCTGCACCAAGATGGGCCCACCCCAGTTTGAGCGTATGCCCTTTTTGCGGACCAAACGCCTCCAGCCATTCCCGGGTCCGCTGCATAACGGTTCTGGAGATGCACAGCAGCCCGTCGGCCGACGCTGCCAGCGAAGTCAGCCAACGGCTATGCGCGGCTGACATACCTGGATTGAATGTTTCCGGCAAGAGAATGGGTAACAGGTCGTAAACTGTAAACACCACCCGCACTCCGCGCAAACGCAAGCCATTGAGCTCTGCCGATAACCGGGGCACGATATCCGCCTGCCAATCCAGGCCCCAGAATACATCCCCCGCCCTGGCGAATATGGGCGAATCGTCCAGGGGAACCTCCCCCAAACCCAGGAAACGTGCGGTATAGCGTCGGGCATAACGATATCCGCGCTCATGCGTGGCGAACACGGGTTCGACCCGGAAGCCCTCGGGAGCCTCCTTCCGCAGCAGTTCGTGCAATACGCTCCGCACTACGCGCTGGATGCCGGTTTTGGCATCGTTCAGGTGCAGTTCGGAGACATCGATAAAAAGCTGGCGATCGGAAGATTTCCTCGGCGGATATATCTGCGCCATGCGCTCGGCCAGCGCTACCAAATCGCTCAAAGATGGTGGAGCGCCAAGGCGGCGCACGGCCCTCACCACGCCCTGGGCCTGCAGCTCAGCTTTGGCGTAGTAACCTTCGATGGCCTGCGCATATTGTGCTGCACAGGCACGGGGTTGGTGATGGGTTCGGACATGCGCCTGGGCGCGCTCGCCAAGCCCGCGGCGCAAACTCATATCGGTCTTGAGGTGCTCAAGAGCCTCCCGCAACTCGGTGACGGTCAATTCATCGGGCAGCATCAGCACTGCCTCATGGGGCAGATCGGCCATGCTGCCATGCGCATTGACGATCGTGGGCAGGCCGAAATTCATGCAATCCAGCACGGCGGCGGAGGTTTCACCGCGTGACAGGGTGCGCAACTGTACAGCCACATCCGCGGCCATGAGATAACGCTTATAAGTCACCTCATCGACCCGGCTGGTGATCTGGACATGTCCCTTGCCGGCCTGGATCAGGGCGCGGATTTCCTCGCCGTACTCATTGCCAGCTTCCTGCCCCACAAACACGAGCAGGGCCTTCGGGTTGCTTGCCAGCACGGAGGCATTCCATGCCTCGATAAGCTTAAGGTTGAGCTTGATCTGACCCATCCGACCGAAGGCGCATACCAAGAAATCGTCATCTGCAATGCATAATGCATTGCGGGCTTTGGAGCGCTCGCTCCGCATGGGTACGCGCAGGAGCGGAATCAGGGACCAATCACCGGCAAAGCCCGTACCGTACCAGCGTTCCGCCAGACGGCGCGAGAATTCGGAATGGACGATGATTCCCAATGCGCGCTGCAATACACCGAGATTACATGGATAAGCCCATGCGACATCGGCGGTATCCTCCACGGTGAAACGAGCCTCGAGGGCCTTCCAGCCATGTGAATGCAGTAGCGAACGCGCCCAGAAACCAGGCTCCGCGCCCGTAATATCACGATGCGCCGAAACCCCGCTGAGAAAAAAATCGTGCAGTATCACCACGCCGGCATGCCGCTCGATCAGCGCAAACATGTGCTGATGGAAAGGCGAATTTCCGAAATGATAAAGAATGCGGTCGTATTCGTGGGCATGGGCATCGAACCAGGCCAGCGAGCGCTGCCTGGCATTTCCCAGAACCCAGGGATCACTCACCGTTTCTACCTGTTCGACCACCACATCGATCTCATAGTGCGCAGCAAGCTCAGGTAACAGCCCGGCGCTATAATCCGCTATGCCGCTTGGCGCGGATTGCAGTGGCGACACATAGGCAAGCAAAGGTTTTATTGGGGAACAATAGCTGATTTGTTGTACTTTATCTCGCCGCACCGTAGACCCATTTTTATATAAACCCTCCAGCGCTTCCAGCGCCCTGATTGCTGTACTTTCCCATGAGAATTTTTTCGCTTGCTTTAGACCATGTTCTTTGAGTTGTTTCCGGAAATGATTATCATCAAGCCCTCGCTTGATGGCGCGACAGAGGTCATGGGAGTCTAGCGGGTTAAATAGCGCCTCATCCCAGCCAATCACTTCCGGAAGACTACTGCAGTTACTCGCTATTGTAGGTGCGCCGCAGGTCATCGCCTCTAGAACGGGCAACCCAAACCCTTCATGCCAGGACGGGAAGACAAATAGTGTGCATAAGTTGTATAGAGCAACCAAATCGTCGTCCGGTACAAAACCAGTGAAAACCAAATCTCCTTCCACAAGCCCCTTACGCAGTGCAAAACCCATCAGGCGCTTATATTCATGATCATTGATATTGCAAACCAAAGCAAGCTGATGGCGCTGTCTCAAGCAAGCAGGTAAATCTGCGAACGCAGCGATCAAACCTTTAATGTTTTTATGGATGTCTATACTGCTAGTGCACATAATATAGGGGCGATTTAGTCCATAGCGAGCATATAAGGAGTCAGCAGTATTACTCGGGATATCTATGACATGAAATCGCTCATCAACCGCACTTGAGATGTTTGTAACCTGCTCAGGCACCCAATCCAAATAGCCTATAGCCTCTTCTCTGCTGGATTCTGAAATAGATAACAGCAAGTCGGCACGACGTAATTGATGGAGGCAATTGAAATACCAAGCTGATATTGCGGGGTTTTCAAGATGTGCTTTAGGGTGAATGTAGGGGATCAGATCGTACAACACTACCGCTGTTAACAGGCCATTATCTCTATCGTTGATACCAATGACAACATCATCGTCGAATCCCTCAAACAAGCTGGCAACGAGCACTACATCCGGAGAAAGTGCCCGGAGAAATTCCTTGTACAAGATTATGCTTGCATTTCGACGCCAATCATTTGCAGAGTTATGCGCATGACATGGCAGAAGAGGTTCCCATATATGAAAATCATTAGCGTCCACAAGACTATAAAATTGTTGTCGTATTGGTGTTATGGTATCAGGAAAAGCTGCGCTTAAAATAATTGACACATGATGTTTGCCACGCGCTAAGCGAATTAGTGCGAGCGTTAGTCCTTCGGTATATCTCCCCATACCTCGATTTCGAGAGCCGCCTTGTGCGCCCTGCATGTCAATAACTATATGCATATTTCCACCCATGAAATATTATTGAGCGCCCTGCTCATGAGCGCACGTTTTGCACGTTTGGAACAAGTCCATGCAAATGTTGGCGTGCCTCCCACGAAACTTGTGCAGAATCAGGCACTTCAAAACGAACTGCATTAAGTGCTTCACTCAGCGGCTGGATAACCTGCTCGGGCTCTCCCCGCATACGCAAAACAGCAACGCTAGACTCAAGCACGGCCGTCAATCTTTCCACATTGAGCCGCAAATCCTGAAGTTGCAGCTCAATGGAAGCAGTGAGCTGCAAGCGATACGGAATGTCATCAGCTTTCACCGGATTTTTGCCTCCTCTGAGCTGTGCCGCATAATCGTTGGCCCATCCCTCCCAATGATAGGCATTGTCCTCAGACACTTTGAAGCGACGCCCAGGCAACAATCGCCATCGCAATCTTCCCATGGGCAAGTCACGCACGAGTCGATAGCGCTTGAGCAATCTGTCCAGCTCCTGAGAAGGCGCTCGACTCGCGTATTCCAGCCCAGGCTCTGACGTGCGCATCTCCGCAAGAATGAGTTGCCGCGGAAGACGCATCTGCAGGCGCCGCGCATAGTGAAATGCACCGATGGCGTCAGGTTCGCGCCCCAGCAATGCGCTATACGCCATTGGCAGGAAGTGATTGCATGGGCACTCCAGCAACTGGCGAACGTCCATTTCCTTCATTTCAGATGCCTGCATCTATAGCCCCCGTTAATCCGCTGATGCAATGATACGTTCGCAAAATGGCGCGCTGGCCAACCCGCTCAGCGCGAAATCATCGAAAACGCATGGGCCGTGATCAAAAAAATCGCGCAATTCCGAATGCGCCTTGTGCACGTAAAATCGGTTCAAACCGTCGAAATAGACGAAACGATAGCCGCGCCCCCTTAGGCAAGGCTCCCAACTCTCATATATAGATGTCTGAGTCAGCGGCAGGGTACTTTCGATCACGATCACCCAGGGACGCGCCGGGTGACGCTTCCACCCTTCGAGCACCGCGCGCTCACTACCTTCGACATCGATTTTCAACCAGTGTATTGACCGATGGCCCGTCTGCCTGAAAACATCGGTCAATGTGGTTTTTTCGACCTCAACGCGCCTGATTGAAAAGCCTCTTGCGGCATGCTCACTGGCGATGTCTTCCGAGACCGTCGATAAACCCGTATCGGGAATCTCAAAAAAATCCGCGCTACCGGAGGAATCACTTACTAATACCTGCAACACCACCTCATCGGGCCTGTCTTCCCGTAATAATTTAACATACTCCGAGACAGGCTCGGCATGAATGCCACGCCATCCAAGTTCATAGAATGCTCTGCTGACCGAGTCAACACGCGGATGCTGGGCGCCGATATCAATGTAAAATCCGTTCTCGACATGCCCAAGTGCCCTCATGAGCATGACATCCTCGAAATTCTGTGCGTATGAAACCCAGGTCAATTCAATAATCCTTTGAAATCCAAGAAATATAATTCATAGCGCCTCGTAAGCCTGTATGGCATCATCAACGCAGGCGTAGGTATATAATCTTCCACCCTCAATCAATGCCGCGTGATCACAATGGTTTCTGATCAGGTCGGTCTGGTGAGCGCCGATGATCATGGCTCTGTCGGCACGCTTTTCGAAAAGATCGATATTGCATTTTTCGGTGAACCGATGGTCGCCCACCGACATGATTTCATCAATGAGATAGCAATCGAACTCGATAGACATGGAGATGGCGAACGCGAGGCGCGCGCGCATGCCCGAAGAATAGCTTTTAACCGGCTCGCTCAAATACTGACCCAACTCCGCGAATTCCTCGACGTAGGCCAGCATTTCCGGATAATCCACGTCGTAAACGCGAGCGATGAGACGGGTGTTATCCCGCCCGGTCAGGCTGCCCTGGAATGCATCTCCGAAGGCGAGCGGCCATGAAATCGACATCCCGCGGACGATTTCTCCTTGGTTGGGAAATTCCGAGCCACTGATGATGCGGATCAACGTCGATTTGCCCGCGCCGTTTCGCCCCATGATGCCCCATTTCTCGCCCTTTCTGACACGCAAATTGATCTGGTTCAGAATCATGCGTTTGTCGCGGCCATGATGAATGGGGTAGTACTTGGTGACATCGTTGATTTCCAGCATCATGCTCGTCACAATTTGCCCTTCATCCGATTATCTTCACGCGCTTGATGGCTAGCTCCGCGAGCGCAAAGCCAAAGAGAGTCATCGCAATGAGAACCACAATAGTATAACCCAAGTTATAATAAGTCGGCATGCGCGGACCGAAATAACCGGCATGGAAATACTCGACCGCATCGATCAGGGGAAAGCTCATAAGCCAGTCACGATAGGGCTGAGGCACGATGTAGAGTGGAAAAAATACACCGGAAACTGGCAACATGAGATACATTATAATGTGGGATGTTTTCTCGATCGTCTCACTTAATTCGGACAGTGAAGACATGATCAGCACGAAGGCGAAGGAAAACCAGATCACCAGCAGATAGCCGATCGCAAATTCGAGCCAGTCGTAAGGCGGGCGCGTAATACCAACAAAGGTGAAGATGGGGTATAGGACGAAAAAAGACGCCGCGGCACTACCAAAGGCCAAGAAAATCCGTGCATAAACCACGTCGATCGGGCGGATAGGCTGATGATGCAGCAGGGCACGATTAACATCGATCGCTTTCATGACTTTGCTGGTGCCGTTACGCCAGAATAATAAGGTCGGATAGCTCACCGCGAGGTATTCAGCGGGACTGATGTTGTTGACATAACCAGAATTCATAAACGAAAAGATGATCATGACGCCTATAACAAACATGGCAGGTTCGGCCACGATCCAGATCACACCCAGGCCCTCGCGACCGTACATGGTGATGGTTTCGCGCATAATCATCGCCCAGATCACACGGCGCTGAATCGCAAATTGACGCAAAAGCGACTCGCTTGAGTTGTTATCGGTCATGATGTTCCTTGATGCCGCCGATCACGATGAACAGCACGCCCCAGATCATAAGCGAAATAATCAAGGTAGCCAGAATACCTTCCACCCGTTTCGGCTCCTGCGGGGCATCCGGCAGATTCGGCCGGCTGATGGTTTCGAGATACAGCTCTTGCTTTTGGGCGGTCACGCGGGCCTGCTGCAACGAGGTAAAGGCGGCCTCCAGCAGCTTTTGCGCAAGCAGTTGATTGATGGTGAGGTGTTCGTATTCGATGTCTTTGCTGGCCAGGGAGCTGCTGGGGCCGGTGACGATCGCTTTTTCAGCCACAATCTCCTTTTCCAGCCCTTTGACCGCGCTCATCAATACCGGAATCTGCGGGTTGTCGGGGGCATGCTGGCGCAGAGCATCGAGCTGAGCCTGCTGGGTAATGAGTTTATCCTCCAGCTTTGCGATCAGCTTAAGCTGCAGGTTGGACTGCGCCGGCGGGTTGAACACACCGTGGCTATTTCGATATTCGGCCAGCGCCAGGGTGGCGTCGCTGAGCTGGCGTTCAGCCTGATCGACATTGTGATGGGCATAATCCACCGCCTTCTGGCGGGCCTGCTCGTTAAGCTGGTTGACGATAGCCTGACTCTTGCTGAGCAGGAAGGCATTGAGTTTGTGCGCGTCTTCGGCCGAGTAGGCGCGTACCCTGAGCCCCGTGATGCCGGTGCTGCTATTGACATCATCGGCGACCATGGTGCGGTAGTACTTGAGCAGCTTCACATCGCTGCTGTACGGATGGAGGATGCCGCCAAAGCGGTCAAATATGTCGATCGAGTCGCTGCCGTAGATCTTTTTCAGATCGTAGGCACGGTTGAGCGCCATCATCGCATCCCACGAGTTGACGTAAGAGCGGATGGTTTCGGCGGCGCTGGTGGAGGTGCTGCCGCCTAGGCTGCTGAGCAGCCCGGCCAGGCCGGACGAGCTGCTCTGTTGGTTCGGGCTGTAGATCACGAAGCGCGACTCGGAGATATACACCGGCGAGGCGATCAGGCCGAAATACAGAATCGACAACACAGTGGGCACGATTACCACCCATAAAAGCAGCTTGCTGATGTTCTTGAACTTCAAAACCAACGACTGAAATAACGCAATAGTCCCTTGCAGCATATGTGCAATCCCTGGTAATTATTACGCCGTCGCAGCGACTGCTGCGGCACGTCCGTAAAGGTCATCGAATCGCATTTCCGGCCCGGTGAGCTGAACGCTGAAGGTCACCAGTTGCCCGGATTCTGCCATGGCCTGAGCGGTGTTGCGTCCGGCAGGCTCCAGCAGGTAACGAAACGGCGGGGCGCTCTTGGCGCGACGCTCGCTGTGGGCGCTGAAGCTGTCGCGGGTGAGGAAATAATAATCGCGATTGGTGACCGTCAGTGCAATGTCGTCCGGTCGGGCCTCCAGCACGCGGGTGAGGGTCTTCTGAATCAGCGTTTCACCGTCGGGCAAGGGAACGTAGGGTTTTGGATGGGACTGACGGGACATGAGCCACAATCGGCTACCGGAACCCCCCGAAAGTATCACTGGCACTGTCTTGGGCATAAAGTTCCATATTTTTTAATTTAAATCGATGCCATCCGAGCGACTTCTATTACACCGGATACATGGACATCGGAAATCATTACAGATAGACTTAATTAAGTCAATGGCAGGGCACACCGATTCCGAGAGAAGAGCACTTCTGGTGCGGCAGACTCACCATTAATGGGGCATATTAATGGGACATATCCGCCGCCGCAAGAAATGATGAGCACGGGTGCGGTTCTCTCCGTCAAGTCATTCCCAGAATTGGTCGCAGCTTCTGACAGAATAACGCCCCGAAACGTCGCGCCCTGCCAAAAACCTGCACGACTGGACATACCAAATACTCAGGGAATGCTTTAATGAGCAAGGACATACACGCAAGGCTGGCGCTTCTGTGGCGCTGGCCGCTTTCACTGGCGCGCCACCCGAAACAGCCACTCCGTGCCGTGGCCTTGCTGGCCGGCCTCGCCGGACTCTCGGGCTGCGCCGGGTTCCTGCCACATGACGGTCCGACCGCAGGCACCGTGTCCGATGTGGCAAGCAGCCAGCAGCTGCGTGGCATTCAGTTGGTGAACGTCGATTATCCCCTCGCGCGGCATATTCAGCAGTGGCTCGACCGGCCCCGGCTGGGCCTGCTCAAGACATTCGCCAACCCGCACCCCGAGGGCTACACGCTGGGACCCGGCGATGTGGTGGAGGTGTACATTTGGGAAGCTCCACCGGCCATGCTGTTTTCGCCCGTGACCACCGTGGTCACGGGGTCTTCGGGTGCGGTGATGACGACGATCCCCGCGCAAATAGTGGGCACGGACGGCGAGATCAGCATTCCCTTTGCCGGCATGATCCCCTGCGACGACAAGACACCCAATCAGATCAGCCTGGAAATCCGCAAGCGCCTGAACGGCATTGCCCACGACCCGCAAGTGGTGGTCAAGCTAGTCAACAACTATGCGCAGAGTATTTCGGTCGTGGGCAATGTGAAGCAAAGCCGACAGGTGCCGATGCTCCCCGGTGGCGTTACCGTGCTGCAGGCGCTGGCCGCGGCAGGCGGCGTTGTCAAGCCGGTGAGCAAGGTGACACTGCAGCTCGCACGTAACGGCAAGGTGCTGCAGTTGCCGTTGATGGACGTGATTCGCAATCCTCAGGACAATATTTCGTTACGCTCAGGCGATATCCTGACGGCACTTTATCAGCCCTTGCACGTCACGGTGATGGGCGCGACCTTGCAAACCAAGGAAGTGAATTTCGAGGCAAGCGGCATTACCCTGGTGCAGGCGCTGGCCCGCGTCGGCGGGCTGAACACGAATCAGGCCGATGCCCAGGCGGTGTATGTGTTCCGCTTCGAGCAGCCGTCATTGCTGCCACATTGGCCTCAGCCGGTCAAGCCCACGGCGGATGGCAAGATCCCGGTGGTGTTTCGCTTCGATTTCAGTGACCCGGCGACCTTTTTTGCCGCGCAAACGTTCCCAATTCAGAACCACGACCTGATCTATGTGGCGACGGCGCCGTCGCAGGATATCAGCAAGTTCCTGAGTCTGATCGTGCAGATCGTATATCCATTCCAGACCTTGAACGCGCTGGGCGTGATCAAGTGATGAGGCGCACGAGCCTTTGGCAATCGATGGGTGCGCCTAAGGCGACGGTGCATCAACCCCCGACGGCACGGCGAGCAGCCGTCGGGGGTATCGTTAGGAGTCACGGGGTCAGCGAAGCAGCTCGACGCCGCATGCGCTTGGCCAAGCCCTGCTCCCCCAGGAAAAATTCGAAGCATTGCGGGCACCGGATACCTGTTTCGCCGGGATGACAACACCATGATCCGATACCCCTAAATATGAAGAACAATTAACTATATGACTTCAATGAACAAATCGAAAATCGCTATCGTCGGCTATGCGACGCGACTGCCCCGGACGAATGACGCCCGATTTTGGGCGGATCTGCTGGCGGAGCGCAGCCTGATCACTGAGGTTGCCGCCGACCGTTGGGCGCACATCATCTATGAGCACCCAGACCGCAGGCATCCGGGAACCTCGGTCACCTTCTCGGCCGGCAGCCTGGGGGACGTCTCCGGTTTCGACGCGGGCTTTTTCCGCATCTCGCCGCGCGAGGCCGCAGCCATGGATCCGCAGCAGCGCCTGTTACTGGAAATGAGCTGGGAGGCTCTGAGCCACGCCGGCCTCAAACCGGCGGAACTGCGCGGTCGGCGCTGCGGCGTTTTCATTGGCCTGGCCAGCACCGACTACGCCTACCGCATGGCCGACGATTTCTGTGTCATCGGCCCGAATTCGGCCACAGGTTTGACTGCGAGCATCGCCGCCAACCGCCTCTCCTATTTCTACGACTGGCGCGGACCGAGTCTGGTGGTCGACACGGCCTGCTCGTCCGGTCTGGTGGCCTTTCATCAGGCCTGCCAATCGCTGCACACGGGCGAGAGCGAGGTGGCGGTAACCGGCGCCATCAGCCTGCACCTGCACCCCTACGGCTTCGTGATATTCTCCAAGGCTTCCATGCTCTCGGCCTCGGGCAAGAGCCGACCGTTTCAGGCCGGGGCAGACGGGTATGTGCGTTCGGAAGGTGGCGGCGTGTTCATACTTAAGCCGTATGAGGCGGCACGCCGCGACGGCGACCGTATTCTGGCGGTGGTCGCGCACTCGGCGATCAATTCAGACGGGCACAAATCGGGGCTGATGGTGCCGTGCGCCGAAGCTCAGGCAAGCCTGCTGCGCGAGGCCTACGCGGCCGCGGACATCACGCCGGACGACATCGACTATCTGGAGGCGCACGGCACCGGCACGGCGGTGGGCGACCCGATCGAGGTCGAGGCCATCGGCCAGGCACTGGGACAGGCACGCCGCAAGGGCCACCCGCTGCCTATCGGCTCGGTCAAGAGCAATTTGGGCCATTTGGAGACGGCGTCCGCGGTGCCGGGTCTGCTCAAGGCCATTCACTGCCTGCGCGAACGCAGCGTGCCGCCGACGATCGGTATCCAGTCACTTAATCCGAACCTGCCGCTGACGCGCTACGGCTTGGAAGTGGTCACGCGGACGCGGGCCCTGCGCCGCCGCGGCCAGCTCACCATCGGCGTGAACTCCTTTGGTTTCGGCGGCGCCAACGCGCACGTCGTTCTGCAGAGCCCGCCGCCGTGGCGGCGGGGACGCAGCAGCGCCGTGCAGCACCCCGGGTCCGCCGTGGCGGAACGACCACTGATGCTCACCGCAGCCACGGAGAGCGCCTTGCGGCAGGTCGCCCACGATCTGCACGGCGCCATCACCGCACAGCCGCCATCGCTCTGGGAGGCGAGCCTCTATCAACTGAATTTCCGCCGCGAATGGCTCGCCCACCGCGCACTGCTGTGGGTGTCGAGCCGCGGCGACCTGCTGGATAAACTGGAAGCCTTCGCCGAGCGCGGCGTGCTTGCGCAGACGGGCGAGGCCCTCACCGACTGGCGCATGCCGGCCGTGGCACCGGGCGGGCCGGTGTGGGTGTTTTCCGGCAACGGCTGCCAATGGGAAGGCATGGGTCGCGAGCTGCTCAAGGTCCCGGTCTTCGCCGCGATTGTGGACGAAATCGACGCAACCTTTGCGCCGCTGGCCAGTTACCGGCTGCGCGATGATCTGCTCGGCATACTCGGCCAGCACCGCTATGCCCTGACGCAGTTCGCACAGCCAGCGCTATTCGCGCTGCAGGTCGGACAGGCGGCGATGCTGCGCGCGCAGGGGTTTGAGGCCACGGCGGTGGTCGGACACAGCGTCGGAGAGGTGGCGGCCGCCTGGGCTTGCGGCGCGCTGTCACTGGCCGACGCGACGCGAGTGGTCTTCTTCCGCAGTCATGAGCAGGAACAGGCGCGCGGCCAGGGGCAGATGACCGCAGTGGCGGCGGGAGTCGATGCCGCCACCGACTCGATCGCCGAACTGCGTCTGGATAACCACCTGCACGTCGCCGCACACAACAGCCCGCGGGGCTGCACGGTGGTCGGCGACACCGGTGCGCTGGCGCGGTTGGAAATCTGCCTGCGCGGGCGCGGGGTGCCGTGCAAACGCCTGCCGCTAGACTACCCGTTCCACGGCCCGCAGATGGATCCGCTGCGCGAGCCTCTGCAAGCGCACCTGTCGACACTCGCGCCCCGCGCGGCCGCCATCCCGTTTTTCTCCACGGTGACCGGACAACAGCTTTGCGGTGGGAAACTTGACGCCGATTACTGGTGGCACAACGTGCGCGCGCCGGTGGACTTCATCGCGGCCTTCTCGGAAGCGGCTGAATACGGCAGTCTGTTCGTCGAGCTGGGCGGTCACCCGGTGCTGCGCAGCTATATGCAGGACATCCTGGCGCATCTTGGACGCAGCGGTCGAGTGATCGAAACCTTGCGTCGTGATCAGCGCGCGCAGCAGGCAGCCCTGCGCGCGTCCGCTGGCGAGCTGTGGATCGCCGGCAGACCGGCGCAGTGGGAATCTTATTTCCCGCAGGCACTGCCCTTCGTGGATCTGCCGCACTACCCGTGGGAACGCGAGCGCCACTGGCACGAGGTGACTTCCGAATCCGCCGGCTTGCTATATCGCTACGCCGCGCATCCGCTGCTCGGACACCCGGTGGCAAGGCATCCCGGCCTGTGGGAACAGCGCGTGGACACGGCTTCGTTCCCGTGGCTGGCCGACCACTGCGTTGGCGACGGTGCGATCTTCCCCGGCGCAGGCTACGTGGAGCTGATGCTGGCCGCCGCTTCCCAGGACTCGGAACGTGATCCCGACGCGGGTCTGCGTGTGGAGGGTCTGGAAATACTCGCACCGCTGCTGCTGGAACAGAACACCAGCAAGCTCGTGCGCACGCGCCTGTCTGCCGAGGGTGCCGTGGAGATCCAGTCCCGCCCCGAACTCGGTAGCGCCTGGACATTGCACGCCCGTGGCCGGATTTACGACCATGCAGGCGAGATAGAAGCGCCCCATCCGCCTCTCGAACCGACTCCGGACGGCTTTGCATTCACGGCCGACGAACATTACGCCATCGCGGAAGCTGTCGGCCTGAACTACGGCCCCGCCTTCCAAACGGTGACCGCCGGCCACTGCGCAGGCGACCGCCTGCAGGCGACGCTGACGACCCCCGACACGCTGCCTCTGGCTGGTTATCGACTGCAACCCGCCCTGCTCGATGGCGCGTTCCAGCTCTTCATCGACCGCCTGATCCGGGACGGCGCCGCCGAGCGCGGCTGGGGCTTCGTGCCGGTGCGCGTAGAGCGTCTGACGTGGCACGCGCTGGCAGGCAAGCCGGTGGTGGCGAGCGCGCGTCTGTTGCGGCGGTCGCCGCAATCCTTCCTCGCCGAAGTGCAGTTGCTGGATACTGAGGGTCGGGTCTGCGCCAGCTGCACGGGCGTGCGCATGCGTCGGCTGCGCCTGCAGCGCCCGGATACCGAGCGGATGCGTACCTTCGTGACCGGGCTGCAGCCCCTGCCGCGCCGGGAGATACCCAGCGCGCTCGAGGCGGACGACCTGACACGTCACGCCGCCCCGGCACTGACCGACAACGCGGGCTGCCGCCTCTACGCCGAGGAATATGCCCCACTGCTCGCCACCTATCTGGAGGCGCTCGACACCGAAACCGTAAGCGATGCGGAACCGCTGGATACCGAGGCGCTGTGGCAAACCCTGCTGCAGGATTACCCGGAATTTCTCGACTGGACGCTGGCCGCGGGTCGTCGTCGGCTGACCGCACAGGGGCTTGGTGAGCCTGCCGACGGCGCGGCACTGGCCGCCGCCGGCTATCGCCGGCTGCTGGCGCTGCCCGCGCGCGACGTGGCGACGGCGCTGGCCGAAACCGTGCATGAACGCCTCGCCGCCCTGCCCGGCGCCGGGCGCATCGACGTGATGGAGCTGGCTGAGGGCCAGCCCGAGCTGCTGCCGCGCCTCGCCGCCCACGAGGGTGGTAAACCACATCTCGGTCTGTATCACGCCGACCCTTCGCCGGTGGGACCCTGCGATGCGTGCGGCTGGCCCACCTTCGATCTCGCCCATCCTCCGGAACATCTGCCGCCACTCGATCTCGTATGGGTACGTCAGGACCTGCGCGACGCACAGGCCCGTCAGGCCGCGATTGAATTCGCAGCCAGCCGCCTGCGTCCCGGCGGCTGGCTGCTGATATCAGGCCTC
>VAOW01023071.1_pt1 | contig 26426 bp, 22 predicted proteins | sample 3393921 | NCBI WGS metagenome assembly VAOW01 (sample SAMN08290428, study PRJNA428436) | hydrothermal vent metagenome | isolation source: Deep-sea hydrothermal vent chimney | place: Indian Ocean: Southwest Indian Ridge | depth 2742 m m | reverse complement strand
TGAGTGTAGATGAAATGAAAAACACGCTGGATACCATGGCTTTCAAAACCGGCAAAAGACTCGGATTCAAGTTTTACCCTGACCGGAATGGAGAGGATTAGAAAAAATTCAAATTTTTTCTAAAAAGATTTTGAGGAATAGAAATTTTGCTATTTTTGCACCTCCAAAATGACACATGGTCCGTTCGTCTAGCCAGGTCAGGACGCCAGGTTTTCATCCTGGTAACACGGGTTCAAATCCCGTACGGACTACTTTTTAAACCATAAGACACGCTTCCTCAGTGTTTTATGGTTTTGCTTTTCTACCATTTTTCTGCTATTTTCTTCTAAATATGCTTTTATTACGAGCAGGTTATGTGACAAAACAAGCAGCATATTCCCTATTTGGGAATTTATTCCTGATTCGGGAAAATCATCACGAAAAATAATTCAACACCTTCAAAACCATTTACTTCCAACATTCTAAACTGAAGTCCAACGGAGATGGACACACCTTTTGTTACGCCGGATACCATTGTTATGCAGATGACATTTTACGACAATGGCACTTTTGCCCCGGGCGGACCGGTTCAATACAACACACTCGATATCGGAAACTTTAATCCGTTTCTTGTTGTAAACCAACAAAGAGGTGTGGAAGTTCATCTACCCAACCATGCCCCGACAGATCTGGCAGATAAAAAATTGCTGGGAACCGGAGACGACAACAGTATTCCGGCTGAAGGAAGATTTTACAAAACAAAGAAAAATCTTCCCTGGGGAATATTTATTGCCCAGGTATTTGTGTGGCCTATTGAAAAACAGGATATTACACAAGCTTACAACTACTTTGGCGAGTGGGTTGAGAGCCATGGCACTCTATTCCCGGATTGGTATAAGGACAAACCGGGATACCGAAACAATAGTTTGCTATACACCAAACATCAATAAAAATTTCACGGCATGCATAACAAAGCCTGATTTAAAAGTCGGGCATAGAGTTTGTGACAGAATAAAAATTACCTTTCTGCCTGAAAAAACCGTATCTTTGCAGACAAAAGATATTGACATGCGTTTAGTTTTTTTCAGAACCCCAAAGGCTAAGAAGTTCAGTTACCAGCCCCGCTATTACGATGCTAAAAAAGAGGAATGGGAACGTCGCAAAGTAGAACTGGGCTACGACTCGAAACTAAGTAAGGAAGAGCAGATACGGTTAAAAATGTCGAGCCGGTGGCTAAGGAATGCCGATACCTCCAACAGAAGATCAATACGTTTACTCACCTATTTTATCTATGCGGTTTTTATCCTCGGCAGCATCTATTTGATTCTTTTTACCAACCTTATTGAGAATCTTCTGACAATGTTTGGCTTGGTATCCAAATAAGCATTGCAGGTTATGTCTAACATCATAAAACTTCTCCCCGATTCTGTCGCCAATCAGATTGCCGCCGGTGAAGTCATCCAGCGTCCGGCTTCTGCCATCAAAGAGTTGCTGGAGAATGCCGTGGATGCCGGTGCTACCGAAATCAATCTTGCAATAAAAGATGCCGGTAAAACGCTGATTCAGGTTACCGACAACGGTTGTGGCATGTCGGCGGTGGATATGCGCATGTGTTTTGAACGACATGCCACTTCTAAGATTCAAAAAGCCGAAGACCTGTTTGCCATTCACACCCTGGGTTTCCGGGGCGAAGCCATGGCCTCCATCGCAGCCATTGCCCACGTAGAAGCAAAAAGCCGTTCGCATGAAGAAGAGCTGGGAACCTGCCTGCGCATAGAAGGCTCTAAAGTGATTAGCGAGGAACCATGCCCATGTAAACCGGGCACTACCATTACAGTGAAAAATCTGTTTTTCAATGTCCCCGCACGTCGTAATTTTTTAAAATCAGACACAGCCGAAACACGGCATATCCTCGAAGAGTTTAACCGTGTTGCCCTCATTCAACCCGGCATTGCTTTTTCGCTGACACACAACGATAAGTTAATTTACAAACTGCCGACAGCTACGGAAAAATCAAGGATTGTGGGCATTTTTGGGAAAATGTATGACCAGCGGCTGCTACCCGTAGAACAAAAAACCGATGTGCTCACCATCAAAGGTTTCATTGTAAAACCACAATACGCCAAAAAAACCCGTGGTGAACAGTACTTCTTTGTGAATCACCGGTTTATCAAGCATCCTTATCTGAACCATGCCGTTACCAATGCTTTCAGCGAACTGCTGCCGGCCGACGCTTTTCCCTCCTACTTTATCAATATTGAAATAGACCCTTCCGATATTGATGTTAATATTCATCCAACCAAAACAGAGGTTAATTTTCGAGATGCCCGGTACGTGTACGCCGTTTTGCATTCTGCAGTAAAAAAATCCATTGGCATACATAACCTGACGCCAACCCTTGATTTTAGTGTAAATCCGCAACTGAATACTGTTTTGGGCATGCCGCCGGAGGGAGAGATCAAACAACCTGGTATTCATTACGCCCCCGGGTACAATCCGTTCCGGCCGGGAAAAAGTAAAACGGAAGCACAACCTCCGGCTTCTTCTATAAGGCAGCCACAACATAATTGGGAACAGGTTTTCAGGCAGGAAACTACTCAACCTTCCCCGGAAACCGGCGGACAAACAAAGTTCACCGGTATGCAGGAGGAACAGTCCGGTTCATTTTTTCAGATTCACGGAAAATATATTGTCTGCAATGTGCGTTCGGGATTAATGATTATCGACCAGCACAGGGCACATCGGCGCATTCTGTACGAGTTCTTTCTTGAACAATTGTCAGGACGGCAACAGGCATCCCAGCAACAGCTTTTCCCACAGGATTTTCACTTTTCGGCCGGAGACATGTCAATTTTGAAAGAGTTAGAAGAATTGCTGCGTCAGTTGGGTTTTGTTTTTGAGGACTTTGGCACCAACCGCATTGTGGTGAAAGGTGTTCCGGAGAATTTCAACAGCAACAACATCCGCGAGACACTGGAACGGATTGTTGAAGATTTTAAAACACAGCATAACCAGCCCGGCATGGACAACAGTATCAGACTGGCGAGAGCTATGGCAACACAGCTCGCTATAAAACAAGGAACCCTGCTGAACAGTGAGCAGATGGCAGACCTTTTTAACAAGTTGTTTACATGTAAGCTGCCGCAGCAGGCCCCTGATGGCTCACTCACACTCAGCATTATCCCTTTGGGAAAACTGGAACAATTTTTGAGCCGTCAGGAAAATTAAAAACAGAAATTATGCAGCAATTCAGACCGGCAGGATTCAGAATATTACCCCCGATGGTGAAAAATTTACTCATCATCAACACTTTGTTCTTTTTGGCTACACTGGCATTGAGAAAATATGGCATCGACCTCATCAACATCCTCGGACTTCACTACCCGGGCGCTTCCGGCTTCAGAATTTACCAGTTTGTTACGTACATGTTTATGCACGGAGGTTGGGCACACATTCTGTTTAACATGTTTGCTCTGTGGATGTTTGGCAAGATCGTTGAAAACATGTGGGGCGGGAAAAAATTTCTGATTTTTTACATGCTGACCGGGCTGGGTTCAGGCATCGTTTATATTTTTTGGATTCATTTTCACCTACGGACAAACCTTGACCTGCTAAACGCCATCATTGCCCATCCCGATGTAACTTCCATTGAAGCTTATTTCCATCAATACGGCTTTCGTTTAAATGAACTTTCTACTTCTATTACACAAGGAAACATTAACCTTTTTAATCATAATGTACAACTTCTCGGTAGCGGCGCAGCTGACCCGTCGGTAGTTCAGCAAATCATTAGTTTTCTTTCGGAATACAAAGCCGAAATGCTGAACCAAATGGTTGTGATTGGCGCTTCAGGAGCCATTTTCGGCTTGCTGCTCGCTTTCGGCATGATGTTTCCCAACGAACTCATCTATCTCTATTTTGCCATCCCTATCAAGGCCAAATGGTTCGTCATAGGTTACGGCCTGCTTGAACTTTTTTCGGGTATCAGGGACCGTCCGGGCGACAATGTGGCACATTTTGCCCACGTAGGCGGATTGTTGGTAGGATTATTGATTGTGTTGTACTGGAAAAAGAAAGGTCATCTTTTTGGCCCGGAGATGTAAAAATATAAAATATGCAGGGATACTATCAACAGCCACAAAACACAAATGAGTTAATCAAACGCATTTTTCTGGGAAGAAACGTCCTGTCACGCCTAATTCTCATTAATACCGTTATTTTCCTAATGACCGCTGTGGTACATCTTGTTACCTGGCTTTTGGGAATTCCCGAACATTCCGGCCTCACCCTGCTGGGCAGTTATCTTGCTCTCCCATCCGGTTTGCATCAACTGGCACAAATGCCCTGGACTATTTTCACTTACATGTTTCTACACGAGGGGTTCCTGCACTGGCTGTTCAACATGATTTTTCTCTATTTTGGAGGCATCCTTTTCACCGAATACCTTAGCCAGCGAAAACTGCTGATGACATATCTATTCGGCGGACTGGCCGGCGCTGTATTCTTTGTGCTGGCTTTCAATATTTTCCCAGCCTTTGCTGCTATCCGACAGCACGCGGTAGCACTCGGAGCTTCTGCCTCCATACTGGCCATTATTATTGCCATTTCAACTTACGTTCCCGATTATACCGTTCATCTTTTTCTGTTGGGAAAAGTCAAATTAAAATGGATTGCTCTCGCTTTTGTTTTACTGGACCTTTTGAGTATCCCAGCCAACAATCCCGGTGGACACATTGCGCACCTCGGCGGGGCGCTCTATGGGTTTATATGGGCACTTTCACTGCGGAGAGGTAATGATTTTCTTCGTATTTTTGATGGCATTAAAATGCCGGATATGAATCCTGAAAGGAGAAAATACAAAAAATTTGACACCTCACGACCAGCCACCGGACACCCCATGACCGATGAAGAGTATAACCGGAAAAGAGCGACCAGCCAAGTGGAGATCGACAAAATTCTGGATAAAATTTCCAAATCAGGTTATTCCAGTCTGACAAAAGCAGAGAAAGAGTTATTGTTCAAATCAAGTAACAAAGACTAATTGACGAGAAACAAGAAGAATCATCTACCGAGTAACCACTGCTAAGGGTTTATTACTTTTGCAAATGCCATGGAAGCAATTATTAGCTATATCGTTATTTTTGGTCTGGGAATTACCATAGCTGCCGTTTATCTTTTCAGAAAAGATAAAAAATATCTGCTTCCCATGTCCGAACAGACTTTTCCTCAACTAATTATGACAATACTAATCAGGAAAGATAAAAACAAAATAGAAGAAATAGTCCTGAGGCTTACCCCGCTAAAAAGACCCCTGCAAATAAGTGAACTTTTGCTTGAATTAACAGACGAACATCATGAGAAGAAGATAGTTGATTTAAAGCCCATCGTAAAGATAACCACCGGGGTAATAAATCTTTCACCATCAATAAAAACGGAGGTATCCATTCCTTTTCAACCATTTAAAGAACTGTTAAGTGAACTTTCATTTCCCTATGAAAGATTTCGTATGACAGCAGAGACACCCGAAGGAAAAAAATTCAAGTCGCATGAACTGGGATTGAATCCGCGTTGGGGATTATTGAAACTGGATTCGGGGAAATATAACTAACCCCCGTTCCAATTTTCTGAAAATCTTCCCTGAAAGAGAATATCCGTTCTCACAACCCAACTGTTTAATATCTGATTACAAATATTTCGCAGATCCTGGCATAAATATTGTAATGTAGATTTCATTACATAACAAAAGGCCGAATAACAAGCTGAAAAATATTATGACATCAAATACAACCGGAAAGACAAATCAAATTAAGAAGACTTCTGCAAAAAAGGGTATCAGTAAAAAGAGCCAACTTGTTCAAGTACGGAAAAAAAGTCTGAGCGCCTTAAAAGCCAATATGGACATGTCAAACAATGAGATTGAAAAACCCGAACAGATAAGAGCACAGTTTCTATCCAATGTGAGCCATGAAATTAAGACCCCATTGAACAGCATCCTGAGCGCTACCCACCTGTTACAACAAAAGCAGCTTGATAGTGAAGTAAAAGAACTTGTGGAGACCATTCATCATTCGGGGCAATATTTATTCACCCTGCTCAACGATGTGCTTGATTATTATAAAATAAAATCTCATCAGTTAAACCTTGACCATATCAATTTCGAGCTCATAAATGAGGTAGAGGAAATCTACGACATCTTTTTAGAAAGAGCCCGGGAAAAGAATCTGAATTTACAGATGCACCTCGGAGAAAATGTACCTGATTTTCTAATCGGCGATCCGACGCGTATGAAACAGGTTCTTGCCGGCCTCCTTGATAATGCAGTTAAATTTACTCCCCCACAGGGTAATATAATTTTAAATATTGAACATGTTTCCTGTAAAGATGGAATACATGAGCTTCTTTTTTCGATCTGCGACACAGGTATTGGCATCAGTGATGAGGATAAAAACAAAATATGGGAAACATTCAGTATGGGTGACATGTCGCTAACACGGGAAAACCAGGGAACGGGAATCGGGCTTGCTTTATCGCGCCAGCTTTGCCTTCTACTGGGCGGAAAAATACAATTTGAAAGTGAACCGGAAAAAGGGAGCACTTTTACTTTTACCGTTAAAATGGAGAGCGGAAACCAGCCCCGGAAAAGACATAACCAACACCGGGACATCCGGAATATACTATTGGTGGAAGATAATCTGATAAACCAAAAACTGACACAGAAAATATTGATAAATCATGGTTTTCATGTGGATGTAGCCGACAACGGGAGAATGGCTGTAAGAAAATTTAAAAAAAACAGTTACGACCTGATATTTATGGATATCCAAATGCCTGTGATGGACGGGCTGGAAGCAACAAGGCAAATCAGAAAACTGGAATCGGAAAGCCGTGGAAAAGAAAGAGTGAAAATTATTGCACTCACCGCCAATTCACAGCAGCAGGACAAGGAAAACTGCCTTGCTGCAGGCATGGATGACTATATTAACAAACCCTTAAATGTGAAAAAATTTCCTTTAATATTAAGCGGTCTGCAACAAGTTAAAAATTGAAAATTTGGGTACTACTGTAAATTTTGTGAAAAACTGTTGTATCGTGTAATTATTAAATCTAAATTGCCTGAAGTCAGAAGAAAATGGCATCCTGACAATAGTTTCTTTAATATACAGTAACTGGTATAAATAATAGATTTATTAGCTATTGTATTAATTAAAAACTTCCGTCTTCGGTCTTCCGTCTTCTGACTCCTCCCAAAGAGATGCCTTCGGTTCTGCAAAAGTAATTTACCCACTAAAATAGTAGTAGAACCAAAATTTGATACATTTGCCCATTGAAAAAAATTATCTTCACCCGGAGCAAAGTATTAACTGTTTCGTCAGCACATTTTCTGCACGATGTCTATTCCTCTTTTCTTCCCCCATTGCTCCCGCTGCTGCTTAAAAAATATGGCATTGACCTTTCGGTGGCGAGCTGGTTAAGTCTTATTCAGCGAATTCCCTCAATTTTCAGCATTGTACTGGGTACTTTTGCACACAAGATTCCCTGGCGTCCCATTATTATCCTCGCCCCTGTGGTAACCGCCATCAGCGGCAGCCTGCTTGGCGCCGCCCCCAACATTCTGTTGCTGGGGATTTTGCTTTTCACCATTGGCATGAGTTCAGCCGTGTTTCATGTGCCGGCGCCGGTAATAATTAAAACTTTTTCGGGAAACCGTGCGGGAAAAGGCATGAGTTTTTTTATGATCGGGGGTGAAAGCGCCCGCATGCTCGGGCCACTGCTGATTGTCAGCGCCGTTTCATGGTGGGGACTCGAAGGTACCTGGAGGCTCGCTGTCCCGGCTATAGTTGCAGCCATCATCCTTTCGCTGACAATGGAAAAAATACCTTACGAGACCATTGATATAGAAGACAAAGAAAAACTCAAATGGAAAAGCACTTTACAAAAACATTCAGGCTTTTTTGTCGCCCTCACCATTTATATGCTTTTCCGCTCGGTTATGAGGGGCGCCCTCTCCACATTTCTTCCTACTTACATGGTGGAGCTGAAAGGCAACAGCCTTTTATTCGGAGCTTTTTCGCTATCGATTTTGCAAGCTACGGCAGTTGCAGGCACTTTTGTAGCCGGAAGTATCTCCGACAAAATCGGTCGCTTCAATACGCTGCTCATCCTCGCTATATCCTCTCCGTTCCTGATGTTCCTGTTTGTCTGGTCGGGGCCTGCTCTGCAAATGATTTCCCTACTGTTTTTAGGGTTTGTGCTGGCGGCATCAACACCCGTCTTGCTGGCGCTAGTTCAGGAACAGGGTTCCAACCAGCCGGCTTTGATGAATGGGGGTTTTATCACTATCAACTTTATAACCGGGGCTTTGTCCGTATTGGCTGCCGGCTATATCGGCGATGCTATTGGTTTGGCAAAAACTTTTCAAATATCAGGTTATCTGGCTTTTGTAGCCATTCCGGCAGTGTTTTTATTAAAGAAAAAAAGTCAAAAAAAGGAACAGAATCAGAATTTGTAATGACGAATTATTTTCCAATGTTATTAACTATGCATTGTAAATAAGTTTGGTGCGTATGTTCTGTTGTGAAAATAAATTCTTTACATTTGCTTTAAAATGGGTATAAACTGTTGCCTGCAACAAAATAACATTGTTCTATATATGAAGAAAAAAATACTTATTATCGATGATGAACTGTCCATTCGCATGTTACTCGAAAACTTCCTAAGCAAAACTTATGATATTGTTACCAAAGTCGATGGGCAGGAAGGCATAAAATATCTCGAAGAAGGAAATATCCCTGATTTGATAGTAGCTGATATTCAAATGCCTAACCTTGACGGACAAGAATTTCTGCGACAGATTAGAGCCAGTGGCTTTTTCAAGCATATTCCCATAATCGTACTATCCGGTATTGAAAGCAGCCAGGAAAGGATTAAATTATTGAAGATGGGAGCCGACGATTTTATTGTTAAACCTTTTAATCCTGAAGAATTATCTATCCGCATAGAGAATATTATTAGCAGAACCAGTAAGTAAGGCTAAATGCACAAAAATCCGGAGAAAAAACTAAGACTGCTCTATATCGGCAGCCATTTAGATATTATTAATGCACTCCGTAAAAAAGACGGTGAGGCAGAGGTGGTAATTCTCGACAACGGACTGCAATGTATTGATTATCTCGGTAAGCATAAAAACATTGATGCGATTATTTCGGATTATAATCTACCCGGAATTCGGGGTACCCAACTTGCTTCACACATTAAAATCAGACTGGGTTTTGCCAATACTCCTTTTATTCTGTTTGCTTTTGAGGAAGACGCACATTTCAGAAATGACATGCTAAAAAAGAAGGCTGTGATTGATGACCTTTATCTCTCACCTCCCGATGCGGAAAAACTTTTCATTCGAATTCGTTTTCTTATTTATTATTTAAATGAAATAAAAGAAGCCGGCTCTTCCGCCATAGCGGCACAAAAAGATTACAAAATACCTCTTATAAAAAGGCTCTTTGATATTGTTATTTCATTATCAGTACTTTTGATTCTTTCCCCTCTTCTGTTGCTTGTGGCACTTGCCATTAGGATCGAATCCAAAGGAAGCATCATTTATAAATCGAAACGCGTGGGAACAGGTTACCGTATTTTCGATTTTCTGAAATTCCGCTCTATGTACTCGGGGGCCGACGCCGACCTAAAAGAGCTGGAACATCTAAACCAGTACAATCAAAGCCGGGAAAGCAATAAAATTGATAACAATATTCCCCCATGTCCCCGTTGTGCCAGGCTCCCCGAAGGCAAGTATTGTTCTCCGGTTTTGTATATTAAAGGAAAAAAGATATGCGAATACTGGTACAATGAATTAAAAAAGAAAGATAAAGCAGCAACATTTATTAAAATAGAAAATGACCCGCGCATTACAAAGGTGGGGAAATTTATTAGAAATACAAGTATTGACGAACTTCCACAGTTGATAAATGTCCTGAAAGGCGACATGTCGATTGTTGGAAACAGGCCGCTACCATTGTATGAGGCAGAGCAACTCACATCTGACGATTGGAGTGCCCGTTTCCTTGCCCCGGCAGGAATTACAGGGCTTTGGCAGGTTGAGTTAAGAGGCAAAGGAGGCATTATGTCGGAGGAAGAAAGGAAGGATTTGGATAACCAATATGCCTACACCTATTCTATATTAGGAGATATTAAACTGATCCTCAGGACAATACCTGCGTTATTTCAAAAAGAAAACGTTTGACAAATTGTTTAAAACTTTTTTAATAACTAATGTCCAAAAGGCTTAAAATAAAGAGGAGAAACCCGTAATTTTCACCGAAAAACAGATATATTGTGATGAAGGTTAAAACAACAAAAATTAGGTTACTGAATATTACCAGAATACTTAGTGTATTTATGATAACCTTTTTGCTTAGCAATTATGCTTTCGGACAAAAAAGAACCGCGGACAGTTCCAAATTCTTTAATCCTATAACCGACAATATTGTCAAACGCCTTCCTCCCCTGAGTGTTCTTATTGACTCGGCAGCTTATAACTCTCCCTCTATGCATTATCAGGATTTAAAGGCTCAGTATTATTATTACGAACAACTTTCGGCACAGCGTGCGTGGCTCGATAATTTTAGTCTTAACCTCGATATGAACCTTGGAAAATGGGACTTCTGGGACAGAGATGAATTTACCAAGAGCAACCGTTATTACCGTTCGGAGTCTGTCCGCGATAACTACGCCGTGGGATTTTATATTCGGTTCCCTCTATCTTCCATCTTCGACAGAAGAAACCGTATCAACAAACAGAAAAAATGGATTGAAATTTCTCTGACACAAAAAGAAATTAACCGACGTCTTTTGACCGAAGAGGTTATCGACCATTACAACAACCTGGTTCAGTATCAAAATTATATAAGAATTTATAACGATTATCAAAATTTCACCATGATGCAAATGCAAATGGCTCAAAACGAATTTCTTAACGGAGAAATATCAACAGCAGAATATACCCGTTTAAAAGAAATTCAGACGAGAGGGGCCATTAACTTCCAGCAGGCCATCGCTGAATTTAATAAGGAGTATCAACTATTGGAAGTTACTACCGGAATGAAGTTTAACCTGATCAATATTCTGCATTAATAATTTGAAATTAATGAATTTAATATACTTTATACGGCTCTTTAAACGCAACATCGTTATCCTGATCGGAATTCCGCTATTACTATCTGTGGTTGTCTATTATTTTGTACGTAACCGGGAGAAAGTTTATCAGTCGGAAGCCATCATTTACACAGGTATAACAACAGGTTATTCCATCGAATCAACCGTTCAACACTCCACCGACTTTTTTAGCACAAGCGCCCAGTTCGATAACATGATTAATCTGCTGAAATCAAGACAAACGGTAGTGGAAACATCCTTACGTCTTCTGGCACAGGACCTCTCCTTAGAGCACTATAATCCACAGTATATTTCTAAAGAAAACTACGATCTTCTTCAACAATCCATACCCCAAAGAATCAAAGACCTCGTAGTTAGAAACAATAAAAACGGAGTTGAAAGAAAAAAAGAAGAACAGATACATTCATTGGAAAAAGAGATTCATTCACTTGAAAAAAAGATTAGGAAAAAAAGAGATCTTGCTGCCCGCGAACTTTCCGGTTCCAACATTTCGGGAAATCAGCCGGTAGCAAAAAGTAAGAATTTGCAGAATTATGGCGTTGAAAAAAACGACTCAAAAGCCGGAAATTTTGTAACGCACACTGTTTTACCCGGCGAATCGTTATCATCTATTGCCAGTCGCTACGGCGTTTCACGGGGTGAGCTGATTCAGTTGAACGGTCTTAACAGCGGCACTGTAAGTCCAGGCCAAAATCTGATTATCAAAAAATTGCCTTCAGCAGGCTCATCAAAACAATATTATGTGGTAAAACCTGGCGAGAACCTTTACATTATAGCTAAAAGATACGGTATTAACATTAGTAAATTAAGAGAAATTAATCATTTGGGAAACCGGACGCTCAGGGCCGGTCAGAAAATCCTTATTAGCGGAAGTCCTTACAGTAATAATTCCTATGATGAGGCCATAAAGCAGGTTTCGCCCGGATATTCTAACAACAACTCAACCGCTCCCGTCCAGAGCACCACCGTTTCTGAAAATATCTCTACAAAAGCAGCTGCCAACGCTTACAATAACCCATCGACAGTTTTTGTAAAAAATCCCGTGGTTCCTCCCGGAGTTAAGAAATCAGATTATGAGAAAACGGTAGCTAACCTCAGGAACTATTATTCCTCCAGCGATACCAATTATATTTACGGACTGTTGCACTATGGCTTTAACAAACATTACAGTATCAGCTTTATCAGTAAAATTCAGATTTACCGTATCAGCAACAGCGACCTGGTAAAACTTACCTATACCAGTGGTGACCCTGGTATTTGTGAACAAACGCTGAAAATTATTTCACAGGTTTTTATGGATAATTATAAATCGTTGCGCGTGAATGAAACCGATCGTGTGGTCAAATATTTTGAACGGGAAGTTGACTCTGCTGATAAAAAGCTTGCGGAAGCAGAGGATCGCCTGTTGCACTTTAACGAGTCCAATAACATTATAAACTACTATGAACAGAGTAAAGCCATTGCTATTCAGAAAGAGGCGCTTGACACATATTTTCAGAACCAACAGATAAGATTGTCGGGAGCTTCTGCCGCTCTGCATGCACTGGAAACAAAAATGACTGCTCGTGACTCCATTTATTTAAAAAGTGATGTCATTAGCCAACGCGAGAAAGAACTGGCTGCTGTTACGCAAAAAATTATCGTAAACCAGTTGGCCAAAGACTATAACCCTAAAGTAAAAGCAAAACTTAAACAACTTACCCGTCGTCAGCATCAATTGCGTAATGAGATAAAGCTGTATGTTGACCAACTTTATCTGTATGGTCATTCCACTCAGGGTGTCCCAATAAAAGATATATTGGATAGCTGGCTTCAAAATAGAATTACTTATGTGGAAGCCCGTGCCGGGCTTATGGTGCTCGCCAAACGAAAACTTGATTTTATACGTACCTACCAGAAGATGGCTCCGCTGGGCGCTATGCTTACACGAATTCAAAGGGAAATTAAAGTGGCGGAGCAAACCTATCTTGAATTGCTCAAAAGCCTGTATCTGGCAAAAATGAAGCAACAAAACATGGAAATGTCAACCAACATTAAAGTGGTTGATCCTCCATTCTTCCCCATTCAACCCAATCCATCCAGAACAAAATATATCGTTTTAGCTGCCGGAATTTTCGGTTTTATGGTTGTAGCCCTTCTCATTATAGTGCTGGAATATTTCGACACCTCTATGAAAAATCCGAGTCGGGTTACCGAACAAACAGGAATGCAACTTGCAGGTGTCTATCCAATTATGTCGTCAAGACATCAAGCTAATGAGTTGTCACAAATTACCAACAGGCTGGTGGATATGATGATACAGAACATCAAGCTGAATCTTGCAAAATCAAAGCTTAAATCTGAAAAACCTTATTTGATACTGGTATTCAGTACACAAAACAAAACCGGGAAAACACTGCTCACCCAAAAAATTATCAACAGAATGCGCTCTATGGGTGATAAAGTGCTCTTTTTGAATTACAAAAAGGGAGAGACTTCAATGGATGATGAAGATTTTAATTACTCTTTTCGCTACGAAATAAAAAATAACTTCATTGATGTAGCCAATCTGCAGGAGCTAATGGATAACTATTACCTGAGGAAAACAAATACAGCATACGATTTTATTTTCCTTGAACTACCCTCTATCATTTACCATACTTACCCGATTAAGTTATTATCGGAAATTGATTTGGCATTATTCGTTATTAAGAGCAACAACCGATACTCTAAAGCCGATAAGACGGCAATGGGTATATTTAGCGAAACCTGTAAATCGCAACCCATTGTTATCCTTAATGAGATAGAACTGTTTAATCTGGAAGATTTGCTGTCAGATTTACCTAAAATGAGAAGGAGCTATTTTGATAAGTTAAAGAATATGTTGAAATATCCGTCAAGATATAAAATCGTTTTCAAGAAAGAAGCTTAAAAAGTGAATAATGTACTTGCAAAAATACTTAAGAATAAAAATTTTCTGTCCCTTGCCAATAACGGCCTGGTAGCAGTATTCGGATTCTTTGGTTTTTTACTTCTCGTGAGAAGTCTGAGTACAAATGAGTTTGGAGAATGGGTACTGCTTATAACCACCGCAAATTTTCTCGACATGCTTCGTTTCGGGATTACGCGCACTGCTATTGTTCGTTTCCTTGCAGGAGCCGATCAGAAAGAAGCCGGACAACTGATTGGTTCCAACTATGTTATCAACCTCTTCTCGACCCTTATTCTTGTTTTAATTGTGTTGGCAGTACGCTACTTCTTTTATGATACGGTGTCAACTTCCGGTTTTATACTTTTTTTCAAATGGTTTCCTCTGCTGGCCTTCATCAACCTGCCTTTCAATAACGCACAATCTGTATTGCAGGCAAAAATGAGATTCGACTTTATGCTCATTTTGCGTATTATTAACGTAGGCGGCTTCATGCTTTTCCTACTGGTGAATTTCTTTTTCCTGCATGTTAGCCTCACAATTATCGTTTATGCCTACCTGCTTATCAACATTCTCACTTCACTAGTTGCCATGATTCCCAACTGGGATGGTATTCGGTATATTGCAAAAGCCACCAAAGCCAGTAACAAAATGATCCTTGATTTTGGGAAATATTCTACCGGAACCCTTATTGGCAGCAACCTTCTAAAAAGTGCCGATACTTTTATCATAGGGTTAAGTCCCTTTCTGGGTACTGCCGGCGTTGCACTTTACAGTATCCCCCTCAAGCTCACTGAAATCATTGAAATACCGTTACGAAGTTTTGCCATGACTGCTTTTCCGGGTATGTCAAAAGCAAGTATCGAAGGTAACAAAAACCTGGTAAAGCACATTTTCTATACCAATGCGGGAGGAATGACCTTGCTAATGATACCGGTCATGCTCTTCTCTTTCATCTTTGCAAAAGAGCTTGTTTATATTTTGGGAGGTGCTGGTTACGAGTCCACAGCAGGCGTTTTCCGCATATTCTGTGTTTACGGATTGTTGCTTCCGCTTGACCGGTTTATCGGTGTTACATTAGACAGTGTAAACATGCCCAAATTCAACTTTTTGAAGGTTGTATATATGGCCGGTGCCAATATTATCGGCGATACACTAATTGTTTTTGCTTTTTATTATGTGGCCGTTGCCACCAGTATTTTCACGCTGATCCCCTTCTCGTTAAATAATTTACATTTATTGGCTAATATTACCCATAATTTTTCCGTCATAACAGTTCTCGAAGGCGTGGCCGTGGTAACTATCTCTTTTACCCTGATTGGAATTTTTGTAGGCTACCATTATCTGAATAAAAGTTTTGATATTCACCTTCGGAAAGTATTTCAGGGAGGTATTTTATTTTTTAGTGAGAGTATCTTTCGAAAAAAAAGTTAACCTGTTTGCTAAAATTTTATAATTTTAATGTTTAATTATAGATATGCTGGAATCGCTAAAAGATAAGACGGGTGCATCCAAGCTTCAACATCCGTTGGTTATAACTATTATTATTCTGGTAACAGTTGCTTTGGGTTTTGTTATCGGCAAAGGAGGTATCAAGATTGCCATTGCGCTTATTGTACTTATTCCTTTCCTTATCTTTCTGAACCGGTTGTTTGTTCATCCCGTTATTGGTATCTATTCTATAATGTTCATGGCTTTTACAGCTATCGGACTCACACGATATATTAGGGGAGTTCCTTTAGGTTTAAGTATCGATGGGCTTCTTGTTTTGACCATTGTTGCCGTATTTTTTCGAAATTTCTTTGATAAAATTGATTTTGGGCTGCTTAACCGGGATATTGTTTACCTCATGATTATCTGGTTTGCCTATTCTGTTCTGGAGTTTTTCAATCCGCTGGCCTTAAGCCGTACAGCCTGGTTTTATGCCATGCGTGGCGTTTCTCTTTATTCGCTGTTGCTTGTCCCTCTTGCTCTTCTCATTTTTAGCCGACTCAGACATTTATACGGTTTTCTCATATTCTGGGCGGTTTTTTCCTTACTTGCCACTCTGAAAGGTCTACAACAAAAATATATCGGACTTGACTATGCCGAACAATACTGGTTAAATACCGTAGGCTATGTTACGCACATTATCAACGGTAAACTGCGGATTTTCTCCTTCTTCAGTGATGCCGGACAGTTTGGTGCTGCCCAGGGAGCAGCCGGTATTGTCTTTGCCGGCATTGCCTCTGCTATGAAAGGCTGGAAAAATAAAATATTCTTTTGGTTTGTGTCTATTATGTCATTATGGGGTATGATGCTTTCAGGTACACGGGGAGCAATGATTGTACCTGCTTTGGGAGGAATTACCTATATTATTCTTTCAAAACGAACAAGGGTGATTATTATAGGTGGAATCACCCTGGTTTTACTTTACTTTTTCTTTGCCTACACCTACATTGGCAACAGTAACTATACCATTGCCCGAATGCGTACCGCTTTTCATCCGGAACATGATGCCTCTTATCAGGTTCGACTTAAAAACCGGCAAATCCTGAAAACCTATCTTGCAAATAAACCTTTTGGAGGAGGTATTGGAGCAGCCGGTAACTGGGGAAAACGTTTTTCACCCCAGGGTTTTCTTGCCAATGTGGCTACCGATAGCTGGTATGTACAAATATGGGCGGAACAGGGACGCGTGGGGCTTATCCTGCATTTGTCCATTCTTATGTATATTGTGTTTAAAAGCTTTTTCCTCATTATGGCCAGGGTAAAAGCCAAAGAGCTCAGCAATATTTTGGGGGCACTGCTTGGAGGGTACGTCGGGATAATCGGTGCCGCCTATGGGAATGGTGTGCTCGGACAGATGCCAACCGGTGTGCTGTTATACCTGAGCTGGGCTTTTCTGTTCTCCGCACAGCAGCTTGAACGCGAGTATAATGCACGTCTGGCACAGGGAATTTCCCCTTGGTCATTTGCGGTGAAAGATTAACAGAATAAATATGGAAACTAAAAAAAAAAATTGGCCCCTGGTGTCCGTGGTTACCATCAACTATAACCAGTCGGAAGTAACCTGTGAATTTCTCCGTTCATTCCGGAATATTACTTATCCCCGGATAGAAATTTTCGTTGTGGACAACGCTTCTCCTAACGACCACCCCGAAATTATCAAAGAGAAATTCCCGTATATCCATTTTATTCAGACAAAAACCAACCTGGGATTTGCCGGTGGCAATAATGTGGCTCTTCCCTATTGTAAGGGTAAATACATCCTGTTTATTAATAACGATACGGAAGTGGAACCCGTATTTCTTGAGCCGCTCGTTGAAGTACTTGAAGGAAATCATGAAGTAGCTATGGTAAGCCCGAAAATCCACTATTTTCATGAACCGGAAACCTTTCAGTTTGCCGGTTTCACCCCCATTCATCCCATAACTATCCGGAATTTTGCCATTGGCTTTGGTGAAAAAGATAACGGACAATACGACATGACCTGCGAAACCGGTTCCATTTTCGGCGCCGCCATGCTGGTTGCCATGGAGGTCATCAAAAAGGTGGGGATGATGACAGAAAAGTTCTTCCTCTATTACGAAGAACATGACTGGGCCGAACACATCAAAAAAGCCGGCTATAAAATTTATTACCAGGGGAAATCACTGGTTCTGCACAAAGAATCTCTTTCTACCGTGAAAGAGAGTCCGTTTCAAATCTTTTATCTGACACGCGGGCGCATTCTTTATGCCAGAAGAAATAATCGCAGAATTACGAAACTGTTAAGCATGCTGTACCTCAATTTGATAGCTGTCCCGAAACAAATATTGAAATACCTTGTAAAAAAACGTCCCGATCTGGCCAAAGCCAGCTTCAGGGCATTGTGGTGGCACTGGACACATTTTAAAAATATTCAGGGATTGCCTAAATTGCCTGCAAAAAATTAGCACCAATGGAAATTTTAAGAATTATACTTCTTGTCATCGAATATATCCTTTTCATCTATTTGTTTTTTGCCACACTCTATATTTTTATTTTTTCAACAGCCGGTCTCTTTTACAAACAGCAGCAAAAGGATAAAGTAGAGAAAATCAGGAAGTTTGCCGTGTTGATTCCAGGTTTCAAAGAGGATGACGTAATTGTGGATGTGGCATATAAAGCTACTTTGCAGGATTATCCAAAAGATAAGTTTGAGGTCATCGTTATTGCCGATACATTTAAAAAAGAAACCCTCGATGCGCTCCATAAATTGCCCGTACGTGTTGTGGAGGTCGTTTTTGAAGTAAGTAAAAAATCAAAAGCGCTAAACAAGTGTATGGAAATTATTGGCAATAATTACGATGTGGCTTTTATTCTCGATGCCGATAACATTATGGAAAGCAATGTGCTAACGAAAATCAACGCTGCGTTTGATCGCGGTTTTGATGCCGTACAGGGACACCGTACAGCCAAAAATATGAACGCTACCTTTGCCATTTTGGATGCATTAAGCGAAGAAATCAACAACCACATCTTTCGGAAGGGACACCGTGTGCTAAGCATTTCCTCTGCTTTAATCGGTTCGGGAATGGGCCTCGATTATGAGCTTTTTAAGAAAACTATGGCAACTATCGATTCCGTAGGCGAAGACAAAGAGGTGGAACTGAAGATTATAAAAGAAGGCTACATTATTGAATACGTGCACGATGCCATTATTTACGACGAAAAAACGCAGGAATCATCAAATTTTGTAAACCAGCGTCGTCGCTGGATAGCCGCCCAGTTAGATTATTTCCGGAGTAATTTTTTAGACGGATTTATGGCTTTTATAAAAAAGGGGAACTTCGATTATTTTGACAAAGTGATACAGATGGTACAGCCACCACGTATTCTGCTCAGCGGGACTTTGTTTATTCTAAGCTTTTTGTTCGGCATCATTCATTTTCTCCCCTTCCCGGCTCTGCAACAATATTTTGCACCAGACTTCTTTTGGTGGTTGGGACTTTTTGTTGTCACAGCCATAGCACTGTTGTTTGCCATTCCCCGGAGGTTCTACAACAAACGGACTTTCCTGGCATTGCTCTCCCTACCGAAGGGGTTTATCCTCATGTTCATCAGCCTGTTAAGAATAAGAGGCGCTACCAAACAATTCCTGCACACCGAACATTCGCACCCGGAAGAGATAAAACATAATTAGCTTTATGAGTTTTAAACTTAAAAGATATCCGCTTGTCTCCATTATCACGGTCAATTACAACCAGGCCGAGGTTACCTGTGCATTGCTGGAATCACTCAATAAAACCACCTACCCAAACTTGGAAGTGATTGTCGTGGATAACCATTCCACCAAGGACGATCCCACAATTATAAAAAGGCGTTATCCCAACATTGTTTTCATTCAAAACCCTATAAATTACGGGTTTGCCGCCGGAAATAACTACGGACTAATGCGTGCCCGTGGCGAATATGTCATGCTCCTGAATAATGACATTGAGGTTCCCCCCGGTTTTCTCGAGCCACTAATAGCCAAGCTCGAAAACAATCACGAAATTGGCGCTGTGAGTCCGCGAATTAAATTTTACTACCAGCCCGACACCATTCAGTATGCCGGCTATACTCCCATGGACAAAGTAACCATACGCAATGCAGCCATCGGCTATCGCGAAAAAGACACCGGACAATACAACGAAGACAGAGAAACGCCTTCGGCACATGGCGCAGCCATGATGGTTCCCATGCGTGTGGTAAAGGAAATCGGTCTGATGTCTTACATTTTCTTTCTTTATTATGAGGAAGCCGACTGGTGTGAGCGCATATTGCGGGCAGGATACAAAATTTATTATGTAGGGAGCTCGTATGTACTTCACAAAGAATCGGTTTCCACCGGAAGGCTTAGTCCTCTAAAGATTTATTATCTCAATCGCAACCGCATAGTTTTTATGCGTCGGAACCTCCATGGCAAAGAATACTACGTAGCTTTGCTTTACCAACTGTTTATTGCCATTCCAAAAAACGCTTTCCGCTTTTTGCTGAAAGGAAAAATTTCACTGTTTCTGGCTTATTACAGAGCCATCGGATGGCATGTTACCCATCTGTTTTCAAAAGAAATTCACGAAAATCCTATGTTATGACAACACGAATATGGCATATTATCGAGTCTTTTTTCTTTATCTATCTTGCTTTTACTGATATTTATCTTTTTTTGTTCGCTTTAGCCGGCATTTTCCCCTTAAAAAGAAAAAGTCGTTCTCCCGATAAAAAGCGGAAAATCCTGGTGCTCATTCCGGGTTACCGCGAAGATGCCGTAATCATCGAAGTAGCCAAAGATGCCCTGAAGCAGGATTACGGCACTGAAAATTATGATGTAGTTATCATTGCCGATGGATTTAAACCGGAAACCATAACAACGCTTAAAAAGCTTCATATTCGAGTGATCGTAGTAAAACTGGAATACAGCACGAAATCACGGGCGCTGAATGCTGCGCTGTCACAAACAGATGACAGCTACGACGTGGCAGTGGTGCTGGATGCAGATAACATCATGGCAAAAGATTTTCTCACCCGCATCAACGCTGCTTTTTGCGACGGATATCTTGCCGTACAGGGGCATCGTGTAGCAAAAAATCTGAATACACCGTTTGCCATCCTAGATGCAGTGAGCGAAGAGATGAACAACCATATTTTCAGGAAAGGACATCGTGTGCTACGGCTCTCCTCTGCACTAATCGGCTCGGCAATGGCATTCGATTACCACTACTTCAAAAAGATGATGAAAAAAGTGGAAGTAGTGGGTGGTTTTGATAAAGAGATAGAGGTCAGGCTTTTACAAAAGAAACACCAAATCGAGTATCTGCCGGATGCTTATGTTTATGATGAAAAAGTCCCAAATGCCAAAGTCTTTACCAAACAACGACGGCGGTGGCTGTCTGCACAGATTCACTATTTCGGTAAAAGTTTTCTGCCTTCCCTGAAAGATTTGTTTTTGCACGGAAACATCGATTTCTTCAACAAAGCGCTGCAATTCATTCTTTTACCCCGTATATTGCTTATCAGTCTGCTTTTTGTGATTGCGGTAGTTTACTATTTTGCTGCTTCACTAACCGCTTTTTATATGGCCCTCGGGTTACTAATTCTCGGTATCTTGATTTTTTTGTTCTCCATCCCAAAATATTTTTACAATTTTCGTACCTTGTGGGCATTAACCCGGCTTCCGGCAGGCATCATTTTGATGCTATTTTCGTTGTTGAATATAAAAGGAGGCAATAAAGAATTCTTACACACAAAACACACCTATAATGCTTTTCAGATAAAATATCCACAGTTTCATTCTAAAAACAAGAAAAAATGAAAATAGGAATAGAAGGTCAACGACTTTACAGGAAAAGGAAACACGGGATGGACATGGTGGCCCTGGAGCTTATCAAGGAGCTTCAGAAATTAGACAGGGAAAATGAATATGTCGTCTTTATCAAATCCGATAAGGACAATAAGATTTTTGAAAAGACCGATAATTTTAAGTTTGTGGAATTTGGCGGGGGACCCTATCCTGCCTGGGAACAGTTTGCCCTGCCCAAAGCTGCCCGAGAGGAGGGTTGTGACATTCTGCACTGTACGAGCAATACGGCGCCGCTGAATCCGGGTATACCGCTGGTGGTTACACTGCACGATATCATCTACCTCGAAAGCATCAGCCTTTTTAAGAAAGGCGGTACTTGGTATCAAAAATTTGGTAACATGTACCGGCGTTATGTTGTGCCACGGGTAGTGAAAAAAAGTGATAAAATTATCACTGTTTCAGAGTTTGAGAAAAAACGTATCAAAGAATTTTTCGGGTTTCCCGATGAAGACAACAGGCTGGTAGCCATTTATAACGGTGTCAGCGAGCATTTCCGGAAAATCGACGACGAGAAAGAGCTTCAACGGGTGAAACAACTTTATCATCTCCCCGACCGTTTTCTGTTTTTCCTTGGTAATACCGATCCTAAAAAAAATACCGAAGGTGTGCTGAAAGCTTTTTCAGATTACCTGAAAAAAACGAGCGATGACATGTCCCTCGTTATGCTTGATTATGAATATAATGCGCTGGAAGAACTTTTAATCGATATTGGTGATAAAAAGCTGATAGACAAAATTATCCTGACCGGTTACGTTATCAATACCGATCTGCCAGCGATTTATAATTTGTGTAATGTTTTCCTCTACCCATCGCTACGTGAGAGTTTTGGTATTCCCATACTCGAAGCTATGCGTTGCGGGGCTCCTGTGATTACTTCCAACACTTCGTCCATGCCCGAGGTTTCCGGTAGCGCCGCTTACATTGTTGATCCGTTTAAACCGGAGGAAATAGCAGCAGGCATTGAAAAAATCCTTTCGGATGAAGCGTACCGTAAAGATATCATTGAGAAGGGGTTCCGCCAGTCGGCTAAATTTTCCTGGAAAAACATGGCCAAACAGGTGCTGGAACTTTATGAAACGGTTTTCAACAAATACTATCTTTAAAACCAAACGATATGATTAAAAACAGGGATATTGTCATGGTTGGTCTGGCATCGCTCGACAGCCGCATAGGTAGCAATGTGATTAACCTTGCCGAAGTGTTTTCGAAACACAACCGGGTGCTTTACGTAAACTATCCCATGGACCGTCTGACCCTTTGGCGCGGGCGCCACGATCCTGTTATTCAAAAGCGAAAAAGAGTTTTGCGCGGCCAGCTCCCCGATATGGAACAGATTAACGACAACATGTGGAGCTTCTTCCCAAAGACTGTACTGGAATCTATTAACCAATTGCCCATCAACTGGTTGTTCGATATACTAAACCGTGTCAATAACAAACGGTTTGCCAAAGAGATAAACAGGGCCATCCGGACGCTGAATTTTAAAGATATTATCATTTTTAATGATACGGATATGTTCCGCAGTTTTTATCTGAAAGAACTTATTCATGCCAAAACGTACGTTTACTATACCCGCGACAACATGCTTGCTGTTGACTACTGGAAGCGTCAGGGGACACGCATCGAACCTGCCCTGATGAAAAAAGTGGATTTGATCGTTGCCAACTCCACGTACCTTGCCGACATCGGAAAACGTTACAATCCGCACTCCTATTATGTTGGCCAGGGCTGCGATGTATCACTTTTTGATAAAAAACTTATTAAAGAAGTTCCACCGGATTTGAAATTCATAAAAAAGCCTGTAATTGGCTATATCGGTGTACTTTATACTCTGCGTCTGGATATCAGCGTCTTGGTACACATTGCCAAAAGCAGACCTGACTGGTCGCTAATTTTGGTTGGTCCGGAAGATGATGCTTTTAAAGAAAGTGAACTGCATCGGATTGATAATGTTTATTTCCTCGGAAGAAAGAAAATGGAAGAACTTCCGGCTTATCTTTTCGGATTTGATGTGGCTTTAAACCCACAAAAACTCAACGAGGTAACCATCGGAAACTATCCACGTAAGATAGACGAATATCTCGCTATGGGAAAGCCTGTTGTTGCCACCAAAACAAAGGCTATGGAAGTTTTTGAGAAATGGGTTTATCTTGCTGAAGACAAAGAAGAATATGTTCAACTGATTGAAAAAGCATTGAAAGAAAATTCACCTGAAAAAGAGGCCGAACGTGAAAAAATAGCCCGAAGCCACACCTGGGCTGCCAATGCCGAAGCCATTTATGAGAAAATTGAAATGATTGAAAAAACAGAATAACTATGGGACTCAAAGAAAAGATAAAATCCAACGAAAAGCTGAAGAAGCTGGCTTTGTGGATGCTTATGCCCCGAAATCAGGCCAGACCACGCCTTTGGGTCAAGTGGTTCGTGAACCCTGTAAAGCACAAGAGAGATAAAGGCTCGCTGGTCAGGAGGCGTACACGTATGGATTTGATGCCGTTCAATAATTTTGTGCTTGGGAAAGATTCGACCATCGAAGACTTTTCAACCGTAAACAATGGTGTGGGCGATGTTATTATTGGCAACCGCACCCGCATTGGCATGTCCAACGTTCTCATTGGTCCTGTAACCGTTGGCGACGATGTTATGTTTGCCCAAAATGTGGTCTTATCCGGGCTTAATCATGGCTACGAAGATGTAAACTTGCCGCCCAGCCTGCAAAAAGTAGAAACAAAGCCTATCATTGTTAAGGATGAAGTTTGGATTGGCGCCAATGCCGTAGTTACTGCCGGCGTTACTATTGGGAAACATTCCATTGTGGCTGCAGGATGTGTAGTGGTAAAAGATGTACCTTCTTACAGTATAGTCGGCGGTAATCCGGGGAGAATATTAAAGCAGTATAACCACGAAACCAAAGCCTGGGAGCGTGTGAAAAAATAGCCGGAGAGCTACCGTCTTTGCATCATTTTCATACTTTAGCATAATGATTATACGGAAGAAGAGCACCCGGTTACATAACTCAAAGTAAATCAAATAGATGCATAAAATATCTACTTTTCTAAAATATACCATGGACTTCATAAAGTGGAGAGAATACAGCTATATTTTCACTTCCATAAAATATATTTTACTCCATAAAACAACTACACATACACGAATTTACCGCAGCAGTCTCGGTACCTTTTTGTCGCGAAAAGGAACATTAGACTTTCAGTTTGCCAATTACGCCTACGAGTGGAACGTCAAAAAGTTTGTTTACCAACATCTTCCAAACTATGATGTGTTTTTAGATGTCGGTGCTAACATTGGAACCTATGCTATTTTACTGGCAGAAAAAGGCTTAAGAGGATATGCTTTTGAGCCCATTAAAAGCAACTGTGATGCTTTACGTATCAATTTGATACTCAATAATCTCGAAGATAAAGTAAAGCTTTTCCCCGTAGCACTCGGCGCCGAACCGCACATTGCCGAGTTTGCTTTCGACCAGGTAAATACGGGAGCCTCGCATTTGGCAACCATTGAGCCTGAGGATGAAGTCCCGGGAAGAGAAACAACCACCACCTCTAACATTGTCCCGCTGGACAGTCTGTTTGACCAAATCGATTTCAAAAAAGATGACCGTATCTTAATAAAAATCGATGTGGAAGGGATGGAAGAGAAAGTGTTACATGGCGCAAAGAAATTTCTTCAAAACTACCCTAACATACTGATAGTTATGGAGTCAAAACACAGCGGACGTGAACGGCTGGTACAGGTACTTAATAAAATAGCCGATTTTGAAATACTAAAAGTGGATGATTTGAACATGGGTGCCCGAAAAATAACCGATAAAATCCAAAACCATGCTGACAATTAAAATTTTATTCTCGCTGTTTTTGTTTATCGTTTTCTATGCCTATCTCGGCTATGGCATTTTGTTGTTCATTTTAGTTAAGTTGAAAAGGCTCTTTTTTAAAAAGAAAACCTCCCCGAATCCTGATTATGAACCGGAGGTTAGTTTATTTGTAGCTGCTTACAACGAAAAAGATTATGTGGATGCAAAAGTCGCCAACTCTTTCAATCTTGAATACCCGAAAGAAAAGGTGCGGCAGGTCTGGGTTACCGATGGCTCGGATGACGGCACACCCGATTTGTTGAAAAAATACAGCGACAAAGGCGTTGAAGTTTACCACGAAGACAAAAGAGGCGGGAAAATCGGTGCCATGAACCGCGGCATGCAGTTTGTCAAAACGCCAATTGTCATTTTCTCGGATGGCAACACTCTGCTCGGCAAAGAGTCTGTCCGCCGCATTGTCAATATGTTTGCCAATCCGAAAGTGGGATGTGTTTCGGGAGAGAAACGTGTTTTTAATAAAAATTCTGCAGCAGCCACCGAAGGGATATATTGGAAATATGAATCCAAATTAAAAAAATGGGACGCCGAACTTTATTCTGTCGTGGGCGCTGCCGGTGAACTGTTTGCCATCCGTACCGAACTTTTCGAGCCGGTGGAAAAAGATACGCTGCTCGACGATTTTATCATCTCGCTGCGGATAGCTATGAAAGGCTATACCATTCAGTACGACCCTGAGGCCTATGCCATCGAAAGCCCATCGGCCAACGTAAAAGAAGAGCTCAAAAGAAAGGTTCGTATTGCCGCCGGCGGTATTCAAAGCATCATTCGTCTGAAACCGTTGCTGAATATCTTTAAATACGGCATACTCAGTTTCCAGTATATCTCACACCGGGTTTTGCGATGGACGCTGGCACCACTGTCGCTGCCGCTGATTTTTATCTTTAACTTTATCCTTGCATGGCAGGCCGGTTTTGCAAACTGCAAAAATGTTTATACACTTCTTTTCTATGGCGAAATCATCTTTTATGCTATGGCCCTGACAGGTTGGTATCTCGAAAACAAGAAGATAAAAGTTAAAATCATGTACGTTCCTTATTACTTTTTTATTATGAACTATGCTGTCTTTGCAGGCATAAAACGTTATTTTAAAGGACAGCAAACAGTCAACTGGGAACGCGCCAAACGGGGAT
>VAOW01028326.1_pt1 | contig 26804 bp, 21 predicted proteins | sample 3393921 | NCBI WGS metagenome assembly VAOW01 (sample SAMN08290428, study PRJNA428436) | hydrothermal vent metagenome | isolation source: Deep-sea hydrothermal vent chimney | place: Indian Ocean: Southwest Indian Ridge | depth 2742 m m | reverse complement strand
TCGCCTCCATCCTCAGTAAAAGCCTCGACAAGGTGCCGCTGCAAGACACCGGTGAAAAAGCGCAAACCAGCCTGCCACTTGAGCACGACAACGTACACGGCCGGGAACGTCCTGGTGACGTGCGTCTGTGCGTTCGGCGGACGCTGCGCATTGAGTGTCAGCACATGTGCCAGCGCCGGAGGTAGTCCGCTTCCTGCCAGACTCGCTCTTGGCCGACTTGTGAGACTGGCCGCAGGAGACCCGGCTGGCGCGGGCGAGGCGGCATCGTGAGGGTTACACACAACCGCATGGGACCGGGTCGGTGCGGGTGCAGCAGCATTATGGACGGCGCGCGCCGTTGCAGGCTGGTGCGTCGGTATCGCAATGACATAAAATCCCAGGCCCACCACAGCGGTAAGGCCCGCGCCCACCGCGAAGGACTGCACGGGTGTAAGTCGCACCCCCGGTTTCCTGGCACGCAGCATCGTGGCAGTATTCTCAGGGTTATCGTGATCGGGCTTGTTGTTCATATGGGCTATCTCCTTGGTTGGGTTGGGGTGTCGAATCGGTCTGCCTCTATGCAGTTGCCACGCGCAGATGTTCTTGCGCATCGACCAGGCTCAGGGAGGCCAGGATCAACTGAACTGCCTTGGCGTAGCGAGGGTCCGCCTGCACAAATTTGCCGTCATAGATCAGCAGGGGCGTGCCATCCTGGTGGCGCAACGCAAGAGGCTCATCGCACATCAGGAGGCTGGCCGCAGCGGACAGGGCCTCGAATACTGGTGCTGTCCACGTGGTATCACCAGTCTCGATGGTGATGGTAGTGTCAAATTCGTAGGGACTGCTGGTGTCGCTCATGGGATGACTAGGTGTCACGGGAAATTCGGGCGCGCTCAAGATGACATGAACTCGGCCAGGCGGCCCTCCAGGTTAGCCCCCTGCTCATCGGCCGGGATACGGGTCGGGCGCTTGCAGGGTGCAAATACGAGATCGGGCTTTCGGTCATCCCCCTCCACCTCCAGGTCGATCGGTGTGAGGATACGCGGGAGATCGAGGTGGTAGACGCGCGGCCCGATGGTCAGGATCGTCTGGCCGATGCCGAGGCCCGCGAGCCAGGGTGAGGCGGCTGCGAGACCAGCCGAGAGACCTGCCAGCCCCCAGGCATCACGAGCGCCCATCAAGGGCATTGATCGTCGGGCCATCGGTCTAATGTCCCGACGCCAGACCCGACGCCAACCCTTGCGTGAACAACAGATTCCCTTGCATGCCGTTGCCCACCATCTGCTGGAAGATCTCGTGATTGATCAGCTTCAGCGAGGCCAGGATACGCTGCTGTGTGGCCAGCGCCTGACTTAAGGCCCCCTTTGCATGGCTCACCGAGGCACCAATCTCCTCGGCCAGTGCCTGCACAGCTCTGGAGGCCTGCAGCCCGGCGCTTGCACGCCCGGGCGTGCGGTCAGTAGGCATCGACACCCACTGTTCGACAATCGCCTCGGCGATCAACACCGAGATAAAGTAGCTGTAGGTTTTGACCAGTTGGGTGGCGGCGGCGGGATACACGGCGGCTACATTAACCATTTGGTAAACCGGCAGTGGCGTCATCTGCATCAGCCGGATCGCGGCGAGGGGGATCGGCTGGCCCAGCTCAATACGCTTAACTGCCTTCTGGAGATTGCTCCAGACATCGACATAAAGGCCGTATCCACCCACCAGCGCGTTTTGTGCCGAGGTGACGGCACCTACGGTGGTCGCCACCGGGTCGTCACACATCGCGGCGACGCCCGACATCGTGACTGGCGTCAACATAGGGGCATCCAGGCTACCGCCGGGGCCACCTGCGTGTGATCTACATAGATAAAATGGTAATGCCTGGTAGTTGTTGTTGACCGCGTGAGCGAACTCCCCTTCCAGCGCAGCCTGCATCCTTGGCGTTGCGGATGCCCATATGCTTGAGGGACCTGCTTCCAGATACTGCAGGCTCCTGGCCGGATCATTGCCAAACAGCAGCAGCATCAGTAGTAAGCTGCCCATCTGCTTGTTAGTCTTACCATCGAGAGTCTTCTGACTGACCCAGCCAGGGTAGACCGCCGGCGCGGGTGCCCCGCCCTGGCCGGACTTCGACCCGATCACGCTAAAGCCTGTGACCGACAGCAGCAGCTCTTTCACGGAGGTGTTACTGAACCCGGCATTGGTCAGACCAATCCACTCCTTGTTGCCATGTATGGAGGCGACCTGCGAGGCTTTGTTCTCGCCACCGGCAGCGAAGGTGTCCACCGCTGAGAGTGCGCTGGATGCACTGCTACAGGCGTTGCTCATGGCTGACAGGAAGGAGCTGCTGGCGCCGCTGACCGCAGAGGTCGTGGAGCAGAAGTTTTTGAGTCCCGCACCCAGGCCATGATTACCCGCCATCTGCGTCAGATCCTTGGCCGCAGAGCTAAGCATCCCACGCGCCACAGCGCAGCTGTTGAGTCCGAGTTGATTGGCCTTTTGAGCCAGCGCCTGCAGCGTGGAGAGCACATCCTTGCATAGCGGGCATAACACGCCAATAGCAAGGTAAATTACGTAACCGGGTGCTGCCTGCATGATGTTCTTGACCAGCTTCTGGAACGCGTGTCCGGAAATGAACGACATGCCGCCGAAGTTCATTGAGATACCGCTACAGCCGGCGCTGATGGGCGGCGGCGTAAGGGAGACCAATTGCACGGTCTGTGAGGGCACCCAGACACGGAAGGTGCCAGCGACAAACACATTGCGCGAACCAGTGGAGTAGTAGCCTGCACCCGTAGCACTGCTCACCAACCCATTGAAGGCATCCTGTACGCTGATGCCCGCCTCGGCGATAGGCGTGATACCGACAGAAATAGCTGCACCAAGCGCGATGGCAGAAAACAACCGACGACCTCGCGTGCAAGGCACGCGATATCCTGTGGGGCGCGAAACAGGGAGGGGCATGAGGGACTTTGTCATTCCGGTACTAGGGGGCGCGCAAAATTAGGAAGCGCTCAACCGGGTGACTTCGAGACCGGACTGGCAACATTCTGAATAAGCCTACCGATAGACCGGCATCAGGGCTGCGGGGGAATGGCCACCTGGTAGCGGCTCGTTCACCCGGTGCTTGAATACGAATCTCACAAAATTGCAAGGCTCGGGAGGTCCAGGGAGAGGTGTGGATCGGAAGACTGCGCGTGAGATAGCTTAAATATCGATGACACCTGGTTCCGGTATTCAATAGCCGCGGAGCCTTTTTATGTCGACCACGCTTGATGTGACAGAAGCCACTCGCTACCTGCGAGTCCATCCAGGCACTATCTACCGGCTCGCCGCAGCCGGAGAGTTGCCTGGCGCAAAGATGGGGCGGGCTTGGGTGTTTATCCAAGACGACTTGCTCGCTTGGCTCGAAGCCTGAATTGCAGAGCAGGCGACCGCTCGTCAAGCTGCGGTCGATAAAGCGAAAGAGGAGGCTGCGAAGTCTGCTACTCCCTCCGTCTCGACAAGGAGAGGCCGCAGAAAAGCGGGGTGACCAGGCGTCTGCCAGGCGGTCTCACCAAAGCTTGTCCGCAAGATCGCTGGCGTGAAGAGTGACGTATCGCGATAATATTCGAAGATCCTTTTTGGTAATAAGCCCAATGGGTTCGCATAAAGCTGCTCCGGGTGCTTGCGCACCACCTAATCAAGACAACGTGCCAACGCACCGACGTGATGTCGAATGATCGAAGGTGCGAGATTGAGATCGAGCTTGAGACTTCTGGCGATCCGGTCCTCGGTCCAAGCGTAATCGATTTTACGCAACGGGGTAGCACCGAGTCTTAGCTGAAGGACGCCGAGCAGCTTGAACTCGCTCGACGGAATTGAGGTCTGCCGTTCATACGACCGTAATGCTTCAGCCACTGTCCAGGGGCGCGCCGAGAGCGACTTCGCCAGCTCAGGCGGAATCACGCCGCTATCGAGTTGAGCTTCTACACGCGAGACAAAGGCATCTCCCTCGGCCTCGTCCGTAAAACTGATGTTGAAGGGTGACGGCAGCATGCCTGCGCGATTGATGACGTGGTGAAAGCTTATTCCCACGCTTGCGTTTGGTGGCCAATGGTCACGCTCCTTTCGCAGGAACCCACTGGCGTACCGAGTAGCAGGGTGGCAAGGCAAGCCCTGGTAACAACCACAGCGAGCGCAAATGCTTGCTGTGGTTTCAGACGAATTACCGATCGTGTTTCGCCCCGAGTTTATTGAGTCTCAATGACGAACGGCAATGGCAGACTGATCGTCCGATGTAGACGGCCAACCAATCCGTCTCTGGGTGACATTGTCACCCGAACCAGACCAAAACAGCCTGAATTAGGCTGAAATTAATAGAACATTAGAATCTATCTAATTTCCGTTATCTTGCACAACTATATGATTTTATTTGCAAAAACTGGAGGCTGAGGTCGGAATCGAACCGGCGTCCACGGCTTTGCAGGCCGCTGCATGACCACTCTGCCACTCAGCCATGAGCGGATAAACTAGAACCAAATTATGATCACGATTTGCCAATATAAAACCCCGGAAACTGGGGCGATGGCTATTGGAGCGGGAAACGAGACTCGAACTCGCGACCCCAACCTTGGCAAGGTTGTGCTCTACCAACTGAGCTATTCCCGCATAATCCGCCAAATCTTATGCAAGACCGTCAAATCTGTCAATACCTATCTGAGAAACTTATTGTGACATTCGAGCCCTACCCGACTTCAATGGGGCCGGTTCAGGCACCAAAAGCTAAAGCACGCAGCCGATTCACTTCATCCCGTAACCGGGCAGCTTCTTCAAATTCCAGATTATGGGCATGTGCGTACATGGATTTTTCAAGATCATCGATTCGCTTACTCATTTGCCCAGGATCCAAACCAGCATATTCCACTTGCGGCGCTACCACTTTGGAATGTCTTCGACTGGTCCCTGAAGCAGAGGCATAGACACCCTCCATGATATCTGCAATCCGCTTTTCCACACCCTTGGGCGTAATACCGTGTTCGGTATTGTAGTCCAGCTGCTTCTGTCTGCGACGATCCATTTCATCCAATGCCCGACGCATGGAGCCGGTGATTGTATCTGCATAGAGAATAGCTCGCCCATGCAGGTTGCGCGCAGCCCGCCCGATGGTCTGGATCAGTGAGCGCTCGGAGCGCAGGAAACCTTCCTTGTCGGCATCGAGAATGGCAACCAGCGAGACTTCAGGCATATCCAACCCTTCACGCAACAAATTGATACCGATGAGGGCATCGAACTCCCCCAAACGTAAATCGCGGATGATCTCCACCCGTTCGACCGTTTCAATGTCAGCATGTAGATAACGCACACGAATGTCATGTTCGCGGAGGTAGTCAGTCAAATCCTCGGCCATGCGCTTGGTCAGCGTCGTCACGAGAACCCGCTCACCGCGCCGGGCGCACTTGTTGATTTCCGACATGAGATCGTCAACCTGTCCTGCTACCGGCCGGATTTCAACCTCAGGATCAATCAGTCCGGTAGGCCGCACCACCTGCTCGACCACCGCATCGGCATGTTCGAGTTCATACGGACCGGGAGTTGCTGAAACGTAGATTGTCTGCGGGACGAGGCGTTCGAATTCCTCGAATTGCAAGGGTCGGTTGTCAAGTGCTGAAGGCAGACGGAAACCATATTCGACCAGCGTTCCTTTACGTGAGCGATCACCTCGGTACATCCCGCCGAGCTGCGGCACAGTTACATGGCTTTCGTCAATGACCATCAACGCCTCGTCCGACAGATAATCGAGCAGACAAGGGGGTGGTTCACCCGCCTGACGACCCGATAGATAGCGGGAATAGTTTTCGATACCGGAGCAATAACCAAGCTCCAGGATCATCTCGATATCGAACAGGGTACGCTGTTCCAACCGCTGGGCTTCAACCAAGCGGTTCTGATCGCGCAGGTCAGCCAATCGTTGTTTGAGCTCCGGTTTAATCTGTTCGATTGCCTCCAGCAGGTTATCCCGGGGAGTGACATAGTGAGTTTTTGGGTAAATAGTCAGCCGCGGCACTCGTCGCAGAGCCTCTCCGGTCAGGGGGTCAAAATAGGATAAATTCTCGATTTCGTCATCAAAAAGCTCAATGCGCACGGCTTCGTCACCCGACTCAGCGGGTCGGATATCGATGACCTCCCCACGCACCCGATAGGTTCCCCGCCGAAGGTCGATATCGTTGCGGGTATATTGTAATTCGGCCAGCCTTCTCAGTAGGGTTCGCTGATCGATCCGATCCCCGCGATCAAGATGCAACACCATGCGCAGATAAGCGGCAGGATCTCCGAGACCATAGATTGCCGAAACCGTAGCTACGATAATGGTATCCCGGCGTTCGAGCAAGGCTTTCGTCGCCGACAGGCGCATCTGTTCAATATGATCATTGATCGAGGCATCTTTCTCGATGAAAGTATCGCTCGCCGGAACATAAGCTTCCGGCTGATAGTAATCGTAATAGGAAACAAAATATTCCACAGCATTATGTGGAAAAAATTCCCGCATTTCACCATAAAGTTGAGCAGCCAGGGTTTTGTTAGGCGCAAGGATAATCGTTGGTCGATTCAGCTGGTGAATAATATTGGCAATAGTGAAGGTTTTTCCAGAGCCGGTCACTCCCAGCAAAACCTGCTTGGACAGGCCTGACGTTAGGCCATCACGCAGGGCTGAGATAGCTTGCGCTTGATCCCCTGCAGGCTGAAAATCGGTCACCAGATGAAATATCTCACTCATTTCCAATGATTGTCTCCTTCCGCAAGTCCAAATGGAAATATCATACGCTGCGAAGATCGTTCCTCCACGCACCCCGAAAACCGTCTGTCAATATAACCTTGATCAATTGCGCGGCAAACCCTGTCGTTCAGGGTGGGGGGATGTCAAAATGACAACCTGGATACCCTGCACTAGCCTTGGGAGACTAAACATGACGGGACATCCCGGAGACTCATCCTAACCGCATCGACATCCCAGCATCGCTGCCACCGGTGATGTCTTACAAAATGCGTGCGCCTTGCCTGCAAACCATGCAGACTACCGAAATCGAGCCATGAATCACCTTTTTATGGGCAATAAACACGAGGTCTCATCATGAATAACTTTGCTATCCCGCTGGATGTTCCCTACTCCAAACAACACACCTATCGCACCCATCTTGAACTCATCACCCAGAATACCGGGCGACTGATGCTGATGGCCGGTGATCAGAAAGTAGAGCATCTCAATGACGACTTTGCCGGACCTCATATCGCCAAAGACGATGCCGATCCGGAGCATCTCTTTCGCATTGCCTCCCGCGCTCGTATCGGCGCATTTGCTACCCAGCTTGGGCTGATCGCCCGTTATGGCCCCGACTATCCGGGGATACCCTATCTGGTCAAATTGAATGCAAAAACCAATCTCATCCCCGCAGTGGACAAGGACCCCCAGAGCTTGCAATGGCAGACTCTGGAACAAGTCATCCGCTTACGTAAGGAAGCAGGGATTCAAATTACCGGGGTAGGCTACACCATCTATCCGGGCAGCCACTATGAAGCCCGGATGTTGACGGAAGCCGCCCGTCTCGTCTTCGAAGCACATCAACAGGGCTTGCTGGCGGTGATCTGGGTCTATCCCAGGGGCCAGCATGTGAAGAACGAACGTGATCCACATCTGATTGCTGGCGCAACAGGCCTGGCGGCCTGTCTGGGCGCTGATTTTGCAAAGGTTAATCCGCCCGAGGGGGACCTATCCCCACTCCAGGAAGCCGTGCGCGCTGCGGGGCGAACCCGGGTAATCTGTGCAGGGGGCCGCGAATCCTCTGCCGAAGATTTTCTGCAACACCTGCACGACCAGATTCATGTGGCAGGCACTGCGGGCAACGCCACCGGGCGTAACATTCATCAAAGACCATTGGAAGAAGCAATTCGCTTCACCAACGCCATTGCTGCGATCACTTTTGACGATGCGCCAGTAGCCAAAACCATTTCGATCTATCAAGGCTAATAACCTGATGGCTGCCTGCCTACCCGCATACAAAACCAGGATTGTCTGCACCATCGGTCCAGCTTCACAAAAACCGGCGGTCATGAAAAAACTGTTGCTGGCAGGAATGACAGTTGCTCGGCTGAATCTTGTTCACGGCAACCTGCCCTCTCATGCCGCGACCATAAAAGCCTTACGGCAAGCCGCTCTGGATACCGGGCGGCGCCTGGCCATTCTCACCGACCTGCCGGGACCCAAATTACGCATTGGGCAGCTGAAAAGCGAGCCGCTGTGGTTGTACCAGGGCCAGGAAGTCCTGCTCGGTCCTGATACCGCATCTGAACATCCGCTGCATATTCCACTCAAGGCACCTGAATTGGTTACCGCGAGTCGCCCCGGGCAGATCCTGTTTCTCAATGATGGATTTATTCAAATCAGGATCCTGAGTGCCAACGATCATGGCATCCGGGGGCGAGTGATTGTAGGTGGCCCGTTACGGTCGCACAAGGGCATCAATGCGCCTGCTGTCACCTTGGGAGCGGCCTTTACCGAAAATGACCACCATCTGCTCAGTTTTGCTCTGGGGGAAGGCGTGGATGCTGTGGGTATTTCTTTCGTACAAAGCGCCAGAGACATCGTGGCTGTGCGTACTGAAGCTGAATCTTTAGGGCAGACACCTTTCCTTGTCGCTAAAATCGAACGCCGACAGGCGGTAGAAAATATCCGTGAGATCCTTAATGTCGCAGATGGCATCATGATCGCGCGTGGCGACCTCGGTGTGGAAACGCCGATCGAGGGCATTGCCCTGCTGCAAAAACGGCTCATCAACCTGGCCAATCGAGCCGGAAAACCGGTCATTACTGCAACCCAGATGCTCGAATCCATGACTCGGAATAGCCGCCCGACCCGGGCCGAGGCAACGGATGTCGCCAACGCCATTATCGATGGCACGGACGCAGTCATGCTCTCCGAGGAATCAGCTGCCGGGAAATATCCAGTTGAATCCGTGCGCATGCTGACGCGTATCGCCAAACTTGCAGAACGTCACCCGCATCTTCCCGCCGTCGATGATGTCAATACCATTGAGGCCGTGATTGCCGCCGATGCCGCCCATGCTGCGAAACGCCTGCATGCCCACCTGATTCTTACCCTGACCCGTACCGGCGCCACTGCTCGCCGGGTAGCCCGGTTACGAGTTCGCCCCTGGGTAGTAGCGCTCAGCCGCCATCCAACCACCTGCCAACACCTTCAATTCTCCCGTGGCATTCACCCCATCCAGGTGCCACCCGAAGCCGATTGGGATTTATTCATTCCCCGATGGTTGAGGGAGAATGCTGCGGATCGGGGGCTTGTCATTATTACTCGCGGGCCTTCAGTAGGGCATCCAAAGGAACACAATCGACTGGAAGTTGTACAATTAGCTCATCACACAGGCTGATCGCCTTTCAAAGCCACTCCAACAGGAGAACAATGCATGGACACAACGATAACCTCTCTATTCGCCCGAGAAATCCTTGATTCCCGTGGCAATCCCACCGTTGAGGTCGAATGCCTTCTAGCTTGTGGTGTGCAGGCCCGCGCAGCCGTACCTTCCGGTGCCTCAACCGGTTCCCACGAAGCAGTCGAATTGCGCGATGGTGATCCCAAGCGTTTTCGTGGCAAGGGTGTTCTCAAGGCTGTCAGCAATGTCAATGAGATCATCGCTCCGGATCTCATTGGTAATAATGCCCGGAATCAAGCCTCACTGGATGCTACCCTGATTGCTCTCGATGGCACTGAAAACAAAGCCCGTCTGGGTGCTAATGCCATACTCGGCGTATCCTTGGCGATTGCCCGTGCAGCGGCCATGGCCGCTGATTTACCCCTTTATCACTATCTGGGCGGCCCGGGGGCTTTCCGTCTGCCGGTACCGCATATGAATATCCTAAACGGTGGCGTGCATGCTCACTGGCAGGGTGCTGATTTCCAGGAACTCATGATCGCCCCCTATGGTGCGGCCAATCTGCGGGAAGCCATCGAATGGGGTAGTGAAATCTATCATGCCTTGCAAACTTTGCTCGAACAGAAAGGATTGTCAGTCGGCGTAGGTGACGAAGGTGGTTTTGCGCCTCACGTCAAATCCAATGAAGAACCCATTGAGCTGATCATCGCAGCCATTAGTCAGACTGGCCTCAAGTCCGGCAAGCAAGTGGGCATCGCCATCGATCCGGCATCCAGTGAATTTTATGAAAAGGGTGGTTATCACCTACGTACGGAAAATCGTACCCTCACATCCGATGAAATGGTAGCTTATTATCATAAGCTGGTAGATACCTATCCGATCGTATTACTTGAAGACGGCATGGCTGAGGACGACTGGGGGGGGTGGAAAAAGCTAAACCAAACCCTGGGAGATCGGATCGAGCTGGTCGGTGACGATATATTCTGCACCAACCCAACCCTTATCGCACGTGGGATCGAAGAAGATATCGCCAATGCCGTGCTGATTAAACTAAATCAGATCGGTACCCTGACCGAAACCATCGAGGCGACCCGTTTGGCACGGAGTCACGGTTGGGGAGCCTTCGTGTCTCATCGTTCCGGCGAAACTGTGGACTCTTTCATCGCGGATTTGGTGGTTGCCCTGGATACCGGCCACATCAAGACGGGCGCACCTGCGCGCGGTGAGCGTGTAGAAAAATACAATCAGCTCATGCGTATCGAAGAAAACCTGGGAACAGCGGCACGCTTTGCAGGTAAACAGGCCTATGTACGTCCTGTGCGTTTCTGATCTGAGCTCGAATCGCTTTACGGCCTGCAGAATACTGGCTTCGACTCTACCGGCCGTTTTCGTTAAAGTCATCCCTAATAAGAGGCTTTACAGCCATTTTGCCATTCCTGGCCTGTGGAAACCGCTGCCCGCGATTCACTGGCCAGGAAGGCCGGGCGTGATCGACCTTGAAACGAAAAGCGATGTATTTAGGGTTTCAGCCGAACAGGCCTTTCTCCCGTGACTCAAGGTTGTAAACAAGCCAATAGGAATCCCCAATCGCCCATACATGCCCCTTTATGGTTTACACCCTGCATCATCTTCGGGGTGCGGGGTGGATAGGGACCTTCCATGAAAGCAGGCAATTCAAAATTGTACCGTGGGACTTCCAGATGGTAGACCGAACTCAGTATCGTAACCCACTTCGACGAAATACAACCCCTCGGCTGACGCCGTTACTCCACCCAATCTCCGATCCTTCAAGGCCAATACTTCTCCAGCCCAATCGATTGGCCGCTCGCCTTTGCCGATAGCGATCAGCACACCGGTAATATTTCTGACCATGTGGTGCAAGAAGGCATTTGCCTCTATATCCAGATAGATGAATTCCCCGTTCCTTTGCACCGGGATCGAATGGATATTCCGAATAGGGCTTTTAGCCTGACAAGCCAGCGCCCGATAACTTGAAAAATCATGTTGGCCCACCAGATCCTGCGCTGCTTCATGCATCCTCACCTCATCTAGCCGGGCAGGCACCCAGCAGGCTCGGTTCCGATAAAGGGCCGACCTGACCCATCGATTGATGATCACGTAACGATAGCGCCGGGAGCACGCGGAAAATCGGGCATGAAATGTATCCGGGACGACCCTGGCCCAAGAAAAACTAATTTCATAGGGTAAATTAGCATTACCTCCAAGAATCCAGGAACGCATACTGCGCTCTGCGGATGTCTCGAAATGGATAACCTGTTCCACGGCATGAACCCCAGCATCGGTTCGTCCAGCACAATACACACGAACGGCATGGTCCGCCACTTTCGAGAGTGCAGTTTCGACACAACTCTGGACCGTATCGGTGTCCTCTTGAATCTGCCAGCCATGGAAAGGACCGCCATCATATTCAAGGCCCATGGCGATACGCATGGGCCTATCTATCATCCAGGTGAATGACCATGTACTCATCCAATACTGACATATTAACTTAGTTTCTCAAGCAGAGATTGGGCTTCCAGCTTCTGTTGGTCGTTACCTTGAGCCAAAATCTCTTCCAGTGCCTCACGCGCTCCTTCGGTATCACCCATATCCACATAGGCTCTAGATAAATCAAGCTGCATGGCTATTTTATCGGCCTGACTTTCGACCAGGGTATCGATCCCGGTTTGGGCGGCTCGCTCACCCTCGACATCCACTTCCCGCTGATCGGCTGGAGTAACAATCGTCGCCGATTCTTCCTGCTGATCTTTAGCTCCACTCATCGCCGCCACAGTCGCCTCGATACTTTCGGCCTCAGTCTCTTTATCGGGCTGGCCATTCGGTAATTCCGTAATCTCCAGATTAAGCGGCTCAGTCTGATCGCTTGTACTTGCCGCTGGCAGTTCATCCAGATCCAATTCATGCCCGGTTTCTATCGCTGTCTTCTCCAGACTGTCACCAAAATCTGGAGAAATATCGAGATCATCAAAATTAAAGTCAAGAGATTCCAGAGACTCTTGGTTTTCTTGCTGCGGTGGAGTCATCTCTTTTTCAGTCACCCCCATTCCAGACGCCATATTCTCAGGATTTCCTTGACTTACCGCTTCCAAATCAGGAAGTTCCGACACCTCAGTAGATAACTCATCTTTCGAAGTCGCAGCCTGGCCTTCCTTCATCCTCTGCATATCCGTACCGGTATCAGGAACGACTTTCTGTGGCTCTGGGAACATTATATCAGCGGTACCGTCAACACCCACTTCAGCCTTATTACTCTCATCAAACAGATGACTGACTTCATCCCGATCCAGGTCCAGATCACCCAAATCAAGCTCATCATTATCCGCTGGACCGGAAGGTACTTTCAGAGCCGTCAATCCACCTGTATCCACCTGGGCGAAAAGGGGATGATTCGGCAGAAGCTCCTTGCCGAGCACTGCGGCACGCTTCCATAAAGGATCAGTTTCCGGGTTGGCAAGCCGATCATGCAATGTTTGTGCTTCAGTTTTAAACGCTGATGCATTTTTGGTGGCGTAATACGATTCAAGTAACTTGAGCCGGTAATCATTCCGTTCCGGATGTTCCTCCAGGCCCTTCTTTAAGACGTCTTCGGCCTGTTGATAAAGGCCATAAGCAGTATAGACATCCGCCTCTGCCAGCACATCATCTGTTTGTCTAAAGGGCTCTATCTCGTCTTCTTCCGACCCAACCCCTTCAGCGGGCGCGGCGTCCTCCTGTTCTATTTTCTCAACCTGAGATTCCCCTCCGGTTTCCGGTAAATCCGTTTCTGTCGCCGCCGACGACTCCTCAGCCATCCCGGATGGCTCATCTATCCGGGGTTCCCCGCGTGCGGATGCCGTAGTAGTCAGTGGCTCGGCCTTCGAAACCCCATCATCCGGTTTTTTGGTGCGCCGGGCTATCATCCAAAGCAGGGCCAGCAACAGCAGCAGCACACCACCCGCCGCGATCAGCAGATTAGGATTATTCAGGAAATATTCCAACCAGCTCGCTGAACTGCGGGACGTGATTGGAGGCGCCGGTTGCGGGGTGGCTGCTTGTGCCAGCGAATGGCTATTCCCTGGCTGCTTTGTTTCGCCAACAGGGGGCTTAGTCAACGCTTTTTGAAGACTGGCCAATTCCTGATTCTTCAGCTGAATCAGCTTGAGCTGTTTCTCCATAATAGCCTGCAGAGACGAGACCCGGGTTGCCAGATTGGATATCTGCTGTTGATTCGAAAGCGAGGTTTCTTGTGTCAGCGCAATCTGTTTCTGAAGTTTTTGTAAACCGGGTTCGTTGGATGCAGCCCCCGGCACCCCTGAAAGGGAGGTCGTCTTGTGGCTTGTCTGGGTACCCAGGATCTCCAGCCGCGAACCCGCGTGAGCAGGATGGGGGCCTCCAACCGTGCGGCCTTGGCCCGATTTTGGAACAATACTCGGTTGAGTCTTGCTCCGAGTCACGGTAGCCTGCTGAGTCAACATGCGGCCAGCCACTCTCAAGACGTATTGCCGCCAGAGTGCATTCTGTTTCATGACTTCGACATCAGCCTGCCTTATGCCAATCTCCTTGATCTGATTGGCCGATGGAATATGCAATACATAACCCTGCATCAATCCATTGATATTGTGGTCGCGAAAAGCGCTTGGATTGGCGCGCAACAACGCAATCATCATTTGGGCCAGACTGACATGAGGATTGGGCCGCCTCGATCCCGCTATCCCATACAGAGTATCCCCATGTCTGGCTCGGTAGGTTGATGTCAATACTGGAGCACCAGTCCCTGGCTGCTTTGAGGCCACTCCAACGGGCTTGACCATCGCGGCGGAGTTCCCGACTGCAAGCGCATGGACTGCGACCTCAGCCTTGCCTCGCATGAAACTGGGAGGATTCAGGAGAACCGTATATTCTCGTACCAAGCGGCCTCCTGACCAGCTGACTTCAAGCAAAAAATCCAGAAAGGGCTGATTGACAGGGCGATTCGTGGTGACCTGGACATAAGGAGGTCGGGTGGGACCGAAGACCATCTTGAACTTGAGTCGGTCCAGATAGACCGGATGAGGGAGACCGATTTGATTGAATAAGCGCAATGGCGCGATTTTTACCTGAATGGACCGTGCTTCTTGAGCCTTCACCCCGACCAGGCTGATATCTGCATTGAGCGGCTGACCCAGCACAGAATGCACATTGAGAGAACCGAGGCCAAGCGCCAGAGAAGTAGCAGGCGCCACGACACACCCCAGTATAGATAACCTCAAAGCCAATTTGCGCACATTCAATCCCATCGATAATTATTGATATTCATTCGAGCGGCCGGGTAAACTGCTATGCACCTATTACTCAGCAAGTCTATACCGAATGATTCAGAATCGATCCCAACCTAAGACACCCATAAACTTTATTATATATTGAATCAATAAGCAAAAATTCCAATGACTCCGCACAAAATTTGCGGCAGCTCGGTACGGATAATCACCAGAATGGGATGATATAGACACGGGCTCTCAATAAGCATTCTCGTGGGTAAAACCTTTAAATAAAGTCAGGAAGATAATCTTCAGGTCGAACAGAAGGGACCAGTGCTCAATATAATAGAGATCATATTCGATACGCCGCTCCATCTTGTCCAGGGTGTCGGTTTCGCCTCGCCAGCCGTTGACCTGCGCCCAGCCGGTAATGCCCGACTTGACCTTGTGGCGCAACATGTAATATTTGATCTGCCCCCTGTAGGCTAAATTGTGCTCCACGGCATGCGGCCTGGGCCCGACAATCGACATGCGCCCCTGTAATACATTGAAGAACTGCGGCAGCTCATCAAGGCTGGTACGCCGTAAAAAAGCACCGAAAGGTGTCATCCTGGAATCACAACGGCGACACTGAGTCACGCCGTCAGGATCTTGGTGAAGTCGCATGGTGCGAAATTTCCATACCTCGATTTTGTGGCCATTCCAGCCATGGCGTTTCTGCCGAAACAACACCGGCCCCGGTGAGCTCAGCTTCACCCCGATGGCGATGGCCCCCATCAAGGGGCTTACCAGAATCAGGATCAGCACCGCTAGCACCCGATCCTCCAGCGCCTTCAGTAGGCGGTTTAGGCCATACAGCGGGCTGATCGACAGATCGATCATCGGTGCGCCGAGAATATCGCTGACCCCATGGTTGAGCAAAAACAGGCCGAATAGATCGGGTGCGAATCGCACATTGGCCGTAGAATCAGCCAGTATATCCAGGATCTCACGAAGCCTCGCGGTTTGCTCCAACGGCACGGCGATCCAGGCTTCATCCACCTCATGAGTGGCCAGATAATCCGCCAGCCCGTCAAGTGGCTGCGCTGCCTGCTCTATCTCGCCGGCTGATCGTGCAGGCGCATTTGTGAACACAGCCAGCACCCCGAACCCGGCCCAGACTTCCTTGCGCGCTCGGCGCACCAGATCCTGTGCTAACGGGCCACAGCCGATGATGACCACATGGCGCTGATTGCGGCCATTACGACGCAAAGCGCGTAATACAATAAACATCAGGACTCTAAGTGAGACGAGCAAGCCACCTGAAATCCCAAACCAGTATCCCAACCACAGTCTGGAAAACCCCTCCCCCTGCTTGCTGAATACCAGCAGGAGCATTAACACCAAAAAAACCACACTCCAACTACCCAGCACTTCAGTGGCCGGAGCCAGAAAGCCCCGCGCGCGCCAGGATCGATAAACCCCCAATACCGGGAAAACGACCGCCACCAGCAACATACCGATCAGGGTCAGCGCGCCATATCCGGGGGGAAGTGGAAAAGCATGCGCACCTAAACGAAGCCAATAAGAAAAAAACCCGGAAAACAGGATGAGCACCGTATCCAGGATACGGGGGATGATCGACAAAAGGCGGGAATGAGTCTTCAGTAAGCCTTTGCGCATAATTCGCTATTCACTGACAGAAACCATTGGTGACCACCTGGCATCTCCTGGATAGAAGAACTCCGCATCAAGCTCATGCAGGATCAACCAGAATCATCAAAACAGAAGCGCCTCACCTGAGGTGCAGTCAAGGCTCACATCGATGGTTATCCAATCCAGACAAGGCTCCAAAATACGCTATTATAATGCGAAAGGTTCCCGGAAATCTCAACTGGAACGACAAGGCTGATTTTTGCCGCTCGAAACCCGCTCATTCCCGCGCCACCAGGGCACCGAAGGCCAGGCGGGATACATGCACAGAGAAGCGCTTCCCCGCCCTAGCACGATTACCGGCGTACCCAGGGCTTGCACCTCAATCGGCGCGATACCGAAATCTTCCTCCACTGCGATGCACTCAATCCTTGTCCGCTCGGGGCCATCACCACAACTACCGGGTCGCTTGTTCCTGAACCTGTCTCATGCTTTTGAATATAGGTGGCACCAGCCAGTCGTATCGTACCGTGCGGTTGATGTTCGACACAGGCGTTCATTGCGGGTGGATGAAGTCCGGAGTGATGTCATCCTTTTCAGTCCGGTCCTTGAGTATTTGACTGATCTATTCAGAACCATTGTCACTGCGTATGTGCTTGGGTTTGCCATGCCATTCAATCACCTGATCCAAAGAAATTACTGATCACGCGGATTGTAGGTAACGAGAAATCAGCCTCAATAGTCAGTCCTTCACGGTTGAAGTCATCAATTACATTGAAGAAGTAAGGACCTTTTCGAATAAGGAATCAGCCCTGCTTGATTGGTGCTGTTCTAGCGGCAATACACACGCAATGGCCGGAACGGAAATACTTTGATATGGTCTTGTTCCACAAGTGGATTGGGGTAGAAAAACCCAGGGCACTGATAAAATTGTCAGCATTGACTAACCAATAACTAACTTCCTACAGAATGGAATTTACAGTAGAGTTGGGACTTGACCATCACGATCATCAAATCTCAGCGATTCCTCCCCGTCCTTTTAGGACGGGGAGGAATCGCTGCCTCTGTGGTTGTGAACTCACACAAGAACCTATAAAGTGTGAAGTATGAAGTGTGGCTAAAAGAGCGTACAAATACAGGTTTTACCTAACGGATGAACAGGCAGAACTGCTTGCACAGACGTTCGGCTGCACGCGCTTTGTCTATAATACAGTTCTGCGCTGGCGTACTGATGCGTACTACCAGCGGCAAGAAAAAATCGGTTACATTCAGGCCAACGCGAAGCTGACGGAGATGAAACACTCTGGCGAGTTTCCGTGGCTGAACGATGTGTCTTGTGTGCCGCTTCAACAATGCCTTCGTCACCAGCAGTCTGCGTTTAAGAACTTCTTTGAATACCGCGCCAGATATCCGGTGTTCAAGAAAAAGAAGGCGCGTAAGCAGTCGGTTGAGTTTACCTCCAGTGCGTTTCGTTATCAGGATGGGATCCTTTATCTCGCCAGGTGCAAAACGCCGCTTGATATCCACTGGAGCCGCGAATTGCCGGGTGATCCCAGTACCATAACCGTTTCTAAAGATACAGCAGGGCGATATTTTGTGTCCATGCTGTGTGAGTTCGACCCCAGAACGCTGCCGGTAGTCAACCGCACTGTCGGTATCGACCTGGGAATCAAAGACCTGTTCGTAACCGACACGGGCGAAAAGGTCGGCAATCCCCGCCATACGGCAACATACGCGGCCAAACTGGCCAAAGCGCAGCGCTGGCTGAGCAAGAAAAAGCTCGGCTCGGCCAACCGCGCCAAGGCCCGCACAAAGGTCACCCGTATTCACGCCAAAATCTCCGATTGCCGACAGGATAACTTGCACAAATTGTCCCGTAGATTGATTAACGAGAACCAAGTGATCTGCGTTGAATCCCTGAAAGTCAAGAATATGATCCGCAACCCGAAATTGAGCAAGGCCGTTGCCGATGCAAGCTGGGGCGAGTTTGTCCGCCAGCTTGCATACAAGGGCGACTGGGCCGGATGCCAGGTAGTCGCTATTGACCAGTGGTTTCCCAGCTCAAAGCGCTATTCGTGTTGTGGATTTGTAAAAGACAGGTTGCCGTTGGATATCCGCTCGTGGGAATGTCCTGAATGCCAGACACGCCACGACCGAGACATCAACGCAGCCCTAAACATTAAAGCCGCCGGGCTGGCGGTGTTAGCCCTTGGAGAGAATGTCAGTCTTGTGTCAGATACGTCTGCCATAAGTTGTTCCCGTTGAATTGGGAATCCCCTTCCTTTAGGTGGGGGAGCGGTCAAAAGGCCACCTCCAGTCGGCAAACTCGGGCCGATCGTAGCCTTCACGGTCGGCAAAATCTAGGCTAACGATGATTTCATCCTTCATTCGCTCTTTGACATGAGCGCCGGCTACTTGTAACTGCGGTACCCGATCGATGACATCAATCACCAGGTTGAAGCGGTCAATCTGGTTGCGAATGGCAAGTTCCATTGGAGTGTTGATGTTGCCGTGCTCCTTGTAGCCGCGGACATGAATATTGCGGGAATTCTCGCGCCGATAAACCAGCTTATGGATCAGATAAGGATAACCGTGGAAGTTGAATACAACGGGTTTATCCCGCGTAAACAAGCCATCGAAGTCGCGGTCAGACAGGCCGTGCTCATGTTCGCTCGCCGGCAGCAGACGGAACAGATCGACCACATTGATAAAACGTACCTTAAGATTCGGAAAATGTTCACGTAGCAGCGCTACGGCTGCCAGGGCTTCCTTCGTCGGCACATCTCCCGCTGCAGCCAGGACGATATCGGGCTCATCGTTGCCGTCGCTACTAGCCCAATCCCAGATACCAATCCCTTTGGCACAATGTGTAATTGCCTCATCCATCGACAAGTATTGCAAATGCAGCTGCTTGTCGGCCACGATTACGTTGACATAATGCGTGCTGCGTAGGCAGTGATCGGCTATTGAAAGCAGACAGTTCGCGTCGGGAGGAAGATAAATACGTGTGACTTTCGGACTCTTATTGGTGACCACATCGAGAAACCCCGGATCCTGGTGCGAAAACCCATTATGATCCTGACGCCAGACCGTTGAACTCACCAGAAGATTGAGCGATGAAATCCGGGTGCGCCAGGGGACTACAAGACATTTCTCAAGCCATTTTGCATGTTGATTAAACATCGAATCAATGACGTGAATAAAGGCCTCATAAGAGGACAGCAGGCCATGGCGTCCGGTTAGCAGATATCCTTCCAGCCAACCTTCCAGGGTATGCTCACTCAACATTTCCATCACCCGCCCGTCGGGCGCCAGATGGCCACCATCGGCATCCTCGGGCCGAATTTCGGCAAGCCAGGTCTTTTGCGTCACCTGGTATAGATCATCCAGGCGATTCGAGGCCGTTTCGTCAGGGCCGAAAACCCGGAAGTTGTGCATATTCTCGCGCATCACATCGCGAAGAAAACGGCCGAGAACGCGAGTGTTCTCTACCTCCATCTGCCCGGGTTGGGTCGTCTCTACGGCATATTTCCGGAAATCCGGCAGTTTGAGCGCCTTGCGTACCAGGCCGCCATTGGTGACCGGATTGGCGCTCATGCGACGCCTCCCCCGGGGGGCCAGATCACGCAGTCTCGCGGTCAACCGACCCTGATTATCGAACAGCCGCTCCGGTTCATAGCTTCGCAACCATTGTTCGAGGAGCGCGAGATGCGCCGGGTTATCCTGCACCTGGAAGGGAATTTGGTGAGCACGCCAGAATCCTTCCAGTCGGTGGCCATCGATTTCTTTGGGACAGGTCCAGCCCTTGGGTGTACGCAACACAATCATCGGCCAGCAGACCCCTGAAATCTGCCCCCCCGTGCGTGCTCGATGTTGAATCGAGTGAATCTCATCGAATACGTTATCCAGGATCTGAGCCATGACCTGATGCAAGGTTTCGGGATCATCGCCTTCGACAAAATAAGGTCGGTACCCGTAACCCAAAAATAGATTCTCGAGCTGTGCATGGGGAATACGCGCAAGAATCGTCGGATTGGCAATTTTATAGCCATTCAAATTCAGGATGGGTAATACTGCGCCATCGCGGGCCGGATTAAGAAATTTATTCGAGTGCCACGATGTTGCCAGCGGGCCGGTTTCCGCTTCACCATCGCCAATTACAACGGTAACGATCAGATCGGGGTTGTCGAATGCGGCACCAAAAGCATGGGATAGGGAATACCCCAGCTCCCCCCCTTCATGGATCGATCCCGGCATTTCCGGCGTACAATGACTGCCCAGCCCACCGGGAAAGGAAAATTCCTTAAAAAACCGCTGCATGCCTTCTTCATCCTGGCTTTTATCGGAATAAACCTCTGAATAAGTGCCTTCAAGATAGGCTTGGGAGAGCATGGAGGGTGCGCCATGGCCGGGGCCCGAGAGGTAGATCATGTTCAAATCCCGCTCGCGGATAAGGCGGTTGAGATGGACCCACACAAAAGTCTGGGCCGGATCCGAACCCCAATGCCCCAGCAACCGGTGCTTGATATGCTCGGGTTTTAGCGGTTCCTTGAGCAAGGGATTGGCGCGCAGGTAAAGCATCCCGGCACATAAGTACAGGCTTGCGCGCCAGTAGTCGTCCATTTTTTTTAGGGTTTCTGGATCCAGAGTAGTGGGTCGGGGAGTAGAGGTGGTCATAATAAGTCTCCTGAAATACGAAGGGGAATGAACGAATACACGGTGGGCCCGGTCAGTCGGCGAAGCACGTGTGGTAGCCCCGTTACGGCATGGCCGGAAGGGGGTTGCTGAAATCTGAGTGAACCGATTTTCCTGAGGGCGCCAAGTGCTCGAAACGCAGCATTTTTCACCCTAGTTAATCGCAAGCGGTAATGCTAGTGAATATACCAGAGGTGATTTTGTGATCCAAGCAATTGCGCACCCTCGCGACAATCACTGAAGCAAAACCTGGGTACTGCCAGACCAGAAAAGACACGGGTGATGAGGGATTGTAATTCGGGGGCGAGCAGCCAACTTCGAAATCGACTCGAGATCAAAAGGCACCTGCCTTTGAGATAAGCCTACCTGATTACCCATAAAAACATAATTCCAGTACATCATCAAGCCGACCTTCAAAGAAAATCGCCAGTTGTGAGCATGTGAGATTCCAGTTCTGGATCAGCATGGTCCATTTACTGGCATTTTGGATGCCCATGTACCGCAAGTTTCAGTAGGCTGTTCCCGTTCAGGAATTCCCCCTTGGTTTTAGTCAGTTTACGGAACCGGCGGTATGGCCTTACCTCAGTAATAATCTGGCCGGTATGGTACTGAGCAGGCAGTGAGACACTGGAACCATACCGCTCATCTACCGGGCGCGTATCCCGATAGCTCATACCTTATACATCGATAATATCCTGGTCTTGATCTCATCGCTGACGTGGGTCTGGTGCTGCTTAATTAGTTGCAACGCAAAGCTGCCAACGCAATCCGCAGGCTCCAACTCAAAAGCCGGAGCTGCTCTTCATGGTCGTGAGACTTGCCATTCCTGCGGTTTAGGCTAACTTCCCGGGTCAGATGGGCAGCCTCGACTTCCGGCTGCTGCGAACGGCTGCTTGATCAGTGCTCATCACACGCTGTTTTGGGTCGCCGCAGTATCCGTGTGATACACAAGGCCATCTCATGGCGATGAAATGGTATATATCACGCCATCAATCCTAAATATCTCCATGATATCCAGCTGAGTTTTGTTATCGCTTTAATCGGTACTTTGAGCTTAAAGACATGGGGACTTTCACCTCGCCAGTCAGGCAGCGCCCCGGCACATAAAAAAACCCCGCCGAAACGGGGTTTCCATGGATTCTTATGAACAGAATCCGATTACTGGGCAGTTACATTAGCTGCCTGTGGACCTTTCGGACCCTGCTGAAGGTCAAATGAGACCTTTTGTCCCTCGGAGAGCGTCTTAAAACCGGAACCTTGAATGGCGCTGAAATGAACAAACACATCATCACCACCATTATCCTGAGCGATGAAGCCAAAACCTTTGGACTCGTTAAACCACTTAACTGTACCTGTTGCCATGATATCTACCTAATATAGCTGAAAAAAGAAAACACCGTCATCTCTTAGAGAAGCCCTTGCAAAGGGAATCACTGATGACAGTATGAAAGAGTTTAGCGCAGCTAACTGCAAAACACCACCTTTAACCATAATCCATGGGCCTAACAGTCGTTCGTCAAGCGCGAGACCTATTGGCGCTGCGAAGACTACGTCCGGGTTAAGAGCGTAGCGCAGCGCTACCAGATGAGCATCAGCGCGTATGTGCGGGATACTACGCTTGAGGCCGTCGATCAGGCCGGCTATCGATAAAAGAGCGGGTCACCACCATTTTTTATCCAGCTCCGAGCAGGTAGAGATCACTACGCCATCATTCGTCCAGGCTTTGACCATATAGAGGATACCGGTATCGATTAGTATCTTCACCGGATAGAGCCTCGGATGGCTGTCATGGCATGGTTCGTCACCCGCTTGCAAGCTACAAATGACGCCTGTTCGGACTGTGATTTCTCCTTGCCCTGCGCTGGATAATGGCCGCTGTTGATCATGCGGTTTAATTGCCTCGGCGTATAGGTCGGGTGCGCCGCCACCGGCGCCACCCCGATTAACAGTAGAACCATTAGCAATCGCTTCATCGTCTTCTCCTTCTTCCGTCAGCGTGGCGGGGCAATGACGTTTTTCCCGCACCGGGGGCAGATCAGGGCATTCTTTGGGATTACTTGAGCACAATGAGGACACGTTTTAATCTTCTCTTTTGGTGCCACCGCCGCCGTTTGACCCGAGCACCTAACCGTGGCGCGCGGGCCTTCTTTTCTGCCGCTGGCGGTGGGCGTCTGTTAAGTGATTGGGCGGCCCGGGATACCTCGATAGACCGGGATATCTATGGCTCCATTCGCCGCCTTCGGGCGCGCTCCCGGGAATTGGAACAAAACAACCCGGTGATGGCCAAGTATCTAGGATTGGTCGAAACCAATCTCGTCGGCGCCCAGGGATTTACCCTGCAAGTACGCGGCAAGCTGGCAGATGGCACGTCGGCCACGCGCCAGAATCACGCCATCGAGCAGGCATTCAAGGATTGGGGTGACACAGCTGATCTCAGTGGGCGCACCACGCGCTCACCGCCATCGAGCAGCAAGCAGCCAGGAGCGCTGCAAGAGATGGTGAGGCGCTGCTGCGCCTGCATGAGACCTCTTTGGGTCTGCGCATCGAGGCATTAGCCCCTGAGCGCTTAGACCATCTGCTCAATGATGCGGCCTAGGCAAGGCTGACAAGGGCTTGGTAGCACTAGATGGGGAAGGTGGCCGGCCTATCGGGTGCAGGAACTGACTGATCGCTCTGTTCCGCAATACCAGGCGATGTGCAGCAGCTGGCCGAGCTTGATGCCATCACCTCCTCCCTGAGCGATAATGAAGCTACCCAATACGTTAACCCGGCACAAGACAAACACTTTTGTTTTCCGAACAAAACCCAAGAACCAGCCCCTAAACCGGATTATCCACTTCTCCGTTTAGGTTTATCTCTGGATGGAGGCTACCTTCCAAAGAACAAATTTTATACCTCGAAAAAAGGCCCCTATTCGGGGCCAAATGCTCTCAGGAGGGAGAAAATCATAGCGAATCCATGCGCTACCCATGTTAAATTAAATTCAATACCGAGAAACAATCCAGGAGGCACCAGTCATTTACTTTTATTCATAGCAAACATCCAATATCGCTCGTCATACAAAATATATAAAGAAGTATGTCCCGATTCTTCGAAAAGGACACTAAATAGGCAGTAAAGGTGAGTAAAACCTTAAAAAGATTATTCGCTAACATCATTAAATATGGCAGCATATAATGGATCGAAATAAATAAATTTGAAGCTATGGAGCGACAACAAGTGAGAAATCGAATTTTGCTGGTCGATGATGACACCGAACTTTGCGACATGCTCAATGAATTCCTGACTGCAGAAGGGTTTGAAGTATCTCAAACCCATGATGGCATAAGCGGTGTTGAGAAAGCGCTCGGCGGGCAAGTTGATGCCGTCGTGCTAGATATTATGATGCCAGGGCAAAGCGGCCTGGAAACCCTGCGCCAGATCCGCCAGCAATCCCTGCTTCCGGTATTGATGCTCACCGCGAAGGGAGACGACGTAGATCGCATCGTTGGTCTCGAACTCGGCGCCGATGACTATGTACCCAAACCCTGCAATCCCCGTGAGCTGGTTGCCCGCTTACGCGCCGTACTGCGTCGCGCCACCCCAAGTAAACAGGGGGAAATATTCCGGATTGGTCGATTGACTCTGCGCCCGGCTGAACGTTTAGCGGAATGGTCTGGGGAAACCCTGCCTCTGACCAGCACGGAATTTAACCTTCTCGAAGTATTGATGCGCAAGGCGGGCCATGTCGTTGGCAAAAATAATCTGTCCGAACAAGCCCTTGGACATCCATTGGCCCGATATGATCGCAGCGTGGATGTACACATCAGTAACCTAAGACGCAAGTTGGGGATCTTGGAAGACGGGCGCTCACCTATTCAGACAGTTCGCGGGGTGGGTTATCAATACATCGAACATGACTAATGATTTCATATCATCAACCCGTTAGCCCGTCAATGAGCGAATCACCTGCAACACGCGCTCCTGGCGCTCGAAGCCAATGTGAATTGCCAGCTGGATTTTCGGTTAATACTGGCTTCCTGACAAATTACTTACCCCAAATTGTTTAAGTGGATGGTAAAAAAGTTTCGAGAGACGATCAGTCCAGGTGAAAACCAGCAAAAACCTAGCAAAAAAAGAATTTTTACAATTCCGAAGGGATAGAGACAGGTAATGCGCCCGCCTAAAAACACAGTTAATATGAAGTAAATGTGCAATCTGCACTGATTCTCAACGTTGCAGCATCTTGCCGCCACCATTTTTCACTCAACTGTGAACATCCTCATATACCTGGTTAACCCATGGGAAGACTTTTCTGGAAGATATTCATAGGGTTTTGGCTGATTCAGGTCGCCATTGGTTCGGCTGTCGGCCTGGCCGTTTATCTGCACAACAAGACCCAGTTCAATGAAGTGACTTATCTGTCTTCGGGGGGGGCGCATGCTGAATTTGTCCTTAACGCAGCAGCGTTGGCATTACATTTCGGAGGCCCCAATGCGTTAGGGACTCTGCTTTCTGATCGCCAGGTGGTAGGACATATCCAGGTTTTAGTCATCAACCCGGAAGGACAGGATATCTTCGACCGCCCCGTACCCCCAAGCGCACTGAACAATGCCAAGGCTGCTTTGGCCACTGGAAAACTGCAAAAAGGTCTGCGTGTAGTCAGCTCGCCAAGTGGTCAGGTTTACCTTTTATTTATTCCAGCGGAAATTGATGGCCAACCTACGCCGGTTTCCAATCTGCCCATGGAGGATTCCCTCACTGTAAGACTGGCTGCCGCCATTATCGCTAGCTTGATATTTAGTTTACTTCTGGCCTGGAATCTCACACGCCCCATTCGCTATTTGCAGCGTGCTGTAAATACTATTGCAACGGGCGATCTCAGCGCACGGGTTACCCCAAAAATGCGTGGTCGGCGAGATGAAATCGCTGATCTGGGCCGGGATTTCGACCATATGGCAGAGCGGCTACAAACCATTGTCGATACCCAGCAACGGTTACTACATGATGTGTCTCATGAATTGCGTTCACCTTTAGCCCGCATGCAAGTAGCGCTGGCGCTTGCACACCAGCAACCGGACAAACTGTACATCGCCCTTGAGCGCATTGAAAGGGAAAGCACCCGGCTTGATGAACTTGTCGGTGAATTGCTGACACTGGCTCGATTGGGGGCTGGCGTAGGCATGGAGGCGGAAGGTATCGTGGATTTAGCCGGATTATTGGAAACCATAATAGAAGACGCCAATTTTGAAGCAGATAGCGAGCGTCATGTGGAATTAATTCATGATGACCATGTCGTAATCACCGGCCGTGAGGAACTCTTGCGGAGAGCCTTTGAGAATGTAATCCGCAATGCTCTGCGTTATACACCTGAAAAGGGGGTAGTCAGTGTGAGCGCACAAAAGGAAGGCGACTGGTATCAGGTATCCATTTGCGACCGCGGCCCAGGATTGTCTGGTGATAAACTGAAAACCATATTTGAACCGTTCGTCCGGGCGGATGCATCGCCCACGGGGGGTCGCTCCGGCTATGGCCTGGGTTTGGCGATTACTCGGCGCGCTCTAGAATCCCACGGGGGCAAGGTCTGGGCTGAAAACCGTACCAATGGCGGCTTGTGTGTATACTTGGCGCTACCTTTGAAAGGTATGTCAGGTAAGGTAGATTCGCGCGGGAAAAAATCCCGCGCCAGCACACGCAAAAAAGCCAATCCCTCTGCAGGAATGGTCTCCTCATAATTCTCACTATCGTACCAAATCATATATTCTTGAATATGCTTCACCGGTTGAGAGAACAGGCCACAAGGTGTGTAGTGTCGATTGGCATGACGGCGCTCCCATACCCCCGTTCGCTGCCCGAGTTCCAGCGGCTG
>VAOW01009892.1_pt1 | contig 26871 bp, 20 predicted proteins | sample 3393921 | NCBI WGS metagenome assembly VAOW01 (sample SAMN08290428, study PRJNA428436) | hydrothermal vent metagenome | isolation source: Deep-sea hydrothermal vent chimney | place: Indian Ocean: Southwest Indian Ridge | depth 2742 m m | reverse complement strand
TGTCCCCTCAAAGCGCCCCTTTCTCTCCGCTCCCCTTTCTCCGGATTTTATCGTTCGATTCGCCAGCACTTGTGTATCCGCGGGCTGCGCGCAAAGTCGCGCGGGATCGTACGGCGGGTGATGTCCTCGACCCGCAGGTCCGCCAGGGCCTCGGTGTCGAGCCGGAACCGCCGGAGGTTGGTCGAGAACCACAGCACGCCGCCCGGCGCGAGCACTCGCAAGGCGTCCCGGATCAGCGCGACGTGGTCGCGCTGCACGTCGAAGGTCCCGCGCATGCGCTTGGAGGTGGAAAAGGTCGGCGGGTCCAGGAAGATCAGGTCGAAGGTCCCTCGCGTCCCGGGATCCCTCAACCATTCCAGGCAGTCCGCCTGCACCAGCGAATGACGCGGAGCGGCGTAGCCGTTCAATGCCAGGTTGCGCCGCGCCCAGTCGAGATAGGTGCGCGAGAGATCGACCGTGAGGGTGCTCGATGCGCCGCCCGCGGCGGCGTATACGCTCGCGGTGCCCGTGTACCCGAACAGGTTCAGAAAACGCCGGCCGGACGCGAGCCCCCGGATCAGGGACCGGGTCGGACGGTGATCGAGAAATAGTCCGGTATCCAGATAGTCGGTGAAGTTCACGAGGAAGCGCAGCCCGCCCTCTCGTACTTCGTGAAAACGCCCGGCGGCGGCCAGCTTGGTGTACTGCTCGCGCCCCTTCCGGCGACGGCGCACCTTGAGGAACACCCGCCCATCGGGCACCTCGAGCACCTCGCGGATCGACGCGAGCGCGTCCTGCAGGCGCATGCCGGCCTTCGCAGGATCGACCGTGGGCGGCGCCTCGTATTCCTGCACGTGGACCCAGGGCCCGCCCTCGCCCGCCCCGGCGCCGCCCGAATAGAGGTCCACCGCCACTGCGTATTCCGGCAGGTCCGCGTCGTACAGGCGATAGCAGTCCACGCCTTCGCGCCGCGCCCAACGCCCGAGGGTCTTCAGGTTCTTGCGCAGGCGGTTGGCGAACATCTCCGCACCCGCCCCCGCCACCCTCTGCGCAACAGGCACCTGCGGCGCGAAGTGCAGCAGGCGGCACTCGATCGCACCGTTGTAGAGGACATGGGTACGGTGCGCCCGCAGCCCGATCCGCCGACCGAGTTCCGGATTCGCCGTAAACACCGTCGCCCGCCACCCCGGGAAACGACGCCGCAACAGCGCCCCCAACTCCGCATACAGGGCAGTGAGCTGTGCCGGGGTGCCGAGCCGCCGACCGTAGGGCGGATTGGCCACCAGCAGACCCGGCGCACCGGCGGCACGCGGCGGCTCGCAGGCCGACAGTCCGCGGCGCTCGATGTGCACGCACCCGTGCAGTCCGGCCTGCGCCACGTTGGCCAGCGCCGCGCGCACCGCCACCACATCGCTGTCGTAGCCGACCACCGTCGGCGGTCGTGCGAGGCCGGCGGCGCGCCGCTCACGCGCCTCGGCGAGCAGCCGTTCCCACGAACCGGCGTCGTGGCCGAGCCAACCGGAAAACCCGAAGTACGTGCGCAGCAATCCCGGCGCGATGTCCGCGGCCATCATCGCACCCTCCACGAGCAGCGTTCCGGAACCGCACATCGGGTCCAGCAACGCCCCGCCGCTCTCCGCCACCTCCGGCCAACCGGCGCGCAGCAGGATCGCCGCCGCGAGATTCTCCTTGAGCGGCGCCGCGACACCGGCGCTGCGATAACCGCGCAGGTGCAGGCTTGCGCCGGACAGATCCACCGACACCGTGGCGCGCTCGCCACGCACGTGAAGATGGATCCGAAGATCGGGATGCGCCAAGTCCACCGAGGGTCGTGCGCCGCGCAACTCGCGGAAGCGGTCGACCACGGCGTCCTTCACCCGTTGCGCGGCGAACCGGCTGTGGGTGATCGCGGCGCTCGCCGCCAGGGCGCACTCCACGGCCAGCGACCCCTCGAGCGCCAGATGCTCCTCCCACGCCACCGCCTTCACCGCCTCGTACAGGGCGTCCGGATCGGGCGCGGCGAACTCCGCGAGCGGGAGGAGCACCCGGTTGGCGGTACGCGACCACAGGCACGCACGGTAGGCAAGCTCCAGCGTGCCGGAGAACACCGCCCCGGCCGGCCGCTCCGCCGCGTCGCCCGCGCCCATCGCACGCAGTTCCGCCACCAGCAGCCCCGCGACACCGCGCGGTGCCGTGGCGAAAAAGCGCAACGAGCCTGTCACCGCCTCGCGAGGGGCCCGGCTGCGCGAGGATCGCAACGCCGGGCGCGCAACGCCCCGGGGGGACGGCTCACCACCGCCGCTTCGCGAACAGGACGCCGGCCAGGACGGCCAGCAGGCCGACCACGACACCGGCACTCGCGTAGGGGTGCCCGCGCATGCATTCACCGGCCTCCGAACCCAACTCCCCGGAACGCCGCACGACCCGCCGCAGCGAGCGTTGCATACGCACCTGCGCCCGACTCGCGCCGTGCGTCGCACGCCCGACCTCGCCACGCGCCACGTCGAGCGCGCGATCGATGGCTGCATGTGCGGCGGCCGCCTGTGTCTGCAACTGTTGTTCAAGATCCATTTCGACCTCCTCCCCTTCACGAGACATCACGTAGCCACCCTCTTGCCGCCCGCCTTCGGTATCCCCGCCCGCGCCGCCTCTTCCGCGTGACACGGGCGATGCAGGCTTCTCTGTATTACATGGGGCGGAAGCGGTGGAATTCAAGCGAACCGACCGTGGCGCACCTCCCCGGCCGGGCCTCCCAAACCGCCGCGGGACCCGCCGGTACCGGGGATGCGCGGGCGGCCGTCCTTCCGACGGGCTCGGGGGCAACCCGACGGATCGGGGTGATTCCCGACGGTTCCCCGTCTCCTCTTGGTATAATGCCGGCGCCACTCACGTACCTCCCCTGCACAGGGCCCCCATGACCGCGTCCGCCGCCCGGATCCGCGAGATCCCTTACAACTACACGTCGTTCTCCGACCGGGAGATCGTGCTGCGCTACCTCGGGGCGCAGGCCTGGGACGTCATCAACGATCTGCGTAGCGTGCGCCGCACCGGGATCTCGGCGCGAATGCTCTTCGAAGTGCTGGGCGATCTCTGGGTGGTGGAGCGCAATCCCTACATCCAGGACGACCTGCTCGAGAACCGCAAGCGCTTCGCGTCCCTGGTGCATGCCCTGCACCACCGCCTCGACCAGATCGTGGCGCGCGCCAACGGCAACCACCTCGCCCTCGATCTCGCGGAGCACGCGCGCGGCGCCGTGCGGCGATTCGAGGACTGGTTCCCGGAGACGCGCCGTCTGCGCGCCCGGGTGCGCAGACGCCTGGCGCGGGTCACGCGCGCGGACAACATCGACTTCAGCGGCCTGGCACGTGTCTCGCACGCCACCGATGCCACCGACTGGCGGGTCGAGATGCCGTTCGTGGTGATCAGCCCCGACCGCGAGGCGCAGGTGCGCGAGGTGGTGGCGGCGTGTTCGGACCTGGACCTGACCATCATTCCGCGCGGCGGCGGCACCGGCTATACCGGCGGCGCCGTACCGCTGGACAGCCGCTCGGCGGTCATCAACACGGAGAAACTCGAAGGGCTCGGCCCCGTCGAGATGCGCATCCTGCCCGGCCTCGCCGCCGAAGTGCCGACGATCCGCGCCGAGGCCGGCGTGGTCACACGCCGGGTCGCCGAGCGCGCCGAGGCCGCCGAGTACGCCTTCGCGGTCGACCCGACCTCCCAGGACGCCTCGACCATCGGCGGCAATGTCGCCATGAACGCCGGCGGAAAGAAGGCGGTGTTGTGGGGAACGACGATCGACAACCTGGCCTCCTGGCGCATGGTGCTGGCGGACGGAACCTGGCTCGAGGTCGAGCGCGTCGACCACAACCTCGGTCGGATCCACCTCCAGGAGACGGTCGAGTTCCGCCTGACGCGCCTCGCCGCCGACGGGTGCACCCCGGCGGGCGAGCCCGAGACGCTGCGCATGCCCGGCCAGGCGTTGCGCAGGGTCGGGCTCGGCAAGGACGTAACCGACAAATCCCTCGGCGGCCTGCCCGGCGTACAGAAGGAGGGCTGCGACGGCCTGATCACCTCCGCGGTCTTTATCCTGCACCGGATGCCGCGCCATGCGCGCACGGTGTGCCTGGAGTTCTTCGGTTCCGACCTCGAGCGGACGGTGCCCGCCATCGCCGAGACCAAGGCATATCTCGATCGGCGCCCCGACGTACTGTTGAGCGGCCTGGAACACCTCGACGAACGCTACGTGCGCGCCGTGAACTACAGCGCCATGGCCCCTCGGCGCGGATTGCCCAAGATGGTGCTGCTGGCCGATATCTCGGGCGACGACGAGAGCGCCGTCGCCGACGCCGCCGCGCACGTCGTGCAGATGGCCAACGCGCGCGGCGCCGAGGGATTCATCGCCGCGAGCGCCGAGGCGCGGCGCCGCTTCTGGGCGCCGCGAGCGCGCACCGCGGCGATCGCCGCCCACACCAACGCCTTCAAGATCAACGAGGACGTGGTCATCCCGCTGGAGCGGCTCGCCGAGTACAGTGCCGGGATCGAGCGCATCAACATCGAGTACTCCACCCGCAACAAGCTGGACATGGTCGAGGCGGTCCTCGAATACCTTTCCGGGGAACTCGCGGAGCTGCGCGGGGTTGCGGACTTCGAGGACAGCGAGGAGAACCGCACGATCCTGGCCGCCAAACGCGACGCCGCGCGCGGGCACCTGATCCGCGTGCGCGCCCGCTGGCGCGCCCTCCTGGATCGTCTCGACGAGCCGGCAAGCGAGCACGACGAACTCCTCGACGCCGCGCGCCGCGCCCTGCTGCGGCCCGGCGACCGCCTCCTCGACCTGCTGCTGCGCCGGGAGCTGCGCATATCCTACCGACGCGAGGTGGAACACCCGATCAAGGGGATCTTCGCCGGGCGCGAGCTGGAACCGGTGCGCCTGCGCCTGGATGCGATCCACCGGGAACTGCGCGCGGGACGCCTGTTCGTCGCCACGCACATGCACGCCGGGGACGGCAACGTGCATACGAACATCCCCGTCAATTCCAACGACTACCGAATGCTGCGCGAGGCGGAGCGGATCGTCGACCGCGTGATGGAACTGACCAAGTCCCTGGGCGGCGTCATCTCCGGGGAACACGGCATCGGCCTGACCAAGCTCCGCTACCTGGAGCCCGAGACCCTGGAGGCATTCGCCGCCTACAAGCGCCGGGTGGACCCGCAGGGACGTTTCAACCGCGGCAAGCTCCTGCCCGGTGCCGGACTGGAGCGCGCCTATACGCCCTCGCTGCGCCTGGTGCAGCAGGAGGCGCTGCTGCTCGAGGAGAGCGAACTCGGCGCGCTCAACGACGACATCCGCCACTGCCTGCGCTGCGGAAAGTGCAAACCGGTCTGTGCCACCCATATCCCGCGCGCCAACCTGTCCTACTCGCCGCGCAACAAGATCCTGGCAACCGGGCTGATCATCGAGGCGTTCCTGTACGAGGAGCAGACGCGCCGGGGCATCTCCACCCACCACTTCGCCGAGATGAACGACGTGGCCGACCACTGCACCGTGTGCCACAAGTGCCTCAACCCCTGCCCGGTGGACATCGACTTCGGCGACGTCTCCATCCGCATGCGCCACATCCTGCGCCGGCGCGGCCACAAGCACCCCAACTCCGCGGCCCGGGCGGCGATGGCATTCCTGAACGTAACCGACCCGCGCACCATCAAACTGATGCGCAAGATCATGATCGAGTGGGGCTACCGCGCCCAGCGCTTGGCTTACCACGCGATCGGGCGCTTCGGGCGCAAGGGCAATTCCTCGGCGCCCGCCGCCAGCACCGGACCCATGTCGGTGCGCACTCAGGTCATCAACTTCGTGAAAAAGCCGATGCCGGCGGGACTGCCGACACAGACCCTGCGCGCCCTGCTCGGAGTGGAGGACGCCAAGATGGTACCGATCCTGCGCGACCCGGAGCGCGCCGGCGAGGACGCCGAGGCGGTGTTCTACTTCCCCGGCTGCGGCTCGGAGCGGCTGTTCAGCCAGGTCGGCCTGGCGACCCTCGCCATGCTCTGCGAGACGGGCGCACAGACCGTGCTGCCCCCGGGATACTTGTGCTGCGGCTATCCGCAGACCGCCGGCGGCGAACGCGAACGCGGCCACAAGATCACCACCGACAACCGCGTGCTGTTCCACCGTGTCGCGAATACCCTGAACTACCTGGACATCAAGACCGTGATCGTCTCCTGCGGGACGTGCATGGATCAGCTTCTCAAGTACGAGTTCGAAAAGATCTTTCCCGGCTGCCGGCTGCTCGACATCCACGAGTACCTCATGGAGAAGGGGTTGCGACTCGACGGCCTGCAAGGGATGCGCTACCTCTATCACGAGCCCTGCCACACGCCGATGAAGACCTACAACGGCGTCGAGGTCGCTGCGCGGCTCATGGGCCGTGAGGTGCGGCTTTCGGATCGCTGCTGCGGCGAGGCCGGGACCTTCGCGATCGCGCGCCCGGACATCGCCACCCAGGTCCGGTTCCGCAAACAGGAAGAACTGCACGAGGATATCCGCGCGCTCACCGGCACCCCGAAGGCGCACGGAGACGTGAAACTGCTCACCTCGTGCCCCGCCTGCCAGCAGGGGCTGATGCGCTACGCCGAGGACACCGGACTGGAAACCGACTACATCGTCGTGGAAATGGCCAACCGGCTGCTCGGCGCCGACTGGCAGCGACGATTCCTCGAGCGCACCGGGAACGGCGGGATCGAACAGGTCCTGCTGTGACCACTCGAGCGGACGTTGCACCGTCCGAGTCCCGATCTGCTACGCTCGACACCCTACGGCACCAATCGCCCTCGTCGGGTCTAATCCGGTGTAGTGTTTCACGCTCGGGGGTCCATTCGGATATCCACCGAAGCGTCGGACCAAGGCGCGGCGGGCGCTCACCGGGTAATGCGCGATCCCCGTCGACACGCATTCACGACAGGAGGAAGACACTATGCAGATTGCCATGATCGGCTTGGGGCGCATGGGCGCCAACATGGTGCGCAGGCTGCTGCACGCGGGCCACGAGTGCGTGGTCTACGACCACGGCCCCGAGTCGGTCCGAACCCTGGAGCAGGAAGGTGCGCGCGGCGCCGGTTCATTGCAGGAATTGGTCGCGGCGCTGCAAAAACCGCGCGCCCTCTGGATGATGGTGCCGGTGGCGGTGGTGGACGGGCTCGTCGACGAGCTTGCGCCGTTGCTGGAACCGGGCGATATCCTGATCGACGGGGGCAATTCTTACTACCGTGACGACCTCAAGCGTAGTGCGAGCCTCGCCGAACGCGGCCTGCGCTATCTCGATGTGGGAGTGAGCGGCGGCGTCTGGGGCCTGGAACGCGGCTACGGCCTGATGATCGGCGGAGACGACGACGCCGTGAAACACCTCGAGCCGGCCTTCTCGGCGCTGGCACCGGGTGTGGCGACCGCACCCCCGACCCCGGGACGCGGCGGCAAGGCCGGCCCCGCGACCGAGGGCTACCTGCATTGCGGTCCTTCGGGCGCCGGCCACTTCGTGAAGATGGTCCACAACGGCATCGAGTACGGAATGATGGCCGCACTCGCCGAGGGCCTGGACGTACTCCGACATGCCAACGTCGGCAAGCGCGACTTCGAGCGCGACGCCGAGACCTCCCCCTTGCAGCACCCCGAGGCCTACCGCTACGACTTCGATCTGGCGGAGATCGCCGAGGTCTGGCGGCGCGGCACCGTGATCGCCTCGTGGCTGCTCGACCTCACCGCCGACGCCCTGGCCCGCGATCCGGCCCTCGAGGGTTACTCCGGGCGCGTCTCCGACTCGGGGGAAGGACGCTGGACCGTGCTCGCGGCGGTCGAGTCCGGGACGCCCGCGCCGGTGCTCACCACCGCACTCTACGAGCGCTTCGCCTCACGCGGGGAGGGCCGCTTCGCGGCGCAGGTCCTCTCGGCGATGCGCGCCGAGTTCGGCGGTCATCGGGAAAAACCCGGCGGCGGAGAGTAAACGTCGTCGGCGATGCCTCGGCGCCGGGGCATCGCCGACGAATCAGAAGCGATAGCCGATATCGAGTCCCGCGGAAGACTCCTTCAGCGAGGTCTTCGCCCCGCCGATCAGCGGATCATCGGCCGGTGCGGTGACGGTCACACGCGGTGCGTACATGAGATGGAAGCTCAACACCCAGCGCGTGTTGAACGCGTAGCTCCCGCCCACCGCGAAATGGTTTTCGACCACCGCCGGGAGGATGAGGTTGTCGCCGGCATGTGCGTCGTCGATCGGAGAGCTGCCGTGGTTATAGCCGGCACGCAGGGTCAGTTGCTCGCTTACCCGGTAGGCCGCCCCGAGCGCGAACACCGTCTGGTTGGACCACCCCGAGTCGATCGGGAAGCGGACCCTGGGGCCGTGGATCTCCAGGCGGTTCATCGTATCGGCCCAGTTGATCCACTTGAGGTCCGCCGACAGCGTCAGGCGCCCGGTCGGGCGCACCGCCATGCCGACGGCGATCTGTTGCGGGTAGTCCAGGCCGAGCGTGTAGGTACCGGCCGGCCCAACTCCGCCGCCGGCGAGCGTCGTATCCACATCGCCCTTGCGGAGCTGGTACTTGAACCGGGGGAAGAACTGCTTGCTCTTGTAGGCCAGGCCGAGCGTGACGTGCGGCGTGAGATCATAGAGGATGCCGACACCCACACCGATCCCGAACGCCGAGGCCCCGCGGCTGAGATCCGCCTGGTAGGTCCCCGTCCCCTGCCGGATCTCCTGGAACAGCGAGACCGACTGGTAGTCGAGATTGAGAGCCGCGCCGACGCTCAGGCGACGGTTGACATTCCACGCCAGCGTCGGCGCCATCTGCCAGAACATCACGTTGCTGTAGCCGACGAAGGTGCCCCCGCTCGCGTTCAGCGACGTGACCGGGTAATCCACACCCATGCCCGAGGTCCCGTACATCCCCCCGCCGAAGTAGACGTTCGGGTGCGACGGCGAGACCGGCGCGGTCCACCCCAGGGAGGGAATGCCGTAGAGGCGCGTGTCGCTGCCCGCCTCCGCGCCGCCCCCGGCCCGAAAATCCACGCTGCGCGAGGGCAGGAACGCCTCCATGCTGAAATCCGCGCGCGTGCCGATGCGCGCCATCCCGGCCGGGTTGGTGATCGCCGTCATCGCCGAACCCGGATTCGCCGTAACCGCCCCGCCGAGGCTCTTCTGGTAACTGCCGATACCCATCAATTGATACCCGTTGGTGGCATACGCCGGGGACGGCAACAGTAGGATCCAGCAGAAAATCGGGGCGACGACGGAGAGTAGGCGTTTGAAAGTCACGGTACACTCGCTTTGCAGGGAGGTGAAAGGGACCGGGCGCCCGTTCGGGCCCGCGGGACGGCGTCCAAGAATGGCGCCCCGCTCTTGCAGAGTCAACAGAATATGTGAATATTAGAATAAGTAAAATGCCTAGGTCTCCTCCTCGAGACGGGCCCGCACCATCGCCGGGTCACCGAGATAACGACACCCGACGACCCGCATCCGCGCGGATCGAACTCATACGTAGACCGGGGGCACGCCCGTGGGAATGTCGATCCGCATCGCTCCAGCCGGTGAGTCGATCCTCCCGGTTCCAGCGGCTATACGCAGGAATACCGTTCGGTTCACCGCCCTCCCCCTGTCGGTGTTCGCGACGACGATACTCTCGGGCGACCGCCTCGGGCCCGCGTCCGGTATACTGCCCGGTGTACCGGCGCGTTCGGGCCGATCCTCAGGCCCCGTCTTGCGGAGCCCGGCTTCATAGCCCGGTCGAGGGCGAGGTCCGGCGACCGCGGCGGGATTCGGCATGGACGGGCTCACGGGGACTACGTGCTGCACGCATTCGGGGAGTGGCGACGACGGCGCATCCTGCGCCGCCACGCGGTCCGGGATCCGGTGTGGCACGCCGCCGTGCGGGCGTGCGCCCTCGCCAAGGGCCTCACCCCCGGGGAAATCGCCCGGTTGCGCGACCTCACCACCCTGTTTCTGGGCGGGAAACGTTTCTACGGCGGCGCGGGACTCGAGATCACCGCGGAGATGACGCTATCCATCGCGATCCAGGCCGCCGTTCCGATCCTGGGCCTCGATTCCGACTGGTACCGGGGATGGTCCTCGGTGATCGTCTATCCGGGAGCGTTCGTGGCGCGGCGCGAGGAACGCGATGAGGCGGGCGTCGTGCACCGCACGCGCCACGCGCTGATGGGTGAGGCCTGGGACGGCGGACCGCTGGTCCTGTCGTGGGAAAACGCCCGCCTCGGCGACCGCCCGTCCGGGTCCGGGAGCAACGTGGTCGTCCACGAGTGCGCGCACAAACTCGACATGCTCGACGGCTCCGCCAACGGGCATCCGCCGCTGCACCGGGGGATGGATCCCGGGGCATGGAGCGAGACCCTGATGCAGGCCTATGGCGCGTTGCGCGGCGAGATCGCCTCGGGGATCCCCCCCTCGCTCGATCCCTACGGCGCCGAGAACCCCGCGGAGTTCTTCGCCATCGCCAGCGAAGTGTTCTTCGACGCGCCCGCACGGCTGCTGCGCTCCCACCCGGGAGTGTACCGGCAATTCCAGGCCTTTTATCGGCAGGATCCGGCGACGCGGCGTGCCGGAGCCTGGAAGGATCCCACATGAGCGGTTTTGTGATCACGCACCCGGACGAACGAATGCAACCCCGTGTCGGCGTCGCGCTCGGCAGCGGTTCGGCGCGGGGCTGGGCGCACATCGGGGTCCTCCAGGCCCTGCGCCGCGCGGGAGTGGAACCCGGCGTGGTCTGCGGCACCTCGATCGGCGCGCTGATCGGCGGCGCCTATGCGCTGGGCGACCTCGACGCACTCGGGGACTGGGTGCGCGGCCTGACCCGGCGCGACGTGGTGCGGCTGCTCGACGTCCGCCTCACGGGCGGTGGTCTGATCCAGGGCGAGCGCCTGATGCGCTTCTTCCGCGGCCGCTCCTACGATAGCCCGATCGAGGATCTGCCCAAGGTGTTCTCGGCGGTCGCCACGGACCTCGGGACCGGCCGGGAAATCTGGCTCGGGCGCGGCCCGTTGCTCGATGCGGTACGCGCCTCGTTCGCCCTGCCGGGGCTGTTCCCCCCCGTGCGCCGGGACGGGCGCTGGCTGGTGGACGGCGGTCTGGTCAACCCGGTTCCGATATCGGTATGCCGGGCGCTCGGTGCGGAAGTGGTCATCGCGGTCAATCTCAACGGCGATCTGGTCGGGCGACACACCCGGCGTGCGGACGATGCCGGCAAACCCCGGGTGCCGCACGACCCCGGCGTCGACGCGATCGAAGAAGGCCTCCTCGCGCAACTGGCCGCGCAGTTCGCCGGCTCGCTGCGCGCCGGAACCGCCGCGCTCATCGGTCCGTCCGATGCGACCGGGACCCCGACCCTCGGCCTGTTCGACGTACTGTCCGGTTCCCTGAACATCATGCAGGATCGCATCACCCGCAGTCGTATGGCCGGGGACCCGCCCGACCTGATGATCAGCCCGCGCCTGGGCCACCTGGGGCTGATGGAATTCGACCGGGCCGCCGAGGCGATCGCGGCCGGCACTCAAGCGGTCGAACAGTTGCTGCCGGCGATCCGTGAGTGCTGCATCGGTTGATCCGCGCCGACTCCGACAGGCCGCCGGGGGCGCATTGACCGACGTTCGCTACGCCGTCTATGCTGAAAACCCGGCCCCGGGTGCGTACGCCCCGGGGCCGCACCACGAGGCGTCTCCTATGCTGCGCATTGTCGTCGTTCGCCATGCCATCGCCGAGGATCGCAACGCGGCGACGCGCGCACGACATCCGGACGCGCAGCGCGCGTTGACTCCCGCCGGGCGCCGCAAGATGGAACGCGCCGCAGCCGGCCTGCGGCGGATCCTGCCGCAGCCGGGCCTCGTGGCCTGCAGTCCCCTGGTCCGGGCACGCGAGACGGCGCAGATCATCACCCACGTTTACGGGATCCCGGGACCGGCGCAGACCGAAACCCTCGCGCCCGGATTCGAATCTCGGGCGCTGCTCGAGTGGACGCGCCACCACGCCACCGACACCGCCCCCGTAGTGCTCGTGGGCCACGAGCCGGATCTCGGGCGTTGGGTGGCATGGTGCCTGGGCTGTGCCGGCTCGGCACCGCTGGAGTTCAAAAAGGGGGCGGCCTGCCTGCTCGAGTTTCCCGCGGTCGCGGGACCGGGTGAGGCGCGGTTGCACTGGGCCCTCACGCCGCGCCTGTTGCGCCGGTTGGGAGAGGCCGGGTGAACCCCGATCGACTGCGCCGGTGCGCGACCGAGGGCGCACGTCATCGCGCCCTCGCACTCACCGGAGAAGTCCATGACGCGGCACAGCGGCTGCGGCGTGGAGCCGACGCCGAGGCGCTGCACGATTTTCGGGTCGCCCTGCGGCGGCTGCGCGGGTGTCTGCGGGCCTACGCACCGTGGCTGGAACCCGGCCGCAAGCTCACGCGACGCCTGCGCCGCCTGGCACGGACGACCAATAGGGCACGCGACACCGAGGTCGGTCTCGAATGGGTGCGCGACCGGTTGCCGGCGCTCGAATCCCGCGAACAACCCGGCGCACGGTGGCTGGCCGCGCACCTGGAGACACGACGCACCCGGGGCTACCGGCGCGCCCGCACGTGTATCGCGCGTTGCTGGACGCGCCTCGAGCCTCGGCTGCGAGAGCGCCTGGCCGCAGGCGCGACGAGGACCTGCGTCGAATCGTTCGCGGCGGTCAGCGGGGCGTTGATCCTGACCCACGCCGACGCGCTGGAACGCGCCCTGGCCGTGCTCGATGCCGGTGCCCACGACCGACAGGCGCACCGCGCGCGAATCCGCGGCAAGCGCTTGCGCTATCTGCTTGAACCGTTCTGCGCCCGGATGCCGGGGGAAATACCGGCCGGGGTACCCGGCGCCGCCGAAACGGTCGCGGCGCTGAAGTCGCTCCAGGATGAGCTGGGCGAGCTTCAGGACGCTCACGCGTTGTTGGATATGCTGCGCGCGACGGCGCCGGACGCCACCGCGGCCTACGCCCGGCGCGTGATGGAAATCGCGCTCGGCGCCGGCACCGAGACGCAACTGCGCCTGGCGCGTCACGACGACCCGCTGCCCGGATTGCTCGCCCTGGCACGGGCCGCCGCGGCGCGGCGAACGCAGTGCCGGGCCGCGTTGCGCGCGCGCGGCACCCGCCGGAACCTGATCGCCGCGGCGCGCGAGGTCGCGACGCGGCTCGTCTCCTTCGACACCACGCCCGCGTTGTACTCGGTCTCCCGAAACGATTGAGCGCGCGGGGCCCGGGGATCGGCGATACGGATCGATCCGCCGGTCACGCCGCGACGGATGCCGACCGCGACCGCTTGCCCGAAGAGCCGGGAGCGCCCAGAATAGGCGCCGAATCCGACGAGCCACACGACCCGCCGCCACATCGTGCCGCGCACCCAGAAATCCCCTCCCGAGACGGTGGCCGCCGTCGATCTCGGATCGAACAGCTTTCACATGCTGGTCGCCCGCATGCTCGACGGGCAGCTCAACGTACTCGACCGTCTCCACGACATGGTCCGGCTTGCCGGAGGCCTGGGCAAGGACCGCCGGATCACCCCCGAGGCGGCCACACGCGCCATCGGCTGCCTGGAACGTTTCGGCCAGCGCCTGCGGCACATGCCCCCGGGCAGCGTTCGGGCGGTCGGCACCAACACCCTGCGCAGCGCCCGCAATGCCAAGGAGTTCCTCGACGCCGCCGAGCGCGCCTTGGGGCACCCGATCGAGATCATCTCCGGCGTGGAGGAGGCGCGGCTGATCTATGCCGGCGTCGCACACGGTATCGCCGGCGACGGGCGCCGACGGCTGGTCATGGACATCGGCGGCGGCAGCACGGAACTGATCGTCGGCGAGAGCAGCGAACCGCTGCACATGGAAAGCCTGTACATGGGCTGCGTGAACATGAGCCGCACGCACTTCGCGGACGGGCAGATCGGCGCCAAGCGCTGGCGGCGGGCGGTCCTGGCCGCGCGCAGAGAACTCGAACCCCACAGGGCCATCTTCCGCGGGCTCGGCTGGGCCGACGCCATCGGCACCTCCGGCACGCTGCGTGCCGTCTATCGGACCGTGACCGAATCCGGCTGGAGCGATGCGGGAATCACCCTGGAGACGCTGCGGCGCCTGCGTGATGCCCTGCTCAAGGCGGGCCGCGTCGACCGGATCCGGCTGCCCGGAGTAAGCGCGACGCGCGCGCCGGTCTTCCCGGGCGGGGTCGCCGTGGTGACCGCCGCCTTCGAGGCCCTGGACATCGAGCGCATGCGCATATCCGACAGCGCGCTGCGCGAGGGTCTGCTCTACGACCTGATCGGCCGCATCCACGAGCACGACGGCCTGCGCGCCCGGACCATAGACAACCTCGCGGCGCGCTACAACGTCGACATCGCCCAGGCGGAACGTGTGCGCCGCACGGCCCTGGAATTGATTGCGCAAACGGCCGGATCCTGGGCGCTGGACGAAGAGGCCTCGGAGCGACTCCTGGGGTGGGCCGCCGGCCTGCACGAGATCGGGTTGGGCATCGCCCACAGCGGCCATCACAAACATGCCGCCTACGTGCTGGCCAACGCGGACTTGGCGGGCTTCTCGCGACGCGACCAGGTACTGCTCGCGACCGTGGTCCGCGCCCACCGCCGCAAGTTTCCCGCAACGGCACTCGCGCAACTGCCCGCCTCGTGGGTCCGCGACGCCACGCGGCTGTCGATCCTGCTGCGCCTGTCCGTGGTGCTGCATCGCAGCCGCAGCCCCCATCCCCCGCCGCCGCTACGACTGGTCGCCGCCGGAAAATCCCTCGCTCTGGTTTTCCCCGACAGCTGGCTGGAACAACACCCCCTCACCCAGGCGGATCTGGAGCAGGAGGCCGCCTACCTCAAGGCCGCGGGCTACGAACTGCACTGTTCTTAGAAACCCGCGCATAGCGAATCGCGTAGGAGCGGGAAGCGCGTCGCGCCCCCGAGACCCTATACCGGGGAGGCCAGCAACTCCAGCAGCCGCTGCTGCGCGGAAAACGCCGCGGCGCCGGCACGCGGCACGCGACGATGGTAGGTGCCGTCGCTCCTCAACACCCAGGCCTGGGTGTTGTCTTTCAAATAGAACTTCAATTCCTTGATCACACGATCGCGTAGCGCGCGCGACTCGATGGGGAAACACGTCTCGACGCGGCGGAAGAAGTTGCGCTCCATCCAATCGGCGCTGGCACAGAACACCTCGCACTCGCCGCCGTTCAGGAAATAGTAGACACGGGTGTGCTCCAGGAAGCGCCCCACCACCGAGCGCACGCGGATGCGATCCGATACCCCGGGCACCCCCGGGCGCAGACAGCAGATCCCGCGTACGATCAGGTCCACGCGCACGCCCGCCATAGACGCCCGGTACAGGGCCTGGATCACCTGCGACTCGACCAGGGCGTTGACCTTGACGATGATGCGCGCCGCCCGCCCCTCGGCGGCGTGACGCGTCTCGCGTTCGATCCGCTCCAACAACGCCCCGTGCAGCGCAAACGGCGAGGCCAGCACCTTGCGGATCTTCGGCGCGCGCCCTACGCCGGTCAACTGCAGAAAGATGCGGTGGATGTCGTCGCCGATCACGGGGTCGGAGGTGAACAGGCCGTAGTCCGTATACAGTCGTGCCGTACGCGGATGGTAGTTGCCGGTCCCGAGGTGGGTATAGCGGCGCAGCGTACGCCCCTCGCGGCGCACGATCAGGATCAACTTGGCGTGCATCTTGTAGCCGACGATCCCGTAGACCACATGCGCCCCCGCCTCCTGCAGGCGCTCGGCCAGCCCGATGTTGGCCGCCTCGTCGAAGCGCGCACGCAGCTCGATGACGACGGTCACCTCCTTGCCGGCCTGCGCCGCCGTCACCAGGGCGTCGACGATCGCGGAATCGGGGCCGGTCCGGTACAGGGTCTGCTTGATGGCCAGCACCTCGGGATCGGCGGCCGCCTGGCGCAGGAAGTCCACTACCGGGAGAAACGACTCGAAGGGATGATGCAGCAGCACGTCCTGTTTGCGCACGACCTCGAACAGGTCCGGACTCCCGATGAGCCGGGCGGGGAGGCCGGAGCTGAAACCGGGATACTTCACATCCGGACGGTCCACGAGGTCGCACACCGCGGCCAGCCGATTGAGATTCACCGGGCCGTTGACCTGGTAGAGATCGTCGCGCCCGAGCTGGAACTTGTGGAGCAGATACTCGACCATGTCCTCCGGGCAGTCGTGGGCCACCTCCAGGCGCACGGCGGCACCGTAACGGCGCGAGGCGAGTTCGCCCTCCACCGCCCGCAGCAGATCGTCGATCTCCTCCTCGTCCACGAACAGGTCGCTGTTGCGGGTCACGCGGAACTGGTAACAACCGGTCACCTGCATGCCCGGGAATTGCTGATCGATGTAGGCGTGGATGACGGACGAGAGAAAAACGAAGTCGAAAGGTCCGCTCCCGCTCTCCTCCATCGGCAACTGGATGATGCGCGGCAACGCCCGCGGCGCCGGTGCGACGGCCACCTCGGCACTGCGCCCGAAGGCGTCCCGGCCCTCCAGCGAGACGATGAAGTTCAGACTCTTGTTGAGGATCCTCGGAAACGGGTGCGCGGGGTCCAAACCGAGCGGTGACAGCACCGGCAGGAGACTCTCCTCGAAGTACTTGCGCACCCAGGCCTCCTGGGCCTCGGTCCACTCGGTACGCCGGATGAGCCGGATCTCCCGTTCGGCGAGGCGCGGGATCAGCACCTCGTTGAGAATGCGGTACTGCTCGTCCATCAGCTCGTGGGCCTGCCTGCTGACGGCCTTGAGGATCTCCTGCGGGGTGCGGTTATCGGGGCCCGAGGGCTGCACGGCGCCCAGTTCGACGCGCTGTTTCAGCCCCGCGACCCGGATCTCGAAAAACTCGTCCAGATTGGTGCTGGCGATGCACAGAAAGCGCAGCCGTTCGAGGAGCGGCGTGGCCTCGTCCCGGGCCTGCGCCAGGACCCGGCGATTGAATTCCAGCAGACTCAACTCACGGTTGAAGTACAGCTCCGGCTGTTTCAGATCGATGATGTCCATACCAAGCCATAGGTCCGTCGGAAAAACGAGCATACCGATTTTTCGCGCTCGATTCATGTACGGAGCAGTGCCGGGGGCAACTCACCCCGGTCCGTCGGGTCCTCCGGTGTGCCGGCGGCGCGCCTGCTCCCCTTAAAATATGGTGGTTCGGCACTCCGCCCCGTCCGGATGCCGTTTTTCGCTCAAACTCAGCGATCTGAGGCCGAATCGCGGGCGCCCGGCCGTACCCGTGCGCCCGCGCTTGGATCGTCGCGACAGTTGTGGGACCATAGCGCGGTGCCGAGGCCCGGGCCCGTCGGCCGGGGTGTCGTTGCGCATCCGAACTCCGCAACCATCGAGGAAACAGGATGAAGACAAGATTGCTACTGGCCGTCGTGGCCTGTGCGCTGCCGCTCACGGTGCTCGCGAAATCGCCTGTCGCACCGCTCAAGACCGACCAAGCGCGACTGGGCTATGCCATCGGCTTCCAAATCGGCCACAATCTCAAGGAGCAGGGACTCACGAAGATCGACACACGCGCGCTGGCCCAGGCGGTGCAGGACGTCATAACGGGTGCCAAAACGCGCCTCACCCCCGGGCAGATGCAGACCGCGGTCATGAAATTCCAGCGGGAGAGACACAAGAAGCAGGTCGCCGAGGCGAAGCAGAACCTGAAGACCGGCAAGGCGTTCCAGGCCGCATTCAAGAAGAAGGGCGCCGTAGAACTGCCCGACGGGCTGCAATACAAAGTGCTGCGTAAAGGCAAGGGACCGAAACCGACCGCTGCGGACACCGTCGTGGTCAACTACCGGGGCATACTTCCCAACGGCACCGTGTTCGACAGCTCCTACAAGCGCGGCAAGCCCGCCGAGATCCCGGTCGGGCGCGTCATCTCGGGTTGGCGGGAGGCGCTGGAACGGATGCCGGTCGGATCCAAATGGCAAGTGGTGATCCCACCGAAGCTCGCCTATGGGGCCAAGGGCGCCGGCAACGCCATCGGACCGAACCAGACCCTGATGTTCGATATCGAACTGCTGTCCATCAAGAAGAAGGACGGCGCGCCCGGCACGAACTGATCGGTACACGACCCCCGGGGCCGCAGTCGGTCGCCGGGGGTTTTTCTCGCATCGGGACCGTCCCCGGGCCCCCCTCCCACACGCTGTCCGAACAGACGGCCGGCACCCCAGACCCGGCCCCCCGGCCGTCGCCCTCCGCCATTTCCTCTGTGAGAACCGCTCGTTACCGAGCGATTTCCCGACCACGCTCAGGTACCGCATCGGTAACGCGCGCTACGTCGACGCACGGAACGAACCCGTTGTGTGCCATGGGGGGAGTGGAGCGAGGGGGGAGTAGTCCCCGGTTAGACGTGGCGCGGGCGCGGTAGCGAAGGCGATAGGCAGGCGCATCCGATATGCCGCCCGGCCATTGTACGCTATGGACCGATTCCGAGGTCCCCGCCGCAACCGGGCACGCACGACCCTTGCGGGCGGGGATCCCCCCGCCGGAAACGCCGGGCGATCACTGCCGTGGGTGTCGCGGCTCCACGGTGTCGGCCGGGCAAGCCCTGCCCTTGGGGAGCAAGAGGAGTCCCCGCCACGCCAGGGAGTTCAAGGGGTCAGAGTACTTGAAATTTCCAGCGCCGGATCGCAGCATCAGCGCAGTTGGGATTTCAAGTACTCTGACCCCTTGAACGCTGAGGTCGCCACCACGATCGGGCAGCCCCCGTGGGGCGGGGCTCGATGACCCAACGCCGTGGGTGTTGAGGTTCCACAGTACCACGCCGGGGACAAGAGTCCCCGGCGTAGCGGATGTGGATCAGAACCGGATGTGGGTCGATGAATTGAGGGTCTGACGCGCCCCGCGCCAGTTCTCGATATGGTAGCGCGTGAACGGCAGCTCGGTCAGTTCGAAGAACCGCGACCAACCGATGCGATCTATCCACTCGCCCATCCGCTCCCAGTCACGGGCATCCTCCTTGTAAATCTTGAGGATGTTCGTGACCACCGCCGCAACCTCCGGCCAACGCGGCGGATTGTTCGGTAGGCCCGCCGCGACCAGCTTGTGGAACGTCGGCTTGGTACGGGCGTTGGAGTTCTTGCCGCCGACCCAGATCGCGATCTTGGAGTTCTCGGGATCATTGATCTGCATGGGCGGACACGGCGGATAGCAGGCGCCGCAACACATGCACTTGCGCTCATCCACTTCCAGCGACGGCTTGCCGTTTACCACGGTCGGGCGGATCGCCGCCACCGGGCAACGCGCCACCACCGACGGGCGCTCGCAGATATTGCCCACGAGGTCGTGGTTGATCTTGGGCGGTTTGGTGTGCTGGATATTGATGGCGATATCCCCCTGGCCGCCGCAATTGATCTGGCAGCAGGAGGTCGTGATCCGCACACGGTTGGGCATCTCTTCGTTGATGTATTCCTCGTATAACTCATCCATCAACGACTTGACCACGCCGGAGGCGTCGGTCGCCGGGATGTCGCAGTGCAGCCACCCCTGGGTGTGAGAGATCATGGAAACGGAATTTCCCGTACCACCCACCGGGAAACCGGCCTCGCCGAGCGCGGCGATCAGCGGATCCACCTTCTCGGCGGAGCTGACGATGAACTCGATGTTGCTGCGGACCGTGAACCGCACGTGGCCCTCGGCATGTTGATCGGCGATATCGCACAGCTTGCGGATCGTGTACACGTCCATCTGCCGCTGGGTGCCGGCGCGCACGGTCCACACCTCGTCGCCGGTCTCGGCGACGTGGTGCAGCACGCCGGGGCGTGGGCGCTCATGCCACGCCCATTGCCCATAGTTCCTGCGCAGTGCCGGATGCATGTACTGAAATGCATCCGGGACGCCACTTTCAATCGGCATACGCGGTTGCGCGGACATCATTACCTCCATTCATTCGATTCGCGGGATGCATATAGAAACGGTCGAGACACGGGCGCTCCGATCAGTCGGTCGCCTTGCCCTTGCGCTCGTTCCACTTCCTGGCCTCTTCGTCCCACCTGTCGATGCGGATGTACGAGTTCGTCCGCGGGTGGTTGACCATGGCGGGATCCGGCTCCAATCCAGCGCCTTCCAGGAAATTTGCAAACCCGATGCGCTCGATCATTTCGCCGCAACGCTCGTGTTCGAGAGCGTTGTCCGCCCAGAAGTCGATGATGTTCTGCGCCAGCTCCACGATATGCTGGTAGTCCTCGTCGCTCTCCAGCTTCATGAAGGGAACGATCACGACCCCCAGCAGGTCACCGATCTTGAGGGTGCGCTTGCCGCCGGCCAGAATCGTCACCCCGCGGTCCTTGCCCGGGGACAAGGCCTTGGTCATCACGTTGATGCAGTGCATGCAGCGTACGCAGTTGCGATTGTCGATCCGGAGGCCGTCATCGTCCATGAGACTGAGCGCGCGCGTCGGGCAACGGCTGATGACGTTGTCCTCCACGTACTGGCGCCCATGCTCTTGAACGAACTTGCGGACCTCGTCCTGCTTCACCTGGATGTCGTCACGCCAAGTACCGATGACGGCCATATCGGATCGTTGCACGGAATTCGTACAATCGTTCGGACAACCGGAAAACTTGAACTTGAATTTATACGGGAACGACGGCCGGTGGAGCTCATCGATGAACGTGTTTACGAGGGTCCGATGCGCACGACCCTCGTCATAACAAGAGTGCTCGCAACGCGCGTGACCGACGCACGACATGGAGCTGCGCACGTCCGGCCCCGCCCCGCCCATATCGAAGCCCAACTCGTTGAGCGCGTCGAAGGAGGGCTGGATGTTCTCGGTGCTGCAGCCCTGGAACATGATATCGCCGCTCTGCCCGTGCAGCGCGATCAGGCCGGAACCATACTGCTCCCAAATGTCGCAGAACTTGCGCAATATCCCGGTATCGTAGTGCATCCCCGGGGCCGGCATGATGCGCAGGGTATGGAACTCCGCGGATCGGGGAAACTGGTCGGCGACCTCGGAGAAGCGGGGGATGACGCCGCCGCCGTAGCCGATCACACCCGCGGTGCCGCCCTTCCAATAACCCTTGCGGGTCTCGTAGGAGTGCTCGAGCTGACCGAGCAGGTCATCGGCCACCCCGCGGATTCTGTCGTCCTGGTGTGCATCTCGCAGGCGTTTGAATCCGGTAATAAAACTCGGCCAGGGGCCGCTTTCGAGCTCATCGAGCATCGGTGTGTTATGGGTTTTCTTGGGCATGTGGAGTCCTCGCTAGAGCGCTGTACCGAAACCCGGCATAGACCGCAACGACGCGCGACGCGACCGTCCGAGCCGCAGACCACGGAGGGACGATACTGGAGCAGGGGCGCGAGCGGTTTGACCCAGGTCAAAAACCGACCCCTCCCCAATTGGATAGAGACCCCTCTCCGTTTGGGTAAGCGCTTGCCGTGGAACGCATTGTGCGCGAACCCGGCGGAACGACGGGGTGAAGACGTCACCGCGACCAACCGGGCATCCTCGCCCCCCCATGCCCACGCCCTACATAAAAGGAGGTTCGACGCGGCCCCGAATCGGGGGATCGATGCCGCGCGCACCAGAGCCGCCGCGACGTTCACCCCTCGCGCGGGATACGCCCGCGGGCCTCATTGACCCGTAACGCCCGTCCTTGAAACGATGCGCCGTTCAGTCCCCCGATCGCCGTCTCGGCGTCCCGGGCTTCCATTGCCACGAACCCGAAGTCCCGGGCTCGACCCGTTTCACGATCCGTGATCAGTTTGACCGAATGGACCGTGCCGTACTGCGCGAACAGCGCGCGGACTTCCTCTTCCGACGTACCGGAAGGCAGATTCCCCACATAGATCGATTTCGGCATCGCGTTCCACCCTGCATCCGCGGCACCCGACACCGCCGCGCCTCCAGCGTACGCCACCCGGAAAAGTACGCGCAACGGTCCCGGTAACGCGCCGGGCCGGAGATGGTCCCGCGCGCCGCCGTGCTATAGTCGCCCCGAGGGCGGAACAAAACGCCCCCCGGTCCCCTCCCCGCCCGAACGGCGCCTGCATAATGAGCATCCCTCTGACCGGATTGCTGCTGCTGGGGCTCGCCGTGTGGATCTGGCGCGACGCGATGCGCGCCCGCGAGACGGCGAACCGCGTCTGCGCGGCGGCCTGCGAGAAACTCGGCGTCCAACTCCTGGACGAGACCGTGGCGTTGCACAGACTCCGAATCCGGCGCGAACCCGGTCGCGGCCTGCGCCTGCTGCGGATCTACGCCTTCGAGTACAGCCACACGGGATACGACCGCCGGCGCGGCACCATCGTGCTGGCCGGCACGCAGATCGAGTTGTTCCACATCGAGGGCCCGCGCGGGACCGAATAGCGGCGTGTGCGCCGTGGGACGGGCCTTGGCCCGCCGACAACGCCGCGGGGATCCGCCGCGATTACCACGGGTCCGCGATGTCGGCGGGGCAAGCCCGGCCCTACCGGACGTATGGGGATGCGCGAATCCCTGGATCAGCCGCCGGGCGCCGACCCGGCGCGCAGCCCGAGATTCAGCAACCGCTGAATGAATCGCTCGTAACTCACCCCGGCCTTTTCCGCCGACCATGCGCAGTCGTCGGAGCGGGCGATACCGGCGTTGGGGTTGGCCTCCAGAACGTAGATACGACCCTCCGCGTCCAGGCGCAGATCCATGCGCGCATAGCCGCTGAGGTCCAGCACACGGTAGATGCGCTTGCACAGGTGCATGATGCGCCCGGGCATTCCGTCCGGCAATGTGCGTGCGAACTGGTAGTCGATCCCCCATCGCTCGCGGTATTTCGCGTCCCACTTGACCTTGTAGGTGGCCACCCGCGGCATCCCCTCCTCCAGCTTGTTGAAGGTCAACTCGCGGATCGGGAACACCTCCAGGCGCGTGTTTCCGATCACGGTCACGTACAGTTCGCGCCCGTCGATGTAGCGTTCGGCGATGGCGTCGCTGTCGAACCTCTGGTGGATCAGCGCGACCCGCTCACGCAACTGGACCTCGTTCTCGACGTAGGAGGCGCGCGCGATGCCGACGGAGCCCTGCTCGATCAGGGACTTCACGATCATCGGGTAGGTCACCGCCGGCAGCCGCCGGCGCAGCCGCCCGCGCGGGAAGACGACGAAGTCCGGTACGCGGATATGGTGATACTTGAGGATCTTCTTCGACAGCGCCTTGTCCCGGGCCAAGACCAAGCCGCGCGGCTTGCAGCCGGTGAAAGGGACGCCCATCATGCGCAGATAACTGACCACATAATAGTCGAAGTCCGCGTGCCCCGCGAACTCCTCGAGGAGATTGAACGCGATGTGCGGGCGCCACTCCTCGATGGTCCGGCGCGCCGGGGCGAGATCGTCGTACACGCCCACCACGCGCACCTCATGACCGAGGTCCACCAGCGCGTTGCGCACGTCGTACTCGGTCTCGAAGGCCTGCATCTGCGGATCATTCGGGTCCATCGGCCCCTCCGGAGGGATGAGGCTCGGGTGAACCAGCATCATGACGCGCAGTCTTTTCACAGCGCCACCATGAACTTGCCGCTATGCAGATAATTCATGACGATCATCGTCAGGCAGGAGACGAAGTCCAGTTTCATCCGCCGATCGTCGCGTACCACGTGGAGATCGAGCTTGTCGCAACGACGCATCATCTCCCGGACGACGAGATCGATCCGGTAGCGGTACTCGAACGTCCAGCGTGAGACGATCCCGGTGACCTCGACGCGCGTCCTGCGGATATAGAGCGAGGCCGGTTCGTTGCGCCGGTGCTGCTCGTCGTTGGAGAACAGGCGCAACAGATGGCGATCGTAGAACTCCGGATAATCGGTCCCGTACCGGGATTGCTTCCCCGCATAGTACTCCCGTAGCGTCAGGCGCAGGGTGCGCGCCGGGGTGACCCGCCGCCGGCTGCGCACGCGCGGCGGGACGGCCTTGATCTCATCCATGAGGGCGTCCACGTACTCGAGCTTGCGCAGCGCCGACCAGCCGCGGTAGCGGGTGCGCCAGCCGGAGTTCGGTTTGAGCCAGACGGCGAAGGTCTCGGCCCAGTCCTCGTGCGGATGGCTTTGAGCGTACCAGTCGTCCAGGTGGATCACGTAACGCTTGCTGTAGGGCTTCGGAAGATAGGTGTCCGGGTACTTCTGGCCGGGATCCCCGAAGTGTTCGCGCCAACCGCGCCGGCGATGCACCCGATACGCATTGACAAGTGCGTGGCCGGTCTCGTGGCGCAGCAGGCGCATGCACGAGGGATGCGTCCCGCCCTCCACCTCCAGCATGTGCGCATGTTCCAGGCGCTTGAGCCGGGGGTGCGCCAGGTAGAACGGAATGGCGACTCCCGGGATGCCGTCGGGACAGAACCACTCGTCGGAGAGCCAGAAGTGCGGGCGGAAGACGAACCCGCGCCGTTCCAATTCCGCGTCGAGCTGCGCGATACGCACCTCGAGTTCGGTGCCCTCGATGCGCAGACCGAGGTCGCAGATCCGCGTATCGAGCAGCCTCTCGCGGGGCAGGGATACCCAGGAAAGACGGCCCCGGCGGGTCCGCCGGGGCGCACCGCCGGGGCCGGATCGCCGCGGGACACGCCCCAAAATCAGGAGACCCCCTGCAGGATGCGCGCGCCGCCCCCCGCTCCGGCGACGGGTATCACACCCATCGCCCGCGCCGCCTTCCTCCGTCGCGGCCCGCCCGCCTGAGCAGACGGGCCACCCGGCTCAGACGTCGCGGTCCTTGACCGTCTTGCGGCCGTCACGACGGGCGCTCTCGATGGCTTGGTCGCAGATCTCCCGCAGCCGGTCGGAGAGCACATCGAAGACCCCGGCCGACGTATTCATCCCGGACTGCTCGCGAATATAGTTCTTGACCTTGGAGGCCACCACCAACACTTCTTTGTCATCAGCCATTCTGTTCTCCTTCGCCGATCTCCAACCTCGTCTCGGACCCGTACACGGCCGCCGCACGCGGCGCAGACAGACCAACCCACGAAGGCACCGCGTCCGGTGAACGCCCCCCCGTCCGTCGGCGAATACGATACCACAACGCCCGACGGCGCACGCGCGCGGCACACGGCGCGCGCGACCGAGCATCGTTGCTTTTCCCATCAATGGGTTATCGACCACCCCACTCCGACTCATTCTCCCGGGGCCGATCACCCGCAAAGCGGCGCCGACCACCCACCCCGAGCCTCCGGCGCCGGACACCGTATAATGGCGCCACACGCCATCCCGACTGCGAGCCGCCCCCGCATGCCATCCGCCGAGCACCCCGGGCCACTGACCCGATTGGACCTGGGCAACCGCCGCATCACACTCCTCGGTACCGCGCACGTCTCGCGCGCCAGCGCCGAGCAGGTCGGCGAACAGCTCGACACGGGTGCGTACGACGCGGTCGCGGTGGAGCTTTGCCCGAGCCGCTACGACGCACTGGTCGACCCCGACGCCCTCGCGCGCATGGACCTGCTCAAGGTGCTGCGCGAGGGCAAGGCGTCGATGGTCACCGCGAGCCTCGCGCTCGGCGCCTATCAGCAGCGCCTCGCCGAGCAATTCGACATCCGCCCCGGCGAGGAGATGCGCGTCGCGGTCGAGCGGGCGCGCGCCGCGGGCCTCCCCGTACTGCTCATCGACCGTGAAGTCGGAGTGACGCTCAAGCGCGTCTACCGCAGCGCCCCCTGGTGGCGGCGCCTGTACCTGCTCTCCGGCCTGATCGCGAGCGTCATCACCCGGGAGAAGGTCACCGAGGCGGAGATCGAACGGCTCAAGGAGGGCGACCTGCTGGAATCCATCTTCGCCCAGTTCGCCGACCAGGCCCGCGACCTCTTCGTGCCGCTCATCGATGAGCGCGACCGCTACATGGCGGCGCGCCTCCAGGACGAGGCGCGCGACGGCGGCCACACCAGCATCCTGGCGGTGGTGGGTGCCGGTCACGTCAACGGTATCCGGCGCTATCTCGAGGAGGGGGTCCCCGACACCCGCGCGACCCTCGCCGCCTTGAACCAGATACCGCCGCCGAGCCTCCTGCCCAAGGTGCTGCCCTGGGTCGTGGTCGGCCTGATCGTCGCCGGGTTCGCACTGGGATTCTACCGCAGCCCGTCCCTCGGCTGGCGGCTGGTGAGTGAATGGGTGCTGATCAACGGAGCACTCTCCGCCGCGGGGGCCGTCATCGCCGGCGGGCATCCGCTGACCGTACTCACCGCCTTCGTGGCCGCGCCGATCACCTCCCTGAACCCCATGATCGGCGCCGGGATGGTAACCGCCGCGGTCGAGGCGTGGCTGCGCAAACCGAGCGTCGGCGACTTCAGCCGTCTGCGCACCGACACCGCCCGCTGGAAGGGCTGGTGGCGCAACCGCGTGGCGCGCATCCTGCTCGTGTTCCTGTTGAGCACCCTGGGCTCGGCGGTCGGCACCTACCTCGCGGGCTTTCGGATCTTCGAGCACCTCATGGGGGGTTGAACAAGGCCTTTCCCGGTCTCGGTCCCGATACCACACTCCACCCTGCACACCCCGCACCGGTCCCGACGCACGACGGGGTTCGCACGGGCGGCCGGCGCAGGCGGTTCGCAGGGATTCCCCTATGTCGGGATATAATTAAAAAGACGGGTGCATCACCCTTGCGGCAACCATGGTGAACGGCCATGCTCGAACCGATTCCGGACCTCGCCGACAACGTCGTCGGATTTTCCGCCAAAGGGCGCGTCAGCGCCGAGGATTACGAAACGACGCTGATCCCGGCCATCGAAGCGCAGGTGAAGGCCCACGGGAAGGTCCGCCTGCTCTATCAACTCGGCCCCGAGTTCGAAGGCTACACCCCGGGCGCCATGTGGGACGATGCGCGGCTCGGGTTCGCGCATTGGAGCGCGTGGGAAAAGGTCGCGGTGGTCTCGGACGTGGAATGGATCCGAAC
>VAOW01002642.1_pt1 | contig 27243 bp, 23 predicted proteins | sample 3393921 | NCBI WGS metagenome assembly VAOW01 (sample SAMN08290428, study PRJNA428436) | hydrothermal vent metagenome | isolation source: Deep-sea hydrothermal vent chimney | place: Indian Ocean: Southwest Indian Ridge | depth 2742 m m | reverse complement strand
GTGTTTTTAATAAAATTGCCGGAAAACCATGCACTTTTATCTTTAAGAATCAATATAATAATTTATACATCAATAATTTAAGCGTTTTTCAGCAGACCCTACTTAAAGCCGATGGAATCGGTTTATTCGCAGCTTTTATTTTTTTGTGTTTCCATAACCGGAATTTTTTTTACTTTTATCCTGTCTATTTAAAAAATTACTAAAATGGCAGATGTCGAAGTTAAAAAACTGTTTATTAAAAATATGGTTTGTAGTCGATGCAATATGGCTGTGAGAAGCGAGCTGAAAAAATTAGATTTAAAACCGGTTTCCGTGATACTCGGAGAAGCTGTAATTGAGTCCGATCCGGATGCTGTAACCCTTGAGAAGCTGAATCGAAATCTGCAATCCATTGGTTTTGAACTTATCGATGACAGGAAAAGTCAGTTGGTTGAGCAGATGAAAACGGAAATTATCCGGTATATCCATCATGGTAAGGAGATTGACGGATATATCAATTTCTCTGAACATTTGTCCCGTACCTTAAGGCTCGAATATTCCTATCTTAGCAATCTTTTTTCTTCCGTAGTGGGAACAACCGTTGAAAAATATATCATCCTGCAGCGCATCGAAAAGGTCAAAGAATTGCTGGTTTATGGTGAGCTTACCCTTTCCGAAATTGCCTGGCAGACCGGTTACAGCAGTGTGCAGCACCTTTCCAACCAGTTTAAAAAAGTTATAGGTATGAGCCCGACAGCTTATAAAAGAATGCAAAAATATAACCGGAAAGCGCTGGACCATGTGGAAAGATAATAAACCGGTTTTGCGCCATGCCCCTTTTCGCCATATTTTGCCGTGCCCCAAAAATACCTAATTTTGCAGATTGAAAATTCCGGTGCACGTGCAGGCTTTAAACGGAATTTTAAATCGTTTTAGAAAGTATTTTCTTTTTTATGAAAAGTTTTTTCAAGGTAAATGCCTTTGTTCTAAGTGTGTATCTCGTCCTTTTCGTAACGGGCGTTTTTTTGGTGGTTTCTTATTCCAAAGCAGACTTGCATCTCATCATAAACCAGTGGCATACAGGTTTTTTCGATATTTTTTTTAAATATGTTACTTTCCTTGGAAACGGATGGATGGTTTTAGTATTGTTTTTGGTGCTTTTGTTTATCAAAGCCCGGTATGCGGTTACTTTTCTTACAGGTAACATTCTGATTACCCTGTTGGTACAGGGGGCAAAACACTTGATTTTCCCACATGTTTTACGCCCTGTTGCTTATTTTAAAGGCGTCCACATGTTACATCTTATCCCGGGTGTTGCCATGTATTCCTACAACAGTTTTCCTTCCGGACATGCCGCCACAGCCTTCGGTATTTTTGTGATGCTGATTTCTATAACGAAAAACCGAACATTAAAGTTTCTGTGGTTGGCAATAGCACTGCTAACGGCTTATTCGCGAGTTTATCTTTCCGAGCACTTTATGGTGGATATCCTGGCAGGCTCGCTCACAGGAGCCGTTGTTATGTTTCTAACCGTTTATTATTTTAACCGTTATTTTCGGGACCTTTATAATTATCCCATATTGAATCGTTTGTCGCATAAAAATAAAGTATGAAACGAAAGAATATCGACCTTTTATTTATTGCCCTCGCAGCCGGTATTTTGTTTGTGCCGTTTCTCGGGGGAGTACATCTATTCGACTGGGACGAAATAAATTTTGCGGAATCGGCCCGTGAAATGCTTCAAACGCACGACTTCCTGACGGTTCAAATCAATTACCATCCCTTTTGGGAAAAACCGCCTCTTTTTATCTGGATGCAGGTACTTTCGATGAAACTATTTGGAGTGAACGCATTTGCCGCCCGTTTTCCGAATGCCATGGCGGGCGTGGTTACGCTCATGGTGTTGTATCTGATTGGTGACAGGTTATTTAGCCGGCGTTTCGGTCTTATATGGGTGTTGGTATATGCCGGTTCCATTTTGCCGCAATTCTATTTCCGCTCCGGAATTATAGACCCTTGGTTCAACCTGTTTATTTTTCTCGGAATCTACTTTATGGTTTTGTATATGGAATCTCATGTTAAGCGAAAAGAGTATCTTCATGCTTTTCTGTCAGCGGTTTTTATAGGGCTGGCCGTTATGACCAAAGGGCCGGTGGGACTACTTGTTTTGCTGCTTTCACTCTCGATTTGGCTCATCCTGAGCGGGTCGTGGAAGAAGATTTTCAGCTGGCGTTTCCTGTTGATTTATGGTTTTACACTGTTGATAGTGGGGGGATTTTGGTTTATTCTTCAAATTGCCGATGGAAGAGCCTACCTGATTATGGATTTTATTCAATATCAGATTCATTTGTTTTCCCATAAAGGTGCAGGCCATGGTGGTTTTCTCCTTTATCATTTTGTAGTTCTGTTTTTTGGCGTTTTCCCGGCCTCGGTGTTTATGCTTCCTGCTTTCAGAAGATTTCGTGACAAAACGGATAAGCAAAAGATTTTCCGTAACTGGATGATGATAAGTTTTTGGGTTGTGCTCATTCTGTTCACCATTGTGAGAACCAAAATTGTGCACTACTCTTCTTTTTGTTATTTTCCTATAACTTTTTTTGCAACCTATATAATTGTCAAAATGATAAAAGGAGAACTGAAATTTCCTTCCTGGCTCAAAAACGTTCTGATAACCGTCGCTGCTTTTGAGGGGTTGCTTTTTGTTGCCTTACAGCTGTTTATCCGTTTCAAAGACCGGATAATTGCCGATGGTTGGATTCACGATCCTTTTGCAATAGGCAATCTTCAGGCAAATGTTCACTGGTCGGGGCTTGAATTTTTGCTGGGAGTCTTTTTGCTAACCGGAGTACTGATTTCACTCTTTTTCTTTCGGAAAAATATTCAAAGGTTGGTAATGGGAATCTTTATTACTTCTCTGGTTTTTACAACGCTTGCAGTGTTTATTATTACCCCGAAGGTGGAGGGTTATTCGCAAAATGCTGCCATTGATTTTTACGCCAAACATGCCGGAGAGAATGCTTATGTTGATGTGTGGGGATTTAAAAGTTATGCACAGTATTTCTATTTCCGCAAAAAGCCTCCGAAAACTTTGTCGGCTGTCAGCAGGCAAATGCAGTTAAACGGCGATGTTTCCAAACCTGTGTATGTGGTTACAAAGATTACTTCAAAAAAAGCATTTCAAAAGCAATATCCCTCTTTTCGTTTGCTTTATGAAAAAAACGGATTTGATTTTTTCAAACGAAATCCGGAATCCAAACCCAAACCCAAACCTGACATAAATGATTAACGAAAAAAAAGTTATTGTTGTACTGCCAGCTTACAATGCCGCACAGACTTTAGAACCGACGTATAAGGAGATTCCCTTTGATGTTGTGGATGATGTGATTTTGGTGGACGATCACAGTAATGATAAAACCCTGCAGGTCGCTACTGATCTGGGGATTCGCCATATTATCGAACATGAGAAGAACAAGGGTTATGGCGGAAATCAAAAAACCTGTTACAACAAAGCTTTGTCGCTTGGCGCTGATATGGTTGTGATGTTGCACCCCGATTACCAGTACACGCCCAAACTCATTCATTCCATGTGCTATTTAATTGCCAATGGCGTGTACGACGTGGTGATAGGCTCGCGAATATTGGGGAAAGGCGCTTTAAAAGGAGGGATGCCCTGGTATAAATATGTGGCCAACAGGGGGCTTACATTTTTCCAGAATCTGATGATGAACCAAAAACTTTCGGAGTATCACACTGGTTACCGTGCTTTTTCGGCTCGTGTCTTGAAGAGTATCTATTACAATGACTGTTCTGATGATTTTGTTTTTGATAACCAAATGCTGGCGCAGATATTTTATGCAGGATGGGAAGTAGCGGAAATAACGTGCCCTACCAAGTATTTCGAAGGAGGTTCCTCCATAAACTTTAGTCGTAGCGTTACTTATGGTCTCGGTGTCATCAGGGTTTCACTAATGTATTTTGCCCAGAAGACCAGATTGGGAAATTTTGAGATTTTTAAAAGAATCGAGCCAGGGAAAAAAATATGATAGGTGCTGCTAACAGTCGTAATCCTTCCACTTTAGGCATCTATACCTCTGCCCGCTTTAGGCGTCACTCTTAAAGATTTTATGAAATTACCTGCTGATACAAGCATCCACTTGCGTCAGCTGCTATCAGCTACCATACTGCCATTTCAATCCTCTCTTTTAAAGCTGCCGGAATCCAATTACACTGCCGAACAAAAATCCTATAACTCTTTCCCAAAATTGTATAACAGCAGCCTGCTGGTACTCATCTAACTTTGCCACACGAAATAGAAGGAATTATCTGCCCGGTTTGAATTGTGGTCAAAGAATCATATATTTGTAGCAGAGAGCCGCCTTCTTACTTTTCAAATCAAATCAAAGCAAATTAAATTAAATGTATATCATGAAAACAATGACATTGCTATTCCTAACGACTTTTCTGTCTTTTGGGGGAGTATTATCGGCCCGGGATACCGGGTCACTGCAGGAACTGGTAAAGAAGGCCATTGAGGTCAGCCCTAAAATCAAATCGTTACATGCGAAATTGAATATGGCGCGGGAAAATATTTCCATCGGAACCCATCTTCCCGACCCCGTTTTTTCTGTCGGATTACTTAATATGCCCGTTAACACATTTTCGTTCCGGCAGGAAGCCATGACCGGTACAGCGCTGAACCTCTCGCAAACCATCCCGTTTCCGGGGGCGCTGAAAGCCAAAGCAGAGGTAAAGGCGATGGATACGTTGATTGTAAAACAGGAGATTGCTGACCTCAAAAACCAAATTGCACGGCAAATGGCAATACTTTATTATACCCTTCAGGAAAAACGGCGTGAAGTAGTACTGGCCAAAGAGAGTGTGGAATTGCTGAAGCAGATTTCACTCGTTGCAAAGAGGAAATTTGAAGTGGGTACGGCCAGCCTTGAAAATGTTGTTCAGGTGGAGGTGCAGATAACCCGCGTAAAAGATAAAATTGAAGCGTTGAAGGGAGAAGCGCAGTCGATGCAGTCGCAAATGAATGCCTATCTGCTACGCGATGAACGGGTTACTATTGTAACGCCTGGAATTCGGCCCATTAGTCACGAAGTTTTTGTGACAGATACTTTGTTACAGCTTGCTGCCCGCAACCGCCCGTTATTAAAAGGAATTAAACTCTACCAAAACAAGGCCGTGTTGCAGCAAAAAGAGGTCGAAAAAAAATACTATCCTAATTTTAAAGTTGGCCTGCAATATACTTTACGGAGCTATAACCAAACTACCGGCATAAATTATCCTGATTTTCTGGGGCTTGTGGTGGGAGTCACCATTCCGCTGGGATATGGAGGAAACATAAAAGCGCAGGTAAATAAAACACGGTATTTGCAGGATTATTATGGTCAGCAATTTCATTCTTCCCTGCAAATCCTGCAACAGTCATTTGGAAAAATCAATGCGAAAATCAATGAATTCCGCAGTCGTGAAAAGCTATTGGCCAAAACCATGCTGCCGCAAACTATTCAGGCTTATCAGGCTGCCATGGCTGATTATCAGGTAAACAAAATTGATTTTGTGAATGTAATCAAAGCGGAAGACGATATTTTGAAAATAAAAACCGAGCTGGCAAAACTGCGTACCAATTATGCTATTCAGATTGCACGACTTGAGTTCCTAACCGGTTCAAAACTAACTTATTAATTGAAAAATAAAAATAAATAAAAATGAATAAGAAAATTTTCATCTACACAGCTTTAATAGTTGTCGGTGCTGCACTTGGCGCGGGCGGATACTATTTTTATGCGGGAGAGGTCATGGGAAAGAAATCCATCTCCACGAAAAGTGAGACAAATCAGAAGTCGCAAACCTCTAAAAAAAGAAAGGTGCTGTTCTGGCGTGCACCCATGAATCCGAAAGAGATTTATAATCATCCGGGCAAATCAAATATGGGAATGAACCTCGTTCCGGTGTATGCCGATGCTTCGGGTGAAAGCGGTGTGGTTTCCATCAACCCCGTAATTCAGCAGGACATGAATGTGAAAATGACCGTGGTTAAAGCGGGCGAGTTAAATGCCGAAGTAATCACCAACGGAATTATTCAGCCAGATGAACAAAAGGAATATGTGGTTACCACCAAAATCGGAGGTTGGATTGATAAAATGTATATTAATTATACAGGTCAAAAAGTGCACAAAGGCGATAAGCTGATTAAGATTTACTCGCCCGAACTGGTAGCGGCACAGGAGGAATATCTGACAGCACTGGCCTACGATAATGCAATGAAGTCAACAGGCGCAAGAAGTAATTTAGTGAAAAACGCCATTCGGAAATTGCAACTGCTTGATGTTTCAAATGCGGAAATTCAACGTCTGAAAGAGACAAAACAAGTGAGGAAATATATTGTCCTCACCGCTCCTTTCGATGGAACTGTTTTGTACAAAGGGGTTGAAGAAGGAGCCAAAATCAACCGGGGAACGCCGTTGTTAAAGATTGCCAACCTGCATAGTTTGTGGATCCTCGCCGATATTTACGAGTACGAGTTGTTTAAAATAGGGCTGGGCGACCATGCGCTGGTAACGTTTGACTACCTGCCAGGCAAAAGTTATGAAGGAAAAGTTTCGTTTATTTATCCTACACTCGACACCAAAACACGTACCATCAAGGTACGTATTGTCGTTCCCAACCCCAAAGGTGAGCTTAAGCCTGGTATGTTTGCTTCGGTTTATATCAAAGGGAAAAGTCTTGGTGTTTACCCTCTTGTACCCGAGCAGGCCGTATTACGCAGCGGACGGGTAAATACTGTTATCATTGCTTTGGGTGGTGGAAAGTTTAAACCGGCACAAATTGAGCTGGGCGCTTATTCCAATGGCTTTTATCAGGTTCTGAAAGGCTTGCGTGCAGGAACACGTATTGTTACCGCGGCACAATTCCTAATTGACTCGGAGTCGAACCTGCGTGCTGCGTTAAATGGTTTTACATCTTCCAAAACGGATAATGATACCCAAAGTAAGCAGGCTGATGCTAAAAAGGAGAAAACGAATACGAAAAGCATGAAAGGTATGGATATGAAAAAGGCAACTGGTAAGAAAGTTGAAACGAACAATGAAAAAAAGTAATAACTCGTCAGAAAAGAAAGCTGTTAATTTGAAAGCCACTGACAAAAGCGGAGATAATAAACTTCATGAAGATATTATAGATTGGAATTTAATATCATACAATACAGATACTTATGCCGTACGGACATGAAACTTCGCAAAATGCGTGTCGATCAGCAAAAAAATAATTTGAAAAACACGGGCTCTCTTATAAATAAACTCAAATAAAAATAAAGGAAATAACACATGACACCTATAGAAAATAAAAATGACGGTTTTATTGCTAAAATAATAGAATGGTCTATCAATAACAAATTTTTGGTGATTATTCTCACGGTGGTTTTTGTTGCCGCCGGAGGATGGGCTATCAAAAATACCGCCGTGGATGCTATTCCCGATCTGAGTGATGTTCAGGTCATTATTTTTACAAAATATCCCGGACAGGGTCCTCAGATTGTGGAGGATCAGGTTACTTATCCCCTCACCACCAAAATGCTTTCCGTACCGGGAGCCGTTGATGTGCGCGGATATTCGTTCTTCGGCTTTTCCATGGTCTATATTATTTTTAAAGATGGAACCGATCTTTACTGGGCACGAAGCCGTGTACTGGAATATTTAAGCTCCATGCAAAGTCGGTTGCCCAAAGGCGTTTCTCCCGAACTGGGGCCCGATGCCACCGGATTGGGCTGGGTTTACGAATATGTGCTGAAGTCGAAAACACGAAATCTCCAGCAATTGCGCTCTATTCAGGACTGGTTTTTGCGCTACGAGCTGACCGCCGTCCCCGGGGTGTCGGAAGTGGCCAGCCTCGGCGGCTTTGTCAAACAATACCAGGTTAATATCAATCCTATAAAACTGGCTTCTTACAACATTTCTCTCGAAAAGATTAAAAAAGCTATTCAAAACAGTAACAACGATGTGGGGGGTCGGTTGCTCGAAATGGGAGAAATGGAGTTTATGGTTCGTGGTCTGGGCTACATCAAAAGCAAAAAAGACCTCGAAATGGTTGCCATTGGCGTAAACAAAGCCACGGGAACTCCCATCTATCTGAAAGATGTGGCGAACATAGACATTGGTCCCGAATTGCGCCGTGGCCTGGCCGACTGGAACGGCAAAGGTGAAGTGGTGGGGGGTATTGTCATCCAGCGCTATGGTGCAAACGGATTGAAAGTGATCGAAAGGGTTAAGAAAAAACTGGCCGAACTGAAAAAGTCATTACCTCCCGATGTGCAAATCATAACGGCTTACGATCGTTCAGGATTGATAGACCGGGCTATCGACAATTTGAAAGATAAGCTAATTGAAGAGATGATTGTCGTTTCTATCATCATATTTATTTTTCTTCTCAACTTACGTAGTTCGTTGGTCGCCGTCTTTACGCTTCCTATAGCTGCATTAGGGGCTTTGTTGATTATGCATTTGCAAGGTATCAATGCCAACATTATGTCACTCGGAGGAATTGCTATTGCCATTGGCGCCATGGCAGATGCAGCAATTATAATGGTTGAAAATGCTCAGTCGCACGTGCTTCATAATCAACTAAAGCCAATAAATGAACAGAAGCCACACTGGGCTGTCATTATGGAGGCATCTAAAGAGGTCGGCCCTTCCATTTTCTTTTCGCTATTGGTGATTGTGGCATCCTTTTTACCGGTATTTGCTTTGGAACAACAGGCAGGACGCCTGTTTAAACCCCTTGCTTATACCAAATCGTATGCCATGACAGTGGGGGCCATTCTCGCTATTACTATTGTTCCGGTTTTGATGGGATATTTTATCCGTGGGAAAATGAAAAAGGAAGAGGACAACCCGATAACCAGATTTCTCATGAATGCCTATCATCCTATTGTGGATTTTGTTATGAGGAAAAGATGGCTTGTGCTCGCAGCGGCAGCCCTGATACTGGCTGGAACCTGGATTCCTTTCAAAAAACTGGGCTCCGAATTCATGCCTCCGCTTTACGAAGGCGATTTGGTTTATATGCCCACCACTTTGCCGGGTATCTCCATTACCAAAGCTCGCGAACTTTTGCAGCAAACGGATAAGATTATCAAAACATTTCCGGAGGTGAAAACTGTTCTTGGGAAAATCGGAAGAGCCGAAACCTCTACTGACCCCGCCCCGTTGTCGATGATTGAAACCACTATTCAGCTGAAACCGCAAAGCGAATGGCCCAAAGGTATGACCCCGCAGAAACTGATTGATAAGATGAATGCTGCTATTAAAATTCCGGGACTTACCAATGCCTGGACCATGCCCATAAAAACGAGGGTTGATATGCTCTCCACCGGTATTAAAACTCCGGTAGGGATAAAAATTGGCGGTCCTGATTTGAAAGTATTGCAACGGCTTGGGAAAGAAATTGAAAAAGCAGTTAGAAATGTGCCGGGCACCCGCTCGGTTTACGCCGAACGCTCCGAAGGCGGTAATTATGTCGATTTCGAAATTAACCGCGATGCTATTGCCCGTTATGGACTCACAATAACCGATGTGCAAAATGTCTTTATGTCGGCTGTTGGCGGGATGAATGTTACCAAAACAGTGGAAGGGCTGGAACGCTACCCGATTAATTTAAGGTATCAACGTGATTACCGCGAAAACATTCCGGCACTGAAACGCGTGTTGGTTTCCCTGCCTCACGGTGGAAATATTCCGTTGGATCAATTGGGAAAAATTGTTGTGAAGAAAGGGCCTCCCGTTATTAAATCTGAAGGTGCCCGTCCCAACGCCTGGGTTTATATAGATATTGAAAATACCGATGTGGGCTCGTACGTTGTAAGGGCACAGAAAGCGGTCAATGCAAAAATTCACCTGCCCGCAGGATATTCGTTGGTGTGGAGCGGTCAGTACGAATATATGCAACGTGCCGCCAAAACGTTGGCACTGGTTATTCCGCTGACTTTGTTGCTGGTGTTTCTGCTGCTGTACTTCAATACCAAGTCGTTCACCAAAACCGGAGTTATCCTGATGTCATTGCCGTTCTCCATGGTTGGTGCTATATGGTTCCTCTATTTTGCAGGTTACAATACGAGCGTAGCTGTATGGGTGGGAGTTATTGCCCTGCTTGGCGTGAGTGCCGAAATTGGTGTGGTGATGTTCCTCTATCTCGATATTGCCTACGAAAAAGCGGTAAAACATGGCAAAATGAAAACTTTGCACGACTTGCGTGAAGCTATCTTCGCCGGTGCCGTGCAACGTATTCGCCCGACAATGATGACCGTGATGGTGCTCTTTTTCGGATTGTTGCCTATTTTGCTTGGGAATAGTGCAGGCAGCGATGTGATGAAACGAATTGCAGCCCCTATGGTAGGCGGTATTTTTACCACACTGATTATGGTGCTTACTATCTTTCCGGCAATGTTTTATATCATTAAAAAGAGAAAACTGAAAAAAGAGCATGCTCTGCTAAATGAAGAAACACAAACTACGCAGGAATAACCAAATATTTTAAGGGAGGAGAGCACAACTCTTCTCCCCCATTTTAAACTTTAAAAAATATACTCATGAAAGAAATTAAAGCTTACATTAGAAAGGAACAAGCGGAAATTGTTATCCGGAAACTTGAAATGGCCGGTGTTGCAGGAATGACTGTCCTTGATGCTAATGCCCTGTCGCAATGGGCAGACAGCGAATCCTTCAGTTACTCTATTGACCTGGTCCAGAAATATTCTACTGTGGTAAAAATAGAATTGATTTGTGCTGCAAATCGAGTGGATATACTTACGGAAGTGATTAAAAAGTACGGTTATACCGGGAAAAGTGGTGATGGCTGGATTTTTGTTTCGGACATTGAAAAATCCATCCGGATCAGAACCGGTGCGGTTAATGTCATCGACTAAACATAACGGCAAGATGCTTTAAAAATCTGATTTTGGAAATGTATAAGTTTTTAGCATAATTATGTAACATGTAACACCAAATGATGAATTAATTTTGCTCCATGATTTAAAACGTATTAATCATCTAAAAAAATAAAGTCATGAGTTATTATTTCACTAAAACATTAGCAGGCGCTTCTTTTGAAGAAGCCATTGATCGCACAAAAAAAGCATTGAAAGAAGAAGGCTTTGGTGTGATTGCCGAAATTGATTTTCAAAAAACATTAAAAGAAAAGTTAAACGTGGATTTCAGGAAATACATGGTTCTGGAAGCTTGCAATCCGCCTTACGCTTTAAAGTCCCTAACGGCCGATAACAAAATCGGAACTATGCTTCCCTGTAACTTTGTCATTCAGAAAAATGGGGACGAGGTAGAGGTGAGCTCTATCGACCCTGTTGCAGCGATGGCGGAAGTAGAGAATGAAGAAATGAAAGGTATTGCCTTGGAGATTAGCGAAAAACTAAAGCGTGTGGTTGCATCTTTGTAAAAGATTGTCCCCAATTCCCGAAAGGAGCTTGCCTTGAAACAGAATACTGTTCAGGAGCAGGCTCTTTTTATTTGCCAATGCCGGATAAATCAAAAAAACATGTAAGTCTTTCCCATAATTGTGTAACGTCTAAAATACTGTTTGTTACTATGTTTGTAGAAAATTAAAAGCTATGAAAAATTATCTGAATACGGTACGGTTTCAATCGGAAAAGATTATTGCCGGGGAATATGAAAGCGGCGTTCTGAAAGAGTTAAACGGATTGGAAGGGGTTGAAGGCCTGCATTTGGGGCTGAATTTTGTGGATGTTGATTACTACCCGCAACTGGAGTCCCCTGACTCTCTCAAAGAAGCTTTGTCAAGAGCTTCATTCGATTTTCAGGAATTACCTGCCAAACGCAGTCGCGGACTTTTTAGCAGCCTGATTTCAAACCTCGCAAATGAAAATAGAAAAACGGTTGGTAGAAAAGGTGTGGCTGGCAGGAAAGGTGGTCATTGCTGCTGCGGATAAGGAAAAGTATAAATCAAAAAAAATTAAGCCATGTTACTTAAACTAATCATTCTCACCCTTTTCATCGTTTCTGTTGATACGCTGGCATTAAACTACTCGAGAATATGGAAGAAACCGGAGGCAAGCTGCTGTGAAGAAAATGAAGGATTGTCCGAAGGTTCGTCCTGTGAGGCTCGTGGTATAAAAGAAATGGAGGCATGTGCTCTTGATAGGATAAGATTGAAAAACGAAAGTTAAATAAAGTATTAATCATTTAAATATTAAAGTCATGATGAATTTTGGAAATATATCAGGTTGGGGAATGGCCTTTATGTGGGTAGGCGGCCTTATAATGCTCGGGCTTTTTATCTGGTTTATCTGGTTTATTGTTACCTTCGCAGGTAGGACTACGTATAATAACCTGCCTCCAAGAGAATCCGCCATAGACATCTTAAAAAAAAGATATGCACGTGGTGAAATTAATAAAGAAGAATATGACGAGATGTCAAAAGACTTTCTTTATTAGTGTACGAGCAAAGTGAGTGTAAGAATTTAAACCATACAAATACAATGGTTATAGTCAAAGAGTAATTCTTTAAGTTAAAAAAGAAAAAAATGAAAAACAAAAAAAAATCCGTACTTCAAAATGGAGCCGGTCATCTTAAAGGAGACAGTGTAACGTATTACTGCTCCATGCATTGTGAAGGCGACAAAACCTATGATCAACCAGGTGATTGCCCGGTTTGCGGTATGCATCTGGTACCAATGGATGCTTCCGGGAAAACTACAAAAGCTATGAAGCATGACCATCATCATGATGACCATGCACATGCACAGGAAGGAATGGCACACAAAGGCCATGACAAATCAACTGATGGTACAAAATATTATTGTACCATGCATTGCGAAGGCGACAAAACATACGATCAGCCGGGTGATTGCCCGGTTTGCGGTATGCATTTGGTTCCTGTTGTACCCGGGGGAGAGCACGGTAAACACAGCCATGCATCGACATCCCACGAGCATACACATGATGAGCATACCCATACGCACGAAATGATGGCTTCTGCGCAACCTGCAACAGCCTCAGATAAATATTACTGTTCCATGCATTGCGAAGGTGACAAAACTTACGATCAACCCGGTGATTGCCCGGTTTGCGGTATGCCCCTGATAAAGGAGGTAAGTCTGGAAAGTAAAAAACAGGTGGTATATTCCTGCCCCATGCATCCCGAGGTGAAAAGTGATAAACCTGGTTCTTGCCCAAAATGCGGGATGGACCTTGTTCCGGAAAAAGGAGTTGAGAAAAGTGAGGAGGAAATAGCTTATCGTAAAATGGCCAACCGTTTTTGGATAGCCCTGGCTCTTTCTGCACCAGTCCTCTTCATTTCCATGTCTGATTATGTTTCTTTTCTGGATCTCTCAAAAATAGCCCCCGAAATTGTTTGGAGGTGGACTCAATTTATTTTGACTCTCCCGGTGGTTTTTTATGCAGGAGGGGATTTCTTTGTCAGGGGCTTGAATTCGGTACGAAGATGGTCGCCAAACATGTGGACGCTCATCTCTCTCGGCGTGGGAGCCGCTTTTTTATTTAGTGTTTTAGGAATGTTTTTCCCAGGATTCTTCCCTGCCCAATTCAAGGATGCCAATGGCTATGTTCACCTCTATTTTGAAGCAGCGGCTTTTATCCTTACATTAGTGTTGTTGGGGCAGGTATTGGAATTACGTGCCCACAGCAAAACCAACACAGCCATAAAAGCACTGCTCAACCTTGTTCCTCCTGTAGCAAGAGTAATTCGCAACGGAAAGGAGCAGGAAATTCCGGTTGAGGATGTAGTGGAAGGAGATATCCTGCAGATCCGGCCTGGCGAAAAGGTGCCGGTGGATGGCACTATTTTCGAGGGAGCTGCTGTGGTTGACGAAGGTATGATTACCGGTGAGTCCATCCCTGTAGAAAAAATTAAAGGAGAAAAAGTTATCGGTGGTGCTGTTAATGGCAGAACGACCTTTAAAATGAAAGCCGAAAAGGTGGGCTCGGATACGCTGCTCGCTCAAATTATTGAGATGGTAAACAAAGCCAGCCGCTCCAGGGCTCCCATACAGAAGCTGGCCGATACGGTGGCTAAATATTTTGTACAGGTGGTGGTTTCTGCTGCTATTATAACCTTTGTCGTCTGGTATTTCTGGGGACCTGAACCCGCACTGGTGTATGCTTTTGTGAATGCTATTGCAGTACTGGTAATTGCATGCCCATGTGCGCTGGGACTTGCCACTCCAATGTCTATTATGGTGGGTACCGGAAGGGCAGCCCAATCAGGTGTGCTGGTGAAAGATGCGGGTGCCATAGAAGAAATGAATAAAATAGATACTGTTATTGTGGACAAAACAGGTACTCTTACTGTAGGAAAGCCTGCTCTGAGGTCCTATACTTCTTTTAACAGTAATAAAAAAGATGATGAAATTTTGCAACTCGCTGCTTCGGTTGATAAGAACAGCGAACATCCTGTGGCCGAATCCATAGTGAAAGGAGCCAGGGCTAAAAATATACCTCTTTTGGAGGTGGATGATTTTGAGGCGATTACAGGAATGGGCGTTAGGGCAAAACTAAATGGAAAAAAAATTGGACTGGGAAATTTGCGTCTCATTGAATTTTTTGGAGCAAAATTATCGAAAGAGAATGGAGAGTTGGCAAAAAAATGGCAGCAATCCGGGCAGACGGTTATGTTTATGATTATTGATAAGAATGTGGAAGGGATAGTGAGTGTATCTGATAAAATTAAGGAGACTTCAGCGGCAGCCATAAAATCGTTGCACAAAGCCGGACTTACTGTGATAATGCTTACCGGTGATAACGAATTTACAGCAAAAGCCATCGCTGCCGAAATGGGTATCGATGCCTACCAGGCCGATAGCCTTCCGGAAGACAAATACAACAAAGTAAAAGAATTGCAGGATCAGGGACATATAGTAGCCATGGCAGGCGATGGCATTAATGATGCGCCGGCACTGGCTCTCGCCAATATTGGCATTGCCATGGGAACCGGTACCGATATCGCCATGCAAAGCGCTGAAATTACGCTGGTTAAAGGTGATTTGAACGGTATTGTAAGGGCACACGACCTGAGCAGGAAGGTGATGCGGAATATAAAACAAAATCTGTTCTTTGCCTTTGTGTATAATTCTATTGGGGTTCCCATTGCTGCCGGTGTGCTCTTTCCCTTTTTCGGAATTCTTTTGAGCCCTATCATTGCGGCAGCAGCCATGAGTTTTAGCTCCGTTTCGGTTATCTCCAACGCTTTGCGCCTGAGAAATCAGTAATTAAAACCAGGGATTTATTAACAAACTAAAAAAAATAAAGAAATGAAAAAACAAATTTTAATAGTGATGGCACTGGTCGTTTTTTCCTTTACGGGAATCGCCTTTGCCGAAGGCGGAATGAGCTTTCCGATAAATATGTCCGGAGAATCCGCGTTGAATATGGAAATGTCTGCTATGCAGCCGGATTCTTCCGCAAAGCAAAAGCAAAGCATGATGAATAAAAAAGCAGAAATGCATGGTAAGACGATGCAAATGCAAAATATTCAGGGGATGAAAATGATGCCCAAAGACAGTGGGGCTATGATGATGCAAATGCATGCGATGATGAAACATATGATGATGCGCATGATGAAAAATGGTAATATGGCCAACGGAAAAGGAATGATGAAGGGTCAAAAAGGACAGATGAAGGGTAAGATGACGCAAATGAAAAACATGCAGGGGATGAAAATGATGCCCAAAGACAGTGGAGCTATGATGATGCAAATGCATGCGATGATGATGAATATGATGCAGAATATGCAAGGCAAGAGTATGAGTAAGAAATGCAACAGCACAAAACAGGAAAAAATGATGAATAAAAAGGCACGCGATCATCACCGGAAGAAAAAATGATTACAGGGGTTTTTCTTCAAGCCCAGACTACCAGAATATTTATAAACAAGCCCTCTTTTCCGTGAGCTTACCGTTGATACTCTGAAAAAGGGTCAAAGAGAAATTAATTTATACAATCCGAATAGATTTTCAAAAACGGAAAACATTGAAGATTTAATATTAAAAAAGGATCATCTTGCAAAAAATGATCCTTTTTCTTTATGTGGGAACTACTGGATTCGAACCAGTGACCCTCTGCTTGTAAGGCAGATGCTCTGAACCAACTGAGCTAAGCTCCCTTTTCGGGATTTGAGGCTGCAAATATACATTGATATTTTAAATGACCAAATCGTTTTTCAAATTTTTCATTTTGCTTGTAATATTTATCTTTTGTTAGCTTTGCAAGATAAGTTTGAAAAAATTGAAAGGCCTGAAAATAAGCATACTCCTTTTTTTTATTCTCCTTATTGTGGGGTTAAGCTCATGTTCTGTGCAAAAGTTTGTCCCGAAAGGTAAGTATCTTGTTAACAACAGCAAAGTAATACTTACCAATAAATCATATCCTGAAATAAAAACCTCGGAACTTAGACCTTATACACAACCCAGACGCAATAAAAAATTCCTGTTTTGGCGTGCCAAGCTGTGGAATTATTATCAAAATGAAAAAAAACATACCAAATTTAGTGAATGGCGTAATAAAAAATTTGGTGAGCAACCGGTTTATTTTTACAGCGAAGACGCAGTACGGAATGCCCTTAATATGAAAAAATATCTCGGTGATATCGGTTTCTTTCATTCCAGAGTTGATCATTCTTTTAATTATCTGAAAAAGAATAAATTAGTGAATATTGTTTATAAGGTTATGCCTGCCAAACCCTATCACTATGATACCGTTCGCTTTGTTATAGAAGATACTACCTTAAATCCTTTTTTAAAGAAACAGATTGCAAATTGCTTATTGAAAAAGGGCGATATCTATAATGCCTATACCATGGATGATGAACGCGACAGAATTACACAAGCACTTCGTAACCAGGGATATTATTATTTTAACAGAAACTATATTCAGTTTTTGGTTGATACCAACTTTCGGCAACATGCAGCCAGTGTAAAAATTGATATTTTACCGAGAGAAGTAACAAATGTTAATTTTCCCGGAAAGGTAACTTACCTGCCGCATAAACGTTATTTTCTTGATTCCGTAAATGTAATTCCCGATTTCGACCCGATGAAACCACACAGTTATCGTCGTATGGATCACATTATCAGGTTCAGGAAGGATACAACGGCTTATCACTATAATTATTTTTGCCGACAACCCGGTCGCTTTGCACTGGTAACATTTGACAATGCCATCAATTTGAAACCTGGTATGCCCTATTCGGATAAGTCTGTGAAAAAAACTTACGAGCCATTGTTTAATTACAGGATACTCAGGACGACAAACATTAGTTTTAAACCTGCAAAAACAGCTTTGGAAGACACTACCGGAAACGTTGGTTATCTGAACGCCCGTATTCAGATGCAAACGGGAAAACTGAACAGTATTTCCATAGAAGCCGTTGGTACTAACTCCAGTGGCGATCTGGGAATGAACGGGATACTCTCTTTCGTTAATAAAAATGTTTTTCGCCGTGCCGAAGTTTTTAGTTTGCGTTTTATGGGTGGATTTGAAGCACAGCATCTTGCCAGACTTCCTTCCGGCTCGGCCACAACTTCAGCAAGCAGGGGGAATGGTCTTTTCAACACCTTCGAAGCAGGAGTTAATGCATCGGTAACCTTTCCGATGACTTTATTCCCTTTCAGGAAATACCGCGTAAGTGGAATGGCGCAGACCCGGCTCGGAGTGGGATATGGTTACAAAGTGCGTCCGTATTATTCGCAAAGTATAAGTAATATTGAATTCAGCTATTCCTGGAAACAAGGCCATTATCTTAAGTATGTACTGACGCCTGTTAACCTGAACTTTGTAAAGGTTAACCCCACGCCTGAGTTTCAAAGAATTCTTGAAAAGGAAACCAATCAACGACTTAAAGAGCAGTATTCCGACCACATGATTGCCGGTTTGCGTTACAGTATTATTTTCAATAACCAGAAATTGCATCGTGCGGGGAACTTTGATTATGTCCGCCTCGATCTGGAGACTTCGGGAAATATGTTCCGTGCAATAAACGGGCTTTTCGGAGGGACGACAGACTCCCTGGGTTATTACACACTTTTTGGGGTTCCTTATTCACAATATTTCCGTTTTAATCTTGATTATCGCCATTATATTCAGTTTGATAACCAGGGCAAGGCACTGGTTTTTCGCGGACTTGTGGGGATGGTTGTGCCATATTTAAATTCTGCCGTTGTCCCTTATGAAAAAGGTTTTTTTGCCGGTGGAGCAAATGGTATGCGGGCATGGCGGTTTCGTACGCTGGGGCCGGGTTCATTTGCCGGCGCTGGTGATTACGAACGGGTAGGAGATCTCCAGTTAGAGGCCAATATGGAATACCGGTTTCCTATCATAAGCTTTTTTAAGGGTGCTTTTTTTATAGATGCGGGAAATATATGGAACCTGAAAGAAACAAGTACTTTCCCGGGAGGAGAATTTTCCTGGAATACTTTTGCCAAAGAGATTGCTATCGATACAGGTCTGGGTGTTCGTCTTGATTTTTCGTTTTTTATTTTCAGAGTCGATTTTGCCGTTCCTTTACAGGATCCTGCTTATCCTCTAGGCAAACGCTGGCGTTTAGACTATCTTCATTGGAAAAATGTAGTCATTAATTTTGGTATTGGCTACCCGTTCTAACTTTATCTGATATGAATGCTGAACAGGAAATTAAAGGTATTCGCCGCCATTTTCATTATGAGCCTACCGGCGATCAGCAAATGGCTATTCGCCATATCGCTGCCTTTGGTATCAGCCGGAAACCCAATCCCATGTATTTGCTGAAAGGTTATGCCGGAACGGGTAAGACCAGCCTGGTGAGCGCATTTGTGAACCTTCTCAACGAAACCGGCCGGAAATTTGTGCTGATGGCGCCCACGGGCAGGGCTGCCAAAGTGCTGGCACAATACACCGGCTTTTCCGCTTATACGATTCATCGGCGTATTTATCATACGGTTACTCAAAAAGATGGCCGCCGAAAGCTTATCCTTTCGCAAAACAAAATGCAAAATACTGTTTTTATCGTCGATGAAGCTTCCATGATTAGCGATTATTCGCTGGACAAAGGCATGGTGGAGTCGGCAGGCAGTTTGTTAGACGATTTGATGCAGTTTGTTTTTGCACAAAACGGAAATAAACTACTGCTAGTGGGCGACACGGCACAACTTCCTCCGGTGGGACTGGATATAAGCCCTGCACTGGATCCCGATTATCTGCGTAACACTTTTAACCTGACGGCTTTTTCTTTTGAAATGCGGGAGGTTATGCGCCAGGCTCTGGATTCAGGGATATTGAAATCGGCTACTTTCCTGCGAAGCAAAATTGAAGAAGATGCGATTGAACCGCCTTTCTTTTTACAGCAGAATTTTGAGCATGATGTCCTGATTATTGAAGATGGATACATGCTGGAAGATTTGATGCAAACGGCCTTTTCGGGAAACGAAGATACCGGCAGTATCGTGATTACCCGTAGTAACAAAAGTGCAAATCTTTACAATGAGCAAATACGCAGCCGCATACAGCTCAGGGAGTCGGTTTTGGAAGCTGGGGATAAAATTATGGTAGTGAAAAATAACTATTTCTGGCTTTCGCCTGAATCAAAAGCCGGTTTTATTGCCAATGGCGACCTGGCTTATGTTGTGCGGGTAAATCATTTGGAGGAGATGTATGGTTTCCTGTTTGCTGAGGCGGAAATTCAAATGTCTGATTACCCGGAAGAAAAAGAGCTTACCGTAAAATTGTTGTTGGAAACACTTTCGTCACCGGGTTCCGATATTTCTGCCGAAGAACAACGTCGGCTGTTTGATGAAATATCATTGGATTATATGTCAATTCCACAACGCCGGAAACGGTTGGAGGCAGTGAAAAAAGATCCTTATTTCAATGCGCTTCATGTGAAATATGCCTACGCAATTACCTGTCATAAAACACAGGGGGGACAATGGCCGGTTGTTTTTGTGGATCAGGGATATGTGAATAAAGAACAGTTAAATACAGAATACCTTCGGTGGCTCTATACCGCCTTCACAAGAGCTACGAAAAAAGTGTTTCTCACGAATTTCAATCCGGAATTTTTTGATTAATCCAAATGTTTTTCTAACCAGGGGAGCAGCCGCCGGGCAGCTTTTTCGCCGGACTTTATGATGTTTGCCGTTTGCTTGAAATCAGCCCAGGAGGTATCGCCCATATGACAACTGATGACTTTGTCAGCATTACTGACTTTTAGTTTGGTAAGATGATAATTACGGATATTCTCAGCCCGTTGCATGATGTCAACACCGCTTTTTAAATCGACTCTGTCTTTGATGGAACGGCTCACATCCACACCGATAATCAGTTCGTTTTCAGATTTCCTGAAATATTGTGTGGGGACGAGGTTGGAAACGCCGCCATCTACCAGTAAGTACTTTCCCCATTTTACCGGTGGCAGGTATCCGGGAATGGATGAACTGGCACGAATAGCAAGACGAAGGCTCCCTTTTTTTAGCAAGACTTCTTCTCCTGTGAGTAAATCGCTGGTAATGGCGGAAAAGCGAAGCGGAAGTTTTTCGATGAGATGGTCAGGATAATTATGGTAGGCTTTTTCTACCAGCTCAATATCATAAATACTGGGATTGGCCAGGGTTTTAAACAGTGATAGTCCGACCTTGATGCGCCCCATTGCCGAAATGGCTTTGCTTTTCAGGTCTTTACCACTTTTGTCGATGGCAGCAAAATCGTCAAAATTAAATCCTTCAAAAACGGGATGTTCGATGAAATGATAGGTTAACTCTTCCACGGCATCGGCATTTTGATAAAGCGCATAAGCACCGCCTACCATGGCTCCCATACTGCAACCTGCGATACGGGCAATGGGAATTTTTTCTTTCTCGAGAACACGCAAAACTCCAACGTGAGCCAGCCCGCGGGCTCCGCCTCCTCCTAAAGCAATAGCCAGTTTTTTCATAATTAAAATTTTGATAAAAATACAATAAACAGGAAATTATAACATACTAATTCTTTTTCAGGAGATAGAGTGGAAGAAGTAAAATAAGAAGACTGCTGCCGAAAATAATTCCTGTTCCAGGACCTCCGGCTTGTGCGCCTAATCCAATGACAAAAGCAATGATGGCGGCAAAAAAAGATTGTGCCTGCGACTCTATGGAGAGGACAGAAGCGGTGGCTTTGTCGTCCGATTTTTCGGTAACGAAAGCTACGCCAATAGGCTTTCTGAGGTTTTCATTGAGCATAATCATCACAAAACCGAGAATGGAAAGGGCGTACCAATGAAGCAGATAAAAAATGCCAGCCGCTATGCCCAGCGCAATGCCGGCAAACATGGTGAGGTTCATGGGACGACTGAAGTGGGCGAATTTTTTTAGAAACAGACCCGAAGAACGTGAGGCCTGTGCCGTCAACAGGTAAAGGAAAAAGTAAGTGATGCCCACTACGATAGCACTCTTTTGCATTTTTTTCATGGGAGCAAGCCAGGGAAGGGTTATGGCAAGGCTTACCATAACCGGCTGGATGTAATCCTTTACAGCCCTGTAATAACCGGTATGCAGCGACAGGCTGGTAAGAATACGCAGCAGACTGAACTCTTTGAGGCTCGTAACAACGGCATTCCAAACTTCCCGGAATTTTTCACGGACACTTTTCTTTTCCTGTTTGTCGAATTCGCCGTCAAGATAGCCGGGATATGACCATATCAACAGCATGTCGAGAAAATAGGGGATAACCGAAAAGGCAAAGATAATCCGGTAGCTGCCATAATAAAAAACCATAGTCCCCGCAATGATGGAGGCTATGGCCGAGCCTGTCTGCGACCATGAACGTGTATGTCCGTAGTAATCAACTTTTTGGTTTGTCCTTCCCCGGCGCTTTAAATACTGAAAAATCATAGCTTTGTGAACTCCCGAACGAAAAGCATCAGCCAGAGCAAACAACATCATAGCCAGTATCAAAAGTCCGAAATGCTTTGAAAAGTAAAAGGTTACGAAAGAAAGGATATAAACCAAAAAAGAGGCAATGAGTGTTTTTTTCCTTCCAAGAATATCGGCTACAAGACCGCTGGGAATTTCAAACAGCATGATAGTTATCTCCCGAACCGAATAAAGCAGTCCTATTTTGATGTAATCGATGCCTTTTTCAAGAAAAAACAGAATGAGAAAAGACTCGTAAAAACGCAGGTTTTTTAAAAAACCGTAAAGTCCGAATTTGTAATATTGCCCGTTTTTTTCAATCTTTTGCATCGTAAAGCGAAAATAAGGATTTCCGGCCCATGCTTTTCCTTAGTCATCAAAATATTTCTTTATTTTAGCGAGAGACTTCCGGCAACCAAAATGTATCTTTATGAAAAAACTTATTGTTTCGTATCTGTCAAAAACTTCCCGTACCGGATGGCTATTGCTGATTATTGTGCTGCAACTTCTGTTTGTGTACGCTTTTCACGGGCTTTTTTCGTTTAGCGTGGAGAAAATCAGGGCGTTGTCTAATGGTATGGGAATTCCTGATGCCCGCATGTTTTATACTTATTCGCAGTTGCAAAACATGTTTCGGCATTATGGCACGGAAGGCCGCGAGATGTATCTGCGTCTCCAGTGGATCGATATGGTTTATCCGCTGGTTTATTCCACTCTGCTGGCCAGCTTGCTGTACTTAGTGTATAAAAATACCCGTCTTGAAAATATGGTTTTTGTTCCGTTTGTTGCTGCCCTGTTCGATTATGCCGAGAATATTTTACTTCGCATTAGCATCCTCTCTTTTCCGAATATGCAGGAAGGAATTATCCGCATAGCCGGTCCGGTAACACTTTTTAAATGGCTGCTTGTATTTTTTGCTTTCTTTTTGCTGCTGTTTGGGCTTATATGGCGCGTGACTCACCAATGGTTTAAGAAAAAGCAAGCCGGTCGATAAGATTTTTCAGGGAGGCAATTCCGGCTAATTCCTGTTTTCTCAGGAATGATTGTCCTTAATTACCCGTTTGTCTCTGAACAACCGGCGGAAATAAGTTTTGTAAATCTTTTGTATATTCCATTGCAACTGGCGAATGACGCTTCTCGGTTTACTGGAGATTGTTGAGCTTAAACTTCCGTTGTGCGATCCCTGCTCAACCAATGGCGGGTGTGCCCAGTACATTTTCACAACACCTCTTTCAACGAGTGTGTTGTGCCACCAGTCGATGACTTCATTACATTTGTGTTGTTTTATATCGTTGAGAATATTTTTAGCGCCTTCCAAATCAATAAGATAAGCACCGGCCATGCGCTGTGTTGTTGCCCGAAACAGATGTTTCCCACTCCTCGTCTCCCAAAATGATGGGAACCTGAGGGCGCTATTTTCCAGCGATATGAGGAAGCCTTTTTCTAAGTTATTGATTTCATCTGCCATTTTCTTAAGGCCTCTGGTGAAATCTCCTAGAAAAAACGGGTCGTTTTCAAAGATGAGAGCGTATTGATTTTTTCTTTTCACCATTTTCTCATAAGCAAGAATATGGTTCAGCGTGCAGGAGAGTGTGCCTGCCGCCATTTTTACAGAGATATTCCCGGTAAAATATTTTCTTAGAATGTCCTCATTAAAAAACTTCGGATCGCCGTCGGTAACGAATTCAAAATTCAGGTTGTGTTCCCTGAACAGGTCTGTGACGCGCTTTTCGTGAAGCTCGTATCCTTTCAGGGCATGAATCACATAAATTCCGTCTATTTCCAACGTACTAACCATATTCCGCAGCTTATTAGGCAGGCCTTTTCGTCGTGGCAAAGATACAATTTATGACGGGACTATGGATTATAGTAAATAGCATGTACTATATTTGGGCTGGCTAATCCGTCAACGATTTCCACAGCCTCAAAAGATCAACAAAATCCGTCTTCCGGAATTATCGTAACACTACTTTTGAATCAGGTTTGACTGAACCAGACTGTAACTTGTGATATGATTGTTCACCTGCCGTGTCCATTTAATAAGTCCGTAATGAGGAGCAAAATAGAACTGATAGCGCACTGTGTCGGGCGTTCCTTCTGTTTTTTTTACCTCGGTGTGATATACATCGGTATAATCTTTGCCATTTAACTTTAAGTCTTTCAGTTTTTGCAGGTTGGTATAAAATCCGGGATTGTTTCCAAGCCGTTGTTCTACGCCCATCGGAAAACCGGGAGCAAAGGCCAGCAGGTAGTTCCCATTTTTGTAAAAAAGCCAGTACAGGTCGTGCATTTCGCCGCTTCCTGTTGAAGGATTACCGGCATTGATGGAGCTTTTTACGATGTTTAAATCGGTGGTGGTGTCGTAAGTCATGTCAACAGCACCAAAGCTATAAGCGCCGGCAACATTGTTCGGACTGTGAAAGCCAATATAGGAGGAAACGTCGGAAACGGTAAGGTTATGCAGGCTTTTGGTACTGTCATTCTGATAAGTCCATTTGCTCTGCTTCTGAAACTGGCAATATTGCTTAAACTGGTTGCTGATTTTGTAATAGGGGTAGCTATTTTCTAACTTATTGCATGAACTGAAAAAAACACCCACGGCAAGTAGCAACAATAATTTCACCGAATTATTCATCTGTTTTGGCTTTGCTTTTTATTAATGATCCTGCTTTAATTTATTTATTTTACTTTTACAAAATTAATACATAATAACGGATATGCCTGGAAATAGTTTTGGAAAAATTTTACGACTGACGAGTTTTGGCGAGTCGCATGGAAAAGCCATTGGAGGTGTGATAGATGGCTTTCCGGCCGGCGTGAATGTTGACTTGGATTTTGTACAAAAAGAGTTAGAAAGAAGGCGTCCGGGACAGTCAAAATGGGTTACGGCGAGGCAGGAAGCCGACCGGCTGGAGGTGCTTTCCGGGGTTTTTGAAGGAAAATCTACCGGAACGCCCATTGGCTTTCTGGTGTGGAACAAGGATCAGCATTCGGCTGACTATTCGCATCTCAAAAAAGCTTACCGCCCTTCGCATGCCGATTATACTTATGAGAAAAAGTATGGTTTTCGCGATTACCGTGGCGGCGGACGTTCGTCGGCACGTGAAACCGTTGCCCGCGTGGTGGCCGGCGCTTTTGCTAAAATGCTGCTGAAGAAAGCCGGCATTGAAATTACGGCTTTTGTGCATAGCATAGGAGAGGTGTCCCTTCCGGGAAATTACGATACGCTTGATTTGTCCAAAACGGAAGAATCACCTATGCGTTGTCCTGATAAAGAAACGACAGATAAGATGTTGCACCTTTTGGAAAAGACTGCCAAAGAGGGCGATACGTTAGGGGGAACCATTTTGTGTATTGCCAAAAATGTTCCTGTGGGATTGGGGGAACCGGTTTTTGACAAACTACATGCCGACCTTGGAAAAGCTATGTTAAGTATCAATGCGGTGAAAGGTTTTGAAATTGGCTCGGGATTTTCCGCTGCCCGCATGAAAGGTTCCGAACACAACGATTTATTTGTGAAACAGGGTAAACGGCTCACCACGCAGACGAACCGGTCGGGGGGTATTCAGGGTGGTATTTCCAACGGGAATGACATCTTTTTTAAGGTAGCTTTTAAACCTATTGCTACCATTATGAAAAGCCAGCCTTCTTTTGATACCGAAGGAAACGAGATTATCCTCGAAGGCAAGGGCCGTCATGATGTTACCGTTGTGCCGCGTGCGGTGCCCATTGTGGAAGCTATGGCTGCACTGGTATTGGCCGACCATCTGCTGCGGAACACGCTCTCCGATATTAAATCGATATTTCACAAGATTTAATCCCTTTTTCCCTAATTTTGACCATCGAAAAACAAACATACCGATTGTGACTGTTTCTATGGGGAAAATTTATTTTTTGTTTCTTTTTGTACTGATTTGCATGCAGGTAATGCCTGTTGCGGCACAAAGCGACTCGGCTGCTATTTCCCGTGACACCACTCAGGTGAAACCGGACAGTACCTCGATTTACTATTTTGTCGGCTCGCTGGATAACCTGAAGTCGGGCAAACTTACCTATGTGGATACTACCCTTACCTTTTTTCACCAGTATGCCCCCATTGAAGCAAAGAATCGCATGTATAACACCCTGAGTAATATAGGGCTCGCTTCCTATAACAGAGTTTTTTCGCCTTCCGTTTCCGTGGGCTATGTAACGAAGTCCCGTGTTTTTGCACCTTATATGCATTACAACGATCAGGTGAGATATTACAAACTTATGCGTCCCTATACAGAGCTGCAGTATGTTATGGGGCCTGCAAAAGAACAGAACCTTGGGGTAACCTTTTCCCGGAAAATGTCCAAGCAGTTTACTTTTGGTGTGGATTTGTATCTCGTAAATGCTCCGGGAAGTTATTTCAACAGTAAGTCGAGTGATAATTATGTCTATTTTACAAGCCGTTATCATACGAAAAACAGGCGTTATGGTATTATCGGGAATTATTTGCACAATAAGGTAATTGCCCATGAGAACGGAGGTATTACCGCAGATAGTCTTTTTACCGAGAATCTTGAGAAAGACCGAAAAGTTATTCCGGTCGGACTAAAAACTGCACAAAACATGGTGAAAGCGTCCGGATTTTATGTGGAGCAGTATTTCAACCTGCAAAAGCCCGGCATGCGGAAGGATTCGACCCGCCGAAGACTGAGTGGCGGTAGCATCTCCTATGCACTTCTGTATCAACGTAATCAGATGGTTTATACGGACATGGAAGCTGCTTCCGATACGGGATTTTACGCGGCTTTCCCTGCCGTTTTCGACACATTGGGGACATACGATTCGATTTATCAGCTCAAAATCAGAAATCGTTTTCTCTGGTCAAGTCTGGCTTATAACGAAGCCAAACTCAGCCGGGTGTTTCGTGCCTGGTTCGGGACGAATTATGATCACATTATCCAAACGTTGCCTTATGATTTATCGAAATACATTAATAATCAGTTAATTCCTTTCGGCGGCATTTCATTGAAACTTTTTCAGCGTAGCTTTTTAAATGCTTCCGCCGAGATGGTTGTGGGAGGTTACAATAATGGTGACTTAAAGATTAAGGGTAGCCTGTTGCAATATCTAGGCTCAGTGGAGAAAAATATAGGACAACTTTATTTTAGTGTAATATTTGATAACAGAAAGCCTGCCTGGTACTTTACCAAATACAGCTCAAATCGTTTTAACTGGAAGCTCCACTTGCAGAAAGAGCGGCTTTTTATTTTTACCGGTGAGTACCGGTATAAATCCATACGTGCCGGAGCCACTTTTCAGTCGTTGGGCAACTACACCTATTTTAATGATTCGGTATATCCGCAACAGGCCGCCAATCCGGG
>VAOW01028362.1_pt1 | contig 27393 bp, 33 predicted proteins | sample 3393921 | NCBI WGS metagenome assembly VAOW01 (sample SAMN08290428, study PRJNA428436) | hydrothermal vent metagenome | isolation source: Deep-sea hydrothermal vent chimney | place: Indian Ocean: Southwest Indian Ridge | depth 2742 m m | reverse complement strand
CTCCACCATCACGAGTATTATGGAAAAAAGAAAAATGGGATATTCAAAAGTGTGGATGGAGAAGTTTTCAATAACGCTCAAAGGTTGCTAAAATGACTATATTCCTTTTCTCCTCCTCGTACCTCTTGAACATAAATATTCCATACTCAACTCCAAGACCAAGAATCATAGCACCAACTGCTACAGTACCTATACTTAAAGGTATATTTAAAAGCCCCATGGTACCAAATAACCATATAATTGAGAGAGTGAGAGGTATAAAAACGATTATGCCCTTTCTGATGGATTTTTGAATTAAAATAAGGAGGACTAGGATAATAGTCGCTGCTATGCTCATGGTTATGATAGCATCATGGATTAAAAGTTTGAAGAGAGTAACCCTCATCAGAGGTTCTCCTGTTATCACAACCTCAACGCCTGGAGGTTTATCAGCATTATTGACAATTTCCCTTACTCTCTTTACAAGAATTCTATTTCTTGCATTATTGCTACCTATATCAGAATAGACATAAATTGCAGTTGTTGTGTAATCCCTGCTGTAGAATTGACTGAGCTCTGGCACGAGATTTAAAAGCTTTCTACTCTGCTCAAGATTCTGTGGTATCCCAATTTTTGAGTAAATTGGAAAGAAAGAGTACACATGTGTTATTTCTGGCTCTTTTTCAAGACTCCTGTCAATTTCACCTACCATCCTTATTATTCTCGGGTCCCTTATATCTATTACTCTGTTTGAGAAGTCGCTGTTTGGATTTAACTTTATTAAAACTATTAAACTATCAGAAATTCCAAATTTTGCAGAAACTTCTTTCATTTTATTAATAACTGGTATACCAGAAGGAAGCTCCTTATTCAGGTTTGTTTGAAGTTTAATCTGTGGAACGCTTATAAGCATAAAGCATGTGAAGATAAAAGCAACCAAGATTATTCTCCTGTAATGGCGTGACTGAAATCCACCAACTTTTAAAAGGATATCTCTCAGAATCATTAGATTACCACTGACAATGGTTAACAGAAAAGTAGATAAAGGTTATAATATATAAACCTTTTTATGTACATACTGGAGAACCTTAAGCTTTTTGGATTAAATAAATATGAAGCTCTTGCCTATATCCAGATTGTCAAATCTGGTGTTGCTACTGCAAAGGAGGTCAGCAGGGGCTCAGATGTCCCCTATTCAAGGACATATGATGTTCTTGATTCTCTCGAGAAGAAGGAGTGGGTTCTTGTTGAAGCATCAAAACCTTACAGATATAGAGCAGAGAAAATAGACGTAATTCTTGATAAAAAGGAGAAAATAGTAATTTATGAACTAGAAGAAGCTAAAAAGAGACTAATTGAAGAACTCCTACCTTACTTTAATGAAGATATAAAAAAAGTTGGTCTGTGGACTCTAAGGGGAACGAAGTCAATACACTATAAAGTTCTGGAGATTATAAGCTCCTGCGGTGAGGAGCTTGACACTTTTATACCTTTTCTTCATGAAGGTCCTGATTCTCTTGATTATATAGAAGAAGAAGCTAGAATAATTAAGGAGAAGTTAATGGCAGGGGTAAAGCTCAGATTGATAGTAGGTAGAGAAATAATTGAGATGTTTGAGAAGTTTGAAGTTCAAGGTGTATGTGAAGTTAGAGTTTCAGAAGAGCATGTTGGCTGGATTATTATTTCAGATTCAAAAGAAGTACTGTATGGTGTTCCATCACCATCTGGCAGCGAAGTCGGTATATGGAGCGATGAACCAGAAATGGTAAGGATAAGTGGAATAATGTTCAACTATCTCTGGGAGGGTTCAAAGTAGCGTGGTTTTTCACTTCTGACATACTCCCACGACTAAAAAGGCCGTCTGACAATTACTATCAATAATATAAAGACTGCTTATTTTAGACAATAAAGGCTAAATTTAGATTATTTCCCGTAGTATTTTTGATTACGGGACAGCCTCTAAAGTTCGTGGGCTTTCCCGCTCACGATATCGTAAATGTGGTGAATATCCTAAGAGTATTGATATTATAACCTTAACTCCTTTCATTTAAGGAATACATTAAAGCCTAACACTTTATCGAGTTCAGCTACTTTTTTAGGCACCTCATAGATGATTTCCCTCTCACCATCTTTAATCATATACACCTTTGCGAATTCTTCCAATACATCCAATGGTGAGATGTGTCCTCCCTCATGTTGACTGTGAAAGAATCCGGCGTAAATAATGTTATGCTTATAGGAGATAAGGGGTTCTATTCAGAAGATAATGTCCTTGGACTTCAAGTAAACCAACTCGAGACGAAATTATATTTGTATATATATAGTATCTATTATCTTATATTTAGTACTATTAATATTAAACATACTTAAGGGAATATTTATTATATTCTATAATAAGATAAATAATTATTGTAATTAAGTGTGCTTTACTTCAAGCCGAGAAGTTACACTACATTCTTCCATTAGAGAGAAATAGCTCACTGATAGATTACTCCAAGATACAGAAGGGGGATAGAATGGCATTGGACGGATATTTCATGTTAGAAAAGAGGGCAGTATGGTACTACAGTTACAAGCTGAAAGAGGGGGAGTTGAATGGGAAAATACTCATTATCTTTATTGATGAGCGGCTAAAAGCTGAGGAGGAGAAGGATGGTCTATCGAGAATAAAAAAGGATGATGATAAATCCCTTGAAACTTTCTTTAAAAACCAGTATCATCTGGGAACAATAGCTATAATCATTGATCTGGGTGAACTTGCAGAGAGGATTTATAGCCTGCTGAAAAGTAGGGGAGATATAGAAAGGATGTTTGATACTTTCAAGAACGTTATGAATGCGGACAGAACGTATATAAGTGATGATTATCAGATGGAAGGATGGATGTTTATAAATTTCATTTTCTTGATTTTTTATTACAAAATTGACAGTATCCTTGAATAAAACTAGCTCTTGAAAAAATACTCGCCAAACGACGTACTTATTCATCTGGCACGAATTTACAAGCTTAAAATACAGGAAAAATGGATAACATCGGAAATATCGAATAAAACTAAAAATATAACTGAAAAGCTAAATATTCATATTACATAAAATGTGCAGAATTAAGGCCTAAACTCTACCAATAACTTCTTATGTTTCAATGCCTCCTAATCAACCAATTGCTCTTATCCCTCATGGAACAAGCCCCTTCCAAAAGGGAGGGGTAATTGACAGTTTATCTAAATACTAACTGCCTGCCAGCAGTACAAGATGGTTATCAAAAAAGACAGAGATAAATCAAAGAGAAATATTAAGGTTATTGATATATTTAGATTTGCTACTGATGTAATGTCTGATTAAGTTATTCTAAGACTTATATTGCTAAAAAAATAAAAATGGAGAGAGAGTTAGTAATTTTTCGCGACAAGCTTTATGTCTGAAGCCTTGACAGTCTTTCTCTTTGCGTGTTTTGCCATGTCTCCAGATTCTCTAGCTATATCAGTTCCGATTTCTTCTAGAATTTCTGCAAGAAGTTCTGCAGCATCCTTACCTACTCTCAACCCGGTTGCATTCCTTATTATTCTTTCACATGCAGCTATTGAAAGTTCAGCCATTTATATACCACCTTTTAATTTTCTAGTATAATTTTACTTGTATTGCTATATAAATCTTTCTTTCGATTTTAATTTAAAAATCATATTATATCAGCTATCTATAGAAACATGTTTTAATTTTCTGGAAGTAAATTATATATATCATTATTTTGATATAACATAATAATTCAGACGATACATAATTAGAAAAAGACGTATATGGTGTATTCCAATGATTATCATAACCGACAGGCTTATCAGGGGAAGATTATTTTATTAAAGACTTTATATAGGTGAGTTTATTGATTAAACAATTAAAATGTCAGTAAACATTTATATTAAGTTTTTATTAACCATGGTCAGAACTCTACTTTAGATGTGATAATTATGGTAGCAGAAACTATACAATTTCTAGGCATTAAGGGTGCTCCTGAAATAAATCTTATTCTTGCCTTTATGTGGTCTCTCCTTATCGGCTGGGTGTTCTCAACAGTAGGTGCTTTTGGAGGGGTTCTTGCCGGCGTGGGCCATATGACAATCTTCGGGTTAGGTTCATATGCTTCTTCACTGAGGGATGTTAATGAATCTCTTAATAGGGTTGTAACCGATAGTGTGAGAGTATCAAACCAGTGGCTGGTTGGTATGAGTGCAGCTATTTCTTCATTTAACTATTACAGGATGAAGAGAATTGTTATACCGCTTGGTCTTACTCTTGGTGTAGGTGCTGTGATTGGCAGTATAGCTATCCCCATGCTGACAGCAGGTAAACTCAGCTTCAGATCATATCAAGGTTATTTCGGACTTTTTACCCTTATCGTTGGTTTTGTTCTTCTATACGAAATTACTCCCCGTGGAATGGCAAGAAAGAAAAAAGCTTCAGAGGCTGCAAAAGCATTTGAAAATAGAGTTAGAGAGCTTAAAAAGAATGGCAATGTGAAGGAGCTTGAGAAGGATGGGGTGAATATCAAAGAAGTAAGTCCCAGAAGGATAAGATTCACATTTTTTGGTGAAGAATTTTCGTTTAATCCGGTTTTACCCTTTTTTGGCGGGATTGTAATAGCAGGTATTGCTTCTCTCATTGGTGTTGGAGGTGGATTCCTGTATGTGCCTTTTCTGACATCTGTTGTAGGCCTTCCCTATTTTATTGTGGCTGGCACGTCTGCTCTTGCAGTGATTATAGGTATGGTGGTGAGTATCTATACATATATGGTGGTGAAAGGTGTACCTATTGATTTTATGCTCATAGGCGTAGAGCTCGTTGGTGTTATTATAGGTTCACTCATAGGTTCAAGAACATCAAAATATATCCCTGAAAGATATATGAAAATAATCTTTACAGTTCTGGCATTCTATGTTGGACTGAGATATACAATAAAGGGCTTCTTTGGTTTCAATTTACTACCATGAGCTTTACTATTTATTTTAGTTTTATTACAGCTGTGAGAAACAGAGGACCTCTGACATCTATTTTCTTCTCGTAGGTTGTTATGTAGCGTCTGGCAACTTCGTCCAGCTTCAGATTTATGTCACCCAGCCCTTTAACCATACCGAATCTTAACTTCTTCTCTGTTTCTTCTGTTTCCCCTAATTTTTCTGCCCTTGCTGCTATTGCGAGAGAACATGCACTGAGATAGCTTATATCTGTGCTGAAGGCATGTTCAGGAAAATCTGCACTTCCCAAAATGTTGCATTCTTTTACAAATATTTTATTTTTGTATGCAGGGCCCAGAAGTTTTTTCCCTTCTTCCTCTTCAACAAGTTTAACTTCAATTTTTCTGCCGAGAAGTGTACCTGAAAAAGCTGTTATCTCAGCCGGAGTTTCTCTTTCTGCCTCCTCTATGGCAACACTCTCTATTGCTTCAGCCATAGCAATACCTTCTTCTGTGCATGGAGTTAGTTTGAAATAAATCATCTCTGCAATTTCTCTATCATCGAGATGCCATCTTTTATAGAACTGTGGGAATACCATTTCCCTGATATCATCTGCACCTGAAAGTACCATGGCGAGGCGCTCCACACCAAGGCCAAGATTCATTACAGGCACCTCGATTTTATATCTGGAAAGTGCTATAGGTGAATAAACACCAAATGTGGCTATTTCTACCCATCCGGCTTTCTGGCTGTAAGCATATACCTCTGTCTGGGTATCCGGGGTGTAATACTTTGAACGTTTTTCATCAGGTCTAAATTTGAATTTTTCAAAACCAAAATTTCTGAGAAGTTCTCTTGCAACAAATTTACCGTCTTCAACACTGACATCCTCTGCCATAACAACACAGCTTGCTGAGAAATGGCTTCTAAGGTGAGTGGTATCTTCACTCTGCTCTCTTCTGAAGCATCTATCAATAGAAAATAACTTTATGGGTAGCTTTTTCCTGCCGTACATGGATGACAGAGTTAAAAACCAGCCAGAAGTCATGTGACTCCTGAGAGTTAGATTTGTTGGTCTGGGTTTCAGCTCTTTAAACTCTGGAAAAATCTCTGAAAAGACCATTGTGGCCAAGGAATCATCAATTTTCAAAGTTTCTGCAAGCTCCTTTATTAAATCGTCGCCACCGACTTCACCCTTTTTATATCTATGAAGTAGTTCCTGAAGCTCATTTCTATCTGCCTGAATACCATGTTTTTCAAGAAGATTTAGCTTTTTCTGACTTAAACCAACATCTGGTCTTGGCAGACCAGCAAGATAGAAACATCTGTCAAGCACCGCCAGCGCCTCCAGCCCAAACTGGCGCTTTACTTCCTTCTCCTCTATGAATATCGGATTAACAAACTCATCAAAGCCAAGTTTAAGATAGGCTTCTCTGAGTTTATAAAGAGTTTCATATAGGAAATTAGACTTACCATACTCCCCTATGTACCTATCTTCCACATGAGAAGGTTCCTGAATAAGAGAGGCAGTATCAAGCCATGCCCTTTCAAAATCAGTTTCTGCAAGTTTGATTATTTCCTTGCTTTTCCATAGAGTCATAAGCTATCCCAACTTTTCTAATAGTTTATAGCATGAATATCATAACTATACTTTTCGGCTATCTTTTTAATTTCAATCATATTGTATAATCTTATTGCCATTGTGAACTAGAGGTAAATATTTATCCTTATGCTTTTGCCCAGATAAAGCATTAACTTGATTTTTACTGTAATCCACTGTTTTGATATAAGTAGTCGATACAGCTCTGCCTATAATTTCCTGCTACCAAGAGCATTATTATACAAATGCCTGCATGTATCCAGAGTCTCTACTAATCTCTCTTTCTGGTCTTTGTTTGGACACATGCGGTATTTGAAGGTTTTCTTTATATAAAGTTATTTATACCTTTAGGTTTAAATAATTTCCGCATGGGTGAAAAGTCTAGTTGTGTCTATAATATCAACTACCACCTAGTGTAGTGCCTCATGTACTGTAAGCCCATTCTTAAAGAATCTAGGGTGAAGGAATTCCTAAAAGAGCAAATATATACTTGCAGCCACGAAGGACTATGAAGTCCTAGCCTTAGGAATCATGCCAGACCACATACATCTCTTCATCTCTGCATCACTCACTGAATTCCCTATGGCGATTATTAAAATATTTAAGGGGGGTTACTGCCCTGCGATTGTTCAAGAAGTTTCCAGAACCCAGAGACAGATACTAGAAGGGTAAGCTCTGGAGTCCGAGTTACTATGTTGGAACTGCTGGGCAGGTTAGTTCAGATACGATTAAAAGGTATATAGATACCAATTCATCCACACATTGAAATGATTGGTATTCTTGGCTGAAACATTATAAAAATTCTGTCGCCGCACCGCCAGACATACTCCGCTACCATTAGTTTTACAATATTGATGAGATGAAAAATCTCTCTGGGTCTCAGCCTGTGTTCAATATTGAATTTCTTATGTGTTATCTTTAGATTAGGATTGGATGTAACTTCGAATTGCAAGTAAGCATGGGCTTAACCTTTATACTGATAGCTTTTTATTCCAGATTTTTATTTATTGCACTCCTTATTCTATCCACAGATTTAAGGAATAGTTCCTCCTCTCCTCTGCTAAGGTTGTAATTTACTGGTCTTACTCCAGAACTGCTTACCTCCGATGGATAGCCTATACATATTTCATGGTTTTCGAGATAAACCGAGATGGGCATAATTGTACTTTCTTCATTCTGAAGGCCTCTTACAACATCTGAAATTGCTGTTGCTGGAGCAAACCATGTTCCACCTTTAGCTTCAATAACTTTACCCGCACTCACTCTGACCTCCTCAAAAACATTCCAGAGTTTAGACATGAGAACATCTGCTCCAAGATGAGAGAATACCGGTGTCATTGAGTCACCATGTTCACCTATTATCATGACCTCTTCTGAGTATTCCGTATCAAACCTGAGTTTGAGAAGTGACTTAAGTCTCATTGTATCCAGAAGGGTGCCCAAGCCAAAAACTCTTGAAGATTCAAGATTTGAGAGTTTGAGGGTATTATAAGTCAAAACATCAACAGGATTCGAAACAATGAAAACAAATGGATTTTTAGAATAATCGAGAGCCCTCTTTGTTACATCCCTGACTATACCTATATTAGTCTCAGCCAGCTCCAGCCTGTTCATACTTGGCTTTCTTGTCACACCGGCTGTGACAATAATAATATCACTATCTTCTGTTAGGGAGTAATCGCTCCCACCATAAACTTCACCATCGATTTTCATACCAGAGACTGAATGAGCAAGATCAAGAGCTTCGCCCTTTGCTCTATCTTCCGATATATCAATAAGAACAACTTCTGAGGCAAGATTGTTAATCATTATGGAGAATGCAGCAGTGGAGCCGACTCTTCCTCCACCTCCTATTATTGTAACCTTCATATTAATTCACCTAAATGTAACCTAGATTCTGATAGATGAGAATATAAAAATTTCCCTGACAACTTCGACAATGAGCGATAACAAATTATATATGTGTCGTAATTGGTATTGAGTAAAGGTGATAGAATGGAAGGTCCAAGAGACCCTAAAATTTACAGAGCACCTGACCTGGATGTGTTCCCTCCAAAACTTCAGGACATTGTGGGAGTTTTTTCCGGTTATAGTGTGAAAATTAAGAAAAATGACGGAGATACCCTCATGATAATGGAGAGAGGTAGTAGCAAATATCTCATGATAGTATAATTTATTTCTTTTTTCGTCATTTTTTGCCCATAAGACCACCCATTTCAATTGGTGGATGAATTGGCTTTAATATACAGGGGATTATTTAATATATGATGTATATAAAGATGTTAATGCTTAAAACATATAAATATAGGCTATATCCAGAAAGTTGGCAGATAATTATGATTTGATATTTTTTGAAGATTTAAAGATAAAGAATATGATTAAAAATCATCATCTGGCAAAATCAATATCTAATGCAGTCTGGAACACTCTACAAGCATGCACACGCTGGTGGTAAAGTGATGTTTGTATACCCGAAAAATACATCTAAGGAGTGTTGCAATTGTGAAGGAAAATCTTGTAGTTAGAACCCATAGTTACCCTTACTGTGGATTGATTATTGATAGAGATGTAAATGCTACAGAAATATCCTTAAAAGAGGATTATGGTTCATAGGGCCGGGACTATCCGAATCCACGCTGTGGAGATTCTCAATAGAGTGTTATGGAAGCAAAAAGCCAACCTAATTGTAGGGTGGTAATTCACGTTGTCCATGCAAAAATATAAATATATATTTGTTAAAGTTTCTTCTCTAAAACTAAAAGTATCTTGAGGAATCTATGATGGATAAACTATGGAAAGAAATCTCTAAAGTTTATAAAAGTTTTAATGATGACCTTGTATCAATTGAAAAATATATAGAAGAGAGTATACCTGTAGACAGCCCTCCTATGCTCTATGATGCTTCCAGACATCTCATTACTATGGGTGGAAAAAGGATAAGACCAGTATTGACTCTACTTTCCTATAAATCAGTCTCCCCTCAGGGAACTCTTGATGAAGTTTTTCCCATCGTTGTTGCAATTGAGCTGATTCATACAGCAACTATAGTGCATGATGACATAATAGACAGAAGTACAAAGCGCAGAGGAGGAGCAACTGTCAATGCAAAATGGGGAGATGAAATTGCCATACTTGCAGGGGATCTGCTATTTTCAGAGGCTTTTGGTCTTGTGGGCACTCACAGAAACAGAGAAGTCAGCGGCATAATATCAAGAACGTGTGCAAAGCTTGCCGAGGGTGAGGTTCTTGAAACTCTCCATACTGAAGATTATGATATGACTGAGGAAGTTTATCTTGAGGTGATTGAACGCAAGACAGCTTCTCTATTTGACGCAGCAACGAGAACAGGAGCAATAGTAGGTGGAGGAAGCAAGGAGGAAGTTAAAGCTCTGGCTAGATATGGCTACTTTCTTGGAATAGGGTTTCAGATGATAGATGACCTTCTGGATATTACTTCAGGGGAAAACATCCTGGGCAAACCTGTGGGCATCGATATTGCTCTTGGCAAAAGTACATTCGTTATACTTCATGCTCTGCACCACTGCAGCCACGGGGAGAATGTAGAATTGAGAAAGATTCTTAATAAAAGAGAGAAGAACAGCGGAGACCTCGAAAAAGCAAAAGATATCATGGAACACTGTGGCTCTTTAAATTATGCACTGAAACGCTCAAAATATTTTGTTGAAAAGGGTAAAAAAGAACTTTCTGCAGTCCGAGAAAATCCTGCTACTAAGGCTCTGGATATTATTGCCGATTGTGTTCTCAAGAGGGAGTTTTAGGTGTGGTATATCCTAAAGATAATTCTAATTTTTTCTTCAGGGATTGTTTTTGCAAATTTTGCCCTTGAATTTGGACTATTCAGATATCTTAACAGAGCTTTCAGACCTCTTTTCAGTTTTGCAAACATATCGCCAGAGGTTGCAGCCAGTGCTATGGCAAGAGTTTTAAGTCCCAGCGCTGGCTATTCCACTCTGGCAGAGTTTCATATGGCAGGTAGGGTAGATGAAAGGGAAATTATAGTAACAACCTTTCTCACAACATTTATCCATGAGCTTCTCCGTATTTTCAGGTTTTATATTCCTGTAGCTGTACCTCTCCTTGGCATTTCTCTTGCAATTAAATATATTGCAGTCAAAGTCGGCAGTGGCTTTATTCAGAGTTCTCTTGCTTTAATTTATTCAAAATTTAGACTTCCGGCAGTTAAGGATTACAATGAAGAGCCTGAAAGAAAACCAGACATGAAACTGGTAATAAAACAATCCTTTAAAACTCTTAAAAGAGTTATTCCACTCTTTGTCTTTACCTATGGTGGTGTGACACTCCTCCTTTCCCTAGGACTTCTTTCTAGGATTGCTAACTTCTCAGAACCTATTATGACCTTCTTTTCTCTTCCTGGTGAAGCTTCTCTTGTTATGGTCACTCAGTTTGCCAATGTTGTGGCTGGTTTTGCCACAGCAGGAGAGCTTGTGAGGCAGGGTATTCTTAATGGAAACAAGGCTCTTATAACCCTTATAATTGGATTGATTTTTTCTCTACCGAGAATTTATCTTCAACGTACTGCCCCTCTGGTTGCTTCTCTCTTTTCCAGAAAGATTGCATTTAAAATTATAATATTTAAAATTTCACTTGAGATAATTACTTTAGCTATAATGCTCTGGTTGGTGTTAAGATGGAGTTAGAGAGAGTTATTGAAATAATGGAAAGAGAGGGCGAAAAAAGAAAAGCCCCTGTCCTAACTTTAAAGCAACACCTGACAACCCCCTTCATGACACTTGTGTTTGTTCTTCTCAGCGCCAGAACAAAAGATGAGACAACATCAGAAGCTACAGATAGACTTTTCAGGGTTGCGGATTCACCTTCACAGCTTATGAATTTAAGTAAAGATAAGATAGAGAAGCTGATTTATCCTGTAGGTTTTTACAGGGTGAAAGCAGGAAAGCTTAGAGAACTTGGAAAAGTTCTTGCTGAAATTTATAATTCAGATGTGCCTGAAACCTTCGAAGAGCTCATTAAGCTTCCAGGTATAGGGAGAAAGAGTGCCAATGTAGTTCTTGCTCATGCCTTCAATAAACCAGCCATAGGTGTGGATACACATGTACATAGAATCTCAAACAGGGTTGGTCTTGTTAAAACGTCAAAACCCATAGATACTGAGAGAAAGCTTAACAGTATTGTTGCTGATAATCTAAAGGTGAAGTTGAATAGAGCCTTTGTTGCCTTTGGCCAGAGTGTATGTAAGCCTGTGAAACCTCTCTGTACCCAGTGTCCCCTCGCCGGAAAGTGTCCGAAAATTCATGTTAAAAAATAGTGTTTGCAGACGTTAATCAGGAAAAATCTTAAAAGTATTTCTTCTGCATTATTTGCATTAAATTATTAACTCAGAGAGGTATGATTATGAAGATGCCAAAAGAAAAGAGAACATACTGCCCGAGCTGTAGAAAGCATACAGTGCATGAGGTGCTCAGAGTAAAGAAGCACAAGGCAAGTGAATTGAAGGCAGGACAGAGGCAGTTCAGAAGAGTCATTAAAGGTTATGGTGGTTTTCCAAGACCACTTCCCAGTGGTTCAAAACCCACCAAGAGAATTTCCCTAATACTTAAGTGCAGGGAATGTAAGAAAGCTCACAGTGTCAAAGGCTTCAGAGTGAAAAAATTTGAACTGGAGGCATAATTGTGGTAGGACTTATTTCAAACCCAAGGTCACGATTCCTTAAAGTAAAATGCAGTGACTGTGGAAATGAACAGGTAATGTTTGGTTCAGCTTCAACCAGAATAATATGTCAGGTATGCGGAAAGACTCTGGCTGACCCTACAGGCGGCAAGGCAAAAATTCTCACAAAGATAATATCAGTGCTGGAGTGAGTTTATTGGTAATCAAGAAGGAGCCCTTCCCAGAGGAAAATGACCTTGTAGTATGCACAATTACAAAGGTATATCCATATGGGGCTTTTGCTAGGCTTGATGAATATGGTGGTAAGGATGGATATATTCACATCTCAGAGGTAGCCTCAACTTGGATAAAGAATATAAGAGATTTTGTCAAGGAAGGGCAGAAGACTGTAGCCAAAGTAATGGGGATAGATAGAAGAAAGGGACATATAGATTTATCTCTGAGGCGGGTAAGTGAGTCAGCCAAGAAAAATAAGCTCCAAGAGTGGAAAAGAGCCCAGAAGGCAGAGAAACTTCTTGAGATGGCAGCCAACAATCTTGAGAAAACTCTTGAAGATGCATACAAAGAGGTAGGTTTTATTCTTGAGGAGCATTTTGGTGAGATATATGGTGCCCTTGAAGAAATCTCACTGCTGGGTGAAGAAGCCCTCAAAGATATTGAGATACCAGAAGACTGGGCACGTGAACTGATCAAAATATCGGGAGAAAACGTTACCATACCAAACGTTGAGATTACAGGATATGTTGATTTAAGATGTTTCGAGACAGATGGTGTGGAAGCTATAAAGGATGCATTGATACAGGCGAGAGAAGAAGAAACAAATGACGATGTAAAATTTGATGTTATTTATGTAGGCTCTCCCAGATACAGAATCAAAGTTGTAGCACCTGAATATAAAATAGCTGAAGATGTTTTAAGGAAAGCCGCCAATAAAGCTATTGAAGTTATAAAAACCTATGGTGGCGATGGTCAGTTCTACCGCGAAATAAAAGATGAAAGGAACTGATACAAATGTTACTACCTCAAATATAAAGGAGAAAGGAAAGTGAAGGACTTAAAGGTGTTATATACAGAAAAGCCTGAACTTCAAGACACAGTATTTATCGAGGGGCTTCCAGGCATAGGGTATGTGGGGAAGATAGCTGTTGAATATATTATTAAAGAGCTAAAAGCGGAAAAGTTTGCAAAGCTTTGTTCTACAGACTTCCCACCTCAGGTTCTTATAGACAAGAACGGTTTTATCGAGGACATGAAAATCGAATTCTATTTCTTAAAGGGTGAGGGAAACCGCCAGAAAGATTTAATATTTATTACAGGCAATACTCAGAGTGTCACTCCTGAAGGGCAGTACAGACTGTCTCATGAAATTCTGGATTTTGCAGGGAATTTTGGAGTAAGTGAAATTTATACTCTCGGTGGCCTGGGTATGAAAGGAACTGTTAACAATCCCAGAGTATATGGAGCAGTAACAGAAGAAGGATATATATCCACTCTTGAAGAGCTAGGGGTTGTGATTAAGAGGGAGACAGAGGGAGAGATTGTAGGCATATCAGGGCTGCTGCTGAGTCTTGGTAGACAGAGAGAAATCCCAGGATTGTGTCTTATGGGTGAGACATCCGGCTTCTATATTGACCCTGAAGCTTCAGAAGCTGTACTCAATGTGTTGTCAAAGCTTTTAAATCTGGATATTGATATGGCTAATTTAAAAGAAGAAGGAAAAGCTGCAAGGCAGAAATTTGAAGAATCCAAAACTATGGAGCAGAAGATGATGGAAAATATGGGTTTAATTAAGAGAGAAGGCGGGGATGAAGATATACGTTACATAGGATAAGTTTAAGGTTAAATAACACATAAACTTATTAAGGTGTTTTTAATGCAGGTGGGAATAGTAGGAGCTTCAGGATACACCGGATGTGAACTTCTACGTCTTCTAAATCAGCATAATAAAGTTGAAATAGCTCTGGCAACCTCTAGAAGCTTCAATGGTAAGAAAGTAAGTGCTATCCATCCAAACCTCAGAACAATTGTTGATATTGAGTTCGAAGACCTAGGTATAGAGGAGATTGTGGAACGCTGTGACTTTGTATTTCTGGCTTTACCTCATGGTACAAGTATGAAAATTGCTCCCGAGCTTGTAGAGGTAGGACTGAAAGTCGTTGACCTGAGTGGCGACTTCAGGTTTGATAATATTGAAGTTTATGAAAAATATTATAAGAATAAGCACAGTGCACCAGAGCTTAAGGCAGTTTATGGACTGCCCGAGCTTCACAAAAAGGAGATAAAAACTGCAAATTTTGTTGCAAACCCTGGCTGCTATCCAACAGGTGTAATACTGGCTCTGGCTCCTATTGTTGACATGGCTGATAGGATTGTTGCTGATTCAAAGAGTGGAATCTCAGGTGCAGGTGTCAAGCCACAGCAAGCAACCCACTTTCCTGATGTGGATGAGAATATTCTCGCCTATAAGGTTACAAACCACCAGCATCTGCCTGAGATTGAGCAGGAACTCAATAAAATTGCTCAAGGCACAAGTGTTTCCTTTGTGCCACACATAATCCCTATGATAAGAGGGATATCAAGCACAATACACTGCTTTCTTAAAGAGGAGAAAACTTCCGGTGAAATTAGAGGAACTTTCGAAGATTTTTATTCGAAAGAACCTTTTGTCAGACTTCTTGAAGTTGGTAATATCCCCAGGTTAAGTGCTGTAAAAGGTTCAAATTTTATTGATATAGGAAGCTTTGAAGTAGATTATGAGAGAGAAAGAGCCATAATAGTTTCAGCCATAGACAATCTTGTCAAAGGTGCTTCAGGACAGGCAGTTCAAAACATGAATATTATGATGGGCTATGAAGAAACTCTCGGTCTTCTCTTTCCAGGTCTCTATCCATGAGGTATTAATATGAAGGTTAAAGATTTTATGACAAAAGATGTTGTTGTTATAGAGGTTGACGAAAGCCTTGAAGAAGCAGCAAAGAAATTGAGGAAATATAGAATAAGTGGTGCTCCTGTTCTGGGGGAGGGTAATGTTATTGGTGTTATCAGTGAAGCTGACTTGTTAAAGGCTCTTGAGGAGAAGAGTATAAGTCTTAACACTCTGCTGCCAAGCCCTCTGGATTTAATCGAGCTTCCGGTAAGGGTAAAACTAAATATCGATAAAATTACAAAGGAGATAAAGCTTTTAGGTAAAGTAAAAATTAAAGATGTGATGACAAAATCAGCAATTACAATCTCTCCTGAGGAAGATATATCAAAGGCAGCCAGATTAATGAGAGAGCGCGGTATAAACCGTCTTCCTGTTGTGAAGGATAGTAAACTTGTTGGAATAATCACAAGAGCAGACCTGTTGAAGGCTTTTTAGGTGATATTATGCATGCTGTGCTTGGTTGTGGTACCTCAGGATATTCTGCAGCTGAAAAATTGAAAGATTCTAAAAAAGAGCTAATAATTATAGATAACGATAAAAAGCGTGTTGAATCTCTGAAAGAGAGGGGTTTTTCTACCGTAATTCAGGGAGATATAACTGATATAAAAACTCTTAAGGCTGCAGGTGTTGCAAATGCCGAGGCTGCGCTTATCCTCACCACAGACCTTGAGCTCAATCTGAAAGCAGCCAGAGCTGTAAAGGACCTTAATGACACAATTGCTGTTGTGACGAGGGCAAAGAAAGACAGCACTCCTGAGGATTTTAAGGATATGGATATAGACTTGGTAATATACCCTTCATATGTTGTTGCAGAGAAAGCAATAGAATCCCTTAAAGAACTTGAACTCAGGAGGAGGCTCAAACACCTCAAAAAAGTTATAAAGGATGCAGGTGAGAAAGCTCTTGCAATTATCCTACAGGACAACCCTGACCCCGACGCCATAGCAAGCGGCATGTCTCTCAAGAAAATAGCGGAAACTCTGAATATCCAATCTGATTTGATTTATGGTGGGGAAATCGGACACGAAGAGAATAAGGCACTTGTAAACCTTTTGGGCCTCACTCTTATTCCCAGTGTAAAAGTCAGAGATATAAGGGACTATGGGAAAATAGCCCTGATTGAATCATCAGTACCAGGGGTAAATAATTTCCTGCCAAAGAGCACAAGGATTGATATAATTATTGACCACCACCCCTTCGATGATAAGATTGATGTTGAATACTGGGATATAAGACCTGAGCTGGGTGCGACATCCACCATATTAACTGAATATCTTGTATCATTAGATATTGACATAACAGATGACCTTGCCACCGCTCTGCTCTATGGCATTAAAACAGACACAAATAACTTTACAAGAGCCACTACAAGTGATGATTTAAAGGCTGTTGCAATGCTCTATCCAAAAGCAAGTCAGGAACTTTTAATAAAGATTGAAACGCCATTGATGAGTACTGAAACACTAGATATTCTCAGCGAGGCTATAAGAAACAGAAAAATAAAGGGAAGTTTTTTACTTTCGAATGTGGGATTCATAAGGGATAGAGATACTCTCCCGCAGGCTGCTGAATACCTTCTTAATCTAGAGGGTATCTCCACAGTTCTTGTTTATGGAATAGGTAAGAATGTCATATACCTCTCAGGTAGAAATAAAGACATTAGAATAAATCTCGGTGATATAATGCACAATGCCTTTGGTAATATAGGTCAGGCTGGTGGTCATGCTACAGCAGCAGCTGCAAAAATTTCTCTTGGCCTCTTCGGAATTGTCAAAGACAAGACATCTCTTTTAAAGCTTGTTGAAGAGGCAATCTCCAGCAGATTCTTTGAGGGTGTTGGAATCGAGGAAAAGAGTGACTAATGCACCAGATTATAGGCAAAAGTCCATGATAAAATCCAGACTATAAAGAAATATAAAAAGCCTGAGGCTAACCAGTCTTTCAATGCAAATTCCTTTGCACTCAGATTTAAAATTTTTCTAGTTGCTATAAAAAGCGGGTAAGAAGCGAGCAAACCTAAAAAAATAACAGCTCCAAAAGTCAATATGGTATGGATTACATATGCTGTCACTATTCCAAATATCAGGCCAAAGAGGCTGTGCATCAGTGAAATTTTCCTTTTCATATCGTCTTTCATAATAATCACCAGGTGGTCCTATGAAACAAAGTATTAGTAGTTTTGATATTTATGCCGAAGTCTATGAACTTAAGAAGATAATTAACGTAAGGGTTAATAAAGTTTTTCAGGTAACGAAGGATGAGTTGAAGCTGGTACTCAATGTTAGAGATGGTGGAAAGAAGGACCTCGTTATTGAGGCAGGAAAAAGAATTCATCTAACAGAATATCCAAAACCTGCGCCGTCAAAACCCAGTATGTTCGTAATGGCTCTCAGGAAGTATATAGGCAATGGTATTCTTCTCAATATAAAACAGGTAGGTTTTGACAGAATCATTGAGCTTGCCTTCAGAGGCAAGGAGGGTGAAGAGTATATACTTGTTGTTGAGCTCTTCGGTAATGGCAATGTTCTTCTTCTGAATCCTTCCAGAGATATTCTTGCTGTTATGAGACCTAAACGCTACTCCACAAGAGAAGTTGTTACAAAGGCTAAATATGAGTTTCCACCTCAGCGTATCAATCCCTTCGAGCTTGAAGTAGAGGAGATTAAAGACCTTGTGAATAACTCCAAAGGCGACCTTGTAAGAACTATTGCCACAGACCTTGGCCTTGGTGGAGTTTATGCAGAGGAAATATGTCTCAGAGCAGGTATAGAAAAGAGCAAAAAGAGTATAACTCTCGAAGATAGTGAAATTATATGGGAAAAGATTCATGAACTTAAAGATAGTGTGGATAAAGAAAAGCCAAAAATAATCTTTGAAGGCGAGCTTCCGGTTGATATAACTCCTGTAAAGCTGGAAATTTACAGGGATAAAAAGTCACATGAATTTGAAAGTATGAATAAAGCTCTTGATACTTATTTCACCACCTATGAGCTTGACCATATAGAAGAGTTGAGGCGCAAGAAGTATGAAGAAGAAGTTGGAAAGTACAGGTCAAGACTCAAGGACCAAACATCTATCTTGAAAAAATATCTGAATGGGGAAAAGGAATATAAGGAGATAGGAGACCTTATTTATCTCCATTATAAAATTATAGAAGAACTTATGAATACAATAAAAAAGGCAAGAAAAGATTATTCCTGGAAGGATATAAAAAGAAAGTTTAAGGAGAGTAATATCTCAATTGTAAAGGAGATTATACCATCTACAGGTGATATTATACTTATTCTTAATGGTAATGAGGTTAAAATAGATATAAGAAAGGATGTCTTCAAGAATTCAGAATTCTACTATTCAAAGGGGAAAAAGTTCAGAGGTAAAATAAAAGGTACTCTTATAGCAGTTAGAAAAACAGTGGACAAAATAGAGGAAATTAAAGCTAAAGGTGTTGAAGCCTACAGTATTGCGAATCCAAAACCAAAGAAAAGAGTGACTAAAAAGCAGGAATGGTATGAGAAGTTCAGATGGTTCATATCCAGTGATGACTTCCTTGTTATTGGGGGTAAGGATGCCACAAGCAATGAAATGGTCTTTAAAAAGCACTGCTCACCTGATGATATCTTTATTCATGCTGATATCCATGGTGCTCCTGTTGTGGTTATAAAAACAGAAGATAGAGATGTGCCAGAGGATACAATACAGGAAGCCTTCGAATTTGCAGCCGCATATTCAAGAGCATGGAAACACGGCTTTGCCAGCCTAGAGGTTTACCGGATAAAGCCAGAGCAGGTGAGCAAGCGTGCTGAGAGCGGTGAGTATGTTGCCAAGGGCTCCTTTGTTATAAGAGGAAAGAGAAATTATGGAGTTGGTCATGTTGAACTTGCAATTGGTGTGATTATTGATGATGATATTAAAGTCATATCTGGACCTGAGAAAGCTATATCGTCAAAAGCTAATTATTATGTTATTATTTCACCTGGAAGAAAGAAGAGCCTTGAAGTTTCCAGAGAAATAAAAACATGCTTAATTAAAAAGGCTAAAGAGGAACACAAAGATAAACTTTTAAAGCTCAATCATGATGAAATTCAGAGAATGTTACCGTCTGGCACATCTGAAATCAAGAAGATAAGAAGATAAGAGCATGATGCTTCATGATTAAAGTTTTATTATAACGTTACTTTTCTGACATTGAATAGTATGCTCATTCAGGTGCTGCTAAACAAATATACAACAAAAGTTTGTCAATCACCACCCATTAAAATGGGTGGTCTCCTTGCCATGATTATCATAAAGGAGACGTTGAAGACAGCGAACTCGGGCTGTATAGAAGTTATATCGAATCCAGCAGTATAAGTCAGTATGACCCGGTGATAGTCTATAACTTCTGGGAAAAGGAACCTTATCTGCTGAGAATTATCTGCTATGTCATTGAAGTTAAAAAGCAAATTTATTCAAGTTTTGAAATAGCAAACGAGTTGTATCCAGTACTCTCCCCAGAAAGTATGTATTCTCTCAATATCAGAGTTATGGGGAATATAATTGTTGATCCTCTGATACCAAGGGAAGATGTGGCACTTCTATTCAAGAAGACCAGAGAGACTCTTGAAAGGTGATTAACTATTCTATTATCAGCTTTTCTTCACTGAATTTCTTTTTATCCCCCTGCCAATTCCATGCCTTTATATCTCCCTCTAAATTCAATATAACATAATAAGCTCCATCCCAGGTTGCTCTTGCAATATCAATCCCCGAAGGTACAGGGGAACCACAAGGATGAGAGTGATAGAAACCAATAATTACATATGCTAGTTCTTGTGCAGTATCATAAGCTCTGATAATATCCCTGACAGACATTGAGTATGTGTATTCTGGATTTTCTGAAGTATTTGTTGCCCTCATAATCATCAATGCTCTATTATTCTTTCCAAGGATAATACCACATACTTCTTCTTCTGCTTTTTCTCTCGCATGCTCTACCATCTTTTTAACAAGTTTTCCAGAGACTCTCATTTTTCAAACTCTAAAACCTACCATCAAACGGCACAATATATAAAAATAAGTTCGCAGAATTAATACTATGAAGATTCTTATTGCCATAACAGGTGCAAGTGGCATGCCCTACGCAGCAAAACTCATTGAAACCTTTGAAAATTTAAATGTTAATTATAATGGCATAGTAAGCACACCTGCTTTAAAGATTTTCAGAAGAGAGACAGAGAACAAAACCGCTCTACTTCAGAAATTCTACAGTGATGCGAATATGGAAGCTCCATTTTCCAGTGGCTCTTCCAGTGTTGACGCCATGGTAATTATTCCATGCTCAATGAAGACTCTGGCAGCCATTGCAGGAGGCTATGCTTCCAATCTGATAACAAGAAGTGCCGATGTTATGCTAAAAGAGAGAAAAAAGCTTATAATCGTTCCAAGGGAGACTCCTCTCAACTCAATACATCTCGAAAATATGCTCAAACTTTCGAATATGGGCGCTGTTATACTGCCTGCAATGCCTGCCTTCTATCATTCACCTGAAAATATCGAAGATATTCTGAATTTTATAGCAGGCAAGGTTCTTGATGTTCTGGGAATAAAAAACAATTTATATAGAAGGTGGGGTGACTGACATACTCCCACGACTAAAGCCGTAGGCTTTCCATCGGAGGTTTAGTATAGTGCACAACACCACTGAGAACCCCGTCATCTGGACGGAAGAGCTGGTTTACAGCAACTCCAGCTCTGGTAAACTGAGAGTACGTATTGTCTATGTTTACCCCGAATATACTAGCCAGGAGTGTTCAAGATGTGGGCTGATAGGCAATAGGAATGGTAAGATGTTTAAGTGCTCCCACTGTGACCACGTTGACCATGCTGACGTAAATGCTGCGTTCAATATAGCATTGCGTCAAAGTATAGGTCAATCTGTTGCAGACAGAGATGTAGCAGAAGGGAACACTGATATCCCTAAAAAGGCAACTCCGAGGACGATGGGGACCTTAGAACCCCACGAACTTTAGAGGCTGTCCCGTAATCAAAAATACTACAAGAAATAAGCTAAATTTAGCCTTTATTGCCTAAAATAAGCAGTCTTTATATTACTGAGAGTAATTGTCGGACAGCCTCTTTAGTCGTGGGAGTATGTCAGGAGCTTCCTGAACAATGTCAGAGGGCAGAAAGGAGGTTTTTCGTATGTTTGAATATGTTAAGTGGTGTAGTTCGGTGGAGGAGTTGGCATTGGGTAACTGTTCTAAGGTGAGATTGAGAACCCTGAGATATTCTGTTAAGAAGCTATCGAGAATATTTTGTTTCTTTGCTGTTAAGGAGAGGCAATTAAGTAATACAGTATTTTTCAATGTATCACTAATATATAAGTTGTTTTTAAAGTATTTAAAACTTCTCCAATTTTCCCCCTACCTAAAGGAAGGGGTCTCTTTGAAGGTGATTAGATGAAAAGCTTAGGAGACTTTTTAGAGGTAGATTTAACTGTAGACAATGAAGTCAGCCCTGAATTTGAAATTTCTAAGATACTAATGGAACACTACAGAAAGACAGTACTTTTCAACAGAGTTAAAGGAAGCAGGCTGAGGGTTGCCGGTAACATAATAACTTCCAGAGACAGGATGTGCTCGGCTCTCTGCACAACCAGAGAAAAATTTGTAATGAAGGTGACAGAGAGTTTAAAAAGTCCTTTAGAAGCTGAAGATGTGAATAAAACACCCTGGCAGAAGGAAATAAAAAGTCTCAGAGAACTTCCCATACTCAGGCACTTCGAAAGGGATGCAGGAGCCTATATAACCTCTGGCGTGGTTTTTGCCAGAGATGAAGAGCACGGAAGAAATGCAAGTATTCACAGAATGCTTGTTATAGATGACAATCATATTGCTATACGCCTTGTGGAGAGACATCTTCATGCCTTTTACACAAATAAGGAAGAAAAGAATGAAGCACTCGAAATAGCCATTGCTATAGGCCTTCATCCTAGTGTGCTATTTGCATCCAGCTATTCATTCAACAGCTTTGAGGACGAGCTTGCTTTGGCAGGCGCTCTTGCTGGAGAGCCTGTTACTCTGGCAAAATGTAAATCTGTTGACTTGAGAGTCCCATCAGAGGCAGAAATTGTCATTGAAGGGAAAATTCTTCCAGGAGAGAGGACTGAAGAGGGTCCCTTTACAGATATAACAGGCACCTATGATATTGTAAGAAAGCAACCAGTAATTGAAGTAACAAAAATCTCAGTAAAAAGAGATGCAATATACCCTGCCCTTGTGCCCAGTAGTGTTGAACACAGGTTGCTTATGGGTATGCCAAGAGAACCTTCCATTTATCATGAGATCTCAAAGGTTGCAGATGTAAAGAATGTGGTTCTGAGCGAGGGAGGGTGTAGCTGGCTTCATGGTTTTGTAAGCATAAAAAAGAGGAGTGAAGACGAACCAGAAGAAGCAATAGAAGCAGCTTTTAAAGGTCACAGAAGTATGAAGCATGTGGTTATTGTAGATGATGATATAGATATATTTAGTCCGGAAGAGGTTGAATTTGCCATAGCAACAAGATTCCAAGCTCACAGAGATGCTCATATTTTCAGGAATGTTAAAGGTTCCAGTCTGGACCCGAGTGCAGAAAGGTCAGCAATTACAACAAAAATTGGTATTGATGCAACAAAACCACTTGGAAAGGAAGAAGAATATGGAAAAGCTAGGATACCCGAGGTGAATAAATGAAAAGTTCAAGAATATCAGGATATTATAAACTTACACCAGAAGAGAGGCTTGAAAAGGTCAGGAAATTCGCAAATCTGGAAGAGAAGGAGGTAAAAGCTATAGCAGGTGTAGGGCTGAGTACTGAACAGGCTGAGAGGATGATTGAGAATTTTATTGGTACCCTTGAGCTTCCTATTGGTATTGCCACCAACTTTCTAATTGATGAAAAGGACTATTTGGTACCTATGGCAATAGAAGAGCCAAGTGTTGTAGCTGCAGCAAGTAATGCTGCAAAAATGGCGAGGGTTAAAGGTGGATTCACAACCTCAGCCACCGAACCTGTTATGATTGGCCAGATTCAACTGACTGGAATTCGTGACCCGCATAGTGCAAAGATGGAAATTCTTAGAATAAAGGATAAGATAATAGATAAGGCAAATGAACAAGACCCAATTCTTGTAAAATTCGGCGGGGGTTGTAAAGATATTGAGGTAAGGGTAATAGATACAAAGCTTGGTCCAATGGTGATTACCCATCTTCTTGTTGACTGCAGAGATGCCATGGGAGCCAATGCTATAAATACAATGGCAGAGGCAGTTGCTCCCATGCTTGAGGATATTACCGGCGGAAATGTATACCTCAGAATAATTTCCAATCTAGCTAAATTTAGACTTGCAAGAGCTAGGGCAGTATTTGATAAAGATGTTATAGGAGGCGAAGAAGTTGTGGATGGCATACTGAATGCCTATGCATTTGCCGAAGCTGATATTTTCAGATGTTCCACCCACAACAAGGGTATAATGAATGGAATCACAGCAGTAACCCTTGCAACAGGCAATGATACGAGGGCTATAGAGGCAGGCGCGCATTCCTATGCTGCCATTAATGGTAGCTATAAGCCTCTAACCACCTACGAGAAGAATAAAGATGGAGACCTTGTTGGCACAATAGAAGTACCAGTTGCGGCAGGCCTTATCGGTGGAGCAACTGCAGTTCATCCTGTGGCTAAAGCTTCAGTGAAAATTCTGGGTATTAAAACTGCAAGTGAACTCTCAAGAATTATAGCTACAGTAGGTCTTGCCCAGAACTTTGCTGCTTTGAGGGCTCTTGCTACAGAAGGTATTCAGAGAGGGCATATGAACCTTCATGCCAGAAATATAGCTGCAATGGCAGGTGCTGCTGGTGATGAAATTAATAAGGTGGCAGAGCTCCTTGTTAAGTCTAAAAAGGTGAGAATGGATAAAGCAAAGGAAATCCTCAGAGAGATTAAGGCTGAGGAGAAGTGAAATGAAAGTCTGTGTAATTGGCTCTGGCCTCGGTGGACTTCTAGCTGCCTGCTCCTTTGCAAAGAAAGGCTATAAAGTTGATGTATATGAAAAGCTTCCTTACCCAGGTGGGAGATTTACAAATATTGATTATAAAGGTTACCAGCTCTCAACCGGTGCTCTTCACATGATACCATACTCTGGCAATGGTCCCCTCGGAACTATGTTAAAAAAGCTGGATGCAGATGTTGAAATAGTAGATTCAAAGCCTCAGGTTCTATTTAATATAGAGGGAGAAAATCTAACTATGGGAGAGATTGCAAAGGTTTTTCCATTGCGCTACAAGGTAGGACTACTGAAGCTTCTTGCAAAGCTGAAGTTGAATAAAGGTGATAAAGAAAGCTTTGCTTGGTGGGTTAAGAAACAGGTTAACAGTGAACTTGCTCTGAAAATAGCAGATGCTTTCACAGGCTGGAGTCTTAGCCTTGATGCCAGTGAAGTTTCCTCTAAAGAAGTTTTGAAAGAAATTAAAAATTTTTATAAATATGGTGGTCCTGGAGTACCCATGGGTGGGTGCAGAGGTGTAACTAGAGCTTTACTTGAAGTTCTCTCAGCGGAAGGAGGAAAGCTTCATTTAAAGAATAGTGTGGAGAGAATATATGGTGATAAACATGCTGAAGGCGTGATTGTAGAAGGCGAAAAGAAAAACTATGATTTGATAGTGAGCAATATAGGCCTGAAAGCAACTGCCTCTCTTGCTGGTGAACTTTTCCCGGAAAATTATAAAAAGTCTATCATGAATATAAAAAGTTCTTTGGGGATAAAGATAAGTGTAGCAAGTGATAAACCCATGCTAGATTTCAGTGGGGTACTTCTTACACCTTATGCTGAACGCATCCACGGAATAAACGAAGTTACAAATGTCTCTCCGGTGCTGGCTCCTCAGGGAAAGCACCTTATAATGTCTCATCAGATTTTGAAGCCAGATAGAAATGTGAAGCTGGAGATTGAAAAGGGTATAAAAGATTTAAAGAAGCTTTTTCCTGATTTTGATAAACATTGTAAAATCCTTGCCACTCAGGTTCACAGAAAAAATTGGCCAGTAAACAGGGTCCCCAGCGGAAAGGTTATCTCTCCAAGAACTCCAGTAAGGAACATAGTTAATGTTGGTGATGCAATAAAACCACTGGGTATGATTGAAACAGATGGCATAGCTGGAGGAGTGAAGGAAGCAATAAATTATGTTGAGAGGGAATTCTCATAGATTTCCTTTTTCTATTTCACACAGGAATTTTTGTTATGTTTTGGGTAGTTTTAACTGATGGATACATCCACCTATTGTAACGCCAGACTGTGTAAAAACCACCAATTTTGTGAATTCTCTACCACCTTTTTTAATTTGAAGGGTATATATTACTCATTTCTCATGCAAACATAAGTTTTTACACAACCTAACTTTAGTCATTTCGAAATTATAATTTTTATACTACCCACCTCAACCTTTTTACACATATATTTTTATATAGGATATTAGATGATTCGAATATGGTTATATAATGGAAGACATAATTGTAAAAATTAAATCAGATATTCTCAAGGCTATTGCCCACCCCACCCGTCTGAGAATAATTGAAATCCTCAGGCATGGTGAAAAGTGTGTATGTGAGATAATTCCTGCTCTCGGACTTGAACAGGCAAATGTATCCCAGCATCTTACAGTTCTGAGAGACAGAGGAATTGTGGAATACAGAAAACAGGGAGCTAGTGTATTCTATAGAGTCAGAAATAAGGAAATCTATAAAATGCTGGACTATCTTGATGAAATTGTACTTGAAAATCTAGAATATACAAAAGATATAATTATAAAAATCAAAAAGTGAGGTAGGAAGATGAAAAAATTGTTATTTGTATGTGTCGGAAACTCTTGCAGGAGTATTATGGCAGAGGCATGGTTAAATGCTCTTATTAGCTCAGACAGAGTTATCGCAATGAGTGCCGGAGCTGAGCCTGCCGAAGAGGTTAATCCACTGGCTATCAGAGTTATGAAAGAGGCAGGTATATCGATTGAAAATAAAAAGCCGCGCATGCTAACTCATGAGATGAACATGGAGTTTGATTATATTATCACAATGGGATGTATGGAAGGCTGTCCCGTAACTCCCAGAGAAAAAACCATAAAATGGAATATATATGACCCTAAAGGAAAACCAATAGAGAAGTTTAGAGAGGTGAGAGATATAATAAAAAGAGAAGTGGAGAAACTCATCTATGAGCTCAGGCTTATTTAAGTTTTAGCTTTTTTGTATCAGGTAATCTTAAATATAACCTCCTCAAAAATAGGATTGATGCAATACCTTAGACTTTACTGGGACGACATAGAAGAACTATGTATTGAGATAGCCAGAGAGATAAAAAAGAGCAGACTTGATTTTGATATTATTATAGGACTGGCGAGAGGAGGTCTTATTCCTTCAAGAATCCTAAGTGACCTTCTGGATAATAATGAACTCTATACTGTAAGAGTTAAATTCTATTCTGGAATTGCCAAAACAGAAGACGAACCAAGAATAATTCACCCTGTACAGATAGATGTGTCTGGAAAAAATATACTTCTTGTTGATGATATCGCAGATACGGGCAGGAGTCTTATGCTTGCAGAGAAACATCTCAATGATAAAAAAGCAGGCAAAATCACTGTGGTTACTCTTATAAAGAAACCAACCTCCAAATTTATCCCTAATATATATGTCCAGGATACCGATGCATGGGTGATTTTTCCCTGGGAAGTGAGAGAGACAGTAAGGCTACTTGCTTCGAAATATAATGGAAGTGAGCTTCAAGAAGAATTAAGACAGGCGGAAATAACCAATTCTGAGTCCAAAGAAGCTTTAGAGCTATAATTATTAATATTTCCCCATGTTATTTTTAACCCGAGCACTAAGGTGATAATATGTTCAGGGGCATTCCTGTTGATGTTGCTAGTATTTATGAAGGTGAAAGAATTCATGCCGACCAGACTTATGCTGATTTAGGCAGAGAGCTTGGAGTTGAACTTCTGAGAGTTGCCTCTGATACTGAAGTTACAGATGGTCAGGTTTATGACATGCGAGTGGGAAAACCCACGACTTCAGTCGTGGGATGAAAACGAGCAGAAAAAGTTTGTGTCGTTAAAAAACAATAAAACAATGATGCTAAAAACGTACAAATATCGCTTGTATCCAAACAAAGAGCAGGAAATTAGATTAGAAGCAACTCTGGATACATGCAGTCATTTGTATAATAACGCTCTTGGTAGCAGGAAATTACAGGCAGAACTGTAT
>VAOW01010518.1_pt1 | contig 27540 bp, 21 predicted proteins | sample 3393921 | NCBI WGS metagenome assembly VAOW01 (sample SAMN08290428, study PRJNA428436) | hydrothermal vent metagenome | isolation source: Deep-sea hydrothermal vent chimney | place: Indian Ocean: Southwest Indian Ridge | depth 2742 m m | reverse complement strand
TTATTAGGGAGAGATCGACTTTTATGGGAAGCACTGCGTTACCCTTGCGGGAGCGGAAGCACGCGCAGACGCGCATCGCTCTGCTGCGGGCGGCCATCGACGCACTGGAATCGCAACCCTTGTCGCAGCTCACCGTACAGGAGTTGTGCGATCGCGCGCTCGTCTCGGAGGCCACCTTCTTCAACTATTTCCGGTCCAAGTCCGACCTGCCCGCCTACTATGGTCAGCTCTGGGGCGTGGAGGCGGCGTGGCGCGACCGGCGAAGCGGGCGGAGCGGACTGGCGGCCATCGACGCACTATTCGACTTCGCCGCACGCGGGATGCAAGAGCGCCCGGGCCTCTGGGGCGAGGTGATCGCCCACCAGGCGCAGGTGCGCAACAAGGTCGAACTACCGGCACTGAGCCGTGCCGAACGGCACGCGGCGTTTCCCGATCTCGACGACATCGAGTCGGTCCCCGAGCAGGGACTGCAGGCGGTATTCATGCCACACCTCGAGGTGGCGGTACGCCGCGGCGAACTCCCGCCCAACACGATCCTGCCCTCGGCGCTGGCCCTGCTCGTGGCGGTATTCTTCGGGGTCCCGCTCACCCTGCGCGCCGCCAACCTGAACGGCATCGGCCACCTCTATCGACAGGCCCTCGGCACCCTGTGGGCCGGGCTGCGCGCACGAGCCGGACGCACCGGGTCCGCCGAACCGCCCGCCTGACCCGGTGCGCCGCCTCGGATCGGCGGATTCCGGGCCGATCGGGGCCACGACCGGGCGAAAGCCCCTTCACCGTGCGAATCCTCAGGCGAGGCTCTTGGATGCGATCTCGTAGGTATCGCGGGAGAGATCGGGCGCGGCGAGCACCCGTTCGAGTTGCGCGCGCATGAGCTCGCCGAGCCGGGGCTCGTAGCGACGCCACCGGCTCAAGATCCCCACCAACCGCGCCGCGACCTGGGGATTGATCGGATCCAGCTCCAGGATCCAATCGCCGAGAAAGGCATAACCGGCGCCGTCGCGGGCGTGGAACCGCGCCGGGTTGCCCCGGCAGAAGGCGCCGACCAGCGCGCGCACCTTGTTGGGGTTGCGCGGATTGAAGGCCGGATGCCGGGTCAGGGCGCGTACCCGCTCGAGCGCATCCGGCAGCGGCGCGCTCGCCTGGATGGCGAACCACTTGTCCACGCCCAGCGGGTCGTCCTTCCATCGCTCGTAGAACTCCTCCAGCGCCGGTTCGCGCTCCGGGCGCTCCGAGCGGGCGAGTGCCGAAAGCGCGGCGAGCACGTCGGTCATATTCGTCCCGGAGTGGAACTGATCCAGGCACAAGGGCACCGCCTGCGGGTCGTCCCCTTGCATCAGGTAGCCGAGACACAGGTTGCGCAGGCTGCGACGTCCCACCGAGTCCGGGTCGGTCCGGTAGGGCCCGCTCTCGTCCAATGAACGGTAGGTCTCGAGCAGCGGTTCGTGCAGGGCCTTCGCCAGCGCGCCGCGCAGGAAGCAGTGCGCCTCGTGTACCGCGGCGGGATCGATCCGATCCAGGGACTCGGCGACGTAGTCCTCGCCCGGCAATGTCAGCAACCTCGCAAGAAACGCCCGATCCGCTTCGGCGCCGAGCAGCGAGCGACGGAAGGCCTCGACCAGGACCGGGTCCGCCACGAGGTCCGCCCCGCTCCGCTGCGCCTCCACCAGGCGCAACAGCACCTTGACCGCCAACTCCTGGCCCGCGTCCCAGCGGCTGAAGGGGTCGGTATCGCGCGCCATGAGAAACGCGAGTTCCTCGTCGTCGCGCTCCATGTGCACCTTGACCGGGGCCGAGAAGCCGCGCAACAGCGAGACGACGGGTTCCTCGGTGATCCCGGTGAATACGAACGTCTCGACCTCGCGGCGCAATTCCAGAACCCGTGTGCCCGCGACCGGGTGTGCCTCGCCGGCGAGGCACAGCGGCAACTCGCGCCCGTCCCGCGTCAACAGACCGACGGCCAGCGGGATATGGAACGGGGCCTTCTCGGACTGACCGGGGGTGGGCGGGCAGTCCTGGCGCACGGTGAGCGTGCAGGTCCCGGCACCGGGGTCATGGCGGCGTTCGACGTGCAATTCCGGACTTCCGGCCTGGGAGTACCACAACCGGAACTGCGCGAGGTCCGCGCCGGTGGCGTCCTCCATCGCACACACGAAGTCGTCGGTAGTGACCGCCCGCCCGTCGTGGCGCTCGAAGTAGAGATCGGCGCCCTTGCGGAACCCCTCGGCGCCCAGCAGGTGGTGCAGCATGCGCACCACCTCGGCGCCCTTGAGGTACACGGTCGCCGTGTAGAAATTGCTGATCTCCTGGTAGGACTCGGGGCGTACCGGATGGGCCATGGGCCCCGCGTCCTCGCGGAACTGGGCGTTGCGCAGCGCGTTCACGTCGCGGATGCGCTCGACCCCGCGCGAGGCCATCTCCGCGCTGAACTCCTGGTCGCGGAAGACCGTGAAGCCCTCCTTGAGACTCAACTGGAACCAGTCCCGGCAGGTGACCCGGTTGCCGGACCAATTGTGGAAGTACTCGTGGCCGACGACCCCGAGGATGGCCTGGAAGTCGTCGTCGGTGGCGGTCCCGGGGCTCGCCAGCACACAGGCCGAGTTGAAGATGTTGAGCCCCTTGTTCTCCATGGCGCCCATGTTGAAGTCGTCGACCGCAACGATCATGAACAAGTCGAGATCGTATTCGCGCCCGTAGGCCCTCTCGTCCCAGCGCATCGCCCGCTTGAGGCACTCCATCGCGTGCGCGCACTTGTCGAGGTTGTGGCGTTGCACGTAGAGGCGCAGGCGCACCTTGCGTCCGGAGCGCGTGGTGAACTCGTCCTCGATCCACGCGAGGTCCCCGCCGACCAGGGCGAAGAGATAGGAAGGCTTGGGGAAGGGATCCTCCCATCGCACCCAGTGCCGGCCGTCCGCGAGCTCGCCGTGCGCCACCGGGTTGCCGTTGGAGAGCAGGACCGGGCAGCGGGCGCGATCCGCCACCAGGGTCGTCGTGTAGCGGGCCATTACGTCGGGCCGGTCGAGAAAATAGGTGATGCGGCGAAAACCCTCGGCCTCGCACTGGGTGCAGAAATTCCCTCCCGACACGTACAGCCCTTCGAGGGCGGTGTTATCGGCGGGGTGGACGCGATTCTCGATCTCCAGCGCAAACCGGGCCGGCACGCCCGGGACCGCGAGACCCTCCTCGTCCACGCGATACTCGCCCGGCGTCAGGGTCCGCCCGTCCAGCGCCACCGAGACCAGTTCCATCCCCTCGCCCTTCAGGACCAGGGGGTGCGAGGGGGGCGTACGCGCATCGCGCTCGATGAACAGCCGGGAGCGCACGATCGTACCGATCTCGCGCAGATCGAAGTAGAGTTCGGCGGTCTCGATCCGAAACTCCGGCGGGCGATAGTCCCTCAGGTATACGGTCTGCGCCATGCGCGGGGGTTCTACGGCGGACATGCGGGCTCCTGGCTGGGACGACGTTGAAACGATTCATCATCGCCGATTCTACACCCGCGGCGGTGCGGGTTCGCACGCGGGCCGCGGTCATCGGCTACTTGGTGGAACGCCAGGACACGCCCGGCGGTGCCAAGGAGGAGATCCTCGAGCAACCGGCCGCCTTTTCGCACCACCTCATGCAGGACATCGGGCGCGAGCGGCCGGTCAAGCCACCCGCCGGAGAGGCGTTCGGTATCCGCCGCGCCTCGAAGCAGCACCCCCGCTCACGTCGTACGTTCCAGCACCCGTTCGGCGGTTCGCTTGGCACCGGCGAGACAGTCCCCGAGCGCGATCCCGCCCCGGTAGTTGCTGCACACGTAGAAACCGGGGTGCGCACCTTCGGCCTCCTCGACCACCGCTACGGTGGCGAGATGCCCCAGGTTGTATTGCGGGATCGCCCGCCGCCATCGCTGCACACGCGAGAACACCGGCGGTGCGCCCAGCCCGATCGCGGCGGCGTTCTCCTCGTGCGCCAAGTGCAGGATCTCCTCTTCCGGGCGTAGCGCGTATTCGGGCTGGCGCGCCCCGCCGAGAAAGCTCGTCAGCAGCACGCAACCCTCGGGGGCGCGGCCCGGAAACAGGCTGGAGTTCCAGATAGTGCCCAGGATGCGCCGCTGCTCGACCTCGGGCACGAGATAGCCGAAGCCGTCGAGTTCGCGCCGCAAGTCGGCGCGCCGGTAGCCGAGCGCCGCCACCGCCACCGGCGGGTATTTCACGTCCGCGAGGCGCCCGGCGAGCGTCGGCAGCCAGTCGCGGACCAAGTCGGCCGCCACGTAGGCGGGCACCGACAACACCACCGCATCGAAGCGCTCCTCCTCGTGCGCCGCGGCCTCGTCGAACGCGATGCGAAAACCGCCGTCCGTCGCCGCCACACCGCGCACCCGGGCGCCCACGCGCACCGCGTCGCCGAGGGCGGCGACCAGCGCATCGGGCAATGTCGCCATGCCGTCGCGGAACGAGAACAGCCGCGCGGCGGGCCGCGCCCGATCCGGGCGCTTGCGCCGGTCCCGCGCCCCCAGCAACGCGCCTTTGATGAGGCTGCCGTAGCGTTGCTCCAATTCGTAGAGCTTCGGAAAGGCCGCCTGTACACTCAGGCGGCGCGGGTTGCCCGCGTACACCCCGGCCACGAACGGGTCGATGGCGTAGTCCAGAAACTCGCGACCGAGGCGCCGGGAGACGAACTCGGCGACCGATTCCTCGTGCCGCGCACGCGGTACGAACGGCTCCAGCGCCAGACGCAGCTTCGCGCGTGTGCTCCACAGCGACGTCGAAAGGAAGCCGGCGGGGCCGGTCGGCAGCGCGTGCAACCGGCCCGCGCGCAGCACGTAGCGGCGTTTCGCGCCCTCGGCCGTGTACAAGCGCTGCCCGCGGATCCCCAGCGCGCCGAGCAACTCGTCGATCACCGGGGTCGTCTCGGCCGCGCTGTTGGGGCCGCCCTCCCAGAGAAAGCCCGCCTCGCGGGTACTGCGGATCGTCCCACCGGCACCCGCTTCACGCTCCAACACCGCCACCCGGCAGCCCGAGCGCGCCAGGAAATAGGCCGTTGCAAGCCCGGAGATGCCGCCCCCCACGACCGCGACCCTCATAGCCGACATGACCGGACGGCCCCCCTCTCCCGCACCCACCCGTCGCTCGTGTCCATCGGGACATTATCGCGGATCGGACGACCCCGGGCCATCGCCGGCCCGGAATCCGACGGCCCGCAATGCCGCCGGCGGTCGATGCGCCCGCAACCCCGATTCGACGCGCGGCGGTTCACCCGCCCCCCGCGCGCGCGCGCAGCCGGGCGCCGACACCGAACACCGCCCCCCCGAGCGCCCCGTAGAGGTGCGCCTGGACCACGACGGCGCCGTGGATGAGTTCGGCCACCCCCGGCGTGGGACCGTGAAATTGCTCCCAGGCGATCTTGGCGGCGAGGGCCGCCAGCAGTCCCACGCGTTCGAACCACCGCAGGTGCGGCTCGGTCAGCAGTGCGATCACGAACAACCCATGCAACACGCCGGACAAGCCGACGTACCATTGCAGGGCCGGGTCGAACGCAAACAGGCCGCCCCCCACCGCCAGGGCGCAGATCAGAAACGCAGCGCACCAGAACCGGAAGGACCATCCGCGTGCGAGCAGCACCCAGATCAGGACCAGCCCCGTCAGGTTGAGCAGCAGGTGCGGCCAATTCAGGTGGACCAGGTTGCCGGTGATCAGGCGCCAGAACTCGCCGCCGGCGATCGCCGCGCGATCGTAGCGCAGCGCGAATATGGTGCGCGGCGCAAACGCCTGCAGGAGCGTCGTCAGGACCAGCAGCAGTCCCGGAAACACGTCATTCATGTGCCGGCGTTGCGTGTCGTCGGACCTTGAAACGAGGGCGGAAGGGGGTTGGGAATCCATTCGTCCGGAAGGGGAGCGGGCGGAATCCGCAGTATAACCGCGGAGCCGACTCGCCAGGAAGATTTTGTTACGGCGCTCCCGATTCCGGCCCGATAGCCCGAAGATTCGCGGAAACGGAACACGATAATTCACAGGCCGGCGCCGATCCGGATGACTCCCGACCAACCTCGTAGTGGGCGCCCTATCGCCCGCCGGTCGCCCGTTCCGTCGGCATCGCCGCCGGCCGGCCGATGTGGAACCCCTGGACATAGTCGACTTCGTAGCGGCGCAGCAGTTCGAGGACCCGCTCGTTTTCGACACATTCCGCCACCACCTCCTTGTGGTAGGCCTTCGCGACCTTGGTGATAGCCTGGACCAGCGCTTGGTCCTCGGGGCTGGTGTCCAGATCGCGGATGAAGCTGCCGTCGATCTTGATCAGGTCCACCGGCAGTGCGCGCAGATGGACGAACGAGGTGAAACCGATACCGAAGTCGTCGAGCGCGAAGCGGCAGCCCAACGCCCGCAGGGAATCCATGAGAACGCGCGCCTGCTGGAGGTCCTCCACGGCGGCGGTTTCGGTGATCTCGAAGATCAGCCGGGCACCGTCCACGGCCGCAGACTCCAGGCGCTTGCGGAGCCACGCGAGGAGCCGGGTATCCCCGACGTGCACGCCGCTCAGGTTGACCGCCAGACGGATATCCGGGCGCGCGCCGCCGAGGCGGCGCAGATAGTCGATGGCCATCTCCAGCACTTGGTAGTCGATCCGGTCGATCACGCCGAAGCGCTCGGCGATGGGTATGAACTTGGTCGGGGGAACGAGGGTGCCGTCCGGCTCGCGCATCCGCACCAGCACCTCGTAGTGATGCACGCCCCCGGTCGGGAGATGGAGGATCGGCTGGAAGTGCAACACGAACCGGCGCTTGTCGAGGGCGGCGTGGATCCGATCCAGCCAGCGCGCCGCCAACGCATCTTCCCTCTCCTCGCTCGCGTCGTAGACGTGCACCGGACCGCCGGCGCCGCCACGCGCGCGGTGCAGGGCGTTCTCGGCCTGCGAGAGGAGTTGCACGGCGTCGCCGCCGTGCTCCGGGAGACCGACGATGCCGACCCGGGCCCCGATCCGGATCCGTTCCTCCCCACAGTGCACGACCACCCGGTCGAGACCCTTCAGGGCCCGTTCGGCCAGGGGGCGCGCGCCGTCGATCCCCGTATCGGGCAGCACCACCAGGAAGCGGCCGCCGCCGGCGCGGGCCAGGATCCCGTCAGGCACGTGGGAAATGACGTCGCTCGCACGCAACTCCTCGCGCAGATACTGCCCGACCCGGACCAGGATCTCGTCTCCCGCCTTGTGGCCGAGGGCGTCATTGAGGCGGCTGAAGCGATCGATACCCAGGCACAGGCAACTGAGACCGGTATTCCGGCGCCGGGCGATCCGCAGCAGATTGTCCAGGATCAGACCGACGCCGTGCTGATTGAGCAGTCCGGTCAACGGATCGTGGTTGGTGAGGTGGCGCAGCGTCGATTCCGCTTCTTTCCGGTCGGTAATGTCGGTGAGTATGCCGAAACAGCGCGACGCCCCGGCCGCCTCCAGCCGGCCGTTGTCGCAAAACCAGCGCGCCGTGACGCCGTCGCGGTGCCACAGGCGGTACTCGACGGTGAACGTCCCCTTGTCCTCCAACTGCTCCCGAATCTCGGCGGTGACGCGGTCCCGGTCCGTCTCGTGGAGCCGGTCGCACCACAGACGGGGATCGTCCATGAAGTCTTCGGGCTCGAAGCCGAGGGCGGCGGTGACGTTGGGACTGACGAACGTCACGCGGAGATCCGGCAGTTCGCGGATATAGAGGAGGTCCGGAACCGACTCGATGACATGGCGGGCACGCGCCTCGGAGATCCGGGCGCGGGCGAGCAGGCCGGAGAGGCGGCCCATGTAACCGCGCACCAGCGCGTACAACAGGGCCGATGTGGCGACCACGAACACCGTGCCCTTCAACGTCTGAAACAGCGTCAGTTGCTGCACCGAGTGCGTGAGATCGCTCAAAATCCAATCGGAGAAGAGCACCCACGCACCGGCCACCGCGGCATAGATCGCGGTGATACGCACCGCCACGCTGCGACCGGTGGGCACACCGGCGACGGCCCGCGCCTCGGGCGTACGCGGCGCGGGCCCCGTGCAGGGGCCGGCAGAGGCACTTGGCGTCAGCGATGGCTGCGTCATCGACGATTCCTGTCCCGGTGCGACCCGCTCCCGTATCCGGCCGAACCGGGTTTGCACATCGCCCACCCTATCGGCGCACCGGAAAATTTCTCCACCGGCCGACGCCCCACGCCCGGCCGGGCGATCTTTTGCGCGTCTCAGCCGCTCCTGTACGAGCGATTCCGGATCGCCGCCCGCCCCGCCTGCTAAACTAAGCGGTTCAGGGCAAAGCTCGGGGCGAGGCCCACGACGGAGGCGGGCGACCGCGCAGCGGAATGGACACCTTTCGGGCGTTTCGGATCCACAACGACGACGGCACCACACGCGCGGGGATCGAGCGGATCGCCCTGGCCGATCTCTCGCCGGGCGAGGTGGTGATCCGCACCGCATGGTCCAGCGTGAACTACAAGGACGCGCTGGCGGGCACCGGCACGGGGAAGATCCTGCGCCGCTTCCCGCTGGTGGGCGGAATCGACGTGGCCGGCACGGTGGCCTCCTCCGAGACCCCCGCGTTCCGAGAGGGCGAACCCGTGCTGGTCACGGGCTGCGGCCTGAGCGAGGTCCATGACGGGGGCTACGCGGAATACGTGCGCGTACCCGCCGACTGGGTCATGCCGCTGCCCGACGGGCTCGATCTGCGCCGGGCCATGGCGCTCGGCACGGCGGGCTTCACCGCCGCGCTCGCCATACAACGCCTCGAGGACAATCACCAACGCCCGGAGATCGGGCCGCTGGTGGTCACCGGCGCGAGCGGCGGGGTCGGCAGTTTCGCCGTAAACATCCTCAGCGGTCTCGGCTACGAAGTGGTCGCCGTGACGGGGAAGCCCCAGGCCACCGTCTATCTCAAAGACCTCGGGGCGAGCCACGTCGTCAGCCGCCGGGACCTGGAGATGCGCGGGCGTCCGCTGGAGAACGCACAATGGGGCGGGGCGCTCGACAACGTGGGCGGCGAGATGCTCGCCTGGCTCACCCGCTCGGTGCGTGCCTGGGGCAACATCGTGAGCATCGGGATGGCCGGTGGCACGGCCCTGCACACCACCGTGATGCCGTTCATCCTGCGCGGCATCGGACTACTGGGAGTGACCTCCGCCCACTGCCCCATGCCCCTGCGCCGGCGCATCTGGGAGCGCCTGGCCACCGACCTGCGTCCGCGCGCGCTCGACTCGGTGGTGCGCTCCACCATCGGCCTCGACGGACTCCCCGCAGCATTCGAGGACGTCCTCGCCGGGAAGTCCATGGGACGGACCCTGGTGGCGATCGGGCAAGCGGCATCCTGACCGCCGCGTCACCGACCGGCCGCTGGACGCACCGGTTCCGTCTCCGTTCGAGCCGGTCCACCGGCTCGAACCGGGTCCGCAAAAAATCGTTGGCTTTCGCGGGCGGGCCGCCGTATGATAATCAAGACGCCGTAGTGGATCCTGCTATTAATCTGGATTTCCTTCCGCTTTCCATACTAAAAACTCCCGCTGCCGACCCCCCAGGACTGCCACTGCACGTCACTTCGTGTATCCCTGCAATGAGGTCATTACCGTGCACACTGGAACTGTAAAGTGGTTCAACGAGAGCAAAGGCTACGGCTTCATCACCCCGGATGACGGCGGCAAGGACGTCTTCGTGCATCATTCGGCGATCAATGGAAGCGGCTTCAAGACCCTGGCCGAGGGGCAGAAGGTCTCCTTCGAAACCGAACAGACCCCGAAGGGGCTCGCCGCCGCCAACGTAACCGCTATGTGACCCGCGCCGCGGATCGCGGCGATCGGGACCGGACCGTGTCGTTCCGAGAGGGCACGGGCCGGGTTCTGCGAATGAGGGGGATCGGGCGGGATCGGGGATCCCGTCGTTCCCCGTCCTGTGGGTGCGATCCCGCGCAGGCTCCGGTCGCAGTCCTGCGGCCGTTCCCCGTTCGCGCGCAAGATCCTGCCTGCCCTTGAACTGAACCCCCGTCCCAACCCGCAACATCGACGGGAGAAGGCGTCGATCGCAAGCCTGCACCCCGCGCGCCGCGCCGCGCGGCGCGAATCACCCCCGGAGGGTTCCCCTCGCGCAGGTCTCCGGCGCCGAACGCCGGGTCAATGCTCCCAGAGCGCGATGCCGCCCGTGATCCCGCGGACGTTGCGTACCAACTGAACGTCATCGGGAAGCTCGAGGCGCACGTGCTTGGAATTGCCGCCGCCGATGTACAGCGCGCGGAAATTGAAGCAGCTTCGCAAGTGACGGATGGCCTTCGCAAGCCGGCGATTCCACTTCCGGTTTCCTACACGGCGCCGTGCCGGTTCGCCGAGTTGCCCCTCATAGGCCTGTCCCTTCCGGAAGCGATGGTGACCCAGCTCGAGGTTCGGCACCAGCCGACCGTCCAGAAACAGGGCCGAGCCGACGCCGGTGCCGAGGGTGACCACGAGTTCGACCCCGCGGCCCTCGACGACGCCGTAGCCCTGAATATCGGCGTCGTTGGCGACATGAACCGCGACCCCGAACAACCGGCTCAACTCGGCGCCGAGCGCCACACCCGACCAGTCGCCGTCCAGGTTCGGCGCATCGCGCACCGTGTCCTCCACCACCACCCCGGGGAAACCCACCGACGCGCGATCGAAGGGGCGCAACGGCTCGACGAGCGGCGACAGTGCGCCGATCACCGCTTCCGATGTGGCGGGCCGCGGAGTGAGTACGCGCACCCGCTCGCTGAGCATCTCGCCCCGCGCATCGAGGATCGCGGCCTTCAATCCGGTACCGCCTATATCGATGGCCAGGGTCCTCACCGCGTCCCGGACTGTGTCGTCCATGCCCTCTCCTCTCAATACTCACGCCGCATCCGGCGGTACATTCCAGCATATCGGAGAAACACCCCCGGACGAAAGGTGCGCGCGGCGCCGACACGGATCCGCTCCGCCCAACGCGGGCTGTCCCCGAAGAACCTATCGGCAGATATCGAGTCCCGCCTGAACCTTTCCCGCAATTAATGAGAATAATTCTCATTACCCCGGCCCGAGGACCAAACCTCATCCGCGTTATGCTGTCTCATCGTTGCGGGGGGGCGGGACGCCGACCCGCCGTCCATGCCGACCCACCCGAAAACGGATACCTCCCATGCAAGACCTCTATGAATCCTGGAACGCCCTGCGCTTCGGCGGACCCATGGTCTACCCGCTACTGGCCCTGGCGGTCATCGCCGTGGCGATCCTGCTCGACAAGGCCTACGTGTACTGGCGCTACGCGCGCATACCGCTCCTGCTCTCGCGCCTGATCGAGCACCCGGGTACGCATTGGAGCGAACTGGAGCGCCAAGTGGCCGCCCTCGATCCACGCCACTACTTCGCCCGATTCCTGCGCGTAATCCTGCACGACCGCACCCGGCCGGCCTGGTGGATCGAATCCCGGGCCGGCGACGAGGCGCAGGCCGTCGAGCGCGACCTCAGCCGCGGGCTGTGGGTGTTGGAGACCATCGTCACCGCGGCCCCGCTGTTGGGGCTGCTCGGCACGATCACCGGCATGATGCGCGCCTTCCACCTGATCGGCAGCAAGGGCCTGGTCGACCCGAACGGCGTCACCGCGGGCGTGGCCGAGGCCCTGATCGCCACCGCCCTGGGACTGCTCATCGCACTGATCGCCCTGTTCGGCTTCAACCTGCTCTCGCGCCTGCAGTCCCGCACGCTCGACGAGATGGAGCGCATCGGCACGCGAGTGACCGATCGCATCCGCCTCGAGGGACAGGACCCGGGGGTGCGTCATGAAGCTGCGTAGATCGCGCACCTACCGTCGCGGGCGCATCGAGATCATTCCGATGATCGACGTGATGTTCTTCCTGCTGGCCACCTTCATGCTGGCGTCGCTGTCGATGCAGAACCTGCACTCGCTGCCCGTCAACCTCCCGCGCGGTCGGGCGCAGCCGATGCAGACCGCGGCCCCGGTCACGCTCACCATCACCCGGCAGGACCGCATCTACCTGAACCACGCCGCCGTGACCCTCGGCACGCTCGCCGCCCGCCTCAGGCCCTTGCTCAAGGACGGCGACCCGGCAGTGATCGTGGCCGCCGACCGCCGGGCGCGGAACGGCACGGTCGTAGAGGCGATGCTGAAGGCGCGCCACGCCGGCGCGAGCCGTTTCCTCATCGCGGTCGAGCGTCAATGACCGAAGCGGTCTGGCCGCTGCCGACCATGCACGAGGTGCCGATCCGGCGCCTGCTGTGGGTGCTCCCCGCGGCGATCCTGCTGGTGCTGCTGGCGCTGCTGGTGCTGGGGCGCTGGCTGCGGGTCGGGGCCGTGCCGACGCCCCGCCCCCGACCCATAGAGGCACGCATCTACGAGCTGCCACCCTCGCCGGGCGCAGCGCCGTCGGCCCCGGTGCAACCCGCGCCTGCGCGCCCGCGGCAACCGATCCCGATCCGCCCCAGGCCGCGATCCCGGCCGGCCGAACCCGCGGCGCGCGCCGAGATCGCCCCTGTGCGCGGAACGCTCCCGATACCGACCGCCAAGCCGCGCGTACCGGCCCCCGCCGCACCACGCATCGACTGGGCCAAGCTGCACCGCGACGTAAACGCAGCGGTGGCGACCGCCACGGGGCGCCGCTCGGCACCGTTCCAGATCAAAGACCCGAACACGCTGACCGCGCACTTCTACATCGCGTCGGTACTGCGCAAACTGCAGGAGGTCGGCAACCTCAACTACCCCGGACAGCTCACCGGCGTATCCGTGGTACGCCTGCGCATCGACGGCCACGGCCGGCTCGTCGGCCTCAAGATCCTGAAATCCCCGGGTAGTCCGGCGCTCGACCGCGCGGCCGAGGGCATCGTGCGCATGTCCGCCCCGTTCGCACCGCTTCCCTCGCGGCTGCGCCGCAAGACCCCGGGCATCGAACTGACCTTATACATGGACTTCTACGGGTACCGACAGTTGTATACGGAATACTGAGGAGGATTCAAGGGGTCAGAGGGATTCAAGGGGATGCCGCCGCCCCGGCAGGGCCGCCCCACCCGCATCGGTGATCACGCCCACCTGTAGGGCCGGACGCGCCCGGCCGAGACCGCTGAACAACCCCTCGCCATACCCGGTCCCTTCCAACCCCGCCGGCGGGCCTCGGCCCGCCCTACAGGTGGATGCCGTGGCTCAACTCAACGCCGCCTCGAGACATGCGGCGCAATTCGCTGCGCTCATCGCGCCGGTGGGGACGCGGATCAGGGTTGGAGATCGGCGTAGCGAGCCAGAAAGGCGTCCAGTTGGTTGGCGAACGCCAGGCGCTCGCGGGGGCCGAGCGGCGGCGGGCCACCGGTGGCCATGCCGGCGCTGCGCATACCGTCCATGAAGTCGCGCATCGCCAGGCGCTCGCGGACGTTATCACGGGTATAGAGTTCGCCCCGCGGGTTGAGTGCGGCCGCGCCCTTCTCCACCGCCGCGGCGGCCAGCGGGATATCGGCCGTCACCACCAAGTCGCCCGGTTCGAGCAGCGCAACGATGCGGTGGTCGGCCACATCGAAACCCGCCGAAACCCGGATCGAGCGGATGTAGGGCGAGGGCGGCGTGCGCAGCGACTGGTTGGCGACGAGCGTGAGCATCACGCACACGCGCTGCGCGGCACGGAACAAGATCTCCTTGATCGGGCCGGGACAAGCGTCGGCATCGACCCAGATACGCATGCGCCGCACCGGGGTCGTCACACCGACACGGCGCCGGGATCGTCCCCGTCCGCGCCGGTCGCCGCGCGGTGCGCGGCGATGGTCTCCAGGAACGCGCCGCCGTAGGCGGCGAGCTTGCGCGCACCAATTCCGGAGATCCCGGCCAGATCGCCCGTACTCGTCGGGCGCCGCTCGACCATCTCGCGCAACGTGGCATCGTGGAAGATCACGTAGGCGGGCACCCCCTGGGCCTGAGCCAGTTCCTGGCGCCGGTGGCGCAACGCCTCCCATAGCGCCCGGTCCGTGCCCTGCGCGAACACCGTTTTCCCGGCGCCGCGGGCCGCGCGCGTCGTGCGCGATCGCGCCTGCGGCCGCGGGCGTTCGCGCAGCGCGAGTTCGCACTCGCCGCGCAGGACCGGTCGACTCGCCTCGGTCAGGCGCAGGCCGCCGTGTCCCTCCAGATCGACCGCGAGCAGGCCGCGCGCGATCAACTGGCGGAACAGGTTGCGCCACCCGGCGCTGTCCAGCTCCGTTCCGATCCCATAGGTGCTGAGCCGGTCATGGCCCCAGCGCCCCACCCGCTCGGTGGCGTTGCCGAGCAGCACATCGACGAGATGCTGGACCCCGAAACGCTGTCCGGTGCGGTGTACGCACGAGAGCGCCTTGCGCGCGGCGGTGGTGGCGTCCCAGGTCCGCGGCGGCTCCAGGCAGGTGTCGCAGTTGCCGCACGGACCGGTGAACTCGTCATCGAAGTAGCGCAACAGGGCCTCGCGGCGGCAGGTCGTCAGTTCGCAGAAGCCGAGCATCGCATCGAGCTTGTGGCGCTCGACGCGCTTGTGGACCTCGCCCGCCTCGGAGGTCTCCTGCATGCGCCGCAACGTGATGACGTCCTGCAGGCCGTACACCATCCAGGCGTCGGCCGGCAGGCCGTCGCGCCCGGCGCGCCCGGTCTCCTGGTAATAGGCCTCCAGGCTCCGGGGCAGGTTCAGGTGCGCCACGAAGCGCACGTCGGGCTTGTCGATGCCCATGCCGAAGGCGATCGTCGCCACGATGATGACGCCGTCCTCGCTCAGAAACCGCTGCTGGGTGCGCGCGCGCGTCCCGGAATCCATCCCCGCGTGATAGGGCAGTGCGGTCAGGCCCTTGGCCTCGAGCCACGCCGCGATCTCCTCGACGCGACGGCGAGACAGACAGTAGACGATACCGGCCTCCCCGTCGTGCTCGTCGCGAATGAAACGCAGCAGCGCCTCGCGCGCGCTCGCGCCGCCCTCGGTGATGCGGTACCGGATGTTCGGCCGGTCGAAGCCGCTGACGAATACCCGCGCCTCGTGCAGCGCGAGCCGGTCGGCGATCTCCCGCCGCGTGGCCTCATCGGCGGTCGCGGTCAGGGCGATGCGGGGGACGCCCGGGAATCGCTCGTGGAGTACCGAGAGCCGGATGTACTCGGGGCGAAAGTCATGACCCCACTGCGAAACGCAGTGCGCCTCGTCGATCGCGAACAGCGCGAGTGGCGCGCGTTCCAACAGATCCAGGGTGCGTTCGGTCAACAACCGCTCCGGGGCCACATAGAGCAGGTCGATACGGCCGTCGAGCAGCGCCTCCTCCACCGCGCGCGACTGCGCGGCGCCCAGCGTCGAGTTGAGAAAGGCGGCGCGCACCCCGTACTGGCGCAGGGCCGCGACCTGGTCCTGCATCAGGGCGATGAGCGGGGAGACGACGATACCCGCGCCGGCGCGCGCGAGCGCCGGGATCTGATAGCACAGCGACTTCCCGCCCCCGGTGGGCATCAGCACCAGGGCGTCGCCGCCCGCGATCACCTGATCGATGACCTCCCGTTGATAGGTGCGAAAGCACCCGAATCCGAACACCTCGCGCAGGATCGCGAGGGCGGCGTCTTCCTGGGCTGGGAGCTGACGCTCGGGCAAGGCGGAATCCTGGAAGGGGCGGTATCGACCGTGTCCGTGGCCGCCCATGGCCGATCGGACCGGCGTTCGAACGGCCATGCTATCAGAAGCACCCGCCCGCGCGGACCCTCCTTCAGGGGTGCTCGGAATCGGCGGCGGCGATCCGGGCCGGCGGGGGGGTCGCGTCGTTGGCATCGGTACCGTACGGCGGATAGCGGTAGGGGCGCGCCGGCAACGCGGCCAGCAACCGCGCGAGCGGCGGAGAGCCCTCCGAGATCGGCGTCGGGATCGGGTCCTCGCGTGCAACGATCCGTTGCACGCGGCCCCAGTCCACCGTCCACCGCTGCCCGGTGCGGGCCATGTAACGGGTCACCGCATCGATCGCCGCCTGCATGCCCGGCAGGCCGTGCCGGTGATAGGCGCGCAACGGCGCGAAGCGCTCCAGGTAGAGCCGCAGGCCGCTGCGCTGTCCGATCCGATAGGGCCGGTCGACGATACGCACCGGGGTCCCGACCGCTACGGCGCGGAACAGCGTCACGGCGTCTTCCGGGTAGAGATGAAAACAGCCGTGACTGGGACGCCTGCCCACGCCCCACGGGCGACTGGTCCCATGGATATAGATCTCCGGGAAACCGGTTTCCAGGGCCAGTTCCCCCATGGGGTTTTGCGGCCCGGGCGGCACGACCCGCGGCAGCGGATCGCCCGCGGCGGCGGCCTGGGCGCGGATATCCGCCGGCACCACCCAGTGCGGCATGCGGCGCTTGGCGACGATCCGCGTCGTACCCAGGGGGTCGGGCCAGCCGGGCTGGAAGATACCGACCGGGAAGGTATATACGTGGGGGGTTGGATGGCGCGCGGTCACCGGCGGAAAATAGAACAATCGCCGCTCCGGCAGATCGATGACGATTCCCTTCCAGGGCCTCGCCGGCAGGATGTACTCGGTGGGCACCGCCACGCGCGCGCCGGCACCCGGCAACCAGGGATCGACGCCCGGATTGGCGGCGACGATCTCGTTGTAGCCGACGTCGTAGTGACGCGCGATGTCGAGCAGGGTATCGTCCGCCCGCGCCGTGACCACGCGAACCCGCCCGACGATGTTCCCCGCACCGGCGGGGTAGGGAAACACCGCCGCACGGGCCCCGCCCGCCGCGAACACCGCCAGCACCGCGGCCGTCAGCAGCCGAGCGCACCGCATGACCGCACGCCGGCGCATGCCCCGCTCGAGCCGATGCTGCATACCGGAACCGACCCGGGGGTCAGTCCCCGTTGTCCCCGCCGGGAGGCGGCGGTGGGTAGTGCTCATGCCGGCGCGCGGCACCGGGCGGTGGCGGTGGCGGATAGTAACCGCGATGATGGCGCCGCGGGCCCTGGAAACGCCCGGCCACCGGGATGCGGTTGCCCTTCGCGTACATGCACTGCTCGTAGGCATAGTCGTAGCGCTGCTGCACGCTGAGGCCCCGGACCGTCCCGTTCGACGAACCGACCGCGGTCCCGAGGGCCGCGCCGCTCGCCGCACCGATCGCCGCGCCGCGCCCCTCACCGAGTGCCGCCCCGAGGGCACCGCCGAGCAACGCGCCGACGCCGGCGCTCTTGAGCGTGCTCTCGTTCGCCGTCTGCGAGGCCGTCGCCCCGCCGGTCTGCATGCGCGCGAACTGTCGGCATACGGCATTGTCCGCCTGGAACTGGTCGAAGGTCTTGCCGGGGCCCGGCAAGACCAGGACACTGGGGCCGGTGGGAACCGTCATGCAGCCGCCGAGCGACACCGCGGCCGTCACCAACACCACCGCCTTGAGTCTGTGGTTCATATCCATTCCTTTACCCTGCCAGTGGGATCATAAACCGGGCCACGTCGTCGTGTCGCGTCGGCGCGGCCGGGAAACCCCATCATCGCGCACCCCGCGGCGGGTGCGGTACGACCTTTATCCAGCCGCCCGGACACTTCTTCACGTACGGGTAGTACGTCTTGCTGGATTCGCAATAATACCAATAGTACGGGCGCGGGCGCTCCGGTGCGATGTAGGTGATCCGCGGCGGCGGCGTGACGATCACCGGCGGCGGTGAATAGTACACGGGCGGCGGAACCCACCACGGCCCCCAGCCCCACGCCGGGCCCATCCCGAAGTAGAAGCCGCCGCCATCGCCACGCCAACCGCCGCCATAGACGCGTCGGAACCGGTAGTCGACATGAACCGCGCCCGGGTGTGCCACCGCCGGGACGAACGCGGGCGCCGGGACGCCGCCGTACGGATCGGCCCCTGCGGACTGCGCGAACACCGACACGACCCCTACCACGATCCCCACCATCCATCGCCGTTTCATCGGGATCCCCTCTACATGTTTTGCGGCAGGCCGAACAAAAAATTCGACCCCGCGCCCAATCTGTAGTTCCGGGGAGGATAGACGGCCTCCGGGGAATCGGCCCGACCCCGGGCCGCCAAAACTCCGACACCCCCGACCGCACCCCTTCCGGATCGGTGCGTACCCACCGGAGCGCGCACCGCGAGCGGCGTGGAGGGGCCGCGGCGCATCGTGCGCCCGCGCGGCCTCACGCCGCGCGCGGCGCACGATGCCAGTGCAGATAGAGCGCCGGGATGAGGTTGGTGCTGAGTACCGAACTCCACACCACCCCGCCCAGGATCACGAGCGCGAGCCCCTGTTCCGGCGCGGCGCCGAGACCCCAGCCGAGCGCGGTCGGCAGCATGCCGAGCACGGCGGTCAGCGTGGTCAACAGGATCGGGCGAAAGCGCACGCGCACCGCCTCGCGGATGGCGGTCTCGGGATCCATGCCCTCGCCCTCGTTGTTGCGCGCACGGTGCAACAGCACGATGCCGTGGTTCAGACTGATCCCCACGAGCGTGAGGATGCCCACCAGGCCGATGGCGTTGAGTCCCTTGCCGCTGACCGCCAGGGTCAGCGCCGCGCCGGTGAACGCGAGCGGCATCTGCAGCAGCAGGATCGCCGGCAGGCGCAGGCCGCCGAACTGCAGCACGAGGATGCCCACCATCAGCACGAAGGCGCCGAGTCCGGCGATGCCGAGATCCACGGCGGCCTTCTCCAGGCGTGCGAACAGCCCCGCGAACTCGATCCGGTAACCGGGCGGCATCTTCAGGCCCTTGAGGGCCTCGCGTGCGGCCGCCACGGTACGGCCCAGCGGCCCGGTCGGCGTGGCGAGGATATCGAGGGCGCGGGCACCGTTGAGGTGGCGGATCTGGTTGGGTCCGGCCTCCAGCTTCAGTCGTGCGAGCCGCCCCAGCGGCGTCCAGCCCTTGTCGGTCCGGATCAGCAGCGAGGAGAGCCCCTCCAGGCCCAGGTGCGGCGCGTCGGCGAGACGCAGGTAGAGGTCGAGGTGATAGTTGCCCTGCGGCATGCGGGCCACCACCTCGCCGCCGATCGCCGGTCGCAACTGGGCGTAGAGCGCCGCCGGCGTGATGCCGTAGAGCGCCAGCGCCGCGGGCCGCGGGAGGATCCGCAACTGCGTCACGGGATAGGCGTCGTTGTTGAACAGGTCCGTCAGCGCCGGCACGTGGCGCAGGCGCCGCACCACCTCCTCGGACAGGCGGCGCAGCTCCGGGAGGCGGCTGCCGAACACGCGCACCACGAACGGCTGCGGCAGACCCGACAGGCTCTCGCCGACGCGCTCGATGGTCGGCGTGTCGACGTTGCGCTGCACCGCCGTGAGCCGCGTCTCGCGCAGCATGCGCGCGGCGACCGCGTCCAGACTCCGCACCGCGACCTCGGGCTTGAGCACGACCTGGATCTCGCCGGCGAAGTCGCGCTCGGTATAGCGGGTCGAGCCCGCCGAACCGATGCGGGCGAAGACGTCGCGCACGTCCGGATCGGCACGCAGCCGGGCGGTCATTTCGCCGACGGCGGCGCGCGTCTCACGCAGCGAGGAACCGGGCGGCAGCGTGAAGCTCTCGAGCAGCACGCCCTCGTTGGGCAGCGGCAGGAAATGCACCGGCACCACCGCCAGCACCGCCAGACTCGCACCGAACAGCGCCACCGCGCCGGCGAGGCTCGCGCGCGGATGGTGCAGGGTCCACTGGAGCGCGCGCTGGTTGCGCTCCGCCAGCCACTCGACCCAGGCGGCGCCGATCGCCCGGCGGTGCCGGCGGTAGCCGATCGCCCCGAGCAACAGCGGCACCAGGGTCAGCGAGATCGCGAGCGAGGCGAGCAGCGACAGACCCATCGCCAGCGAGAACGGGATGAAGAAGATGCCGGCGAGTCCGCCGACGAACAGCAGCGGCAGGTACACCGAAACGGTGGTGAGCGTGCCGGTCACGTCCGGCCCGGCGATGTCGCGCAGCCCGCGCCACACCCCGGCGAGGCCGGCCTCGCCCTGTTCCCAGCGGTGGTAGATGCTCTCCAGTACGATGATGGCGTCGTCGGCGAACAGTCCCACCCCCACGGTCAACGCGCCGAGCGTGAGCAGATTCAGGCTCTGCCCCGTGACGTACAGGCCCGCGATCCCCATCAGCAGCGCCATGGGGATGCTCAGCGCCAGCACCCAGACGCCGCCGTGGGTGCCGAGCAGGAAGAACAGCGCCGCCACCGCCAGGAGACCGCCGATGATCAGGTTGCGGGCGAGGTCGTGATAGATCAGGCCGACCAGGTGCCCCTGATCGTAGATGCGCACCCAACGCGCACCGCCCGGGAGTTGGTCGCGCATCCCCTCGAGCGCGCTCTGCACCGCCTGCGTGACGGGGATCGTCGAGGCGCCCGGCTGTTTGAACACGACCATGGCGATGCTCGGGCGCCCGTTGAGTTCCGCGGCGTAGCGGATCGGCACCGGCGCGCGCACCACGCGCGCCAGATCGCCCAGCGGGATCGGACCGGCGGGCGCCGGCACCGGCAGCATGCGCAACTCCGCGGCCCGCTCCGGCAAGTGGCGCACCTCGATCAGTACTGTCTGGTGGCCGAGCGAGAGGTGGCCGGCCGGCCCGAGCAACACCTGGCGGCGCAGCGCATCGGCGAGCGCCGCCATACCGACCCCGTAGTGGCGCAGCGCCGTCGGGTCGGGCTGCACCCACAGCGCCTCGTCGCCGCTTCCGAACACCTCGACGCGGCGCACGCCGGGCAGTGCGCGCAACGCCGGCACGATGCGCGTCTCGATGGCGCGCTGCACCCGCATCGGCGCCACGCCGTCCGGTATCCGTACGGCGTAGTCGGCCACCTCGTCGATGGCCGCACCCATGATCTCGGCGTAGGGGCGCGCCCCGGCGGGCAGGCGCGAGCGGGCCCGGTCCACGGCGCTGTAGACCGCCTGCAGATCCTGCTGCGGATCGGTCCCGTTGCGAAAGCGTACGTCGGTCTGCACCGTGCCCCCGCCCATGACCGAACGCACGGCGACCAGATTGGGCAACGCCAGCAGCTCGCTCTCCAGCGGGCGGGTCACCGTGTTCTCCAACTCCCCGGCGGTGGCGCCGGGATAGTGGGTGATGATGCTGATGACCGGATAGTCGAACTTCGGCAGGATCTCGATCGGAATGTGCCGGAAGGCGTAGACGCCGAACACCAGCAACGCGCCGTAGAGCAGTACCCACAGGACGGGGCGCCGCAGGGACGCGCGCAGCGGCTCGGGAAGCGCCATGCGCCGGCTCAACTCGGATTCTGAAAGTAGCGGTTGAACTCGCGGTGGAAGCGCCGGTAGGCGTCCTTCACCACCACCTCGTCACCGGCCTCGAGCGCTCCGCGCACCGCGGTCCACGCCCCCTCCCGCGGCCCGGGAGTGACCGCAACGCGGTGTGTCCCGCCGCCCTGCTGCGCCAGCACCCACCAGTGCCCGGCATCCATGACGAGGGCCTGCGTGGGCACCAGGCGCCAAGTCCGCACCGCCCCCTCCAACACCAAGGTCCCCGCCGCGCCGCTGACCCACGCGGGCGGACGACCGTCGGGCACGCAGCCCACCGCACGCCCGCCGTCCGGGCGCAGCGGATCGAGGACGCTGCGCACCGTCACCGCGAACGGCGCGCCGCCGTCGGCGGGCTCGAAGCGCCCGCGCATGCCGGGGTGCAGGGTGCGCGTGCCGGATCCGTAGAACACGCCCTTGACCCACAACCCGCCGCGCGCCCGCAACCGCAGCAGCGGCGCACCCCGTGCGACCTGCTCGCCGTCCACCACGAAGGTCTCGAGTACGATCCCGGCGCGCGGCGCACGTACCTCGGCACCCGATTCCAGGAACTTCAGGCGCGCCTCGGCGACCGCGAGCCGCGCGTGCGCATCGGTCACCCGGGCCCGCGCGGCATCCAACTCGTTGCGGCTGCTGAGCGCCGGGTAGGTGCGCCGCACGGAGGCCAGGCGCCTGCGCTCCAGGGTCCGCTCGGCCCGTGCACGCGTCACCGCCGCACGGGCCTGCGCGAAACCGGGGCCGGTCACGCGCGCGAGAAGCTGCCCGCTGCGCACCGCCTCGCCGGGCACCAGCCGGAAGTCCTTCAGGGTCCCGTCGAGCAGCGCGTGCACGGTCAGCGTACCGATCGGCACGATCTGCGCGTAGCCGCGATACCGGGTCGCAAGCGCGCGTTCGCGCACCTTTGCGAGTCCCGTATCGGCCGCCGAGGCGTGCGCGGCGAACAAAGCCAGGGCCAGTGCCAACATCACCCGCATCACGATCCCCCTCCGGGCAGGCGGCCCGCCAACAGATCGATACGCGCCAACGCCATGCGCAACCGCGCCCCCGCACGCAGCCGCCGCAAGCGGGTGTCGAGCCAATCCTGCTGCGCCAGAAACAATGCCAAGCCGCCCATGCGTCCGGCCCGGTAGCCCGCCTCGCTGTCGTGCCAGATCGCCTCTTCGGTGCGGCTCAACGCACTCGCGGAACGGTAGGCGACGAGCGCCGCGCGCGCATTCGACCACGCCGTCGCCACCGCCTCACGCACCCGCAACCGGGCCTGCCGGTAGCGCTCGCTCGCGGCCCGTTGCCCGGCGCGCGCCGCGTCCTCGCGCGCACGTAACGTACCACCGGCGAACAGCGGCATGGACAACTCCAGCCCGGCGCTCCAACCGAGATTGCCGCCCCGCGGGCGCTGCAAGGTATCCCACCCGTAAGCGGCCTGCACGCCGAGTCGCGGCAGCCGCGCCCCCCGCGCCTGGCGCACCAGGGCGGCCTGCCGGCGCTCGCGGCTCTCGGCCATGCGCAACGCCGGCTGCCCCCGGAGCGCGGCGGCCTCCGTCCGTGCCCGCGCGGGCAGCGTCAGGGTGGCGGGAGAGAGGTCCGCGGCGACCAGCGGCGGCAACGGCGCGAGGCCGGTCATCAGGCCCAACAGGCGCCGCGCGCCGTCCACCCGCGCCCGCGTCTGCTCCAGCGCCCCCACCGCGCTGCGCAACGCCGCCCGGGCGCGCAGCAGGTCGATCCGCGCGCGGCTGCCGGCCCTCAGCGCGCGCCGCGTCACATCGACCACCGTGCGATCGATGCGCACCGCGCGGGACCAGATCCGTCGCGCGGCCTGCGCCACCTGCAGATCATAGTAGGTACGGGTGACCGTGGCGGCGACATCGAGACGGTTGCGCAGCAGACGGTAGCGCGCGAACGTCGCCTCGGCGCGGGCCGCATCGACCGCCGCCGCGGCGGCCGGATCGAACAGGCGCTGGCGCAACACCACCAGCGAGGTGAACTCGCGCGCACCGTTGGCCGACGCGAACCCCGGCGTGCCGTTGTCGGTGCTGCTGTAGACATCGCCGGCCCGCACGCTCAGCTGCGGGAACAGCACCCCGCGTCGCGCCCGCACACCGAATCCGCCGGCGCGCGCGAGGCTCGCGTCGGCCCGCAGGCCGGGCTGATAGGCGAGCGCCAGGCGCAGGGCGCGGGCGAGATCGAGTCGATGCGGCGCGGGCGCCGCGCCCGACACACCCGAGCCGACGCCGCATAGCAGCGCGAGACACAGCACCGCCCCGGCCCGAGACCGCCGCAGCCCACCGCGGAGCGCCCGTCCGGGCGCCGCACTCACCGTTCGCATCTCAATTACCCGCCCCGACCCGGGAACCCGATCCCCGCCGCGGGCCCGCCCGCCGGGCCGCAGCCCGCATCATACGTTCACCCGCCGCGTCGCAACACCCGGCCACGCACCGGTCCTGGGACCCTCGGGGCGCGGGGCGGGTCTGAGACCCGCCCCTACGGAATCACAGAAAACCCATGCGCCGACAACGGCACGGCCTGTTCGCTGCCGGATTCGGCAAATGCGTCATGGTTCGCCCTTCAAAACCGGCGAAGCATCTTCGACGGTAACAGCGGTTCTCTCATACCGCTGCCGATATCAGCTTCGCTCTATTCGATCTTCAACACAAGGCAGCAATGCCGACAGGATCACGATGACCGCCAAAACAAAGAACGAAACCCCTGCCCAGACGGCGGTACCGGGGAATATCGACGACACCATCAGATAAGGCTGGGCGGCACCCCACACCAAAGCGGCAATCACACCCATGCCCAGCGTCGCCTCTAGCAGCCGCACTTTGCGGGAATCCCCGGACAGCGGCGCCAACCTGCGATTTCCGCTGCGCAGCCCTCGTACCAAGCGGACCGACTGCCACAGCGAAATCAGTGCGACCATGCCGATGAGCGCCCGCACCGCGATTATTCCATAGGTGATTCTTCCCATTTTTACTGAACCGAACCCGCCCCACCTTGCCCAGTCGTTGAGCACCTGAGCCATGAGCGGCCAGCTGCGCTGGCTGTTGGTCAAGATGACGATGCCGTCACCGGATTCAGGGCCGGCATGAAAATGGGCCATCCATCCATGTCCCTGCCCCCCATGCCACACCGCCCGTCGACCGTCGGGAAGGTTCTCTATGAAATACCCGAACCCATACGAGTCGGCGACAACGCCGAAGATGCCGGGAATATCCACCTGCGGAGTATGGAGCTTGCGAATGCCTTCGTGTCCAAGCACGGCATGATCCGTATGGTAGGAACCCGTCATCCCGGCAGCGACAAACCGGGCTATATCTTCCACGGGTGCAAACAATCCGCCGGAGGCCTTCACCGGGTACACATACATCGGCACCGGCGCGCCCTGCAGATCATACCCGGTGGGTATCGCGGGGAGCAGCGTCTCATTCCAGGAAAAACCGGAATTATTCATCCCAAGAGGAATCAGCACCTCATTCGCCATGTATTCTGCAAAATCCCGTCCGGTTACCTCTTCGATCAGCAGCTCAAGCAAATTGAAACCGGTGTTGGAGTACAAAAAACCGGAGCCCGGTTCGCGGATAAGTTGCGTCTCATGCAACAGGGTTTCCCGTAAAGACGCCGGAATCCGGCCCCATTATCAGTCCTCCATACTGAATTCGGCACAACGTTCCGATTCGGCGACGGCGGAACATCGTTCGCCGCAACCGATTTGCGAGGCGGCGTATGATTCGCCCGGATTCGGTCATCGTGCGAACTCATAACCGAGTCTTGTGATGCGACCACGCCAATAGGACTTCGGCCCCTCGGGAAGCATCCATGCCACTTCGCCCTCGACAGGAATGTGCATCCCGTAACGTATCTCGTAATGGCGCCATCGACCCTCCCACGGCGTTGGGATCACCGCGCCCGCGACAGTGCGCCCGCGCGCCTCGGCATGCACCGATTCGATCAGACCGTTTTCATTGAAGCGGAACCGCATGGTCACCGTGGTTTCACCGTCCTTCAGAGTCGCCTTGGCGGAGGAGTCGTCCACCGCTTTCCAGTGCACGCCCTGGCTCGGCAGCAGCGCCGTCGGATACCAAGCGGCTTCGGCCAAGAAGCGCATCAGTTCCCCCCTCGCCATCTCCGGCGTGCCGCGCAGATCCACCAGCGACACCAGTCCGAACAACGACGCATGAAGAACCCCTTCACCGGCGACGTAGGCGTCGTGCACGCGCACCGCCAAGCCGGGCATCATCGCAATACGACCATCCCAGCAGAAGCCCGGCCTCCGGATGATCACCCGCTGGGTAGAAACGAACGGTCTCCATTGTTCGCCGGTCTCGCTCATGTTGAAAGTGCCGGTCTGCTTCACGCTGACGGCCAGGACCATGGGTTGCCCGTCCGTAAGTACGGCGCGAAAGTACCTTTGGACCGGCGCGGGTAAGCCGATCAATTCTTTAGTGCTATAGGCCTTTTGCCCGATGGGGAGTCGTGCAGCTTCCAGCTTGGCATCCATCTCTTTCGTAGCGGATTGCCAACGACTGGATCCGTACACGAGTGCAATGGAGATGATTACCGTCACCCCGAGCATTATCGATAGGATGATCTTCCACATTTCGGAGGCCTTTTGAATTGATTTGCCATGGTTCAATTATAGCCGCCGGCCGCCGTCACCCGGATCGGGCTCACCGGGGGGGTATCTGAAACAAGGCAAGATCGACTTGGCCAGGGATACCATCTGCAAGAATGTCGAAAAGACGATTACGCTACCGGGAACAATTGGAGAAGGTCCGTAACGGACATGTCCGCATGAATCCGGAGCTGCTGTAGGCCTTCGGCCGGCGCGGGGGGGGCGATGAAATTCCAGCCGAGTCTTTCCGGCCGGAGCGGCCACCTCATCCTCAAGGCGAGCCGGACCAAGGGTGACCGGGAGCGAACCATCCCCGCACCGAGGCACAACGGGAACCGCTCAACCGGGCACGCAGACTGGCCAGCCTTGGTTCACTGATTCCGTGCAACTGTAACTATGTGCAGCAAATGCGCATCTACGAGAGCAACACTTACCGGGCTGGAATGGCACTTAGGGCTGAATTGGTCAATTAGAAATTGCCGGGGAATCCTCCATCAGGACATAACAAGAGACCCGGCACCCCGAAAGGACGCGAACTCGATTCGGTTATCGACGGTCGGTTCTACCACGCCAGTACCCAGGCCTACGCCTTTGATGGGCAACAGAGACAACCCACAACCTGTCTATCTCAATGCAGTATATGACCGAGTATGGGAAGCGCACCAAAATGGCCCTACGAAAGACTTCATCAACCGGTTGGCCAATAGTGGGATGCGCCTGTATAAGCTCAGCGATTCGTTCCACTTCCGAGATAAAACCTTCTCCAAGCCCTGGAACCTCGTTATTGTAATAGGCAGATGCGGCTCGGAATTCCTCATTCGCATCCGGATGAAATTCGATCCTCATTTTTTAAGGTGATCTCTCGCGCTTCTGAATACCTCTGCGGCCGGAATCGCCTCTACAACACCCGCCTTGAGTTCCCTGTATCTCCGTTGCGCCTCTTCTAACCACGCTCTTTCGACGTCCTGATCCCGCTCTCCATCCAGATCTGCTACCAAATCTCTCAGCAGGCGAATTCGATCATCATCGCTTAGGGAGCGAATCTCGCGCTCTAACTCTTCAACCGGTTTCGCCATATCGTTTTCCCCTTATCCAGCTGTGAGTTAATGTTACTATAGACTTTTCACGGACCGCCAATGCCCCTCCATCAGCCGCGAGCGGTTGTTAGCGAATCGGATGGACAGACTTGCTGGAACGGCTCCTGTCTCTACTGACACGAGCACACCCGGCTCGTTCGATGCCGTGTCCACGCGCCCCTGCAAGAATAAAGATATACTGCTTGCTCCGTTGTCGAACCTCCGTCGGCATGCCGGCAGCGGGTACACAATCGACGCGCGGCAAGCCCCAGATAGGAGCCGCCTGGGCGGCTCCTGTACTTGCCATCGCTTCGCACCCATGTGATTGATGGAAGTCCACCCTGCGCAGTGGTTCCGACAGCCTTGTATGCATTCGCATTTGCCTCCGAGCCGTGGTGCGGTGCCGTTACTATGGCGCGATTAAGGTGAGTGGGAAAACGCACGTCTTTAAGATCGGAATCCGCAGTGAAAAGAACTCCCGGGTGACGTTCTACGGGCGGTGACCAGAACACGAGACTCTCTTTGTTCGACACTGTCAAAGCCAACCACGCAAGAAGTGAACCGACACAGGGACGAACTCTCGCGACTGGATGTGCATTGAGCGATTGAAGCTCCGGCACGCCGCCGGAGGGGTAAAGTGGACCCCGGATTTCAGACAGTAGTTTAAGCTGTCATCCGGCAC
>VAOW01000841.1_pt1 | contig 28422 bp, 25 predicted proteins | sample 3393921 | NCBI WGS metagenome assembly VAOW01 (sample SAMN08290428, study PRJNA428436) | hydrothermal vent metagenome | isolation source: Deep-sea hydrothermal vent chimney | place: Indian Ocean: Southwest Indian Ridge | depth 2742 m m | reverse complement strand
CGGCAGGGGTTGGAAGCACGCATCGTGCCACGTTCCGGATTTGAGATGGAATGGATCGAAATCCAGGGTATACGCGGCAAGGATTGGCAGGTTCGTTTGCGAGCACCCGGGAGGATTTTTACTGCCCTGCGTCAGGCACGCCAGATTTTGGTGCGACGAAAGCCAAGTGTAGTGATCGGGTTCGGTGGTTTCGTTTCCGGTCCAGCGGGTCTGATGGCCGCTTTCACAGGTATTCCCTTGCTCATTCATGAACAGAACGCAGTACCTGGGTTAACGAATAAATGGCTGGCGCGCCTGGCGCGCGCTGTCTATACGGGTTTCCCGATCACTTTACCGGGGGCGGATTCAAGGATTCATTACGTCGGTAATCCCGTACGGAGGGATATTGTGGCCCTGCCGGAGCCGGAGGTGCGTATGCATCTCCGACAGCAGGAGAAACTGCACTTGTTGGTTATTGGAGGCAGCCAGGGTGCGGCAACCCTGAATCGGCTGGTGCCTCTGGCTCTTTCCCGACTTGATGTCGGGCGATATCCGGAAGTTCGCCACCAGACGGGAGAGCGCCACTTGTTGGCCACTCGAGATAACTACGCTGCCGCAGGCGTCTTGGCCGAAGTGAGTCCATTCATTGAGGATATGGCGGCAGCCTATGCCTGGGCGGATCTGGTAGTTTGTCGTGCCGGAGCACTCACAGTTTCCGAACTAACTGCAGCGGGAGTGGCGGCTCTGCTGATTCCCTATCCTTATGCCGCCGATGATCACCAGCGTGCTAATGCCGATTTTCTGGTCAGAGCCGGGGCAGCCCACATGCAGTTAGAGAATGCGCTGACCGCTGAGGCGCTAGCTACGGAGTTGCAGGAATTGCTTTCCCGCCCGCGTTTACTGCCAATGGCGCAGGCCGCACGCGTGCTGGGGCGAAGGCAAGCCGCTGACGAACTGGCTGATGGCTGCCTGCGCTGGCTCGATCAATAGGGAGATTTGGCATTATGAAGCCTTTTTTTGAGAAAATCCCTAGCCGCCGAATTCGACGCATCCATTTTGTGGGTATCGGCGGAGCCGGTATGGGAGGGATAGCCGAAGTCCTAAATAACATGGATTATCGGGTTACCGGCTCTGATCGCCAGGAAAATGCTATGACTCGCCGGCTGGCCTCTTTGGGTGTGTCCATTGGCATCGGCCACGATGCCAGGCAGATCAATGATGCTGATGTTGTGGTCGTATCCACCGCTATCCCAGCTGACAATTCAGAAGTCCAGGCAGCCAGAAATGCGCGGATTCCCATCGTACAGCGCGCTGAAATGCTGGCTGAGCTAATGCGTTTTCGCTATGGCATCGCAGTGGCGGGCACGCATGGCAAGACGACCACCACCAGTCTGATTGCCAGTGTACTGGCTGAAGGTGGATTGGATCCGACATTCATCATCGGCGGACGATTGAACAGTACCGCAACTCATGCGCGGCTCGGTGAAAGCCAATGGCTGGTGGCTGAGGCTGATGAAAGTGACGCTTCTTTTTTGTTACTACAACCGATGTTGGCAGTAGTGACTAATATCGATGCGGATCATCTGGGTACCTATGGCGGTGATTATGATGAACTGGAGCGGGTTTTCAGCGAGTTTTTGCACCATCTGCCTTTTTATGGCCTGGCTGTCGTCTGTCTGGATGATCCCGGAGTGCGCCACATTCTCCCTGAGATCGGGCGGTCACTTATCACCTATGGTTTGCATGAATCTGCAGATATTCGGGCTTCCGATATTGAATATCATGGTGTGCGTAGTCGATTTAAGGCATTTCTGCCAGAGCGCAGTGATCCCTTGATAGTCGAATTAAACCTGCCTGGACAGCACAACGTGCTCAATGCGCTTGCCGCGATTGCTGTTAGTCATGAATTGGAGGTTCCGGATGAGGCGTTACGGCGAGCTTTGGCTGGTTTCCAGGGAGTGAGTCGGAGATTCCAAGTCCTTGGAGAAGTAGCAACTGCGGCGGGAAATATCCTGTTGGTAGATGATTACGGACATCACCCCACAGAGATCGCCGCCACCCTGACGGCCGCGCGCAATGCCTGGCCTAAACGACGCCTGCTGGTGGTTTTCCAGCCACATCGCTATACCCGCACCCAAGATTTATTTGATGATTTTGTTACTGTACTAAGCGAGGTGGACATCCTGATCCTCCTGGAGATCTATTCGGCGGGTGAAGAAGCGATCGCGGGTGCCGATGGACGCAGTCTGGCCAGGGCAATTCGTCTGCGAGGTCGCGTTGAACCTATCTTCCTCGAGGATATCGAGCAATTGCCGGCATTACTGAAAGATGTCATTCGAGATAATGATGTACTGCTGACCCTGGGCGCGGGATCCATTGGCAAACAGGCGGAAAAATTGCCTGCTCTCCTAAGGGTGAACCGATGAACATACTATTGCGTCGCGCCGACTGGCGAGGCGAGTTCAAGCGTCGGGTGTCCATGGCCAGTCTGACCAGCTGGCGAGTAGGTGGTGTGGCGGAAAGGTTCTATCGCCCGGCCGATAACGAAGATTTGTGTCGGTTTTTGCGCCAATTGCCGGATGAAGAGCCGCTACTCTGGGTGGGGTTGGGAAGCAATCTTCTGGTGCGGGATGGTGGAGTAGCGGGCACGGTGATCGCCTTGCATGGCTGTCTGGCGGGGTTGGAGCGGATCGACATCCGCACCATTCGTGCAGGTGCTGGAGTACCTGGAGCGAAGCTCGCGCGGTTTGCGGCGCAACTGGGACTCGCAGGAGGGGGGTTTTTGGCCGGTATCCCCGGTACTATCGGCGGAGCACTGGTTGTGGATGCCGGGGCTTATGGCGAGGCAACCTGGAACCGTATCGCCCGGGTGCAGGTCATTGATTGCGATCGCCAGCTGAGTTGGCGGCTGCCGCAAGAATTCGAAATCAAGTATCGCAAGGTTCATGCCCGTGAAAATGACGTGATCGGCTTTGTAGCTGCAGAATTCGTGTTTGACCTCGGCAGGTCTTCGGTGGAGTTGCTCGCGGGAATTCGGGATCTGCTCGCTCGGCGGACGAGTTCGCAGCCGACCGGTAGCGCATCCTGTGGCTCCGTATTTCGCAATCCCCCCGGTGACTATGCCGGTCGCCTGATTGAGGTGAGTGGCTTGAAGGGCTTGCGGATTGGTGGAGCGGTGGTATCGGAAAAACACGCTAATTTTATCCTCAACACTGGCGGAGCAACGGCTGCCGATATCGAAATCCTGATTCAGGAAGTGCGACAACGAGTGTGCATACAGACGGGAGTCGTGCTGGAGCCAGAAGTGCATATCGTTGGGATACCAGAGGCGGGTCAATGAACGGGCCGGCGAGTCGATTGGGACGCATTGCAGTGCTGATGGGTGGCTGGTCGGTGGAGCGGTTGGTATCCCTGCAAAGCGGCACGGCGGTGACGCAAGCGTTGCAGTCCATAGGGATCGATGCGACCGCCGTGGATCTTCGTGAGCCGACAGCAGTTTTTCAATTAACGGGAAAATTTGATCGCTGTTTCATCGTGGTGCATGGAACGGGTGGTGAGGATGGCCTATTGCAGGCGAGCCTGGAAATATTAGGTCTGCCTTATACCGGAACCGGGGTGCTGGGTTCCGCGTTGGGAATGGACAAGTGGCGCAGCAAGCTGATCTGGCAGGCGCTGGGATTGCCCGTGGTGCCGGGCGAGGTGGTGCGTGGCTCGCAGGACTTCGCAAACGTGATTAGGCAGCTGGGGTTGCCGCTTTTCATCAAGCCGGCACAGGAAGGCTCTAGCGTAGGCGTGACCAAGGTAAAAACTAAAGCCGAGCTGGGTTTGGCCTATGCCAGAGCCAGCCGTTTTCATGGCGAGGTGCTGGCCGAACCCGCACTCACGGGCGGGGACTATACGGTGGCTATTCTCGGTGATCGTGCCTTACCCACAATTCATATTGAACCTGCCGGGGAATTTTATGACTACGCGGCTAAATACGAACGGGATGATACTCACTATCTGTGTCCTTGTGAGCTCGGTTTCGAACGGGAAGCCGAATTGTGGAAGCTGGCTCTGGATGCCTTTGCCGCAGTTGGGGGTAAAGGCTGGGGGCGAGTCGATTTCTTGCAGGATGCGGCGGGAAATTTCCACTTAGCCGAAGTCAATACGGTGCCGGGAATGACGCCCCATAGCCTGGTCCCCATGGCAGCGTTGGCAGCGGGTTTGGAAATGCCAGATCTGGCATTGGCTATTCTTATGCAGACTTTGCCCGCTGAATCCGAGGCTATGGCATGAACCGGGTGGCGCTTCTTTCCAACACGCAACATCGGCCGCGCCGCCAAGCGGTGCGCAGGGGTACTCGGCGTATGACTGCTTCGCGTTCCTGGTTGGGGAGTTTGGAGTTGCGCCGACTGGGCTGGCTGTTGTTGTTTCTGCTCTTCATGGGAGGGTTGGTGCGAGGTGGAGAGTGGCTGCTGGCGCCGGGGCGTTTCCCGATTGGGGTGGTTAATGTTAGTGGCCAGTTGCAGCATCTTTCCCGGAAAAAAATTCAACATCTGATTGGCGCGCATCTGCAGGGTGGTTTTTTTGGCGCTAATCTCACCAATATCGCCAAAGCATTACAATCCTTATCCTGGGTGAAGGATGTCAGTATTCGGCGTATCTGGCCGAATCGGCTTGATATTCATATTGTCGAACAGAAACCACGGGCACGCTGGGATGGGACAGCACTGCTGAATGCCAAAGGCCAGGTTTTTCATCCTCCTCCAAATACCTGGCCCACGGATTTGCCGAGCCTTTATGGCCCAACAGGTGGCGCGGAAGTGCTCTGGGTACGCTATGAACGAGTGCAGCGGCTGTTTGCGTTGGCCGGGCTGAATGTCATGACGCTGCATGAAGATGCCCGCCATGCCTATCGTCTGCATCTGAATAATGGCATCAAAGTGATTATCGGTCGGGATTGGAGCCTACTGAGAATGAAGAAGATGCTGGTTGTTTACCGCCGCTTACTGGCCCCACGCGCAGCTATGATTGCGCACATCGATTTGCGTTATCCAAACGGTTTTGCCGTGGCCTGGAAGGTTGCGAATTCCGGAACTTCGAATCAATCAAGGAGCAACTGAATATGCCCAGACAAACGGATAACAATCTGATCGTCGGACTTGATATTGGTACTTCAAAAGTGGTTGCTATTGTTGGGGAGTCCAATAGTGATGGCGGTATCGATATCATCGGTATTGGTTTCCATCCCTCTCGCGGGCTCAAGAAAGGCGTAGTGGTGAATATCGAATCTACTGTGCAGTCGATACAGCGAGCGGTAGAGGAAGCAGAGCTAATGGCTGGCGTACAGATTCATTCGGTCTATGCCGGGATCGCTGGAAGTCATATCCGCAGTCATAACTCTCACGGCATTGTAGCGATCAAGGATAAGGAAGTAACGCCCAATGACGTTGAGCGGGTTATGGATGCCGCCCGGGCCATCGCAATTTCGGCAGATCAGCAGATTCTACATGTGCTGGCGCAGGAATTCATTATTGATGCCCAGGAAGGTATCCGTGAGCCGGTTGGCATGAGTGGCGTGCGCCTGGAAGCGCGGGTGCATTTAGTGACCGGTGCGGTGAGTGCGGTGCAAAACATCATCAAATGCGTGCAACGCTGCGGTCTGGAAGTGGAAGACATCATCCTTGAACAATTGGCATCCAGCTATTCGGTGTTGACCGAAGATGAGAAGGATCTCGGTGTTTGTCTGGTGGACATCGGTGGTGGCACCACTGATATCGCGGTGTTTTCCGGTGGCGCGATTCGCCATACCACGGTCATCCCTATCGCCGGGGATCAGGTTACCAATGATATTGCCGTAGCTCTGCGGACGCCGACCCAGCATGCGGAGACCATCAAGATACGCTATGCCTGTGCTCTGCGCCAACTGGCCAATGTTGACGAGGTGATTGATGTTCCTAGCGTCGGTAACCGCCCATCCCGGCGATTGTCACGGCAATTGCTCGCCGAGGTGGTGGAGCCCCGCTATGAAGAATTATTGTCACTGGTACAAGCCGAATTGCGCCGTAGTGGTTACGAAGACCTCATCGCCGCCGGCATCGTTTTGACCGGTGGCTCAGCAAAGATGGAAGGTGTGGTCGAACTGGCTGAGGAAATATTTCACATACCCGTCCGCTTGGGTCTGCCGCAATATGTTGGCGGATTGGTGGATGTGGTGCAGGATCCGATTCATGCCACGGGCGTGGGTCTGGTGTTATATGGAAGCCGGCATCAGGGAGGGGCTTTGCCAAAGGAAAGATGCGTCGACGGGTCGACGCAGGGAGTATGGCAGCGTATGAAAGGTTGGTTTCAGGGTAATTTCTGAACATTCAAAATAGGTATACAGTAAAAGGAGAATATCATGTTTGAACTAGTCGATTCATTTTCACAAAATGCAGTCATCAAAGTCATCGGTGTGGGTGGTGGCGGGGGTAATGCTGTCGAGCATATGGTGCAGGCCAACATCGAGGGAGTCGAATTTATTTGCGCCAATACTGATGCCCAGGCGCTCAAGAACAGTTCGGCCAAAACGGTGCTGCAACTAGGAACCAGTATTACCAAGGGACTTGGAGCCGGCGCCAATCCGGACTTGGGCCGGCAGGCGGCCATGGAGGACCGGGACCGCATCCGCGAAGTTATTGAAGGCACGGATATGCTGTTCATTACTGCGGGCATGGGGGGTGGTACGGGTACCGGCGGCGCGCCGGTGGTGGCACAGATCGCTCGCGAGATAGGTATTCTGACGGTGGCTGTGATTACCAAACCCTTTCCATTCGAGGGCCGGCGACGTATGGAAGCCGCCCGACAGGGTGTTGAGGAACTCAGTAAATATGTGGATTCGGTAATTACCATCCCGAATGAAAAATTACTCACCGTGCTTGGCAAGAGCGTTACTTTGCTGGATGCGTTCAAGGCCGCCAACAACGTGTTGCATGGTGCGGTTCAGGGGATCGCGGAGCTGATAACAAAACCCGGTCTGATCAATGTTGATTTTGCCGATGTGCGCACGGTGATGTCGGAGATGGGACTGGCGATGATGGGTACGGGAGTCGGTAGTGGTGAGGAACGTGCCCGGCAGGCGGCACAGGCAGCCATTTCCAGTCCGCTGCTGGAGGATGTCCATATTGCTGGAGCCAAGGGCATTCTGGTCAATATCACCGCAGGCATGGATTTCGCCATGGACGAATTAGAAGTGGTTGGCTCCGAAATTGAAGCTCTGGCACAGGAAGACGCCAACGTGGTGATTGGTACGGTCATCGATCCGGAAATGCAAGACGAAATCCGGGTGACTTTGGTAGCTACGGGACTTGGAACCAAACTGACAGTGAAGGAAGCGCCGCCTTCACCCTTTGCCACAAAGACCGAGGCTTCCCGAGATGAGCGGGCCGATTACGATAAATATACTCGTCCCGCCATCATGCGCAAGGCCCGTCCATTGGAGGGGTCGGCAGCAGTCGATTACGGTAATTCGGATTATCTGGATATTCCGGCTTTCCTGCGCAAGCAGGCGGATTAATCGTGGATGGGGAAAAGTGGGTATCTTGCACAAACAGCTCTTTCCAATCCAGAGATGAGTCTGAACGGGGATGGCAGATGAGTTGCTTCGCAGCTGGGAAGCTCGAAATCAAGAGGGTGGAAGCCTTCAGTAGGATGATCATCTTGCGTGATGACTCCAGGGCGCTTTGAGACTCATCTCACGTTAGAATGACGTCCCCTGTTAGGCGCTTATGGGTCGGGAAGAGGCTAAAATGTACAGATGCCCGTATATTTATGTTAAAATGTATGACCAATCAAGGTCAATCTCCCACCAGGCAAATAAAATGAATGGGCGCGACTATTGTTTGTGGGTAACCCAGGGAATCAAGAATCATTACTCCACCGAGGCTGGATATCAGGTCGGTATTTAAAGGTAATCCCATTGATCAGACAAAGAACATTGAAGAATTCTATTCGCGCCACTGGCGTGGGTCTACACACCGGGCAAAAGGTCGTGCTGACCCTGAAGCCGGCACCAATTGATTCTGGGGTTATATTCCGCCGCACTGATATACACCCACTCATTGACTTGCAGGCGACCCCGCACAATGTAGGAGATACGCGTCTTTCGACTACTCTCGAATATCAAGGGATCAGTATTTCAACCGTAGAACATCTGCTTTCGGCGGTTGCAGGTCTCGGAATAGATAATCTCATTGTCGAAGTGAGTGCGAGGGAAGTGCCCATCATGGATGGCAGTGCCGGCCCATTTGTCTTTCTCTTGCAATCTGCCGGTATCCAATCGCAGGAGGCGCCCAAGCGTTTCGTACGCATCAAACGGTCGGTGAAAATCGAAGATGGTGACAAGTGGGCCAAATTCGAACCTTATGATGGATTCAAGGTGGGATTCGGGATTGATTTCGATCATCCAGTATTTCGTAATGGTATTCAATTTACCGAGCTTGATTTTTCCAGTACGTCGTACGTCAAGGAAGTCAGCCGCGCGAGGACTTTCGGCTTCATGAGGGATATTGAAGCCTTGCGTGAGCGTAATCTGGCCCTGGGTGGGAGTATGGACAACGCAATCGTACTCGATGAGTATCGTGTTCTTAATCAGGATGGACTGCGTTACGAGGATGAATTCGTCAAGCATAAGGTATTGGACGCCATTGGCGATCTCTATTTGCTTGGGCACAGCCTGATTGGTGCTTTTTATGGATACAAGTCAGGCCATGCCTTGAATAATCGACTGTTGCGCACTCTGGTGGAACAAACGGATTCCTGGGAAGAAGTGTCATTCGACGAGGAGGGTGAGGCACCGATCTCATATATCCAGGTTTTACCTGAATTTGCTTAAATCGTGGGCCCTATTCGTACATAGGCTTCGATCGTGTAGTATTCGGATCGTGTGTTCCCAGATCGCCTCGCGATGGGCCCGGCTTCTAGGTTTCTGATTAGCTATCTGGCCGGATTTTCCCATAATCCAATAGGTTTCTGAGTTCGGGTGAAACCTTGACCGTGACCCGTGTAGCGGTTATCCCGCATTCTTGTGACAAGGCTTCCAGGATGGATTGCTGATTGAAGCGCAGGAGCGAGACCCAGCAGTTGTTGTCAGTGACCAGAATAACGTGACCTTCCCGCGCGACTGCAAACCATATATGGCTGCTAAGGGGGCGGGTCAATCTGCCCCGTAAGATCCGAGTGATCCGATCTTTTTCGACGATTTTACCCAGCAGAGTGGCGGGGATGTAGGTGGCTGCGGAATACATGGTGATTGATTTATCCTGCGTTTAGCCATAGTGAGAAAATCGAGCATCGGCGTCTTTCCGGCTTTTCTCCGGTGATATCGGCCTGCTTCGGTGCAGTATGTTGGCTATTCCGTTGGGTGGCCCGGGGACTGGTATTGAACCAGGCGGAGTGCGTCAGGTTTGTGCTTTCAGGCTGAATCATCTCACTCTATTACGTCCCGGGTCTTTAGCTTACCGTACAGGATAGCGGTAAAATAATTATCGTATCATTTCAATTCTGATAATATGACTGATTTATATTCCGCAGGAGTATTGCTTCGGTTATCGCAATCTGCGAATCCGGACCAATATCTGCCAAGCGATCTCGATTCAATCCTCTCGGTGGAAATAAAAGCACATGCTCGGTAAGGTGATAACAAAGGTATTCGGTAGCCGCAACGATCGGCAAGTCAAACGATACGGGCACATCGTTGCAGAAATCAATGCTCTTGAGGATCAATTTAAGTTGCTCGACGAGGTCACTCTAAAGAGCATGACCCAGCGTTTCCGGGAGCGCCTGGAGGCTGGGGAAGTCTTGGATGATATCCTTCCGGAAGCCTTCGCGACTGTACGCGAAACCAGTCGGCGGGTATTGGATATGCGACATTATGATGTCCAACTGATCGGTGGCATGGTTTTGCATGAAGGCAAGATAGCCGAAATGAAGACGGGTGAAGGAAAAACGCTTGCAGCCGCTCTGGCTGCTTATCTGAATGCGCTGTCAGGTCAGGGTGTACATGTGGTCACTGTCAATGATTATTTGGCTCGCCGTGATGCTGAGATGATGGGTGAGCTCTATGGTTATCTGGGTTTGCATACCGGCGTGATCATTAATGACTTGAGTCCTGAAGAACGTCAGGTCGCCTACGCTGCTGATATCACCTATGGTACGAACAACGAGTTTGGTTTCGATTACCTGCGCGATAACATGGCGTTTTCCGTGGAGGAACAGGTACAGCGTACACTCCATTATGCCATCGTCGATGAAGTCGATTCTATCCTGATCGATGAAGCCAGGACGCCGCTGATTATCTCTGGTCCAACCAATGAGAATTCCGAGCTCTATCAAAAGATTAATGTACTGATACCTGGACTCAAGCCGCAAGCAGATGAGGACTCTGCTGGAGATTTTCTGGTTGATGAGAAACTAAAGCAAGTGATCCTGTCTGAGGAAGGGCACGAGCATGTGGAAGTACTGCTTGAAGAAGCAGGTTTATTGACCCAGGGAGCGAGTTTGTATGATGCGGCCAACATTGGCTTGATGTATCATCTTAACGCTGCATTACGCGCCCATGCTCTCTATCAGAGTAATGTAGATTATCTCGTGCGCGATAGGGAGGTGACCATTGTAGATGAGTTTACCGGACGCAGCATGCCGGGCAGGCGATGGTCGGAGGGATTGCATCAGGCTGTTGAGGCCAAAGAGGGGGTGCCTATCCAGAATGAGAATCAGACGCTGGCCTCGATTACCTTCCAGAATTATTTTCGCCTTTATGACCGCCTGTCAGGCATGACGGGCACGGCAGATACAGAGGCTTACGAATTCCAGGAAATCTATGGTCTGGAGGTTCTGGTAATTCCGACCAACCGACCGATGATCCGTAAGGATGAGCAGGATCTCATTTTTTTAACGGCAGGAGAAAAGTACGAAGCCATTATTACCGATATAAAGACCTGTGTGGAAAGCCGGCGTCCAGTGTTGGTGGGTACCGCCTCGATAGAAACTTCCGAACTCCTCTCCGGTAAACTCAAAAAGTTAGGTATCGTGCATGAGGTTCTAAATGCTAAACAACATCAAAGAGAAGCGCAAATCATTACGGAGGCCGGCAAGCCCGGCATCGTGACGATTGCCACCAATATGGCAGGCCGAGGAACGGATATCGTATTGGGCGGAAATCTGAAAGATGAGCTGACTGCTTTAGGTAAAGCGATTACAGATATCGATCGGGAGCACGTTCGCCAAGCATGGCAGGACCGCCACAATGTCGTCGTTACCGCCGGTGGTCTGCATATCTTGGGTACCGAGAGGCATGAATCCCGCCGTATCGATAATCAGTTAAGAGGTCGTTCCGGGCGCCAGGGGGACCCGGGTTCAACACGATTCTATCTATCGTTGGAAGATAATCTGATGCGGATTTTCGCATCTGACCGGGTTAAAGGGATGATGCAGCGCCTGGGAATGGAGAAAGGTGAGGCTATCGAAAGCGGGTGGGTGAGCCGGGCTATCGAAAATGCACAGCGCAAGGTCGAGGGGCATAATTTCGACATTCGTAAGGATTTGCTCGAATACGACAATGTCGCCAATGATCAGCGCAAGGTCATTTACGAACAAAGGCGCGAATTGCTGCATGCCGATGAGGTCCATGACACCATCGAGATGTTCCAGGATGAAGTGATTGAAGCGGTTATCGATACCTATATCAAACCAGAAAGTCTTGACGAATTGTGGGATATCAAGGGGTTGACAGTCGCACTGGCACAAGATTATGACTTGGATTTGCCATTGCAGCACTGGCTGGATGAGGATGAATCCCTGCATGAAGAGGGTGTGCGTCAGCGTATCCAGGAAGCCGCTGGTAGCGCCATGGCTGCCAAGGAACGGGCATTTGGACTTGAACTCATGCGCCGAATTGAAAAGGATGTGATGCTACAAGTACTTGATAACGAATGGAAAGAGCATCTGGCGGCAATGGATTATCTTCGCCAGGGCATCGGTTTACGCGGTTATGCGCAACAAGACCCCAAACAGGCCTACAAGCGAGAGGCCTTCGAGATGTTTCAGTCTATGCTCGAAGCGATGAAACGGGAGTTTGTTGCAATTCTGTTGCGCATGCAGGCAGCCTCGCCCGAGTCATTAGCCGAGATCGAATCAACTCAGCAGCTCGCAGAGGACTTGCGGTTTTCTCATCCCGAAGCAGTCAATCTGTTCACTGGAGGCGAACCGGACATAGCGCCTGAACAGGATGGGTTGTCCGAACCGATTCCCCAGCAACCCTATCGCAGGAATCAACCCAAGTTGGGGCGTAATGATCCTTGCTGGTGTGGGTCGGGTAAAAAATACAAACATTGTCATGGTAAATTGAATTGATTCCGACTACCTGTGAACCGATAGGTAAATTCGATATTCCCTCTCAGGTTTACCTGGGATAACGTCAGATATTGTTACGCATTATTCTGAGCAGGTCGGATTCAACCGATTAATGCCAGCAGAACAATGAAGACAAGCCCAGCATTTTGAGGATGCACAAAGCTACGGATAAGCCATGGTAAAACACAGCGTGATGCGTGCGCTAAGGCATGATAAACCCCATGAAAAAGCAGAGGTCATCCTGGCTCAATAAATAATCCGGACGGGCTTCCAGCTTGCCGAATCAGCTCGGGAGCCATTATTAAGCAGTCAATATCCTTTCAGGATATCTTTATTGGTTTTTGAATTGAGGTCATTCCAGAAGGTTAATTTTTATGGCAGTAGGATTATCTTTTCCCCAAAAATTGCTACCTGTTCCGGGTATCCGGCTGGCCTCCACGATGGCTGGCATTCGTTATGCCAATCGACCCGATTTGGCGCTATTTGAAATGATTCATGGTACGCAGGCAGCCGGTGTCTTTACACGCAATGCTTTTTGTGCTGCACCCGTGATCGTGGCGCGAGCGCATCTGGCCACTCAAATGCCGCGATTCCTGTTGATCAATACGGGAAACGCCAATGCGGGAGCCGGTGAGCGAGGTATTGAGGATGCGCGTGCAAGCTGCCAACTGGTAGCGGAGCGCGCGGCTTGTCCGTTGGAGGCGATCATACCCTTTTCTACTGGCGTTATTGGAGAGCCCTTGCCTGTTCAGCGTTTTGCAACAGCAATCGATAGCTTGCTCCTTGATCTTGATGCCGATCATTGGCTGGAAACCGCGCGCGCTATCATGACGACCGATACAGTGCCTAAAGGGATTTCCCGCCGTATTAATATTGATGGAATTCCAGTGACGATTACCGGGATTGCCAAAGGATCGGGCATGATTCATCCTGATATGGCCACCTTGCTGGCCTTTATCGCTACAGATGCCGAGTTACCGGGGCAATTGCTGCGAGACATGCTGATTGCAGTAATGGAAGATTCATTTAACAGTATCACCGTAGACGGGGATACTTCAACCAATGACAGTTGTGTCCTGTTGGCGACCGGGGTTAGCGGAGTGGCCCTGGATTCTCCCGAAAGTGCAGGTTATCTGGGGTTTCAACAAGCTCTGAGGGAAGTCTGTCGTTTTCTTGCGCAGGCGATTGTCCGCGATGGAGAAGGAGCGACGAAATTTGTTGAAATTTGTATAAAAGGAGCCATGAATCGGGCTGAAGCGCGGCGGGTCGCATTTACGGTTGCACATTCTCCCCTGGTCAAAACAGCACTTTCCGCCAGCGACCCTAATTGGGGCCGTATTCTGGCTGCGGTTGGGCGTGCCGGTCTCGCAGATCTGGATATTCAGCAAGTCGAATTGCGTATCGGTGATACGCAGATTGTCGAACAGGGAGCCCGAGCGGCAGGTTATTCCGAGGAAAAAGGTCTTGCCGCAATGTCTGGTTCCGAGATTCAGATTCATATCGGACTGGGGCGTGGATCTGCTGGCGCACGTATCTGGACTACAGATCTCACGGCAGAATATGTTCGTATCAATGCCGAATATCGAAGTTGATAAGCTATTACAGGTGGCGGTAGGCGTCATCGAAAAGAACGGGAAATTCCTTCTCACCCGCAGGGATGGAGTAGTTCATTTGAGTGGTCTCTGGGAATTTCCTGGGGGTAAACTGGAACGGGGTGAAAGTGCTGGCGAGGCATTGATCCGGGAGTTTAACGAAGAGCTTGGGATTTTGGTATTAGTGAGCGAAAGGTTGCTTGAGATTCCTTTTGATTATCCGGATCGACAGGTTCGGCTACATGTTTTCCGTATCCTCAAATATGAGGGTGAAATTGTTAGATATGAACAGCAACCATTGCGCTGGGTTTCATGGGGTGAGTTGCAGACGATTCCTTTGCCGGCAGCCAATCGGGGTATTCTCGCTGCGCTCGCTTTGCCCAGGCAGTATCTCATTACGCCTGAACCCGCAGATACCCTGGCTTCATTTTTGGATCAGCTCGAAAGCCGCCTCTTGGCTGGGATTCGTCTGGTTCAGCTCAGGGCCAGATGCCTATCAGGCGAATCCTTGACAAGACTGGCAAAAGCAGCGGTGACTCGCTGCCACGCCGTAGGTGCAAAATTGATTCTCAATGGTGATCCTGCTCTCGCATTGTCCTGTGGTGCTGATGGCGTTCATCTGACCGCACAGGATGCGATATTCAAGAGGGAGGTGATCGAGAAGTACTGGATTTCTAACGGATTACTGGTGGGGGTTTCCTGCCATAATCGGCAAGAATTGGAGCAGGCCGTGAAAATTGGAGCCGATTACGTGCTGTGTTCTCCGGTTCGACAGACGCAGAGTCATCCCGGACTCCCGGCAATGGGATGGAAAACTTTTACATATTTATGCACAAATTCCCCCGTACCGGTTTATGCACTGGGTGGAATGGGGCCGGCGGATGAGGAACGAGTGCGGGCAGCAGGCGGTTATGGTGTGGCAGGTATTCGCGCTTTCTGGGCGGTTTGACCTGATAGGGGATGAGCCAAGCGGAGAGGAACAGGTTACAATTGATCCGGAGCGGGTTAGTGACCCACTCAAAGTGCGCAGATCAATAACCAGAAATCTACATCATCATGAGTTTGTAGAGGGTGAGCGGTGATATCGTGCTGATCTAGAAAGCGAATTGTGAAACGGTGTTTGCCCGCACTGATTTCCGGAAAGTAACCCACTTCCAAGGGAAGGCGAACCCGGATTATTTGATTGGATCTGTCAGTTTCGAGACTCTGCTGATAAAATCCCTTAGCGGCGCACGCTGATTGTACTTTACCACTTTCCCGGATAATCCCGAGTACGAGTAACGTAGCTTCCAGCACCTTTTCAAATGGCTCGATCCAGCTATGCAGCAATTGGTGGCGAACATCCGCTGACCGGGATAACCAGAAATGGTATCCAGGCAAGTCGAAATCACAGGCGCCACCGGGGATGCTCAAACGTTTTCGTAGACTACCTAGTAATTCGTTGCGCAGCAGATTGTGGGTAATCTGTCCGGGCATTTCCAGAAGTTGCGCGCTGAGTGAGCGTTGCCGGGCAAGCATTTCCTGGATTCGGATGGGCTGAACTCCGACCTGACTTTGTAGTCTTTGCATCTGTGTCCCGAGCCGGTCAAGTTCCAGCATCAGGTCATTTTTAACATCCACCCGAATCACCAGATTGGCCAGTTCGATCAGTGTACTCAGAGCACAATGTGCCTGCCATGATTCATCTCCTGTCATAGCAGCATGTAATCTTTGCATGAGCTGTTCCAGGCGTAGCAACGTGCGCATGCGTGCATTTAGCGGCTGTTCGTAGGTGACTGTACGATCCGTCTGACGTTTGGAGTGAATTTCCCTGGGCATGATTTCCATTGTCTACTTTGGCGGAATAAATTACAAATACCGGCTATGGCCGACAGGTGCCTAAGTCGCGTATTCGCCGGTCAAGTTTAGCGACAGCAGCACACAGGAGATCCGGATTATCAGTATCATTTTGCAGCACCACATCAGCGTGCATCAGCCGGTATTCACGGCGGGCCTGTCGAGCCATAATCGCATGGATTTCATTTTCAGTAAGTCCATCTCGGCGCATAGCACGCCGTAACTGAGTCTCTTCCCGGCAATCGACGACAACGACACAATCTATGGTATCAAGCCAGTTACGTTCGATTAGAAGAGGAATGACGATCACAATATAAACTGTATTCAAGGTACGTAATTGTCGCTGGATATGCACCCGGATCATGGGGTGGAGAATGGTTTCTAGTTGGATTCTGGCCTGATCATCCTGAAAAACAAGATGGCGGAGCGCGCTACGATCGAGGCTGCCATCGGGTTGAAAGATATCACTACCGAAAACGGTGTGAATAGCGGGAAGCGCCTCTCCCTCGGAGCAGGTCAGTTCGTGGGCAATGGCATCCGCGTCGATGACCGGTACTCCACAATGGGAAAAACAAACCGCAGTAGCTGATTTGCCACTCCCGATGCCACCCGTGAGGCCAACTTTCAGCATAGAAACTTCAGTGACCTTGCAGGGCGCCAAGCCATGCGTTGGTTAGGAAGGGCCCCCAAAGCAGCGCAACCCAACCGGCAGCCGCGAGGTAAGGGCCAAAGGGAAGCGGATGTTCACGATGATGGCGCTTAGTGGCCATTAAGGCCAAACCTGTTATGGCACCTACCAATGATGAGAGCAGTAAGATCAGTGGTAGCATTTGCCAGCCGAACCAGGCGCCGAGCGCCGCCAATAGTTTGAAATCACCATAACCCATACCCTCCTTGCCGGAAATCAAACGAAACAGGTGATAAACCCCCCATAGACTGAGATAACCGGCAGCTGCACCGATGACCGCAGAGGTAAGCGGTACGAATAGTCCATTTAAATTGACAAGCAAGCCCGCCCAGAGCAGGGGCAAGGTCAGATCATCCGGTAACAGCAGGGAGTTCTTGTCGATGAACGCGAGCCCGATCAGCGTCCAGGTCAATACAAGGGCAAACAGAAGTTTCAGATCAAATCCCAACCACCAGCCCGCAATCAGCGTCATCGTCATGGTGAGTAGTTCGACCACAGGATACTGAATGGAAATGGGAGCCCTGCAGGCGGAACATCGACCGTGCAGCCAAAGATAGGAGAAGACCGGGATATTCTCCCAAGCCCTGATCTGATGTCCACAATCAGGGCAAGCCGACGGTGGGAATAGTAAATTATAGGGTTTAGACGGTGGCGCTGTTTTTTGAACGTCTAATTGCTCTGAAGCACACTCAGCCATCCATCGGCATTCGATCATTACAGGCAGACGATAAATAACGACATTAAGAAAACTACCGACGATGAGACCCAGTAAGGCCAGGGCCGGGAAATAAAGGGCTGTGGGAATGAGTAGATTCATGGGTTCATTGGCTGGCGGCAGCCTGTTTAGACAGCGTTGCCCAGATTGAAGATAGGAAGATACATGGCGACGACAAGCCCACCCACGAGCACCCCGAGAATGACCATGATGAGCGGCTCCATCAGCGTGGACAGGCCATCGACGATGACATCCACCTCTTCCTCGAAGAAATCGGCTACTTTAGAGAGCATATGATCCAGTGAACCCGCTTCTTCCCCGATAGCCACCATTTGGAGAACCATATTGGGAAATAGCTCCGGAAACTGGCGCATGGACTGGCGCAATGGAGAGCCCGCTGAAGTATCGTCACGCATTTTCCGTACGGCCTCGGCATAGAGGACGTTGCCGGTAGCGCCGGCGACCGATTCGAGCGCTTCCACCAAGGGAACGCCTGCGGCAAACATGGTGGCCAGAGTACGCGCGAAACGGGCAATAGCGGATTTGGACAGGATGTTGCCGAAGATGGGAATCCGCAGGGAAAAAGCATCCATCAGACGATGGAACTTACTAGAAGTCCGATAAGTACGGCGCATCAACCAGATGGCAGCAGCAATGCCCCCGAAAACCACATACCACCAGGTACGAAAGAACTCAGAGATATGGATCACCGCCAGAGTGAAGGCGGGCAACGATGCACCGGCACTAGAAAACAGCTTCTGAAACTCCGGAATGACAAAAATCAGCAGGATAGTGGTGACAATGAAAGCGACTGTCAGTACCGCGATGGGATACATCAGAGCCTTCTTGATCTTCGCCTTGATTGCCTCGGTTTTCTCTTTATAGGTGGCGATCTTGTCGAGCAGGATGTCCAGGGAACCGGATTGCTCGCCGGCACGCACCAGATTGACGAAAAGTTCATCGAAGTAGACAGGAAATTTAGCCAGGGCGTCAGCCAGATGATTGCCGCTTTCGATATCCGCCTTGATTGCGAAGATAATGGTTTGTAGAGCCGGTTTTTCCTGACTTTGCCCGATGATATCGAGTGCCTGCACCAAGGGTACTCCGGCAGCTATCATAGTGGCCAGTTGCCGGGAAAATATAGCGACATCCTTGGGTTTTATTTTTTGTCCAAACAGAGGCTTGGGTTTTTTGCGTACCCGCGTTGGATTGATGCCCTGTTTGCGTAATCCTGCCTTGAGTAACGCTTCGCTGATCGCCTCATTTTCCCCCTTGATACGGATTCCCTTGCGGTCGATGCCCTCCCAGGTAAAGACCGCTTTATTTGGTACTCTTGCAGCCATGTCAGTAGTCTCCAAACGTTATCGTCAGATTAATTTTGGTCTGCGTCAGGTAGGGGGTGTTAGCTACCCCACAATCAAGGTCTACACGGGGCATCCTGCCTGGTGGGTTTGCCGGACACGGCTCAGTCCGTAGTGACCCGGTTAATTTCATCCAGGGTGGTGATACCTTCCTTGACCTTGCGCAATCCTGAAGTACGCAAGTCCGCAATCCCCTCGTGTTTAGCTTGTTCGGCCAGTTTTATGGCATTCCCTCCTTCCATGATCAGGCGTTGCATAGCCTCGGAAATCGGCATGACCTGATAAATTCCCATACGTCCCTTATAGCCATCGCTGCACCAGTCACAGCCATCCGGGTTGGCCTTGTAAACAGTCAGGTCCTTGGCTTCCTGTGGCGTAAAGCCTTCCTCGATCAATGCTTCTTCAGGGATATTCTGAATAATATTACATTTTGGGCACAATTTTCTGGCGAGTCGTTGGGCGATGATCAGGGATACCGAATTGGCAATGTTGTAGGTGGGCACCCCCATGTTCATCAGGCGGGTCAGCGTTTGTGGTGCATCGTTGGTGTGTAGTGTGGAGAGAACCAGGTGGCCTGTCTGGGCCGCCTTGATCGCGATTTCTGCAGTTTCAAGATCACGGACTTCGCCGACCATGATGACATCCGGGTCCTGCCGCAGAAAGGCACGCAAGGCTTCCGCGAAAGAGAGCCCAATCTTGGGATTGATATTGACCTGATTAATCCCGGATATTTCGATTTCAGCTGGATCTTCTGCGGTGGAGATATTACGATCCTCGGTATTGAGCGTGCCGAGGCCGGTATACATGGTTACGGTTTTACCAGAACCTGTGGGTCCCGTGACCAGGATCATGCCATGAGGCCTTTTGAGTGTATTGAGATAGAGTTCCTGTTGGTCTTTCTCGAAGCCCAGCGCTGCTATCCCTAAATTGGCGGACGCAGGATCAAGGATACGCAGTACTATTTTTTCACCGTGCAGGGTAGGCAGGGTGTTGACCCGGAAATCAATAGCCCTGTTTTTGCTGATCTGGAGCTTGATACGCCCGTCCTGGGGCTTGCGGCGCTCTACCACGTCCATGCGTGACATGACCTTGATGCGGGAAGCAATGCGGCCTGCCATGGCAATCGGGGGCTTACCCATTTCGTGGAGAATACCGTCGATGCGCAGGCGCAGGCGCATATATTTTTCATAGGGTTCAAAATGAATGTCGGAAGCCCCCCGGCGCACGGCGTCGATTAGAACCTTGTTGACGTAACGGATGATCGGGGCGTCATCGGCATCTGATTCGGTATCGGTTACGGTTTCCTGATCGTTGCGATCGAGATTGAGATTTTCGAGCTCTTCGAGATTGGCGTCTTGCGCCAGTTCGTTCATGATCGATTCTGCGGTTTGCAAGACTTCGTCGATGGCCCGATCCAGCTTGACATCTTCCACCAGCAAGGGTTCGGTCTGAATGCCGGTCTTAAATTTGATCTCGTCGACTGCAGTAAGATTCATGGGGTCGGAAATGGCCACATAAATACGGTTGCCACGCTGAAAAATTGGCAATGCCCGGTTTTGACGGATCATTTTTTCATTAATCAGAGACTTGGGAACGAGACCGAGATCCAGTGTGGTGATATCCAGCAGGGGAATTCCGAATTCATGAGAGGCCACTTGCGCGATCTGGCGCGCACTCAGCTTATCCTGTTGCCCCAGTAAAGTAACCAATGGAATCCGTTTCTTGCCCGCCTCTTCCTGCAGATCCAGTGCCTGTGCTTCATCCAGCAGGCCCGCATTGATCAGATGCCGGGCCAGTCCCCCGAGGCGTCGGTTCGAAGCACTCGCATTCGTAGACATGCGATCAGTGTTTTCCAGTCCAAGTGTTTTATGGGTACCCACGATATTGGCATGTTAATTCATCAGGCAACAAAATCAAATCATTTACTCTCAATCATCTGTATCACAGGGAATTCAAAGATTTTCCGGGTTAATCTGCCTGGAGCTTTGCAAATAAGCGAAATTCCGGTTCAGGGCTTTCGATAGATTACCTGGTTGATGGGTCATCAAGTCGCGCAGCTCCTAAGAGCTCAGGAGGAACCCCCGGATTCAGCCAGGATCTGCAGGGCTTGGCGATTAATGATCTCCACCCTGCCACGATGAACCCGTACCCAGCCTCTGGTTGTAAATAACTTGAGTATGCGGGTGATGACTTCACGAGCGCTGCCCAGCTCGATTGCCAGCGCACCGTGAGTAATCATGATTTCCGTGCGCCCACACCCGAGATCCAGTAAACGTTTAGCCAGGCGCACATCCATCCGTTCGAACGCGATTTCTTCTAGCAATCGCAGAAGAGCGGAGAGCCGTTCCCCGTAAGTGGAGAAAACAAAATGGCGTAAATTCCCGGAGTGCTCGAGTGCCACCTGGAAGGCAGCGGCAGGAAGTAGTACCGCTAGAACAGGGGTTTCAGTAATGCCTTCAGCGACATAATGACTGCGGGCAAGCAGGCAGGTGGTCGTTAGTATGCAGGATTCGCCAGGACCAATGCGGTAGAGGACGATTTCCCGACCGCTCGCAGAAAGCTGTTGCACACGCACTCGTCCCGTGATGATGAGAAGATAATTTTTGCAGGCGCTGCCGGTTGTGAAAAGTGTGGTTACGGGCGGGAATGAGGCGATGTGTGCAGTGGCCAATGCCCGCCGCCCAGCTTCGTCTACGACACCACGTAAGGCGGGAAAATGCCTGATCCAGTCCGGTTAGCTGGTCATTTTGGGTTGCCGATTTTGTGTGGCTGGGGTGATGAGTCTCGATAGCGGCACGTTATGTCGTCATAGGCGTCGATACGCCGGTCGCGCAGGAAAGGCCACATCCGTCGCACCTGCTCGCTGCGAGTCAGGTCGATGTCAGTTAACAATACCTGGGGCTTATCATCAGGAGCTTGGGCAATGATTTCACCTTGCGGGCCGCAAATGAAGCTCGTTCCCCAGAAATGGATGCCGCCAGCCCGTCCGGATGGATCGGTTTCATGGCCGACGCGGTTACAAGCCAATAGCGGCAGACCATTGGCAATCGCATGCCCGCGCTGAACTACTAGCCAGGCTTCTCGCTGGCGATGCTGTTCGTCTGGAGGTTCTTCGTCCACCCAGCCGATAGCGGTTGGGTAGAGCAGCACCTCGGCGCCGGCGAGAGCCATCAGCCTGGCCGCTTCCGGATACCACTGATCCCAGCACACCAGAACTCCGAGTCGGCCAATACTGGTATCGATAGGCCAGAAACCGAGATCACCGGGCGTGAAATAGAATTTCTCATAATAGGCGGGATCATCCGGAATGTGCATTTTCCGATAAATACCGGCCAGTGTGCCGTTGCGTTCGATTACTACGGCGGTATTGTGATAAAGTCCCGGCGCGCGGCGCTCGAAGAGGGATCCGACGATGACGACCTCATGTCGTGCGGCTTCTGTGGACAGCCGCTGGATCGTAGGGCCGGAGAGTGATTCAGCTTGATCGAAGAAGTCAGGATTTTCTGCCTGGCAAAAATATAAGTGGGCATGGAGTTCCTGTAACAAGATCAACTCCGCGCCCTGAGCAGTGGCTTCCCGGATACCCGCTGCAGTGACATCCAGATTGGTTTGGCGATCAAGTGTGTTGGTTTGCTGAATCAGGGCAACACGCATGGCTGGCCTCCAAAATGAGCGATTCCAGGCAAAACGCTCTCCGGTAATTGCATGGTCAGACAGTGCAGGCTGCCAAATTGCTGGATGGCGGGTACACAATCGATCGGAATAATATCCCGCCCGGGAAATGCGCCGCCAAGTGCTGATAAAGCCCAAGTATCGTGTGTCGGGTCCCGGTAGGTGGGCATCAGTACGGCTTTGTTGATAATTAAGAAATTGGTATAGGTGGCTGGCAATCGATAGCCTTGTGAATCGAAATGTGGACACGGCAGCGGCAGTGGTAACAGGTGGTAAGGTTGTCCCTCGGAGTTATGAAAGGTGCGTAATTCCTGTTCCAGGGCGGCGAGCGGGGCATGATGGGGATCAGTGGGATTCTGGCAGGTCGCATGGGCAATGGTGTGGGGATCACAAAAACGCGCCAGGGTGTCGATGTGGCTGTCAGTATCATCCCCGGCCAAGGCACCGTGTTCGACGATCAGGAAGCGCCTGATACCCAATTGTTTGCTTAGCTGGTTTTCAATCATTTGGCGTGAAAGCCCTGAATTGCGGCTGGCTGCAAACAGGCAGTGGGCGTGGGCGAGTAAGGCGCCTTCACCATCAGTATCCACGCAGCCACCCTCGAGAACCAGATCAACAGACCGAAACGGTATCTCACCAAAGCACCCTACCGCCTGTAGTTGCTGGTTAATGGCATCATCATTGGCAGCCTGATATTTCCCACCCCAGGCATTGAAGCGGAAATCGAGTAAAACTGTCCGACCGTCTTCCTCGATGGTGAGTGGCCCGTAATCCCGCGCCCAGGTATCATTGGCCCTAGCCTTGGCCCAGTGCACTCTGCCTGGGGAATCGATGTGCCGCGACAGCAACCGCTCAATGTGTTCGCGATGTGATTCATCCTGGTGCACGATAAGCAGATCTTCGTGTGCTAGGATTGCTGAGGCCATATCAATGAAGACTCGCTCGATTTCGACCAAGAGGGGTTTCCAGTCAGTCTGCGCATGAGGCCAAGTCAGCATGATGCCGCTTTGTGGTGCCCATTCTGGAAGCCAATGACGCAAGCGAGTGGATTTCATTGGAATGGTTGCGGGGTGTGGCTTTTCGTGGTGGCTACTGCATGTGGATGAGCGACATTGTTGATGACCTGGCCGTTGCCAAAATAGACGGTGAAATCCGGGTAGATCCAGCGAATGATAGTGGGATAGCCAGGCGCGGTGCGTAGCGGTGGCAATAGGCGCAACGGTACTCCGAAGTGTTGGCGAACCTGCTGCATGCTCAGGCCGCGCCGGGGCTCATGCGATAGTTTCATGACTCCTATCTGGCCACTTGGCAGAACGATGATCTCCGCACCGGCTGGCCAAGTCAGGAGAGCCATAGCGCAGGCGAGGGCCAGAGTATGAAACCATTTTTTCATGAAAAATTCCTCTGTTGAAAATAATTCATTGGTATAACTTTAGCTTGGTATCAACCGTTCTCCGTTCGCGCCTCGTTGGCGAGCCAGACGAGTAAATTGTCTGCATTACGCTCCCATTCATAGCCGCCGGCGTGAGCGCGATGGTACCAGAGCTCCGGCTCAACATTCTCCGGCCCTCGTTCGCGCAGAAAAGCGATTAGTGGGCAGATTTGGGTACTGGCATGATCGCCATGTCGCCAGCGCCAGTGATAGGCAAGCGCGCCGGCGAAACTCTGGATCTGCGCGGGTGTCTGGGTGAGCTGGAAGCCGTGTGCCCAGGCCAGGAAGTCGGCAGCCGGCATCGGTCGAGCCAGGGCGTAACCCTGTCCTTGTGGCGCACCGAGCTGCTGCATCACCTCGATAAGTGCCGGAGTCTCCAGCCCCTCGACCACTACCTCGCGTTCGAGATTACAACCGAGATTTAACAGTGTCCACAGCAAAGTGAGGGTGGGCAGAGGATCTTCCGGCAATCGACGTACCAGGTTCTGATCTATTTTGAGGATATCAAGCGGCTCGCGGATTAACCGTAGCAAGCTGGAATAACCGGAACCCAGATCGTCCAGGGCGAGCTGTACGCCGAGTATCTTGAGGGTATGGATGGCCGCATGCTGTACGCTCTGGGTGATGGCTTCCGTCTCCAGCAATTCCAGCACCAGGACATTGGGCGCCAGGTTACGCTGTTCGAGTACCGTTTGCAGATGCGCACCGAGATCCGCCTCCAGTAGGCAGCTAGGCGGTAGATTAACCGAGACGGTGAGTTGTGGCAGCGCGGTACGCGCATCGGTGAGCCAGTCGAGGGCCTCGGCGAGCATGTGCTGGAACAGTCGGTAGAGCTCGCTTTCTCCGAGTAGCGCCAGAAACTGGCCTGGGACGACGAGCGTGTCGTCTTCGAGTGCGAGGCGGGCAAGCGCCTCGACCTTGACGACAGATCCCGTGGTGAGGTCGACGATAGGTTGCAGATATAACCGTAATCCACCGGTGAACAGGCGAGTGCGCCAGTGCTCGGCATCTATCCTGGCTACCACGGGTGTCAGGCTGTGGCTCTGGCGCCAAAATATCTCCCAGCGCTGCTGCAGGCTCTCGGCCCACTGGCGGAAAAAGCGGCTCTCGAACTGGTTGGGCCAGGCGCCGTAAAATACGAGTACGGCAGCGCCATTTTTCTGTGAATCACGCAAGGGGATGGCGAGTGCCGCGCGAATACCGGTTTTCTGGGCCACCTCGCGCCAAGGGGCGTAGCCGGGATGCCGAGAGAAATTGGCGACGCTCTGGATATGTAGTTTCCGCCAGCTGTGAGATGCCATACTCTGCCCGAGTGGATGATCTGGATCAAGCACGGGTCGCAGTGACGGCTGACGCAAGATGTCGGCAATGAAAACCCCTATCAGCCCCGCCCCCGCGGTTTCCACGATGAACACACCTTGGGTATTCGGGCGCAGCAGTATCGCCGTACGAATTCCGGGCAGGGCGGCCAAGCGATCGAGTTCAGCCTGAACCAGGTCCGCCCAGCATATGCCCGCATCCGGTAACGGTTCTGCGAGCTCACCAAGGAAGCGCTGTTCAATAATGTCGATCATATCCAGTTCGGTCTTTAGGTCATCGGCGAACCGACTAGCGACAATCGAAAACAGTCGATAGCGCATATCAGCGTGTAGGGTGGTTTGGTGTAGGTGTTTAGAGAGCAGGGTTTGGTGTAGTTGATGGGCCTTGATCAGCAGGCCGCCAGTTACACCGATCAGGGCATGGGCCTCACCAATTTCCCGGGCACGGATGCGTAGGCGTTCGGCATCAGTGCCGGGATCGGTTAGAAAACACAGATAGTCAGCCTGTCGTTGCTCAAGTCGTGCCCGTTCAGTGTCGTTCAAAACGGTGAGTATAGCGCTTGCCTGTGGATTCCGGTCGAGGCTGGCGTAAAAGTCGTGTACGAAGTGCGTCGCGATCGCTGCAAACAGATCCTGATGGTGGGTAAGCAGTGTCCGGGCCTCGGGGCCACAGGGGTCGAGTTCGGGTCCGGGAGTAGATAGGGGGATTGCGGTGGTGCCCAGCCGCCACCAGTGGCTGCGATCGCTCTTGTGTTGCTTGGTCTGATACAGGGCGGCATCGGCTTGGCGCAAAAGCGTATCGGGATCCCCGCCGTCCAGTGGATAAATGGCGATCCCCATACTGAGTCTGATCTCGGCCTTATGGTCCTTGCCTACCTCGAAAGGTGTCTCCATCGCCTGGTGCAGGCGGTCAAGCGCGATGCGCAATTGGGCGTTCCATTGCGATGTATCGAGATCCTCGAACACCACCACGAACTCGTCCCCGCCCAGGCGGGCTAAGAAGTCGGTCGCACGTACTCGGTTATGCAATCGCTGGGCCAGTTCTACGAGTAGCATATCGCCCGCTGCGTGTCCCCAGCGATCGTTGACCGGCTTGAAGTCGTCTAAATCGATGAAGCCCACAGCGAAGCGGGTGTTATGCCGGGCGGCGCTGGTCACAACACCTTTGAGATGCTCTTCCAGCGCGAAACGGTTGGGCAGGCCGGTGAGAGCGTCTTGCCGGGCTAATCGGGCTTCTTGGCGCTGCAGGGCAGCGAGGGATTGTTTGAGATCAAGCTCATTTAAGCCATGGCCAAGCAGTTCGGTGATTCTTCGACAAAGTTGACGTGTTTCCTGGTCGAAGACGTTTTTCTCCATAGCGACGAATACCATGGCAGCCCAGACTTGCCCCTGGCGTCGAATGGGTGCAGCCAAAGCAGCGCGCCAGCGAAAGCGTTTGATAAATGTTTCCCAGGGTGTATGTGCAGCGGCGGCGATGTTGTCGTTGTGATAGGCAGGCTTGCCACTGTGGAAAGCGCGGCTGATCAGCGCGTGTTCATTGACGGTTGGCTGAATTCTGGCGAGTACGCGTGAACCCGTCCCGGCGCTGGCTAGTAACCGGAAAGATCCATCGGCATTCGGTTGGCCGATCCAGATGGTATGAAATATCGTATTGTGGGCGAGTTTGCGGCAGGTTTTAATGAGCATTTCCCATTCATTGCCCGCTTCCAGCAGGATATCATCTTCCATGAGGAGCGCCTGATAGAGCTTTTGCCGCCGTTGCAGGCCGAGCTCTGCGATTTTACGGGTTGTAATATCTTTGAGGGTGACGAGCCGCTGGTGAATTCGATTCTGTTGCAGAGTGGGCTCGACATGCCATTCGACCCAGCGTCCGGGAGGGTGAGTAGCAGCAAGGGATAATTCCAACGTAGCCGTTTGCCCAAGTTCATATATTGAGCGTAAACGCTGAGCGGTTGCTTGACTGATATGGTGCCCCTGGAGTATCGGACAAAGCTTGCCAGTCAAGGATTCTTGCGCTGGAATTCCCAGCAAAGTAGTGAAAGCCTGGTTGGTATATCGCACGCGACCTTCCCGATCGAGAATGGCTATGCCATCACTGGTCTGTTCCAGAAAATGGTTTTGCAGGGCTAGCCGAGCTAGATTTTTCGCCTGTTCGAGAATGAACGCGAGCGCGGCGGCCACGGTGCGTAGTAGAGTATGATGAAAGTCGCTAGAAGTGCGGCGGGTAAAACTTGCCAGAGCAAAACTGCCTAGAACCCGGCCTTCGCGGTCGATGATCGGTTGTGACCAGCAGGCCATGATATGGAAGCGCTCAACCAGTGGTAACAGGTTAAGCCAACAGGCATCCTTCAGGGTATCAGTCACAAAGACCGGCTGGGTAGACCGCACGGCGCTACCGCAAGAGCCGACCTGCAGGCCGAGTTCAAGGCCATTAAGCAGAGCTTGACCTTCCGGCGGCACGCTGGGCGCAGCAAAGACTTTCAGCTTGCCTTGCGAATCGAGCAGCAGCACGGTGGCCACGGATTGCGGTAGCAGGGATTCAGCCAATTGGCAGATGCGCTCGGCTTTGATTTTGGAATCCCCTTCGCTCAGGGTGATCTCGAGGATGTGTGTATGGACTTCGAGCAGGCGCGCGCAGGCAGATTCATCTGGAACCCGTGGGGACAGGAGGGATTTTTCGCACATCGGAGCGGGGAAGTTAACCATCTATTGAGATTTCAAGTATACGATAGTTCGAGGCGATGGTCGGAAATTCTGTTGGGAAACAAGCTTTTTTCTGGATAATTAGCCCGTCATGATTATTTTCTGGAGATCAGATAGTAGTTAGATACCATCTTGATGGTCAAGCATTTTTCGTTTGGAAATTAGGATCAAAGGGTTGATTGTTTTTCAGGGCTCCATAAATGATGTGGATCAACCTTCGCATCACAGCACCCACAACGGGAATACTTTCCAACAGCTCTTTTTTGCATTTTAAATCAGGATGATGATCAATATGATGACGCATTCTCTTCCTGGTTTTCGTAATGAAAGCATCAAGATATGAGAAGGAATTCAAGGAATAGACAGTGCAGAAGATGATGCCGCCGAATGCGGTATCGGTTACCCGGTTAAGTCGGGAGACGGGGTATCGGAGGCCACGCTTTACAACTGGTGCAATGCGTATCGGCGTCAGGGGTTTGCGGTGCCTGCCGACCCGTCTGCTCCAGAGCACTGGAGTGAAGAACAAGTTGGCAGTCGTGGTTGAGACTGCTGCATTGAACGAGACGGAGCTCTCGGTGTATTGCCGGAGGAAAAGACTTTATTAGGAGCTTTTGCTTTCAGTATATTTTTCATTAGCAATGTCAAATATGTTCCCAATTAGCCCAATGCTTCAGCCAGACTATTGATCAAAGTGGAAGTGGCACATACTGATGGTGTCACCTTTCATGGAGGACGTGGCATGCCTATGAATCG